>LFCJ01003632.1_pt1 | contig 11310 bp, 17 predicted proteins | sample 643141 | NCBI WGS metagenome assembly LFCJ01 (sample SAMN03766243, study PRJNA286221) | soda lake metagenome | biome: soda lake; feature: Kulunda steppe; material: water; isolation source: sample B1-Br-g2 brine of Lake Bitter-1 | place: Russia: Kulunda steppe | collected 2010-07 | reverse complement strand
CCCTTCGTCTCCGCCGCCATCCTCCTCGCGCTCGTGGCCGGACTCGTCGGCGTCGTCCGCGAGATTACCGGCATCGAGCCCGCACCCGGCATCTTCTTCGGCGGCGTCCTCGGGCTTGCTGCTTTTACGACGTATAACTGGCTCACCCAGTACATGCAACCGTTTCCACAATGTTCAAACGCTAGACTGTCATATACATCTGTATGTGTGCGAGAATTGCGATTCGTATCGATGAAAAAGATAAGACTCGATGGAAGGATCACGTAGAGGAAGAACCTGAGTACGCCGATCTCTCTGACTTGATTCGTACTTCAGTAGAGCACCAAATCAGGATTGACAAAAGAGAAGAAAAAGGAGATGAAGGTCCTGATTTTGCTGATGAATTGCGATTTGTGTTGCAAACCATAGAAGATATGCATGATGATCTAAAGTCTGCACAATCGAAACTAGATAAAATCAATGATGAACAAGCAACTAGTAAAGACGTAGGAAAAACAATTGTTGCGATTAGGGATATTATGGAGGATAGCAATGACGACAATTAAAGCTACGGATGATGAAATTCGTGAGGACTACGAGCGAAGTATAGCAAATAAATCTAAGACGTGGAAACAAAGTGTTTCAAGAGCATTAGATCAGTATTTTGAATACTTGGATGAGCGAGGTTTAGAATTGCAAGATACAGCTGGTTGGGTTATCGAGGATTGGGTAAATCACGAATTAAAAGTAGATGGTTATGCAGATTCCACAATTGAAAATAAAGTTGCTGCTGTGCGAGAATTATCAAAATATGTTGCTAAGCGCCCATATGGGGTTGATATCGATGTAGATGAAGATTCGAAAACAGGCATTTATGGTGCAGATTTAGACCTCAATACTGATTCTATTAAATCACAAGTCGAAGAAGAAGAGATACATTTCATAACTCCAAAAGAAGTAAAGCAAATAATACACGCGTGTGATTCAATTCGTGACGAGCTACTTCTGGAAATATTGCGACAAACTGGCGTAAGAGCAACCGAGTGTGGAAATATTCGCTTAAAAGATATAGATCGAGATGAGCAAAAAATAAAAATTCGAACATTGAAGCAAGAAAGCGTTGAGACGCGATATGTATATTATAAATCCAGCCTCGAGCCGTTGTTGTACAAATGGATAGATAAAAGGAGACGTGTGGCCTATACACAAGCTTCAATTAAACCAGATGAAGGGTATCTGCTCGTCTCTAAAGAATCGCCGAAGATGAGTGGGCATTTAATCAATAGGACAGTTCGTAATCGGGCTGAGGATGCAGGTGTACAAGAGGTCTCATTTACCGATAAAGCTGGTCGAGAGCACGTGAAAGTTACAGCTCATACTATTCGTCATAGCTTCGCTATGGCACGGTTGAATCGGGATTCTGGTGGTATGCCGATCAAATTTTTAAAAGAGCTAATGGGCCATGATCATATTGAAACGACGGAAGAATATCTACAAGCATCTGAATCTAATATTCGGGACGCATACTATCGTTACTCTGTTTGATGTTGGTCAGCCAGATCCACATCGTAACCTTCTAAAACCCCGCTTTTCCGTCTCATTTTGAGATCGTAACCTATTCATTCAGATTCATTCTCTTTCTGTTCGTGATTATGCATGGCAGAAATCGAGGAAGAATTACGGTACGCACGAGAGGCGTTGGCAATTGTAGAAGCAAAACACGAAACAAGTAATATCCAACACCCTATCTTAGAGGCTCAGAAAGAGCTTCTTCCGCTCGAATATCAATATTTAGCAGATTTTTCTCCTATAGAGCTACGTGATTATGTCGAACGGTTAGAGTCTGATATCGAAGATCGAGACGGAGGGTGGTTGTAATGAGCGAGATCATCGGCAGCGTGATGATCATGACCACTACGCTGTTTCTTATCTATACTACGTATCGTTCGATTCGAATTCACGGATACCTACGATCTATATTTGTACTTCCATTTCTGCTCTGGATAACTATTCTAGTTATGTATAACAAATTAATGTTGGCCGAATTTTTAGTTTCATTTGATTTTGAAGACTTAAGATATTTCTTTTTAACATTTTATGCTACGTTAGTTCCTATCTACATCTATTATAGAATCACCAAAAGCTACATCAGCACACACTATATCGTACTAGTTTATTCTTCTATGATTTCGTCTCTCTATCTCATTTTTTGGCCAATCATCATTCCGTTTCACTTTGTGGTATTGTATACTTTAATATATGCACACAGATGGGGTCGTAGATATGCGCATAGAAGTGATAAGCTTCCTAGTCCTTGAAATCTAAAAACAGAAAACGAGTATCGATAACAAAACCACCCTCCGATGATGTGTTATTGCACACGGTGTATCTCTGTTAAATGTTATTCTTGATCTGTTTCAACATATAATCAGTACTTCACGAAGCACCGCACCACGGTCGAGACGAACCCGAGACACTCTGCTAAATGGTAAGTAACTAGGAAGGATGTCTGCTTGCGGAAGGTATGTCCAAAACCCACCAAGCAGGCGGTTCGATCCACGAAAACCAGAACCTATGATTCGGTTCACTGTTGATGATGATGGTGAATCGATTGATCCATTGTTTATGGAATCATACCCTAGCGTATATACAGAAGACAAAGAAAGCATAAAAGATTTCTCCAATGGGTTATGGAGAGGCAATATTGTACTACAATTTGAATAGTTAAACTAGTTTTGACCACTTATTTTGAAATAAATCAGAGAATTGATTGCCTGCTTTAGAGGAGTCTTAGTAGCTAACAAATAGTACACCACTCTGATTTCGTCGTATCAGCTTCACTATATTCACAAAACTCATTTCATTTCCGTCTTTATGTATCACGTCGTCACCCTGATGACGTTCTATGAGGAAATCTTTTAGCCCATGATAGTGTCACATAGATTATATGAAATATAATAATGTAAATGTGGACACTAAAGTGGAATGGATTATAAGTCGCTTGAACGATGCTGATGGCTGGGTTTACAGATCTACTCTAGAAGATGAGATGCTATCATATGATAAGTTCACAGAAAGCAAATTCCGTACTGCTATAAAAAAGATTGAGACACTGAACTTTGCTGAGGTAGATACAGAACCAGAAAAAGGAGGTATAAATGACAAGAAGATGTATAAATGTAACCAATCAGTAGTGGAATCATATTTAAATGCAAAATCAGAAGAAGGACTTGAGCGAAGATTATCTACACCGTCTGCATCCGATACAAAGGTAGGTGAGATTAGAGAAGAGCTTAAAGGTGAAGTCTCCCAACGTCAGCAGTTAGAATCTGATGTGAGGCAACTGTCTTCAACGCTCGATGACCTAAAGCGTCTTTTTAACGGACGGTCTGAGAGAAACACAGACGCAATAGACGACCTTCAGGATCGGGTGGTTAACATAGAGGAGCAGCTGGCCGAGATCGACGAAAATATGGATTATCTAATGGAACATGCGAAGAAAGAAAAAGTAATGTGGTGTGTGTTAGATGAAATTTTGGGTGAAGATGGTATAGATATATTTTCAAAAGTTGAACAATACATAGAAGACGAAAATATTTACTTTTAGCTGCTTTTTGAAATCCAATTCTAAGAATTTTTAAAGTATAACTCCTAGTTTTTATTTTGTAATATAATACAAAGATTAATATGTTAGGAGTGCATATGCATTATTATGGTAAAACAAAACCTTAATTATGATAATGAATTACAGGGAAATTATAAAATGGATGATGTAGAAGTTGGAGACAAAATCGTATTCAAACTACCAGTCGGAGAATTCGCAGGTGAAGAAACTATTGGCGGAGTCGGTGATATAAGTGAATTACATGGTGAAACAGTATTAAAAGTAAAAGCTGGAGCATGGTATACCGTCACCGAAGATGAGTTTGTAAGTATAGAAGAAAAAGACGCATATTGAATTGAATACGAACAAAACCCGTACTGGTGATACAAGCGTGGTTCGATTCCACGCACGGGCATTATGGTAGAACAAAACCATACCGATGATGATTGTACTGTTGACAAACTAACTGATGTTGACTATGTGGCACCTGAGAATTGTACTCCAGCTCACGAGCAAGATTATAATCCAGATGCAGATTACCTCGTCCTCGGGCAGTCTGCAAACGACATGAACGTAAAGCGGGCGTTGCTCTACGATGGAGATAATTACGCAACAGCAAGCCGCCGTGATGATTGTATAAATCAAGACGGTACATTACCAAGCTGGGCAATCTCACAAGCTGGCTCTGAGATCACTGTAACAGATGTTGATGAGCTACCATACGATCTTGGTGATATGACAGCAGAAGAGGTCGCCGAGGAAATCCTTGAAATTGAATTTGAAGAACAAATGAGTGGCGCACCAAGCGGCATGGAATTCTTAAGAATACAAGGAAGCTACGTTAAATTATATGATATGACAGAAAGTAAACACCTAGATATAAAATTTGAATTGAATTAAATTTAATAGTGAACAACAGCACAACTGGTGATAGAGGGTTCGATTCTCTCATGTGCTCTTATGGTAGAACAAAACCATTCCGACGAGGATCTAAAAGCACAGATAAGAGAATACTTCAACATTACAAAAGAAGAACAGTATGAAAGCGATAAAGAAGAGTTAAAAGCATCAATAGCTGCTGATTTTGGTTTTGTCAGAAATAATTTCGAAAGAGTAGTCGAGATCTGGTTAGGAAAAGATATGTCTTGGTCTACAACTCAAGTTCAGATCTACACTAACGGAGACTACGATGTTCTTAGATTTGAGAATGCAAGCAGAGTCGAATATGAATTACTAGAGTCCAAAAAATATGACTACATAGTATATCAATGGTTAGAAGGGGATTTTGACTGGTTAATAGAAAATGAAAACTATACGAAAGACGAACTCGTGAATGTACGGAAAGATGAATATGGTGCTGCAGAGATAATCGTAAGTCGTGCTGAAGAAGAATTAAATGAGTAGATTTGTGAACAACAGCACAACTGGTGACTGTCGGTTCAATTCCGGCATGTGTTTTTAAATATGATATATGAAATCAAAGAAGTTGAAAGAAGATATGGATACCAGATAGCCGCACATCAGAGATACTGCATCGGTCGTCGAGCGTACGAACTACAAGGTAAAGACGTTCTAAAGATGAACGCAACAGATCTTGCGGATAATTTTGGAGTGGGTATGAAAAGCACGTACAACTATAATGATGTAGAGGAGGTCGCACGTGAAGTACTCCAAAGCAACTAACTCTTTCTCCCCTTTTGTAGTCATTCACCTTTGTTCTTGATCAGTCTGGACGTTTCCCAAGACTATTTTAGTAAGTCTCATCTTAAATTGCTTCAGAACCATTTCATACTGTCAGACAGAAGTCGATGAAGAGAATTCGCCTGACAGGAGCGGCGAATTCTCACAATAGTTCTGTCCGGCAGTATCAAATCGCGCGGACACGAGCGCATTGGGAACATCGCGGAGCGTGTAGATTACCTCGTTGAGCATGCCGATGTCGAGAAACGGCGATGAGACGCATTAGAACGCTTGGTGGACGACAACTACGTAGATTTTGAGGATTGTTTTTGATGAGTGGTACTACGAGTCCTCTTCATCACTCTTTTAGAGCAATTGCTTGGCGAGATGAACGATCTCATTACATACCCATCGGCTTCGTGCGTAGCGTCTTCGAGCAGCCTCTTGATGTAACTCTAGATGCCGAGTTAAAACTCCAGCTTTTTCAAAATGTTTTCTAGTCACTTGATTCGAACGTCTATTATTTCTCCAATTTCGTGCGTCGGAGGGTCATATTGGAGATTGGATCCCGAATTACAGGAGTTATTTATACACTCGTCCGTTCTCTCGACGTTGACAGTGACAGTTGGGAGTCCGTCCCACGGCGGAAGAACGTCTTCCTCACGACCGTCCTCGATTGCCTGTTCTGCTTCCTCTTTGGTGAGTTCAGAGAACTCATCTAACCACCATTGTCGTGAAGCATTAATATCAACTACACAGTATTCAGGCGACCCATCAACTGGTTCGGTGTACACAAACGAGGGGTCAATTCCTACGCGGTCAAGCTCTTCCATATCGATTTCTGCGAAGCAAATGAGCGTCTCTCCTGTGTCTTCCACACTGGCATGTGATATGGTTGCGTGTAGTGTTGCTTTTGGAATCGTGTCAGCGTGATATGACGACCCGTTGTATTTCGACGTGGGGGTGGACATCTGGCCATCGAATCGGAACACCACCGCATGCCCATCGGCTTCACAAAGTGTTTGGACTAGTGATGCTGTGCGTACAGAATCGTTAGTTTCACCACTCATCCTTCGACCTCCTCGGTAGGTTTTGAGGTACAGAGTACTTCCACGTCTGTACTATGCCAACGTTTGGGAGCGGCGACATGGGCGCTATTCTCAAACAGCTTAACCTCACTATTGAGGACTTCCTTACCAATCCTCATGCTCATCCTTATTGTCATAAAACTCGTCATTATTATTGGTCACGACGAACGTGCTACCGTCGGTTTCTTTCTCGTCACAATCAGAACACCATCCAAGTCCGCTGTGGCTCTCTGAATGGCACCTCACAGTAGAGCACATTCGGAATTTACCATTGACGAACTTGTGGCAAGAGGAGCACCAAATACGATAATTGTATTCTGCTGGGTCAAGAGAGTAGTAACTGTTTGTTCGCTGCACATCCATCAACTTCTCCCATTCGTACCAGCAACCGGTATGTCCGGTTTCCACGTCGTCAACAATTACCCCGTTCGGGAGCTCTACTGTCTCGCCTTTGTGCTGATACTGCCAAACGTGAACCAACTCGTGCCGAATTGTCTCCTTCACAGCATCAAAACCAGCGTTTTCGATTGTATGCTCGCTTATCCCGACTGTGACTCGGTTGTTACCGTTATAACTGGCTACTCCGTGACGCTTCCGTGCCTTCTTGCGCGTTTCGAACGTAACCTTTGAGAGGTCAACATCGGAGAGAGCCCACTTATCGCCGTGAATCACATCGTTAGCATACTCTCGGATGCGTTTAGTGTAATCAGAGTCATCTCCGAGTTCTCCTTGAATCACATCTACAGGCTCTGTAGTTGTCCTTGACTCCTGAGTAGCTTTGACTTCATCGACCGAATTACCCAGTTCCGGGTCTTCAGATTCGTTCTGTTGAACTCCGAACTCAACATTAAGACCTTGATCACGGAGCCGGTTAACTGCTAATCGAGCAACAGCTTCGATATTCTCCTCACGGTTGGCATCGCACTGCTGGTCAAGCATCGTCTCTATCACAGGGACCTGCTCACTCAACTTCCTGTTTGCCCGGCTGCAGTAGGTTCCAACAGTCGATTCAGCGATTCCGAGATCATCGGCTACCTTTGCGTACGATTGGTTGCGAGTTTTTTTGACGACCTCTGCCTCTCGATCGGAGAGAACAACGCGGTCATGCTCTAAGTCGATAGGATGGGGATTTCCAACACGAGAGTCAGTCATAGCGCACCATCTCCATACTTTATTGCTCTCTCAGCAAGCTCGTCGTGACGGTATGAAACTGCTAAGCTAGCAACCATTCCCATTGCTTTAGAGAATTCACTGTCGAACCGTGGGTTATCCACGTTTTGGCATGCACTGGAGATGTGGCTCCGGGCAGCTCCGAGTCCAGCCTCAGCATTATCATCGTCAATCCGGTCCTCAAGTTCGGTAAATACACAGAAGCCTGCTTGGAGGTCCCTAAAATTCGATTCCGAATCGTCGATGTTATTCATCGCATCTCACCCCAACCAAAATCTCCTGGACGGGTAGGACACCCAGCTTCGATATATCCAATCAGGTTTGTCAGACCTTCCTCAGCTGTCACGGGTTGTATGCCGCCGATATTGTCAACGGCGTAGACCGGGACACGACCGAGAAATTCCGGTCCATCGATGCAATTAAATAACCATTCGAGCTCAAAAGTGGTCTCTCCAACCTTGATTTTGTCGTATGAGGCTACGTCCTCGTAGACAGTTGCATCAGGTATTGCAACAGCGAACGTGAGCCTATCCTCGTTACAGAGGTCTGCATCAGCGGCGACTGTTACAGCTCCAGCATCAGCAAGCACTTTGATTAGCTCGTCTACTTCAACAGACTCAGATGGCCGTGGAGTTGGTTCTGCGTCGGTCTCTACAAACTCCCGAACCCGCTGGATGGCGTGTTCAGTTTCAACACCCTCTGGTCCGTATGGGATTTCCATGACGTGCAGCGGGAGTCGGCGGTAGAGATGGCACCCAGGGGCTAATGTGTGTGAAAACCGGAGTGGATACGGTTTTCCATCGATTTCAACGCCCTCAAATTCGTTTAGAGAATTTGCAACACCCTCCACCTCACCGCCCGGTAGAACATGGTATGTTACTCTAAATAGCCCACGAACAAGATGGTCCTCAGGAACTGCCGCGAATACGGCGTCGGTCTCCTCAATTGTATTTGTAATCGTCTCCAGCGAGACTACTGTCGCGTTATCAGTCCAAACCTCGTCTTCTAATTCTTCTCTAACCTGGCAGTATTCGAGGAGTTCGTCAATTGCAGCCTCTGCGTCTGTGACCTCCACGTAGAAATCAAGCACAGGGACAGAATCCTCCCCGTCCCAGTTGGATTTGACGTAGCCCGTAACGATATACGACCCATCTTGTTGTGCTTCTATCTGTGCATATGCGGGCAGCCCCTTGGATTCGACTATCAGTGTATCTGATTTGTTTGATACTGCCCATTCAATTTTCAAGCTTCTCTGTACTTCTTCGCCGATTTCTTCATCGATTTTGTTTGATTCCATATTCGACATATACTCATTAGGACATGTTATACATAAAAGCTTTGATTTCAAATTTATTGTTGTGATAAAATCTAGTTTGTGGTATAATCTACGAGAATTAATCTCTTATCAGGCATGCCCAATCCCCAGAAGGGGAGAATCGATGCCCAAAACACCAATGATATGAGTTATGTGTCTGAACAGAATACGGTAAATTACCCTGGATATTCCTTTCTTCGTGGTGTTATTCTATCATCTCCAGAGTCCAGACTCCTCCAGCTTATCAGTCAGTGTAGGGGCCAAAGTATCGCATCTGAAGGCCTCCTCCTTGCCTCCATCAGAATAGAGCGCATATCGTGCGCCTCCAATGTCATATATCTCTATACTCGTATCTCCATGTGGCGACCAAAATATGCGAGAGAATTCCGCGTGTTTTCGACACTCGAGTAGCAGTCGTCGGTCTGCAGGCTCGCAACAGTACGCCAGCGATTCATTGGCCAGCTCAACGGCACGCTCATCGGCTGCTGATTGAAACGCGGAACGGAGGTTGTCGAGACCATTGTCTACGTCGCACCCTGTTATCTCTGTACCGTCAGCTAACTCGTGTTCGAGGTCGGCCCGAAGGAACAAGAGTATGTCATCCAACACATCTGGGCTATCTGGCTTGATCTCAAAGCAAAACTCTACGGCAATACCGGTAACAACCACCTCACCAATCTCGGATAACATCTCTGTGATGCTTTTGTTACAGGTGTACACGGTCAGACTGATTACTCCGTTCTCTACCGCTTCAGGGTCTGCACGTATTGCAAACGGCTGTTCTTCGACTATACTTTCAATCACTTTGCCTATTTCTTTAGACATAATTGTCTCTGAGGACTACCTGCACATATAACTTTCCCGAAAATTACTTAATGAAATATGAGATGTATGAGAAGAATAGGTTTCGACTACGGAGGTGATTGTTAACTAACCTCATTAACTATTTGATCGAGCTCCCACGCAAACGGTTCCTCATCTGGATAATGGTATACTCTTTTTCCCATTGATGAATCTGAAACTTGGAATTTCCCGTCACTTAACTGTTCCATCGCTTCAGCTACTCTACTAACGGTTTTATATTCAACGTTGACTGAAAGAATGGTATCTAAACGCTCTACTAGTTGGCTGAAAGTTATGCTATTCGCTTCCTTCCCTTTTTCAGACCAATCCTTCCAATTCTCAATCACAGTCATCGCCCGCTTCCTTTGAACAGTCTCATTTATATTCACTTCATCCCAACCGAGATGATATATCCTTTCTGCGTCAGAAAGTTTGACTTCCAGTTCCTGGGTCGTATTAACCTTTTCAACTAGCTTATTCATTAGTTCACGATTTTCCTTTTCTAATTCATCAACACGGTCCTCAAGAGTATCAATAGATTTCCCAAAATGATTCAGCCGCGACTCCATATATACTAATTTTTGTTCAACATCTTCTAAACGAGATTCATTGTCGTTCTCCTCAGTCATAATTAGACAAAGGATTGAAAGCCCCAAATATTTACTGACAGATGTTGTCAGTTGGGACAAGGCTAACGCTGTCAGAAGTCACCTATATTTTAGCCATATAATTACCCGCAGTTATTAAAACGCAGATCAAATATAATTTTTTCATTAATAACCGAAATATATTTAAACCTCGCACACCTATCGAAGAGTGTAAGCCAGGAGCAGTAGTGGAGCGTATACTAACTCAGGTTAGTATAAACGGAGTGTAAGCGGAGTTTTTTGGCTACTCAGTCATATTCCCACTGACAACATCTGTCACCAGTGGGTTCACAAATTGATTGTTAGACAAAGTATCTACACAGCCGTTATATAACCCAAATTCTGAATTACAAGCGGGGGTAAAGTACATTGCCAGAGTGCCAAAACTGCGGTACACACGTGACCGAGAAGTATGTTCGTGTGTTCACCCCGGACGGAATCGATGAACCACGGGTCTGCCCACAGTGTCCTGATAAGCTCAGAGACGGGGCGGAAATACGAGAGGCCAAGTCACAAAGAAGGTCGTGAAAGCAGTCGGTCTCTGCATCGACCCTTGAGCCGTTTTTTCAGTCTGATGTAGCTATGCGATTGTCCAAGAACTCCAACTGCTTCTCAAGCGTCTCTATCTTGTCCTGGTGAACTCCATACAAGCCATAGAACCAAACTCGATAGAGCCGAAGTATCATACCGCCAGCTGTCACAGCAGCTGCTTTGATTTCATGGGGCTTTTGCACAGCATCCACGTCGAAATAGTCTATCAGTCCCTGAAACGGCTTGTTCCCGAAACAAATTACATCGTACTCGTTCCGGTCAAGGAGGTCGAGCAGCACTACCTCGGCAGTATTATTCTTCTAAAAAAGTCCGCTGGAGATATTTATGAAATTGTTGATGGTCAGCAACGAATGGTAACCATTTCTATCCTCATGATGGCTATCCGTGATGCTCCTAATGTGAAGGACAAGGAAGACAAGCGAATTGAAGATG
>LFCJ01003631.1_pt1 | contig 11310 bp, 10 predicted proteins | sample 643141 | NCBI WGS metagenome assembly LFCJ01 (sample SAMN03766243, study PRJNA286221) | soda lake metagenome | biome: soda lake; feature: Kulunda steppe; material: water; isolation source: sample B1-Br-g2 brine of Lake Bitter-1 | place: Russia: Kulunda steppe | collected 2010-07 | reverse complement strand
GGCTACTCTCACCCGCGGTCAAGCCACTCTCTCCCGTGGTCAAGCTCCTCTCACCCGTGGTCAAGCCGCCTGAGCTGCTGCAACAAACCCCCTCGGCTGTCGCACTCCATCCCGACTCTCTTCCGGTGTTTCCGGGCCCGGCCTTTTCGCCAGCGAGCTGCCTGAAGGCGTGCACCAGCGTATGCGCATCCTCCAAGGTAGATCCTGGGCCCAGCATGAATAGCACAGCCTGCATGCGCACATGTTAGGTTGCAGCATCCTACTTTTGCGGTCGAAAGGCCCACACCAGCGCATGCACGCTTTCTGAGTTGGATTCAAGGTCCAGCAAGAGCACTGCAAGCCTGCGCATACCGCTTTGAACGCAGCAGGACACAGACAGGCCAGAGGTGGGAGTAAGCGACTGAAAGAGAATAACTCGAGCAAATTATATGCTGGCACACCAAGGACCATTTAAGGAGTGCAGGAACAGACGCGACACAACCAAGCAGACCACATCAACGAACGGCACTGGCTTGTGCTCATGGCTGAAATCCATGATGAAGATCACCAACCGCTGCACACCCCAGCAACCCTAAACATGGTGGCTCTAGGGTATGCCTTCGCACACCTGTGCACCCCTTTGCAAATTTGTGCATGCCTCCGCATGCCTAGGCATGTCTTCCTGACCCGTCAACGGCACTCACATTCTCTTTGCTGCCTGCTCTCACTTAATATGCGTAAAAAGCAAGAGGAAGAGACATTATGCTGCTCTACACCGTGCTCCATTCACCGACCCTCTGCAGCTCAGAGAGGGTTGAGGAGCTCCTTGAAGTTACAAGCCCACACCACTTCCATCACTTGACCTCTGGAGAGCCTGGTCAGGTATGAAGCACGACATGAAAGCACAAACGCATCACGCGCTCGTTTCTGGTTTGCTGCCATCTCAAGCACAGCATAGGCTGTCTCGCCCCCTGTGTCCCTTTGCCCCTAGGTCAGTTGCAATGTACAAGAACACCGACATCTTGCGCATTTTCTTTGGCGCCAATGTTGCACCACATTCAAATCTGCCATATTCATAATGGCTGAACCTTAACAAGATCTTCCTTTACTGCACAGCCTGTCACGCTCTGTTAAGTCCACCTTACACCTGCATGGCCAGCTTAGGCATGATGGGCAAGCACCTGAGAGCCTCACTAATCTTCCTTCCGGCCCAGGCTCAAGCATCAAACGCATGAGCGCTTCTGCACATCACACCCTTCACCACCCGCTCAAGCGCCTGAGCACCTCACCCTACCAACGACAATCCATCCATTCATACGTCTTTGTATAGTATATATATATTTTTTTGTGAAGCATGCATCAATGGGCAGGGGCCACTAAGGGTGCCACTGATGCCTGCGTGCTCCTTCGAAACGAATGCTCCTGCACAGGAGGGGGCCTGTTGCCAGATTAGCCTGCACAGACCGATGACATCCTGCACAGACTGTCTCTTTTTCCAGCCTTGATGCTGGGCTGCTTTCCTCTAGCCTCATATCTATGCCGCTTACCTCCACCTATGCAACCCCTGCATGGCCAGCTTGCGCATGGCCCTGGCAACCTGCATGGACCATCTCTTCTCCAGCCTTAAGTCCAGACTCTCCCCCACCCACACACCCTCACCCACACACCCACATACCCTGCTTCCTCACCCACGCACCCTCTGTGTGGCCAGCTCAGGTACGACGCCGAAGCAGCGCTCAAGCAGGTCCGCCACCTCAAAGCCCGTCATGCCCCACTGTGACACCCCCACAGTCAGACGCAGCGGGTCGTACGCAGACACCGAGCCTCGGGCCTCCCCCTTGATCTGTGGCTCTGTGCTGCTGCTGCTACTGCTGCTGCTGCTCCTGTCACTGCTGCTGCTGCTGCTGCTGCAATCATGGTTGTCACAAGCAGCTGTGCTGCCGCTGCCGCTGCTATGAGCATTGCTGCAACTGTCACTCACACTCCCGCTGCTGGCTGGACGCAGGCCTGTGCGACTGAGCTGACCAGGCTGGTTGGTCCCCTGATTGCCAGGCTGGTTGTTCCCATAATTGCCAGGCTGGTTGGTCCCCTGATTACTAGGCTCGTTGGTCCCCAGGTTGCCAGGCTGGTTGGTCCCCAGATTGCCAGGCTGGTTGGTCCCCTGATTGCCAGGCTGGTCAGTCCTCAGATTGCTAGGCTGACGGGCCCCTAAATTGCAAGGCTGGCCTGGCCCCTGGTCACCAGGCTGCCTGGGCCCCTGGCCAGGCAGACTGTGCTGCACCCCACCATCATAGTACGTGCCCAAAATGCACAGGCCTGGGATCTGGGACAGGCCGGCCCTTGCAGCCTCCGCGGCTTGCAATGGAGCTGCAAAGCATGCGACTGGGTCTTGCGCAAGCAGGCGTGCAGCGTCAAGGGAGGCCATGAGCAGGTAGGAGGGTGAGGATGACTGCGTGCAGGGCAGGCAGGGGCAGCAGGGGCGGCCAAGGCCATCAAGAAAGGGCAAGGGCATCCACATCAATGGGAGCCATGAGCAGGCAAAAGGATAAGAGGGTCAAAATGACTGCATGGTGCTGACGCAAGGCAGATGAGCAGGGAAGGGGTTGAGGATGACTGCATGGCACCGAGGAAGGACAGGTGAGCAGGTAGGAGAGTAAGGATGAGTGCGTGCAGGGCAGGCAAGGATGGCAAGGGTGGCCAAAGCATACCTGCGCACGCCGATGAGCAAGCTCCATGTCTACACCCCCCGCTCACCTGCAGTGTCCTCAAGGCGCGTGAGACTCGCTCTGTAGACACCATACCCCCAGACACATGCAGCATGGCAGCCTACATTGCCACCCAAAAACCACCACAGGAAAAAGGTTGTAAGCCAGGAGTAGATTAGATACGGGTGCAGTCCATAAGTGGGTTGTGCAATGGACAAGTTTTCTCTCAGAGTACGCATTTGCAAAGGACTGCCTTACACAGCAAGGCCTGTTCGACAAGTTGCAGAAATGCAAGGACAAGGGCAATGCCTTGAGGTTTATGAGCTTGGGTTGGATGGTTCAGAATGAAGCCAGGCAAAATGAGCAGCAACATTGTCCTGATGCTGTGTGTGAATTGCTGATGCTGTGTGGCTGCAGCAGAGTCAAGTGGGAAGATCACTGAGGTGTGATGGTCGGATCCCTTGGAAAGCTGATCACCTGCGTCATGGCCGACAGCATCTTGTGTGTAGACTGCATGCAGGAGAAAACGTGCAGGGGAACAAGTGATTGCAGGGGGATAAGCATTGGCACCATGCAAATGACATGGCAAGGGAATGAGTCATGGCTGACAGTATCCTGTGTGTAGACTGCATGCAGGAGAGGCAAGTGAGGGAGAACAAGTTTTAGAAGCTCAAGGAAACTTGGCTGAACCAAACAAACATCAGAACCAGGTATACACAGCTGAAAGGAGAGCTCGAAACCTCTTGTCTTACAAGCGGGGCATAAGGCTTACACACACACACACAAAAATATTCAAAAGTATTCAGCTACAAATCTAAAAAACACATGTACAGGTATGCTTGACAATTTAGACAGTGGATTTGTTGCTGGTGGTAGCCGTGTTTGCTGGTGTTGCTGATGGTAGCCGTGTTTGTTGCTGGTGGTAGCCGTGTTTGCTGGTGTTGCTGGTGGTAGCCGTGTTTGCTGGTGTTGTTGGTGGTAGCCGCGTTTGAGTACACGGTTTGAGGACACAAATGCGTACAATGAGGTGCCCAAAACATGCATGCTGATGCATGATGCCTACAAAAAGGCTCGCTGGCAGCAGAGGGTGCATGCAGGGACACGCTGGCAGCAGAGGGTGCATGCAGGGACACGCTGGCAGCAGAGGGTGCATGCAGGGACACGCAGAGGGTGCATGCAGGGACAGCAGAGGGTGCATGCAGGGACACGCAGAGGGTGCATGCAGGGACACAGCAGAGGGTGCATGCAGGGACACGCTTTTGTGATCACGTAATACACATAACAGACTGTGCGCATGATAGGACACATGGACACAAGCCAGCTGCACATTCTATTCATGATTGGATCAAGGGTGCAGGGCCAGCCACAGCACCAATTAACAGCACTTACCTGGATCACCAAGTCTGCGCCTTGCTGGAGGCCACTGCAAGCCAAGAGCAACAAACAAAGTGATGAAGCCGGATTCACAATCCCACGCAGATCCTATCTCTTCTTGGTGAAAGGCAACGGCCAGGCTGTGATCAACCAGCGGCCAGGCTGTGATCAACCAATGGCCAGGCTGTGATCAATCGACGGCCAGGCTGTGATCAACCAGCCATCAGATTCAAGCACAATCAACGTACACCAAGTATCTTGCACGGCCGTGTCTTATTCTGACATTTGGGACACAGTGTGGTTCTTTCTGTCCCCCTCTGGAAGGCTTATAGCAGCTGTGCTTGTTTGGCCTCAGGGATGAGGTGGAAGCCGCAGGCTCAGATAATGTGAAACAACATGCAAGGGCAGAGAGACAGGCCAAGACAGGCTGCCGGCTAGGGTCTTGTCCCCTCCGAGCTGGAGTGCTTCACTCTGGCAAGGCTGTGACGGGCGCAACAGCAAGCTGTGAGTGCCGAAGGCTGACACACACCTGGCCGGTAAAGCAGGATGCAAGCCAAGGTGGGCTCCATGAGCTTCATCCACCAAAAGCACAGTGCCTGCCTCGTGGCAAATCCTGGCAAGCTCTGCATTGCAGAAAGCGTGACGTGATGGCCAGTGATGCTGCTGATGGCGTGACTCCCTTAAAAAGGAGCGTGCAGCAGATCGGGCAGCAGAGCACCCTACCTGGGAATGGCGCACATTGAGATGCAGCTGCTTCTGGAAAAGCTAGGATATGAATTGGAAGTGATGCGCACGGAAGCTTCACCAGATATGGTGGTTTTCAAGCCACTGATAAGCAAGCCAGTCTGAGAATTGCCCACGCCACTCTACTGTGCAAGGGCATGTTGGAAGCCTATGACATCGTGGTGATGTGACCCAGTGTAACACCCATACAGCGATGCTGCTGCGCAATTGAGCCATAAGGAAGTTTGTCGGAAGTAAAGTGCAGGCAATCTAGAGAGATTTAAGAGGAGGCATAAATGAGGGCTTGATTGTATCACAAGTCTGGTCATGGGAAAATTGCATACCAACAGCTTATTTGTCATGTATGCGTGGACGGTCAAAACTTCTCTCGGTCTGGAGGATGATGACATTCAAGCAAGTGAGCTTTTTATGACGAAACCTTACCCAGGTTTTTTGCTTTTTGGGGGATATCAAGCCAAGCACTTGAAAGCCCCTCAAACAGAGCAGCTTTATCTTTGTGTTTCTGTATGGGAGCGTGGGTGAGTGCACACACTTGCATGACCTTCCGACAGAGCAGCCACCCTTAGAATGCGAGAGAGGCAGCTCTCATGTTGCTTCAGGACTGCAGGCACATTAAGAGTGTGCAAGAGGCAGCTTTCATGTTGCTTGCAGGACTGCAGAACCTTTGCCTTTCGCAATGCCAGACCACCAAACAGCCGCGGAACCGCTGTTGCCTGAGCACAGCCTTCAACAACAAACATCAGATGCTCCAGCAAGGCTGCATGATTTAACGCAACCTGATGCACTGATACGGCCTTGGTACAAAAGGACCAGCAGCAAACATTCCACCCTCACCTCCGATGTGTGAAGCTGCGCCAAAGTAGGTAGGGGACACAACCAAGACACCAGCCACATGGCGCCCTAGGGCCTTAGCCTGTTGCAAACCCAGCTTGAGAGTCTCAGGCATGATACCATGTGCCACCTGGAAGCGCGCGTCAATCTCTGGGGACAGCCAGTACGGCACACAGCCTGTGAGCACCAGCAAGCAAGGACTTGTGTGAAGGACTTGTGAGCAGGTGAATATGCGCGGTGTGGGGTGTGCCTGTGAGCGTCTGCGCGCGCAAAAGGAGGCTAACAGATCACAGGGTAGCATGCTCGGGATGAATGGCACGGGCAGGTGTGGACATTTCATGGCATCAGGGTAGCATGCTCGGGATGAATGGCACGGGCAGGTGTGGACATTTCATGGCATCAGGGTAGCATGCTCGGGATGAATGGCACGGGCAGGTGTGGACATTTCACGGCATCAGGGTAGAAACCCTTGGTACCTTGAGCATTTGTGCCTATGCATGTCTGTTGCCAACAGTGTTGGTAAGGCATTCATCTGTATCAGATGGTCCACTCAGCATCATTGTCTGCTGCAAACAAGTGGGCAATGCTGTAAGGATCTAGCTGCTGCCACATGTCTTTAAAAGCATGGATTTGCATAATCCAGCACGCGGTTCCGGGCACAGAATGTTGATGATTTTCTCTTATTCATGAGCGCATCAATCTAGTGCCACTTGATTGCTATTCGGCCTGCTTTTCCATCCTTCCATCCTCCCATCCTTGCAATCATGGCTCTGCACGTACGCAGGCTTGGCATGGTCATAATTGTTTGTCAGAAAAACAATAAGCCACATGTCTTTGTTTGTACCCAATTCTTGCAACAGCAAGTCGCACCTACGAGGGCCATGGCAGCAAACGCAGACTGGTGGCAGTTGCGGGCAAGCAGCAGCGTGTCTCCAGGCCTGCACATGTATGCGGCACAACATCAATCAGCACTTTAAGCCCAGCATTGCTACCTCAAAGGATGTGTGCTCCTTGGCTCATTGTTGTACCAAAAATATTCAAATATCTCCTGGTCTGAGTGTCATTGACTAGGAGTAAAAGTCCTTGTGGATGAGCCCCTCGGTAACAATTTGTCCTCTTTCTCATCCAAGGTCAAACCTGTACATGTTGTATTTATACATGTATTCAAACATGGTCAGTCAAGAACTGATACAAGTCAAATCGGCGTAAAAATGTAAGCTTGATACGCTTGCCCCAAAAGCCAAAGCATGATTGTAAACATGATGTCTACGATATCTATCTCTGTATGAATTCAAACATTTAAACATTACATTTAAATAAATACATTTACATGGCTTGTCATTTTCAAGACAAAACAAAAATCTAGCATAAGAGGATCACTGCAGCCCAACCTTGGCAGCTGGACAGGCAAGGGAACGCCCTCTGTGCTTGCCTGCACTGTCAAGGCTACGGCATCAAGCTTCTTTCATCACCCTAAGGAGTTGCTTAAGCAGCATCAAAGGTGGCATTCCCACTGTGCGCCTTCCTTGCCGCAGCCATATCACAGCAGCTCAAAAGACACCGACCTTCTTCCCCTCCCTCGTGTGCCCACCTTGCCACAGCCATCACGGCAGCATGTATGCCCACGCTGCAGCCATTGACCAGGAACCACGTGTGATCAGCGCCAAATACCCGTGCCGCTTGGGCCTGGGCTTCCCGGATGACACCTGAACGGTGGAAGAGCAAATGTGTGAGAGAGAGAGAGAGTGAGAGAGAGATGGATAGATAGACAGGTATATACATATATATAAAGAAAGAGAGAGAGTGTGAGAGTGAGATGGATCAATAGACAGGTACATAAACATGAAGAGAGAGAGAGAGAGAGAGAGAGAGAGAGAGAGAGAGAGAGTCTTGGAGTGCCATGATGCTGCATCCACAACTTGCAGGGTGCAAGGAACATGGCCCTGTTCCAGAGCCCTGTTCCAGAGCCCTGTTCCAGAGGGAGAGGGAGAGGGAGAGGGACAGGGAGAAGGAGAAGGAGAGGGACAGGGAGAAGGAGAGGGAGAGAAGCAATCAAAGGAGGAGCTGCAAAGCAATCACGAGGACCGAGGCCCACATAAGCAGGCAGGTTAGAGCTGGATAGAAATTCACCAGCAGACGCATACCAGCGGCTTGTGAAGGGAGGCCCTATGTGGTTGGCACCTCAAAAATCCGGAAACTAACAGTCAGCACTTGGTGCTTGTTTGGCCACAACATGCCTATAGGACTTCAAGCTTGGTCATGGCCAAAAATGCCTATAGGACTTCAAGCTTGGTCATGACCACAACATGCCTATAGGACTTCAAGCTTGGTCATGGCCACAACATGCCTAGGACTTCAAGCTTGGTCATGGCCTGCTCCTCTCATGCTCACCTGAGGGCGAGCCTAAGAAGTCCATGCCCGCCACCTCTGTTGTGTCGTAGGTGAGCGCAGGGCCCATCATGCCTCTGAATGCGTCGTGCACGCCTCGTCCCCTCTGCAGTGCATGAATGGCATGTGCTGCGACGCTGGGTATGTGGGCCAATATCACGCAGCACAGGAAGCGCTGACTCCACACTGGAGGCAGCATGTGCGCTGCCATGATGTGTGTCCATTCCAAGGAAGTAAGGAGGCGCACTTATATTACGCACAAACTAGTAAGGAGGACCAGAAGTAAAAAACGACACTGTATTGCTGCGCTGCTTGTCTGGCCAGCTGTTTTCCCAATCATGTTCATGTACCTTGTGGCCAGGCACATGGAACGGGGTGTCCTGGTGCTGCTGGCCACGTTGGATTACAGCATCGAGCAGGGGTGCCTGTGGCTCTCCTGCATGCCAAGTGCATCAAAATCATGGAAACAACTTCTTAGCCTATGATGTGACAGAGCTAAGTCAAGGAAGCCTTAGCCATTAATGACACAGCTAGTGCCCTCCAATCAGAGTGAAGAAGAATATTTAGTGCGTTCATTGCGCTGTAAGTCATGGCCAATAATGAGCCAGTTCAGCAAGTAAGTCTGATCAGAACATGGCTACCATTTTGCGCCATTGATTGATGCCTGCGTCTGATGCTTGTCAGGAGTTTCTTCCATGCTCTGAGGGAAGGCCTCAAGGATACCAACGGCCCTCTCCTGTCCACGTGCATTTTCCATACTGCCCTTTTCTCCATTAGTTAAGACAATTTTCCTTTGCATTAGTCATAAAACATATTTTTTAATTTTCTTGCGCCTTCAATAATTACAATTGTTTTCTGTTTGAACGGCCCGCAGAATTACACTTATGGCACAAATGCAGCTTCCTTCGTCTGTACTTGTGCTATGCAGTTGAAACCTGACCGAAAGGAAAGGAAAGTCTCATGGTTTGTTTGTGTGGAGAATGCAGCGATGGCCCTGGCAGGATGGGCCTGGATGGGCATTTCTCGGTAATCTTCCCTTGAAATAAGAGCCAAGGCTTAAGTGAGTATTAGTAGTACTTAATCATGTGTCTGCAGTACGTACAGCAACTTTTTACTGAACTGTGTCACCAGCTGCAGACAAATAATGCACTGCAGATATGCATCTGCAAAAGATGCCAGAAAAATGGTTTGCACAAACAAGATCACTTTGGTGCACATCTTGTGCAAGATCGCATAGTTGTCTGTTTGATCTGGCAACTTGCGGACTCAGAGCAACTAATAATGGAGTTTAAGATTCTAATGATGGGTTTGGCGTGGCTGGCCCTGCTGCTGCTGACCCTGCTGGGCCTGCTGCTTTGGTTGCTGTCCTTGGCCTGGACGCTCCTGCGGCTGCTGCTGGTGCTGCTGCTGCGGTTGCTGCCCCTGGCCTGGCTGCTCCTGAGGCTGCTCGGCATAGTTTTCATCGCCCTCGTGCTTACGTGCCTGCTCAAGGGTAGCAACCTGCACATTTGTTGCGCATGTGTTGCAATGATAAGCCCCATGAAACAGGGAGCAGTGTTGCTGCACCAGAGAATTTGAGCATCACCAACTTAAATCCAAATGCACATCTTGCTCCTCCGACACGCACCATAATTTGCTCAATGATGGATGGCAAGCAGTCTGGGTATTGCCCCTCTTCTCCGTACGGGCATTCTTGAAGGTTGTTCAGGGTATCCATATCAACTGCATCCTCGAGCTGTGCCTCAAATTCCCTAGTGCAAATGTTGATCAGGGCTGCTGCTTTTGTGATTGCTTTGTTTGCTTTTTCTTCTGACCTGCGCATAAGTTTTCAGTACCATGCTTTTGCTTCCATGACACAATTGTTTTGGATTGTGAGGATCTCAATTTATGTTCCTGTTTACATGCGCTTCACAATTGATGCCCCAGCAAAAGGCTGCACACATGCAGTCCTGATAGCATTGAGAGAAAGCAAACACATATGAGCATGATCACAACTCACTCTGACACCTCTTCATTGAAGAGATTGGCCTGGATCAAGGCGGGTGCCTGCACACAGGCAGACAAGCGGCCTGAATCAGCAGGCATTGCAGGGATACCAGAGGCATGTGCGCATCTCTAACTGCGATATGTCCATTGAAAATTGTCAATCAACTCACAGGCCCAAGTTAGAGGTCACAATGGACTGTGATCTGAGGAGGTGCAGCATTAAGCGCGCATGAAAGAGATCTGATACGCTATCATTTTGCAATGTCAGCAAGACAGTACCCTTGCTTGCCACTTCACACTCACAAAGTCTGCATACAGTGAGCATGCGCACATGGGACAAAAGTCTTCGCTGCTTGCATCACCTGCAAGTGGATGTGAAGGGAGGTGTGAGTCGAAACGCGGGTTAGCCAAATATTGATTTGCCGCCTGGTGAAGCAAGCTGCTGCAGGTGCAGCAAGCGCACACAATAGGCAGGCAATCCTAATTGCAAAAAGAGGCAGCACCCACCGCAATTCTGGGCAACCTCTTTGAAATCCAGCCCTGCTTGACCAGGCCGCAGCGGACAGTCAGGGACCTACGCATACAAACCAATGAAATCATGATTTTTCAATAAGGTGATGGAAAGTTCTTTTGGTTAAAGAATGCAGCTGCTTCCCCGTGCACGTGCACGCGCAAATCATTCATGAATGAGAAATTGAGCTTCAGCTCTGTACCTCTTCCAGCAGCAAGCGTGCATTTGCAGCATGCAATACTGTGCAGAGGATGAGAGGGAACACCCCGAGATACCAAGTCATCTTTTCAACGAAGTTTGCTCCGATGTTACATGAAATTGCAATGAACGGAGAGACTAACTTTGTACACCACCTGGATTTCATCACAGATTTTCAACGATTTATCGATCGTAGTGAGTGAAATGATTGCGGTCGACCGCATCTCCGCTTACATGGGCCATGGGAAGCTGAATCGGCGCCACCGACCTCTTGTGTTGTACATCTCGATTCTTCTCATAAATTTTATTTCATATAAATTTTATTCATATCATAAGCTTACAACACAAATTTATGCTGGGCTCAATATTGTCCGTTTTACGCTGGATCAGGGGGGATGGGGTCAGCTTCAAAGATTCATGTACATCGCACACAGATGAAGAGATCAAATGCATAGCTCAGCAGTTTGATGAGCAGATTCTGAAAGGTGCGTGAAAACACAAGGATGTGCACTTACACTAGTGTGCACACAGTACTTTGTGTGCATGCATGTGTGTGTACTGTGTGTACATGTATGCATGTGTGTGTGTGTGTGT
>LFCJ01003630.1_pt1 | contig 11312 bp, 8 predicted proteins | sample 643141 | NCBI WGS metagenome assembly LFCJ01 (sample SAMN03766243, study PRJNA286221) | soda lake metagenome | biome: soda lake; feature: Kulunda steppe; material: water; isolation source: sample B1-Br-g2 brine of Lake Bitter-1 | place: Russia: Kulunda steppe | collected 2010-07 | reverse complement strand
CGCCGGTGGCAGACGGGGTGGCAGACAGGGTGGCAGCGTGCAGGTGCAAGCGTGCGTGTGCAAGCACGCCCTACATCGCCCACATGAGGTGTGCAAAGACTTCACCCCTGTTAGCCTGCCAGAACACATACACACACGCAAGCCTGGCAGCACCGCTGCCTCTCGTTGAGCCCATGCATGCATAATATGCTCTGCTTTCCTGCAAAACTTAGGGGCTGGTTGTGCCTCTGGCGTGCCCCTGCCTGCACTGTAGCTTAACATGCCCAAGGGAAAGGTGTGGGGAAACAGTTGTAGCACGCGTTTTGCGCGTATTGCTGCTGTGCTCACATACGACATGGGTGCCTGCGAGACGCCCATGCGTAGCTGCATGCTCCTCCCCTCACGCCTTCACTGTGCACACGAAGTGCTGGCACCAGAGGCGCACGCTGGCACCAGAGGCACATGCCGCTCTGTGCGCACAAAGCGCTGGCACCAGGAGCGCGCACTGCTCTATGCCTCCAGCCGCTGCGCGTGCACACAATGGCCCCATGCTCTTGCTGTCTGCCTCTGCTGTGCAGGCCCTAGAGGAGAAAGAGTCCAGGCGGTGAATGCATGCGCTGGGTGTGGTGTCTAGCCCACAGGCAGCCAATGCGTGCGCTGGGCGTGGTGCCTCGCCTAGAGGCGGCCAATGCATGCGTTAAACGCATAGCCCACAGGCAGTGAACATATGCGCTAGGCGTTGTGCCTGGCCTCCAGGCAGCCGATGCGTGCAATAGGAACGGCGGCGTAGCCCCTGGTTGTTGACTCCCTGCGCTGGGGGCATATGGTGCCCCTGACCTCCCTGCGCTGGGCATATGGTGCCTCTGACCTCCCTGCGCTGGGCATATGGTGCCTCTGACCTCCCGTGTGCTGATTGCCTGACCTCCCTAGTGCTGATTGCCTGACCTCCCAAGTGTTGATTGCCTGACCTCCCAAGAGCCGATTGCAGGCGCTTAGCCAGATGTGCAGCCTCCTTGTGAATGTCTGCATAGGGGGCACGGCTTGTTGCTGCATAGGACGATCGCTTGTTTGTGTGTTTGTGTGCATGCATGTGCATAAGTGTAGAGTAAGAGCAATGAGGAACAGGACCAGTAGGAGCAGGATGTTAAGAGACAGCTGTGCTTGTGGGCAGGAAGGCAGGCATGTAGCTGTGCCCCTTTTGTGAGGGTGGCTCGGCTAAAGCAACTGAGGGCCTATGGCCAGGACCCAAGAGGCGGCTGGCAGTTGGTCAATCGGCTGTTGAGGCATAACTGAGGCCTCGGCAGCAGCAGCAGCAGCGGCAACAGCGCCCTCTGTTGCTTTGGCCTGGAGACCATCTTGCCCCCAACCTGTGTGCAAGGCTGCACCCCGTGTGCAAGGCCCCTGTGTGCAAGGCCCCTGTGTGCAAGGCTGGGTGTGCACCCTGTGTGCAAGGCTTGCATACCTCTCTAGTCTTGTTGCGTTGCAGGGTTGGATTTTTTCAGTTGGGAAAACCCGGTGTGACTTAGATCTGTTGGGTTACAGGTTGGATGGTCGATAATGTGCCTTTTTGCTTGAATACATGGCCATTTCTGTGTTGGGTCAGCTGGGTGTGCTGGGTCTGAGGTGTGTCTGGTCCGAATGATCCTCAAGTGATTATTCTTGATTTGCTCTGTGATTTGAAGACTTGTTGAGGTTACCGAACCTTAATGCAAGGCACACATCATGATAGAAGTGTAACAGGTTGCTAAACCAAGGTTTCCTGAAAGCAGGCGCCCATGTCTGATAAGGCAACGCAATTGTGCTTTCGGGAAGAACCATCTGGATCTGCCCAACCAATTTCTTTTACAGACAAGCGCAAAAACGCTTGGTGCATAACCGAGCTCAAGGTTTGAAGGTTTTCAAGGCTGTATCCGTCAAACGAGGGCTAACCGAGCTCGAGCATAACTTATTAGGGGCTGTAGCAGCTTATGAGACTTCCAAGTGTGAACTAGCAAGTTTCCATGGGTAGTCCATCAGCCAGATGATTGCTGGGCTTGCTAGGATTTGCCAGCCTATAATAAACAAGTTGGGGTTTATCGATGGTCGCCTGGTTGTGAGGCTGGATGTTTTGTAACAGGCTTGCCAGCCAGAGATAACTTATCTTGAACTTATCTTTAAGTCCATGACAACAAAAATAAAAGAAGTGATCCAAAGAAACGTTCAAGGTCTAGGCGATGTGCCGTCGACTCTCTGAAAAGGAAATACGCAGGCATTGAAACTCCCTGCATCAATTAAGGAAAAGGAGACACATTGGCCTGAAGAGCCGTAGCTCCACCAGGGGATAAAGGAGAGCTAGTGCGGACCTGGAGGGTGACAAGCCGCCCTGCTCCATTTATTTACACTAATGCTCCATTTATTTGCACTGAAAGGTAGTGCAGACGTCTATCTCAGCACTGCTCGCCACAATAAGAAGCCAATTTAGCTTACATTCTTGAACATGTTGGAAAAGCCGGTTAAATATAAACTTTCTGAGAGTTGCCTTCCGAAGCACTTAAGACGTTTACATTAATTGCATTACAATATTGATCACGTCGCTGGCTGACCCCTTCAGGTTGATGTCGCTTCGAACCGGCGACGGTCGACGGACCTTGTTTGCTGCATCATTCCAGCAAGGAAGGCGTTAATACTTTTTGAATTGTTATCAAATATGATCGCTTGTGCCAATGGGCCTTTCCACCGTCAGCACTGGCCTTGAACCATCCAATACAGAATGGGAGAGGTTGCTAAGGATATAGGAGGATATAGGATATTCTGTTCCAATAAAAAATCCTCTTGCAATTGAAAACCTAAAAAATTGTTTTCAAAAGGTGAGGCTGCAATCCCCCTGCCTTCTCCCATGGCCATGCAACACGCGCATCGTGTGATCACGGAGGCATCGCTCTTGTGCCCACTTGCCTTGTGCAGGCAAAGATGATGCTTGTCAGCTTATTACTCCTTGTGTGCGGGGTGCATGTATGCAAAGCACGCTTTCTTCTTCAAAACAGCCCCTGCACGGTGAGTCCTAGCAATCAGATCTTTCCAGCTTCTTCCACATCTGTCTTATTCCAGCTTTATCTGCGCACATGAGGCATCAGCTTTCTGTTAATAGCACACATTTGTTATACATGTGCTGCACAATGCATGCATTTTTTGTGGATGCAGAATTGTGCAACAGATGCCCAGGACAAGGCAACCAATGCAGTGAGTGAAGCAGACTTCAGCCCGCATGCCGAGCTCCGATTGTAACCACATAAACTTCACATCTTGCCCTGGATATGCGGGTATCACTAGATATGTTGTGCACTATGTGCCAGAGGGGGGCAGCTGAGGCCCAAAGAAGTGTATGCCTTCTGCCTGGTTAAAGCCCCATGGCCGGCACCTTTCAAGCGTACCACTGGCAATAAGCCCCTCTTCCATGGCCTCCAAATTTGTCGGGCCTGAAAACTCCTTACCTTAGGGCACATCTTTCATCAATCACGGCCTGAACCCTACATTACTAAATCGTCCAGTGCATCAATCACATCGTTATCTCTGGTAATTGGGCGTTCTTGTAATTCACAAACATCATTGCAAAATGATGGAGTTCAAGAACATGGTAGATGGTGCTACGTGTTTTATCCGCTGTTTGCTTTAGAAATTAGTACCTGGGGTGCCAAAAGATTTCAACCCTTCAAACATGGTACTCAGCAGCCAGGCTCATCATCAAGGAATTTAACTGGTGGTAGTTTAAGGTAGTTTAAAGGCAAAATGGGCTCTGTTTAGGTTGCTCTTACTCAATATCTGAGCCATTCATGCCAAAAAACGGGGGCAACACACCCATCCAGGCCATCAAGGCCATTCATCTCAGCCCAAACTTTACCAATCTCCTAAAAGTATGATTTTTTAATATTTTGAATGAAAAATCATGCCAGCACATTTGACTAGTTGCCCCCCTCTGAAAATGCGCTTTGCATGCACAACCTATGACACACGCAGAAGCGCATCCTTTCTGAAGATGAACCCATGTATAAGCTGGTGGCTGGGTTCTTTGATGAATGGAACCAGCGTGTCCAAGAAGGTAGGTGGTGCGCCAATTGGGCGGGCATGAGCCTTTGTTTTACAGAATATTCATGACAACACACATGTGCACACCCGCGCAGGTGGTGCTGCCAAGCAAGGGAATGAGTTTGGAGATGGCTCAAAAGTGGCTGAGCTCTATGCTCCCTCTGGGACACTCCTGGCAACACTATCTGATGAGGTATGCCATGAGCGCTCATCCCTGTGTATTGTGCTTCTTGCACTCAAACAAAGCACTGCGTGCAACGCGAGCGTTAGTGTAGAGGACTGGAGGACAAATCGGCTTCCCTTACTTTGCCTCTCAAACCTGCTCGCAGATTCGGACTGGGAGAACAGCAATCCAGGATTATTTTGACGCCTCTGCCACCCTCCAGAAGGAGGAGCAAGACAGGTTTGCTTCAAGTATCCGGTCCTGGTTCCAGGATCTCTTTGATGTCTCTCCCACCCAAGCAGACAAGTTGAGGCGGCGTCCTTAGAGGAGCTGGTTGCAAACACCCCCTAACCCTGCATTTCCAGGATACTGCGCTTGACATTTAGCGACTGTTTGCACGCAGCTTGCAGTGCAGGAGTGCATGCCTCCACAGCAGGCAAGTGTCACAAAGCTCTTGTCTGGTCCCCGCAGGCCAGCTGCATTCACATCGTTCCTGGCAAAGAACCCTGTGGGGAGGATTGTTGAGCGGACCATCCAGGCTGTTGGCACAGGCTTGGCCATCGACGAGGGGCTGTACATTTTTGAAGTGGTGTGTGTGTCTTTGGGGTCATGCATTTGGCAACACAGCTTTGACTGGGCCGCCAGACATGCACTCGCCAGGAGGAGAATTTGAGAACAACACTGGTCCAAGGAGCCTTTCTAGACGTGCAATGGGAGAGATGTATGCATGGTGTGCCCCTCTATAAGCCCTCGTGTGTGTGAGTTGGTTGCAGGCAATTGGCCATGATCTGCTGGGGATGCTTCTGCGCATTCTGCAGGCTGTGCAGCTACACCCTCATGCTTCTGACATGCGGCTCATGTTGCAAGATGGCAAGGGAGGGCGAGGGTGGCAGTGTGGGGTGCGCAAGATGAAACAACTCCTAATCTGACTTTTAGCCCAAGGCTTATGGTGCAGGATGACGGCGAGGGTGGCCGCGTGGATGCTCTAGCGCGCTACACCTACACCTACAAGAAAATGGAGGACAACAAGTGGTACATCATGGTGCATCACTCTTCCCAGCAGCCCCAGTATCAGGCTGAGGAGGGCCTGGTGAGCAAGCAAATCTGCAACGCGCGCACAAGCACACACGCACACGACACATTCATGGGGTTGAGACACTATTCAGGGGTGCAGTCTGCACTGTGCACATGCCATAGAGGCGATTGGCGGCACAAACAGTGGACGCTGTTGTCGCATTGGGTGCAAAGTGAGCGTGGCTTGCCTTACATTGGCAAGGGAAGGTGCCACTGTGAAACACAATGCTTCATGATAAGTGCAGAGCTGACGGCACAAACAAAAAAACTGGCGAAGTAGATCCTCCTGCTTTTAGGTCTCGTCTGTCTACATGGCTACATGTGCCTGCAGGTGCGCCAGCACCTGGATCGCTGGTTCAAGTCCTTGCGGACCACAGGTGGGATGAGGGTTCAGGTGGGATGAGGGTTCAGGTGGGATGAGGGTTCAAGTCCTTGCGGACCACAGGTGGGATGAACCAGAACAGAGACAAAGGCAGAGATGCACCAGGCTGCTTGCATTGTGAATCTCCATCAAAGTGCTAGCCTGGTCTTTGGCTTACTGTGGCTTAAGCATTAAAGGCCTCCTTACACGCTTTTGCATTGAGCTGGAGCAGTGCTGCTGATTATTAACAAGGCTTAGCATCCTTGGAGTGAAATTGTTTCTACAATGATTCTAATGACCATGCAGCCTTGTTGCCTGTCTGCCCTTGCATCGAAGCCTAGAAGTTTTATGCCTGCATTGCTTGAACTAATTTAGAGCTACCAAGGTTTTATGCCAGTCCATGGCAAGAGGCACAACGCTAGAATGGATGGCATGAATAGCACAGCAAGTTGCAACACGACTGACCATGGAGCAGAGGCGTTGGCCGCTGTTGGCTTGCATGCGCAGCCGTGCCCCCCCTGCATCCCAATCATGCGTGTGACCTTTCCTTGCGCCTTGCAGTCAAAGTTGACCAGGGCGACCCTTCCGGGACCTGCGTGGATGTGTCTGACAAGGCTTGCGTCCATGACCCTGAAGTGAAGGCCCAGGGTATCGCAGACCTGTATGCTGAGGACGCTGTGTTCCTTGCCACAGTGTCTCCAAAGGTTGGTGTGTGATTGTGTGAGCCCAGTAAGAGCAGCCACGCAGTCTGCTGGTCTGCTACATACATGATTTTGTGAGCATACGTGAGTTTGCTAGGAATATATTGAGCCATAGATCCTTGTTGAAAAGGTGAGGTGTGCTCCTTCTCCATGCGAACATGCAGCTTCGAGTCGGCAGGAATGATGTGGTGGACTACATGCGCTACTTTGGCGCGCTTGACCCAGTGGGAGAGATTGTGGAGGATGCTGCTGGAAACGGACCTGTCATTAAAATTTTGGGTGAGGTGGAGGAATGCGGGGATGTATGAGCGCATGAGTTGTGTTCGGGCATGTAACCCTCTGTGTGCGTGTGAGAGAAAGAGAGGGGGGAACGGGAAGGCTGACTGATGGTTAGCCTAGCAATCATGCAAAATCTACCAGATTCCCCTGCACTTGCAACACGGTTGCCTTTTGAGTAGAGCGTTTACCTTCCACTTCACCGTGTGCCTGCTTGCACAGACACGTCCCATCCCAGATGGGTGGATGGCTAAGGAAAGAACACTTTGCTGTTTGAGTAAAGAACAGCGGCTGAAGTAAAGAATCTAAATTTGCTGCTTAGGCAAAGAACATCATCATCATTGTTAAAATCAAACAGTAACACTCCCACCCACCCAACCCCCCTCCACGCACGCAGCATGCACTTTATTACTGTGGGACTGTGGTGTGCCACTGATGTGCAGGCCCAACAACCACCGCCATTGTTGGTCACTACAAGTTTACGTACCCTGCCACCGCTGACCCTTTTGCGCGGGCAGAGGTGTACGCACGCTTCAGCTTCACGTACACCCGCAGCCCTAGTGGCAAGTGGCTCATCAGCGAGCACCACTCTTCTGCTCTGCCAGAGGGTGATGAGAGGAATGGCAAGAGCATCGCTGATCCGCTTGATCCCTCCATGGTGCAGCACAAAATCCACTTTTAGAGGCACTCAACCTGATGATGCTTCACATAAGGGGGGAAGTATAGCAGAGCATCTGGTTGGTTATCATACTTTTGTGACACACTTATGACTCCTAAGGAATTATTGCTATCATACTCCGGATGAAAGTTTTGCACAAGCCAAAAGTATTCCTGAGGATTTGTCTATCATACTCCGGTTGAAATCTGCACAAGCCACCCCTGTGATTTTTGGTATTTCAATATTCTAGTCCCCTTTGATGTATTGATGTATTGATGTATTGATGTTGAATCTTGCGATAGAATTTCGCTGCAAACTGATCATGTGTAAGCCATTCATTTGCTCTGCCTGTGTTTCAATTCAAGCATCACTGGGGAATGAATGGAGGTACATTTGCGAGTTGGTAGCTAGTTGTGCAGCAGCACTATGCTTAGAAGCATTGTTTTACGCTGATAAAGTACTGTGAGGGAACCTTCAAACCTGTACGGTTTATGAGACGTACAAAATTACAAAAATAGGCCTGACGTCAAGATGTGCGACCGCTAGCCGGCTCAGATTCCATACGCACGGACTGCAACTGCGCACAAGAAACCTCGTACCCCGGTAGGTCACCTGCTTGTGTATGGCTGTGGCAATGCAGCACACTGCACTTAAGTAGCCTGCCCCTGCTCATGCTGCCCGAAGCTGCCAGCACTATCTCCCGCATCCAGACAACTGCCCCCTGCAACTCGGTTCCGGCGATAACCCAACGCATGTCTACTAAAAATAAATATGAATTAAGAATAAATATGAATTTCTAGTCCACAATCTTTCTTTGTCTTGCTTGCGTAAGGGTGGATTCGCATTACACTTTCCTCCCCTCAAAGGAAATGATAAAAAGGAAAAACTTCTCCGAAAAGGCTTTTAAAAAGGGAAAAAAGGCCTTATGCGAATTCGCCCTAAATAAGGTCCACGCACCCTACTCCTCACAACTTTTTTTAATCAGTTTCCATCCGTCCTCAATCTTGAACCCATCTTCTAGCCAGGATGCTTGGTGGCAAAGCCCAAGCACCTGTCCCCAATGTCCTGCACAGTGTGAAGGTACATAACACCACGCAATCCCCGGCTTTTGTGACAGTTTTCTATGACAACCACAAAGACAAGACCTTGATGACAGAGACACAAGAGGTAGCACCTGGAAAAGCACATGCATTTGGGAGCAAGACCTTGGACATGGGAGGCTGGCAGGTACGATTACCCAGGCCCACCTGTGCGATGTACCTCTTTCGTTCTTCAGTTCACTTCATGCGCCCGCCTGCTCATGCACCTGCTTGAATGCTGCTTGCATCTTGGATCATGTGTTCAGGCTATAGCACCGGTCAAGCACGTGAGCATGGGCACATCTCTTGACCATGCCAACCATACGTCCAAGCTGGAGCCCAAACTTCACGGGATCGTCAAGGAGATGGATGTACATATCAAAGAGGGACAAGGGGGGGCAATTTTAGCTGCAGCTCCATGCTGAGAGGGCTTTCATTCGGGAGGATTTGAAATGACTTGCCTCCCTGTCCATGTGTTCTTGCATTGAATGCTGTACCCTGCAGTAGCGCTACAGGTTCTCCACGGCTGCGCCTTCTGTCAGCACAGGCATTATTTGGGCTGCTTCAGAGCAATGAAATTGGCTTATCTGCATTGAGTGAAAGAGAGCATTCATGGGAGATGATTGCGGTGCAAAAAGAGCGAGCTGTTGTGCAGTTAAAAGGAATTCTGGTCTACCTTGTGCCCAGTGAGTATGTACAGATGGTCTGGGTGACAGGATGATACCAAAGCATACGGTCATAATATCGAAAGTTTGTACACGATGAGCACGTGCTGGCATGCAAGAAAATGCACGCAAGCCACGCACACACGTATGTGTACACACACGACTTGTTTAAAACCATGCCTGCCCTTCTTTTTTAGGGGTTTAACCCCTTCATTGTTGCTGTGTGACTTCATGATGCTGTTGCAGCAACAAGAAGCAGAAGAATCTGTCTTTTGTGCTATCAGTCCCCTGCATTTTTGGTTTGACAGTTTTAGGGGGTCAAGGCTCTCTTCAGGATCGTCAGGGCAGGAATTAATCTAACAATCCCAAAATTGGTAGTTGTAAGCTCGTGGGACAGAGACTTGTCATGTTTCTTGCACAAATTGTTGCTGAATTACTGTTTGTAGTACCTTTCTAGTCGAAGCTGCCTTGCAAGCCTTCTCAAGCAGTTTTGGGTTGTTTCGCCTGCAATGACCAGCAAGCCCAGCAGTCAGCAACAGTCTGACTAGGCAAGGCATGCAAAATATAGGGGAGCTCCACAGGAAAGGACTGGCAGAAAGGGAAGAGAAAGAACGAGTACTTCTTTCTGAGAGAGCACACAAACAAGTCTTGACAGTGGAAAAGAACATGCACCTCATTTTGAACTGGAGCACTTGAGCACTAGTCACAGTGGCCATTTCCATTGCCAGATGGAGGATTTCACCGCGAGTGTATGTGCTCACAAACAAAACCTGCTCACACTCCTCATATCATGCTTAGGGAGGTCAAGGTACAGATAGCAAGGTGGCATCAGGGAGGCACCCCCATTCCGCAAATGAGTGCATGAATCAGCTTGAAGATCTAGGAGGGGACAGGCAAACCAAGAATGATACGTTATCAGTTTGTTGTCGCTTTTCAGATTCATTTTCCAGTCAGTCAGCAAAGGCTCTCCACACTTTCCTCGTCCTTAACCTCAAGTCAGCAGTGAAATCTGAGTAACAAATAGGGAGTCCCTGCAAGAAAGCTTGTGTACATGTGTTGCAGCCTCGCAATCCCTCAGAGGCGCTCAAAATATCCGAAGCCTAAGATGTTTTAGCCTGAGGCGCCAGCTTCAGGTCTGCATGAAGGGCCTGCTTAAGAGTGGCACTGTTAGAGGACAACAAGCCGTTGTAAAACCTAATGGCAGCTCTAAACCAGTAGGTTAGGTTAGGTTAGGTTACATAGCTGTATCCGCCGAACGAGGGCAGCTTAGCTGAGCAGCAAGCCTAAAAGGCCTGCAACCCCGAACCAAAACTAAAAGCGCTCAAATCAGAAGAAAGGTAGTGTCTTGAAACCAGATGTTTTGGTGAAAAACTGAAAACCAAAAAAACGTTTGGCAGTTCACGAGCACGCGAGGGCAAGATCACAGCAAAGGATGACTGGAGAGATCAAAAAGAGCAAGGCTCGTTGACTAGCTACTTCAACCAACCAGCCGCCAGAGCGCTCGCACGTTTGCGAGCCAGACCACAAGCACGCTCTTGGAGGCTTTCTAAACCAATAGAATTGCAGAGGTTCGTGCACACGCTCACATAGTACAGCCCATTTATGCGCAGACCGCTTCACACCTAAGGTGCCCTTAAAGGAATTCAAATGCAATGTCTAGAGGGTAGGTCTAAATACATCACCTTTCACGCAAAAATCCTGAGCTCCAAACCTGACAGCCATACATACCAGCAGGCACTACGTATGCCTTAGCTAGCCAAAGGGAAGCAAAAGGTTTGTCACATAGGGCAGTGTCCCGCACAAACCCAAGTTTTCAATGAGCTGCTGCAAGCATTGGTATGGCTGCATGCTCAGTTGAGGCTGTCATGTCGAGTGTCCACTGGCAGTAAAACGTCCTACCAAGGTACGAGTCAGAAAAAAAAGAAAAGAAAAGAAAAGAAAAGACTACGCTGACAAGGTAACCCCTGTTTGCGTGAATTAAGGAAGAAGTTTACATCTGGTGCAAGCACCAGGCAAACCTTCACCATCAAACGAGGAAAAAGGTCATTAGTGGGGGTCGGGAGGGTTCTGAAAAGAGCCATATGATTTTTCCTTAATGTTTTTCACCTCCTACTTGTATTTTTGATCTTTGTTGCGTATTGAATGGAATGAGTGTTTAGATCGAGAGTAAGTTTTCTGACTCTACACCGGTCTAGGCCAAGCTTACTGAGGGGTAGATCAGTATGACATTTATAAATGGTTCCCATCACTGATGGAGTGGCACTCCAATCAGGATGGTATGTAGGCTCACTTTG
>LFCJ01003629.1_pt1 | contig 11313 bp, 9 predicted proteins | sample 643141 | NCBI WGS metagenome assembly LFCJ01 (sample SAMN03766243, study PRJNA286221) | soda lake metagenome | biome: soda lake; feature: Kulunda steppe; material: water; isolation source: sample B1-Br-g2 brine of Lake Bitter-1 | place: Russia: Kulunda steppe | collected 2010-07 | reverse complement strand
GAGTTCGTCTTTGACGTGCTCAAATACAGCTATAGCTGAACTGAGCAAGGGATCAAATACTCCTCCAACTAACTCAACCAACCTCAGGCTCACAATGCAGCATAAATCTGGCACTGCATAAATCTGGTGTGACACCAAGCTACAAGAAGGCCCTCAGTCAAGAAGTGTGACTGCTAGCCTGCTCATAAAAAAGCTTGAAGTGCATGAAGGAAGGAATGGGGCTTATTGTTGTCCTGGCTCGGAAAAGCAGACACATTCTTATAACCTGCGGGATGGAACAGAGACGCCTTAGGCACGCGGAGTAAGACCGCATGTGGATGGGTGCAGTGAAAAAAGACGTGCTGTTCATCTTGTACGTCATTAGCATTGCAGTCACAAGTAAGGGAGGTATTGTGATCCAGGTCACTGTTTCAATTTGTAGGGTGTGGGCACGAAGTCTGAAGCGTGCCACACTGCGGAAGGTCAAGAAAAATGTATCTTGGAAGGATGTATGGCGAACGTGTGACCAGGGCCCTCTTTGTAGGGGAGGCACTCCATTGATGGTAAGTGGAGCATAAGTGCCTCTCCCACTTTCTTTTGGTGTTTAAACACAACCTTACCGTCCAGAACTAAGCACGTGGCCATGGCAGCTGAGTTGTACACATGGTGCCGATGGATTAGAACAGTGCAAACGGTGAATACAATGGATCACAAAAACCGCTCAAACTCCAATTCTGCACCGGTGATCTGAATCACACTGACATGCGCCTCCCAACAGACATGCATGATAATATGAATGAGCACAAGCTGGCTAGGAAGGAACAGGCTGCTGATAATTACCTCTTTTTCTTTGTGAATGGCAATTAAAGAGGGAAATGTGGACTCGGCTTACAGTACACCCGCCACCTCATTGAGAATGCTGCATCTGATGCAAAATGGTCTCAAGAGACAGACCTGCCCGAGCAAAGCTGAATCTGCCAATGCCACCATGGTTTGATAACACATTCAGAGCCCTGAAAGCTCAAATGTAACGTCTTGCAAAGGTGTGACAATCCACGTGCTCCCTAAAAAGAAACACAATTCCCTTTGCCAGGTGACCAACTTGATTGAAGCCCATGCCGTTTAGCTTATCAAGTTTTTTTCTGTGAGCACAAGCTGCTACTCTAAAGAACACAACACAGAAAACAGACAGGTGCTCCAAGAGATCTGGTCCCTACTAGGCTCCCTTGTTCTCATCAAACTCTGAGTGACAGGTTACGTACTAGGCAAATTACTCTTGCAGACATAGCCATTCCACCAGGACCGGGAGGCAGGCATTCAATTTCAACCATCCTCCCTTGTATGCCTTCACATCTGAGTCCCTACTGGGCACATGCATTGAGCAAAATATAGCACGCATAAACGAAACTCCTCGCCTGGGTCTGACCCCTTCCCAACCTTGTAAATTAAACGAGCAGAGATGGACAAGGGAAAAACAAAGGGCAAATGTACTCCTCCCATTGCTCACAGATCTTTTCAAACATATAACATGGCGCTTTACTTCCCAGGGTCTTTGGGATAAGACCAAAAACCTCTTTAGCCTACAGAGACTGAGCGGCTTAAACAGGCTTAGAGACTAAGCAGACACCAAGGGCCTGCCTTATTTGTGCATGCGTGCCTGGATTGCTGTGCCTAAATTTCAGACCACCACCTTGCTTGCCCGTTGAGTAGATTTGGGTTGCAGGCCTGTTTGGTTACAGCTAAGCTGCCCTCGTTCGGCAGATACAGCTTTGAAAGCTTACCTAACCTCTCCCTGAGGTCCGCAACAAAACGATTGAGATCAATGGGCTCACACTTCAGCAGCCCTCCTGCAGGCTAACCAGAGAGATAGAGAACGTGTAGGGAAGGATATCCGCAGTCTTACCACGGACGAACTGTTGTCTGCTTTGTGTAGACCGTCACTGTCCACAGCCAGTCCACACACCACATTTGTCATGCTCCTAGTCTATTTGGTGTGCAGCAGTCTCTCAGCGTGACGCACGTATGTCCTTCAATCAGTCAGACAGAAAATAGATGCAAGATGCAAATTCAGAATAGAAAATCGATCTCACATCAAAACGATGGCAAAACAAGGTAAGGAATTCGTGGGCCAGGAGATTCAATTCTTATGGCAGCTCATGCCATCAAATTACCCTGTACACACCCTTCCCTTAAATCACACCAACATGATAACCTATATCCCTGCTAATGTGGCTTCCTTTTCCTCTCTTTGTGCACAATACATGGCATATTGGTAGGTTTTCAGTTACATTAAATTGCACCTCTCAGAACGCATATGCCTAAGAACAGACCCGGGAAGGCAGATGTGCAGACTCGTGGGCTAGAACAAGGCAGCCGCAGAAATGCAGCTGCTGCAATCGACCTGGTGTTTTAAAGCAGTAACAAAGCATTTCCGGGCAGACTCTCTTTGTTGGTGGTCAGCCTCCATGAAGTGTCGATATAAAAGTAACTGTGTCACCATCTTGCAGCTCGCAGCCCAGCGTCCCACTGCATCACTCACACGTGAGGCCAGCGCGAAGCATTAGGTCCAAAGGCCAAGTTGCACAGTGGAGAGATGGATTGAAGGCAATGGCAGCTTTGCAGCAAAATCAACTGACAACTGAGCACTAGGTGCTTCTGAACGCATCACATTAAAAATCCACACTACCTGAGCTCCCAATCGCAATCGTTCACAAGCACCAATATGCCAGGTCGCCTGCAATCGGCAAACAGTTCCAAGCTGGACAATGCAGTTGCTTGACGCAAAGAAGAATGGGACAAGGGCATCAAATCAATCTGCAAGCAGTGGCACTTACACTGAGTCCCCCTTCATAAATAACTCTGGCCGCTCAGTTAACAAGTTGTCTCGTGCCCACATGATAACCCCTCCTACAGTCCACTGTATGGGTGATCCAAGAAGTCCAAGAAGCGTAAAATCCCTCTTTGTAGAGGTCAGCAGAACTTGACTGGCGGCCAAAAACGATCCATGATGAGCCGACACCATACTAAATATTCAGCTTATGCCCACCTTATCACCCTCTGAGTTCTCTCTGCTGCTCTCTGGCAGGTCTACTTCGTGCATCTTCTTGTTTCCAAATAGCAGGTCCATGCCCCCCGAAAACTCCAATTTTATTTTCATATTTGATTTAAAACAAACGAATGTCAGGGTCGGCGAAGACACATTGAGATACAACTCAATATACATTGACGATTGTGTGATTCTTTCAAGGGAAACTTCGGTTCTTGAGTCCTCCTTGCGACGCTAATCTCCTAGTTTTTGCCAACCAGCTGCCAACTTGTGTGACAATTAGACCTCACATCTCTACTCAGTTCCTGGTGCTCTTGACTTAATCCATTGATTTCAGTGCAATATGTATGTATTCTCTTCAAGTTGCGGTGGAATCCTACATCTGGCGCGGTGGAAATAGCCACTGTGACAAATGTTTGGCTATTTCCATAACAGACTGCTGCTCAAAATGAGGTGCATGTTCTTTTTCACTGTCGAGACTTGTTTGTGTGCTCTCTTAGATGAAAGTACTCGTTCCTTTTCTTCCCTATCTGCCAATTTCAGCTCAGCTGCCCTCGTTTGGCAGATACAGCTATGTAACCTAACCTAACCTAACCTATCTGCCAATCCTTTTCTGTGGAGGCCCCTTATATTTACATGCCTTGCCTAGTCAGGCTGTCTTTGATTTTCTTTCTCAATGGCTAAGCTGCTCTCGTCTGGCAGGTACAGCTTTGTAACCTAACCTAACCTTTCTCAATGGCACAACAAACTCTGCCATCTCATTTCAAACATTATGGACTATTTTTTGGCAGGCGAAGACCAGCAACAAACCAATCAGCCTAACGACCTGGCTGGCAATTAACCCCTAACTAGTAAACTTGTATGTATTGCATTACGGGATGGACACAGCCAAAGCCCTGGCATGAATTTCCTGAAAACTGCGGACTTTCCTCCCTTGATGCATGCCATAGGGACCATTTGGCATCCCTCTTGCCCTCATCTCTCATAGCTTCCCTCTCTGCGGCGGCCTATCACTAGCCGTCTCTGTACCAGCTCCAGACTCTCGAGCAGTTGGCAGGGCACCTGCGATGGGAAGTCAACTGCCCGCCCTCGCAACCTGTAGGTCCGAACCCCGTACCTCAACGGAGGCTTTTGATCGGCTAAGCTGCCCTTGTTCAGCAGATACAGCCTTGGAACCTGAAACCTTTTTTTAGCCGGCAATCCCAGCCAGCCAGCGACAAAGTAAGTTGACAAGATGTTCAAACACATTATGCATCTCCATCTCTCTCTCTCTCTCTCTCTCTCTCTCTCTCTCTCTCTCTCTCTCTCTCGCTTTTGGCGCTGTTACATCAAGCATGCAGCAAAAGCTATCTACTTATTTCTAGTAATCCCTAGGGTTCTTACTTCCTAGGCGCCCATAAAGATGGGTTGGCACTGGATGAGGGCGCGGGGCTTGGGGACACACCGGCACCCCCGAAGCCCCCGCCCCCAAAACCACCACTGCCACCTAAGCCTCCAAACCCTCCACCCTGTTGCGCGAGCCCACTGAAGGATGCAAAACCACCACCGCCACTGCTGGGTGGCTGCGCAAATGCGCCAAAGCCTCCGCCTGCATAACACGCATAGGACAGCAGCAAGCGAGGGCACAGGTAACGGTGTCTGAAGCTCAAGATACCGCCCAGACTCCTCAGACTCGAGCGAGCTCCCCAGGGGGCCCCAGACTGTTGAGCACGATGTGTTGAAAAGTGCTGCAGCTGAAAGGCACCGCCCACTTCAACAAAGAGGGGCTGCGGCTTTCGCATGTGACAAGGGGGGAAAGCTAGGCTCCATTAGCCTTACATGTCTAGGACTTCCTTGAAGCCCCTCGGCCGCCAGTGCCTCAGCTGCCCATGACACAACCCTGCCAATTGCCTGAGGCGCCTGTCCAGCCTGTACACTACCTTTGGCATTACCAGTTGGTACTACCAACCTTTTGGTGCCACCTGCTGCGGCGCATACCGAGTCAGGCAAGCAGAGCACAAGGCCTGAGGTGTGCCAGGGACCACAGCCTGAGGTTTGTGGCCCTTAACACTGCCCTGGCCAGGGCTTCTGCCTAAAACCCTGAGCCCAGGCCGACCCTGACCAGGGAAACTGACAGCAGCACAGTGCGTAACACCAGCACCAGGCCTGTAAAAATTAGCAAGCCTGTGGTACGGATCCAGCAGAGGGTGCACCGGCAAAAAGACCACAGGAGCTCTTGGCCAATTTGACTGGTCCAACCCACAGCTAAGAGCAAGCGTCCTCAACTTAATCCTCAATGTGCAGAAAATGGGAGCCTCAACGTGCGTATGCACCTCACATGCACCAGACAGGTAAGCAAGCAAGGACAAGAGCTACCTCACGAGTACACACAAAAGAGGAACAGAACAGACATGTGTGATGCGAAGCCATACGCGTTTCCTGAAAACCCAAGCGCTATGGCATGAGAAGGCCGAAAGGAGGTCTGCAGCCCCTCAACGGGTGTACCATTACTGGAAGATGGAGGCATGTCCTCACCTTGGGCTGGAGGGGCAGGCGGCTGGCCAAAGCCGCCAAAGCCGGAACCAAAGGCAGGGGGGCTGGGGGCACTGGGGTTGGGCTGTGCAGGCTGACCAAAGCCAGAGCCAAAGGCTGGAGTGGCCGTCGGGCTGGCTGCTTGGCCAAAGGCTGCGAGCGTGCAACCATGTGCGTACACGTGTGCGTGTGTGCGTGTGTGCTTGCATGTGCATACGCGTTTGTGCATGTGTGCATATGTGCGTGTGTGAGTAATGTGCACGCATAGGGTGTGCACATGCAGTCGCACATGTCAGCATACCAGCAGCCGCTTAGAGAATGTATGACTGAAGCAGGAGGGTGTGGAGTGGGGTAAAAGCATGGTGTGCACTTTCCAGGCTGGTCCCTGTAGCTTGAACACCCACTTGCACCAAACGCCGGGGCGCTGGGGGCGCTGGGGCTGGCTGCTTGGCCAAATCCGGCGCCGAAAGCAGGAGCACCGGTTCCGGTGGCGGCTTGACCAAAACCTGCGAGCGTCCAGGCAGGCCAGAACGTGCACCCTCACCTTCCAGACCACAACGCGTCCCCGCCACCCGTGGTGGGGTCACATATGTAGCATGGATCTGCACCAACCTGCGTGAGTCAGTGCAAGAGGTAAGCCCTGCAGCACGCTGGCCTGGCCTCCAGCGCTTCCAGCGCGAGCCTTACACGACCTATCAACACTCGTCGTGGGTGCAGTGAAAGCCAGTCCCAGGTGGCGATACCACAGAGGGGCACAGGGGACAGGTGATTCTGCAATCTACACTGGGTGCTCTGCACACAGGCACATGCACGCAGGCGCATGCACACAGGCGCACGCACTCAGGCACACAGGCGCACGCACACAGGCACACAGGCGCACGCACACAGGCGCACAGGCACACAGGCGGACACGCACACAGGGGCACACACGTGTGCCACACAGGGACATGCCGGTGTGAATATGCTGATCATTCCAAACACATGCATGCACGTGCACACATACACACACAAAACAACCCCATTTGCTTGCACGCGCACGAGACCATGCACGCTCGCATGTACACGCAAACACACAAGCCTAGCCTGCGCACTGCGCTGACAGCACAGCACACGCACGCTACCTGCTGCCCCAGTGCTTGGCGGAGCCCCAAAGCTGGCAGGCTTGCCAAAGCTTGAAAATGGGCCCCCGCCTGCACCACTGCCGCCGCCGCTGCCAAACAGACCGCCCCCTAGCGCAGGTGGAGTCGGTGCAGCTGACCCAAACAAGCCACCCGAGGGTGCAGCAGAGCCAAACAGGCCGCCTGAGGGGGCAGAGGCTGCTGCCGAGGATGCAGCAGACCCGAACAGGCCGCCAGCTGGCGCGGCGGGGGATGATGCGGCTGTGCCAAACAGGCCGCCCGATGGGGCGGACGCTGCGCCGGAGGCGGGCGAGCCAAACAGGCCGGCTGCGGGCGCGGGTGCAGTGGGCGCGGTGCCAAAGAGGCCGCCCAAAGGCGCGGATGCTGCCCCCGATGCAGGGGTCCCAAACAGACCGCCTGCGGGCGAAGGCGCTGCAGCCGATGCAGGGGCACCAAACAGGCCTGTCGTGGGGGCAGACGCTGCGGCTGAGGCAGGGGCGGAGGCGAAGAGGCTACCTGACGGGGGAGGCGCCGCAGAAGCGGCTGGGGTGCCAAACATGCCGCCTGAGGGGGCAGAGGTAGCTGAGGAAGGGACGGAGCCAAAGAGGCCGCCTGAGGGGGTAGAGGCAGCTGCCGAAGCAGGTGCACCAAACAGACCAGCCGCAGGGGCTGGCGCTGCGGGCGCGGTGCCAAACAGGCCGCCTGTTGGGGCAGAGGCAGCTGCTGAAGCAGGAGCACCAAACAGACTGGCCCCAGGGGCTGGTGCTGTGGGCGCGGTGCCAAACAGGCCGCCTGTTGGGGCAGAGGCAGCTGCACTTGAAGAAGAGGCAGAGCCAAAGAGGCCTGCTGCGGGGGCTGGCGCCGTGGGTGCAGCGCCAAACAGGCCGCCTGAAGGAGCTGATGCTGCAGCTGAAGCAGCGGAGCCAAACAATCCGCCTGCAGGCGGTGCCGGTGGCGTGGGCGCAGTGCCAAACAGTCCTGCATGCATGCAGTGCCGAGCATGCCTATGTGCAGCCCTGCGTGCATGCAGTGCTGAGCACGCCTGTATACAGCCTTGCATGCTTGCAATGCCAAGCGCTCGTAAGCACAGTCCTGCATGCATGCACGCAGGTGCATGCCAGGTGCAACTACGCTTCAGCAGGGCCAGACGCAAGCGCACAGGCAGGGGAGGACGGCACCATGAGCTTGCAAGGGCTTGCAAGGACATGGACACACATATGCAGGCACGCATACACACACCACGCATGCAGCACACCTGGCTTGGCCTGGGCTCCAAAAGGAAGGGCATGCGCCGCAGAGCTGGACGCGACAGCCGAAGATGCGGCTGAGGCAGCAGCTGACGCGGGCGCCGTTGACGCGGGGGCGGGCGCTGTGGCTGACGAGCTGTCGGTGCTGCCTGCCGGCGCGAGCGTGGCGGTGGCAGAAGATGACGCCCCAGGGGGCGCGCTGCCAAAGGACAAGCCTGAAACGTTGAAGGGGCCAGAGGTCTGAGGGGTGATGGGCTTGGACTCCGCAGGCGTTGGTGATGACGCGCCGCCCAGGCCGAAGCCTGAGAAAAGCCCACCCAGGGCTGCAGGGGCAGCAGCAGTGGGAGCGGTGGCAGGTGAGGAGGCGGGGGAGGGGGGCGCGGGAGCTGCCCCTGACGCCGGTGCGGTCTCCTGCTGCTCCGGCGGCTGCGGCGGGCTGGGGGGGGCGGCGGACTTTGCTGAGAAGGCCTTGCTCAGGTTCTGAGCCGCCATCATGGCTTGCATGTCAGGGATGGGCGGCTGGGAAGACTTGGGCTTGGAGGCTGCAGCAGCCACAGGTTTGGGGGCACCAGCAGCGCTTGTGGTTCCAGCGGATTGCGCAGTACCAACTGCAGCCGTGCTAGCAGGCGCCGGTGGCTGCTGCGGCGGCTTGGCAGCAATACTTGCCCCCAGTGTCTGGGCTGCTGCAACGGCCTGGGGGGTGGGCAAGGGAGGCTGCCCGCCTGCGCACGCACGAACGCGTGGGTGGGCACACAAGGCCTCGTTCTTGCGCGTGTGCAGCACTTGGTGGCATGGACAGGAAAAGCGCAATGTGTGTAAGCACATGTATAACCGTCACCCAGCATTGTGGTCAGGGCACCTTCAACGGCACACGATCACGCCCGCAGCCACGAGCCTCCACTAGCACCTGCACCTTGCTGACTCTTCCCACTAGCAGTGCACACACAGCTACTCTTAAAAAACATCACAGACTGGCGCCCACGTCGCGGCCATCTCCATCCCCGTCTCCACACCCATCTCCACCCCCTTACACAGCCCTCAGCCAACATACTCGAGCCAGGCCTACATGCCCCTTCCCCTGCCCACCTGCACGCCTGGCTATGGGCCTGCTGGTGGCAGTGCTGCCTTGAGAGGCTGCCTCGTCGCTTGAGTCCGAATTTGCCCTCTGCAGCTGCGGCTGTGGCTGCGCAGCCTGCGCTGCCTTGGCCGCCTGCATGTGCTTGTCAAGAGTGAGCGAAGGGGGTGCGTCAAGAACAGGCGCGCGTGCGCATCATATGCCACAGGGCAGCAGATGATCTGGTGGCTGGGAGGAAAGGAAGACTATGGGCTGCAGGCACATACACAGAAGGAGAAGCGATCATGTGCACACATACAATCACGCCACCCTGGATCACAAGCGCACATGTGACCTGGCACGCCCACGCACGTGAGCACGTGTGCCCGCACCTGGGTATTTTGCAGCTGCAGGGCTGCCTGCATGGCGGCCATGGAGGGCATGGGAGGTTGCTGGGCCCTGGATTTAGGCACGGCAGGCGCAGCCGCCCCGGCCTCCGCTGCTTTTGGGCCAGCCACGGCGCCACCCGCTCCTGCTGCCCCACCGCCCAGGGCACTGAGCGCGCCCTGGGCCTGCTGCACGGCCGCCATGGAGGGTACGGGGGGCTGCTTGGCCTTGGGAGGGCCAGCAGCAGGGGGCGGCTTGGTGCTCGGCGGTGCAGGTGCAGCTGCCTGGGCTGGCACGGCCGGCTTGGGGGGCGCAAAGGCAGGTGCTGCCGTTCCTCCTCCCAAGCTTCCGAACAGGCCGCTGCCTGCTGTGGTGCCTGTCGCACCAAAGGTCCCAAACACGCCAGCAGGGGATGCTGGCTGACCAAAAGCAGGCCCTCCACCAAATATGGGGGCCTTGGGGGCAGCCGCGGCTGTGGCAGGGGCTGCGGGCGGCTTGGTCGCGTCAGCGCCTGCGCACACATTGGAAAAAGGGCGTGTCAAGACATGTACGTCTAAAGGGCATCTACAGGCGCTGTGCAAGGGCCCCAAAGCAACCCATTCCTTCCTCATTGTGTCACGGATGCAGTCACAAAGGAGCACGCAGCACGCCTACACCCTTGGACGCCCAAGTTCCTCTGATTGGGGACCGGCCAGGAGAGGGATGCACTCGACGCAAAGCGTGCACGTGTGTATGCGCTGTCAAACAGCCAGGTCAGCCCAGCGGCAGCTGCCAGAGCCGTGAGCTGGCCGTCAGCACGGAGCAGACCCTTTGTGGACCGACGTGACTGAGAAGTGCAACACCTCTTGCAGACTCATTTCGGATGCTTTGCTTTCAAGTTTCAGGGGAAATTGTGAGTTTGCTGGGGTGCCTGGGAGGGCTGGTGAAGGGTACCCGCAGCGGCAGCAGGGAGACAAGGGGCACAGGGGTGAGGGGCAGCTGCACGCATTTCCCAGGCAGGGGTAGAGGGCGCATGGGCGAGGGGCAGCTGCATGCGTTTCCCAGGCAGGGGTAGAGGGCGCATGGGCGAAGGGCTGCAAGTGAATCACCCACTTACCCGGGGCAAGCTTGTGAACCACGCACAGCTGGAGCATACCCGTGAAGCACCCTTACCTGGGGCGTGCAAGCTAGGGGCTGGGCCTAAGTTGAAGCTGAAGGCGCCGCTGGGCGGAGGGGAGCCGGGGCGCGTGGCGGGTGGGGAAGGGCCTGCAAGGAGGGTATAGGGACCATAGGGAGTGGGGTGAGGAAGGGCTGCGGGTTGGAGAGGACCAGAGCGTGGAAGGAATGTGGGCAAGCAAGGACCCGCAGAGGGGGACTGAGACGCGTGGCGGGCGGGGAGGGGGATTCGGTCACACGCAGGCTTCCTCACCCAGCGGCAGTGGCATGCAAAGACTTTGGACACCCCCGGAGTCCAAAGTCTTTCCATGTCGCTGCCGCCATATGAAGATAGGCCTGTCCTCACACATTGCCTCTGCCCACATCCGCATGCACATATTTTGTGCTCATCATGTCAGCACCGAATGGCTCTTGTAGTGCACATGCACGGGGTTGCCTGCTTCAGCCACAGACCCTCACGGCCACCCACTCTGTTCATCTGGGCATCCTGGACGCAAACCCTTAAATCCACCAGCAGTGCTTCATGAAGGCTTACTATAACAGCACTGTCAGCATGAATGCCAAGGATGCGACAAAAACGCAAGCCCTCCCGCGCATCGCCCCCCCTGCAGTGGATGCGAAACGCAGCCAGCCTGCGCTGGGCACACCCACCTTTGCTTGCTGCTCCGGCGGCGGTGGACGCCTTGTTGGGTGAGCTTCTGCTAGCCGTCGTGCCGAGCAGTGGGCTGGGAGGATGCGGCTGCAGAGGCTGTGCAGCCGACCGAGGCCGTGGGGGGCGGGGGGCTGCTATTGGGGCAGGGGGTGGTGTAGGGGAAG
>LFCJ01003628.1_pt1 | contig 11316 bp, 6 predicted proteins | sample 643141 | NCBI WGS metagenome assembly LFCJ01 (sample SAMN03766243, study PRJNA286221) | soda lake metagenome | biome: soda lake; feature: Kulunda steppe; material: water; isolation source: sample B1-Br-g2 brine of Lake Bitter-1 | place: Russia: Kulunda steppe | collected 2010-07 | reverse complement strand
TGCATGATTGGTTTGGCTCCGTCAGTAACGACAGAAACTCCATCGTCCAGCGTTTCTCGAGCGTTCGTCAGTACCACCCCAAACGCCGGTTCGCCATCAAGCACAGACGTTCCGCCATTGTCGAGTGTTCCGGCATACTGCTCATCCTGTACGTACTCTCGGCGCTGCTTCGCAAATGAGTCCGTCACGGAACTGTACAACAGTTCATCGACGCGATCCTGTTCGCTCTCCCAGGCGTCCCCCTCAAGGAACTCTTGAAGCGCATCGAATTCAGGGGTATCTATACTCCGCTGGAGTTCGTCGAGATCTCGATTGTAGGACCAGAGCATTGGAATTGGGGTACCATTCAGTTTGAATACAAAGTCGAGGGATTCCTTCGATCCGGCCCAGAATTTGACTACACCGCGTTTCGGATCATGTGGATGATTAAGTTCGTTCGACAGCCGGATCGTGTGATCGAACGCGACCGCCTTCGCGAGTGCCTCGTCTAGTCCGGGCTCACGCCGGAGCACGTCATTGAGATCGTTCCGACAGAACGCGTTCGTGATTCCTGGATCCCGCAGGTAAAATCGGAGTTTCCGAGGACGTTGATTATCGTACTCTTGTGCTGCCGATAGCAGGTGGAGTCGTGAGAGGGCGCTGAGATACTTATCTCGGAGGGTTCGGCGATCGACATCGAGAACGTCGGTTAGCTCGTTGAAGCGAATATCCCTGGTCGAGTGTTCGTGAGCGGTAAGGGCACAAAACCGCTCCAAGTCGAGCGTGTCCTTTACCCCTCCAAGATCCGTCGTAGCATGAAGGGGGTCGTTTCTGAAGTCCGTGAGTAGCTCTCGCGGATGGGATTCGAAATCGACATCGTCTCGTCCACAGATTATGTCGACAAACTGCTCCTCGTCAATCGAGACGTCGTCTCCGGCGATCCGGAGCGTCAGCATTCCCTCGCTCGTGCAGTAATTCGCGATCTCCCGCCGGACCGTCGATGAGTCAGTAATGATGTCACCGTTCTGGGCTTCAATCTCGGCTACGAATCGGTCAGCGTCCCCCGTTTCGACAGCCTCTCGCAACGCCTTTCGAACTACGCTCTCATCGAACCGTTCGGTTGATGGTGCGAGTTCGATATCTCGGTATCGCATCTTGAGAAAATCGGAGAAGCCCATGCAGCAGACACACGTTGTTTTATAACAGCTCACCGGCATTCTCCAATTAATGAGTAGCCGGAAGCCGAGTTTCCAGAACTACGACCGAGACGAGGCCGAGGAGTACAGTGGCTTCCTTCTCAGCAACGCCGCCACGGCGAAGGACTTCATCACCCGGACGACCGATCCGGACGCGATCCGCTACTTGGTCGAGGAACATACCATCGACGTCGACGTTCCCGGAGCCGGTATTCAGCTCAAGGAGGCCGTCCTCACCTCGGAGACAGCACCGCTCGATGTGAAACAGACGGTTGCACAGCGCAACGCAGATCTCGGTGACATGCTCGTGCCGGAGACCGTCGAGCGAAATGCCCGCACCGCGCTTGCGGTTGGCAAGCCTATCGTGCTCTACGGTCCGACCGGGACAGGCAAGACCTACTTTGCGAAGCAGCTCGCGTTGGCAACCTGCGTCGACTACGAGGTCCACACCGCGACGCCGACGTGGACCCCAGCAGACATCACCGGCAGCATTCAGCCCGAGACTCACGACGGCGAGATTACCTACCATCGTCGCGCTGGCTGCGTCTCACAGGGCATTCAGCAGGCCGAACGATACGGCGACAATTACGCCGTTATCATCGACGAAATTACCCGCGCGGACATCTCACAGGTGTTCGGTCCGCTGTACACCGCTATAGAAGATCAAGACCAGGTGATCTTCCGCGATGATGAGGGCAATGGGCTGACGCTGAACGACAATCTGAAGCTGATCTGCACGATGAACATGTCCGACCGGACGGTAAACGAACTGGACAATGCCATCACTCGTCGATTCGCCATGATCGAGTTGAGCCGCTACGACAGGGACGCCAGAGCGGAGCTGTTCGACGATTGGATCGGCGAACTGGATCCTGGTCCAGACCGCAACATCGACACCGACGAGCTGAAAGACTTGTTTGAGAACCATCACCGCGGCATCAACAACGGGACGACAACGAACAGCGAGGGTGGTATCATGGAGTTCGGTCCGATGCATTACGTTGACGTGACGAAGTTCCTGAAACACGCCTGTAAACCGAGCGGGCCGTATGCAGGGGAGGCGGTCATGGCGGTCGGGCAGGCCTTTGCGACCTACGTTGCACCACGACTCTTGAATACGGCATCACTCCCGCAAATAAACCGTATCGCAAGTCATTACGAGACTCTGGACGATCAGTATCAGTTTGATATGAGCGCCCCCGCCGATTTAGCGCGCCGACAGGCTGCCGCTGAGGAACGCGAGATGGGCGTCAGCGCATATGAGTAGGTCAGTACGGTGCGAGTACGGCACCCCCCTGTGCAGCGTCCAAGAGAATGGCAAGCTGGTTGTCGAAGGCTGTGACCCACAACAGATTACGGAAGAACTCCGTGCGGCAAACTTCGTACGGGAAGGAAGTCAGTTCGTCAAGCGACGCACGCGACTGCGCCGTGGACGGTCCAATGCTGACGAGGAGGGGAATGGACTCCAAGTCCTCACCGCTCGAATCGTTGAGGACACGGTCCACGTAGAGCCTTCGGATGTCGTCGGTGTGGTTCGTCTACTGCCGGGAATGAGCGTTCAGATAGAACCGAAGGTCGACTGGGACGATGTCGTTCGAATGCTGTTGACCGTCTACGAAATCGAGCGAACCCAATCCCCCTACGGAATCCCGCTGGATGAGATGACGGCTGGGGGCATTGACGCGTCTAGAATCATCGCGATCTTCGCGATCAACTATGTTCAGGGCCTGCGAACGATCAACAGGAAGGGGTTTATCCGGAACCTCGAAATCCATCGGCGGACCGGGTTCGATGGAATCGGTTCGATCGACATGTCACAGACGCTGCTGAACCAGGCCAGCGGAAACCCGGAGCCGACCTGGGTTGAAACGCAGGCCGAGTACAGCAATCTCGTTAACGAGACGATCCATATGGCTGGAAAGCTACTGCTCCGGTTGCTCCAACAGACTCCTCACGAGCAAGCACATCCCCAACAGAACGCACTATTCTCGATAGTGTATGCAGAGGTCCAGCAAATGGAGGAACTCGGAGTCCAGAGTTCGCAAAAGCGGCTCGGTGCGTATCGGCAGGTATTGTTATCCAATCTCCCGCGACAGCGTCACTACTATCGACGAGCACTTCATACTGCCCGGTCGGTTCTCGCCTCGACACTCCTCGGACAGGCCGGGAGCGGCCCGGAGGAGCTGCTCGTGGACTACGCGCTCAGCATGAACTCGTTGTTCGAGGACTATACACAACGGGTGCTGTCTCGAACGCTCGGATCACTCGAGAATATTGACCACCTCAACGAACTTGAGACGGTCGCATGTGAGGCGGAGCCTCCCATCTATCCGTTCGATGGGAACACCGATGCGACATACTATCCGGACCATCTGCTCACGGACGATGAGGAGACACTCGCCGTCTTGGACTCGAAATACTATCGTGAAGGAAAGAATCCAGCCCACGAGTCCGGGTCCCGATCTCGGATGTTCTCCTATGCGTACCTGACTGCTACGGAACGAATGGCGTTTCTCTGTCCGCTCTATCATCGTACGTCACTCGACGTGAACCGCGCCGGTGCCACGGTAGATATCGTCTCTCCTGACGGGGAGTTTACCTGTGAGTCGTACGAGTCGATCATCCGGGAGTATCTTCTTGACGTGTTAACCGAGTCATATCCGGAGCTAAAGGCATTCGACGCCGTCAATGGGGGAATGCTCTGCCTTGATAATGTTACGACCGAAGATATTCCACTGATCGAGAACGTGAATGGACCGTTCAGTATTGCGAACCCGTCGTCCTTCGCAAACAAGATCATCTCCGCGATCACCTTCTCCACAAGGGGGCCCAACAAACTCGATCTCGAGAACGGGGGGCAATGGACGAAGTCCCGAATCAAGGAAATTTGTGCCAAACAGAACGACGAGGGTCGTCCTAAGTACCCCCCAGATCGGACGACGTGTATTCCGGTCTACAATCCTGATGAGAATGAAGCCCATGGGACGATCACGCTCTTTTTCATCCGACAGGAGGAGGACAGTACTAGAACCATGGAAACAGAAACACGCCCGCTGCTGTGACCTCACTAGACCCTGAACGGTGTGGCCAACCATCCATCTCGCCGTTGTTTGATTTGGCGACCGAAGATCGGTTCAAGCGCATGGAACTCGTCATCAACCTGTAGCTCAAAACTATCACCAACGCTCTGGAACCTCCCCCCAACAGCGAACTGAATCGATGGGAGAGGGTGCTGGTTATTCAGATAGTCCATTTCGGAGCGCATGACCGAGACAAGCCGTTCGCAAAGTTCGTCGTCTTCCGAAAGCGCCTCTTCGAGTCCGACGACACAAACTTCCTTCGGGAGCGTACGCCCCTCCAACTGACGGATGAACTCGTCAAGCGGAAGTTGATAATCGGCGGTGGCACGGCTCTCCCGGTTCACGATATTATACATCCCCGCCACTGCGTCGATATCGCTCATTGTTCCCTCCGAATGAGCTTGATGTCGTGAATCGTCTTAATCATGAAAGAGCCCTCGATAGCCGTCATCGTTAGTAAGCCTTGCCAGCTCTGCCGCTAATTCGACAAGCTCGCTGGTTGTTTCCGTTTCCCGTTGATCGCGGAGTTCTCCGGGAGATTCCGATTTCTGACGGAGCAGATGTACCCGGTCGAGTGGCGTCAACTCTGACTCCGCCGTTGATGTGAGATATGTCCGTCGGGACTCGTCGGCCCAGCTAGCGATTCCAAACGTGTCACCGGCCGTAACGAGCCCTTTCCGGCGTAGGTCATCGGGAGAAACGTTGGTGCTATAACAGAGTCGTTGGAGATCACGATGTGATGGCGCTTCCATCTCGAGGAGGCTGAGATAGATTTCATCAGGCGTGACCTCTCCCGAGACAAGTTTCTGGAATTTAGCTACCACTTCGACTGGGTCCATTGTATCTCCCCCGCGGTGGACTTGACCGTGGTGCTGAGAGTACACCCGGAGACATCGTCCCAGTTCAATGATAGAGATCTCCCCCTCGGAGGGGGACTGGTCACTGTCCTCAATCTGGTCTCGTGCACGCCCGGCGGAGCGATGTGCTTTCCGGCGGAGTGCTGACCAACTGATCGGTTCTCTTCCCTGAGAATTTGTGGGGCGTGCAACGACGATAACGGTAACATTCGGTTTATTATCACCGAAGAGCTCACTCGCGTTGGCAGCGATTGGGTACATCGCTGTCAGTTCGAAATCCTCCGAGCAAAGCGCGTCGACGAGGCCACCCCACGCATCAGCGTCGCCATTGCGATAGGTGAACACCAGAATCCCGTCGTCCGCAAGTACTTCTTGTATTCTCCCGAACGCGGTTCCGAGTTCATACTCGAATGTTGCCTCATCCTTTTCTGTCGCAGGATTAGAAATGATACTGTTCGAACGCGGCGTCGTTTCCGGCTCGAAACAATCGTATGAATCGGACAGGAGGATCCGCTGCCAGACGTAGAAAAAGTCGGATACTTCTGAGTATACGACGTTGTCATAGTACGGCGGATCAGTGATGACGGCGTCGTATTCTTCCTCCAGTGAAACCTCACGCATATCTCCCTGGTGGAGTGTGTACTCACCACCGATCAGCTCCTCAAACGATTCCGTTTCGTGGAGTTCCTCGTTCTCGAGGTATCGCTCAGTCGGATCGTGGGCGAAATCGACTGCGTCCAGTATTTTCTGCCAAGTCGTGGTGAACGTTCCTCTCCCGGCTCTCGTGCCCCAGACGTTGTTTTCCGCGTAGCTCGTCCGTGGCGTGTAGGAGTTTCGACCGAGTGCGCCCTCGATCTTGCTCCCAGCACTGTTGTACCGTGAGAAGTTGTTCTGGAATAGCAAGGAATCACTGAAAGCTAAAAGCAGGAACTCTTGAACATCGGGATCGTCGATTTTGTCGATCGACCGGAGGAGTGTCGATAGACTGTAAAGCTGTCTGCCATTGAACATGTCCTGCCACGTCTCGTACCCATGCTGGAAGATATCGTTCCCACTGATCGAGGAAGCCGCTGTGATTGCACCCTCCGGAATCTCTCCATCTGGTGCATAATCCGACAGATTATCGTTCTGCTCCCACTGCTTAGCAGCGTCTTCGTAGCGTTTGATATCTCCCTCGCTTGGGGACTTGTATCCCTTGTACGTCGATCGTTCTTCCCCCTCGTCCTCACAATCCGTGCAGTAGTACTCTATCGCGTACAGCTCCTCCCCGTAGGACTGGCCCTCCGAAATCGCGTCAACAATTGGGTATTTGAGCCCGCACGAGGGGCATCCGTACATTCCACCCTGGGAAACCGGTCCGTTCGCCGGAACGAACTCATATCCACAGTCTGAGCAGACGGATTCTGTCGAGATATCGTCCGTCAAGAAAATCTCACTACAGTCCGGACAGACTACATGATTGCGGTCGCTATCCTCGTATCGGCCTTTTGCGACACGGTAGTCTTTGAACAGCGGTATCGTCTCGTCACAAGAAACGCAATCAAGGGAACGAACCCATAGTGCGTACACGACGTCGGCTACGTGGTCACTGTCATGTGGACAGTCCGTCTGGTACAGTTCAGCAAGCTCGTCCGAAATATCTGCTTCGACTTGCTCGAAGGCGTTCTCTAAGTCATCTCTTTCGACTTCAGCCGCCTCGAACTCTTTTTTTGTCACGAACCACGCAACCGGGTTCAGATCAATTCCCGTCACCGATGCTCCGAAGCGGCTGGCTTCCAAGAGGCTTGTTCCCCCACCCATGAACGGATCGAGGACACTGATGTCCTCTACCTGTACATCTTGTTGATATAGCTCCCAAAGCTCACTTGGGTTTCCCAGATCCACACTGTCAATTAACGCTCCGATATCAGGTTCGTCATCTTCGTTCCCGTTCGTAAACTGCGACAGAGATGCATCGTCTCCGCTTCCCGGATGATCACGTACACTGACGCGAGCGGGATCGTCAAGCAGCGTGTAGAGAGAGATCGCTCTGAAAACGCTTCCCAGTTGGCGAGCCCACCATTTGTGCATCGTCGTCAGGGGACGGTAGTGGAGTTTCGCTCTGCCCTCTCGCTCGGCCAAGGCACTTACCTCTGAAATGGGGAACCCCCTCTCTATCGGTCGCCGGTCGGGCTCTTCGGCTGGGTCAGGCATATCGAATCGTATTTTCGAGATGGTATTTGAACCTTCGTCTCATTCGAACTCGAGAGTGATATCGATGGTCGTCGCACTCTCCGGGATCTGTTCTAAGATGTCGGCGACCGTATCGTGAGACTGACCGACTTGTAGTTGCAGTTCTGCGTGGGTCTTCTCAAACGTCGCCGCATCACCGAAGCCAGGAGGTGCTGCACCCTCTCCTTGACAGGTGATCGAGATCACCCCATAGCTAATCGTGCCTGCCTCGTGCGATTGCTGCCACTCCGATCGAAGATCGGATGCACTGTCACCCTGATATTCGAACTTCCAGGTATCATCCTTTGGAACACGGAAGCCCGCACCGGGGAACCAGTCCGAAGGATCGGTCGATCCCATCGTCCCGAGTTCGTATTCCGGGTCATCTCCACCGAGATGTGCCAACAGGTAGTGTCTCACTTCATCTTCAGTAGCCTCGGGGGCACAGTTCGTCTGAACGTCGCCGATACTAAATGTAGCTTCGTCATCAAGATCACCGATGTATTCGAGTATCCGTTCGCCAGTGTCGTCATCGACCATCGGAACGAGAGTGACAGAAAGGGGGTCGCGATTGCCCAGCGAATTGACGTAGTCGCCGCCGGTTTTGATCCGATGGCCATTCGAAACCAGGCCACTCACCGCTCCTCGGAACGCTGACTCCGTCTCGTCATCGGGTAAGAACACTTCGGAGTCGTTTCGGATCACAGTCAGGACTTGACCAGTTTTCGCCTCGCCTGCTGCATCAATCGCAGCTTCGATACGAGAACGAACCTCAGTTACACCGATTCGATCAGTATCGGAAACATCTCGAAGTGTTGCGTCCGAGCGAGCCTTGGTGATGATTTCGCTCCCACTAACCAGTACGTACTGGTCCTGAGCTGCCAGCCGTCCCACAGCCATCATAATATTGTCTTGGGGATCACTGCCCTCAATCCATACGTCCGTTCGTTTCAGAACCTCGAGTTCGAACGCTCCCACCTCAACTTCTGCAGTGCCACCACTGAATTTCCGCCGCAGCTCGTTCTCGATATCGTCGACAGTCCATCGCTCAACATCGTCTTGTAACACCAGGACTGTATCAGGACTCAGGTTCTGCAACTCGTCGGTGAACCCGGTATTGTCATGTGCAAGGACAGGTTTGTCTTCAAGTCCATCCTCCACCGCGTTGACGACCGCTTGTTTGCTCCCGGGAATCGGGTACGTCGGATCCATCAGGAACTGTTCGTAGATATCGTCTATCGTCGCTTCACCGCGACGATCTAGTCGGTTTTGAACCAGGTCCCAGACATGCCGTTGAAGATCAAACGGGTCCGCCTCGGTGGCCGCGGCAATGTTGCTCGCACTCAGTTCGTCCTCCGCGGAGACGAAGTTCCCGAGCGTCATTTCCGCGGCGTAGTCGAACTCATTCAGCAGGTCGTCACCGTCGATGACCTCGCCGTACGCACTGCTCAAGCGTTCTTCGAGGTCTTCGGTGTACTCCTCGTGGAGCTCCTCGATACCCTGGATAATCTCGTCGCTCAGATTCGGATCGTCTTTTCTGATCTCCGCACCGATTACTTCCTTCGCTTTGCCGAGGAACTTCTCCTGCTGGTCGGTTGTGGAAATGCGTTTGTCGTTTTTGGGTTGAACGAATACTAGGGTGTTTCGCCACTGTCTGCCGGCCGGCTGGTTTTTAATGATTTCAGCCACGTCCGACCCACTCCACGGACCGTTCTTCACGACGACCTTGATATTCTGGCTATCGGGAACACTCTCGAGTTCGCCTTCGGCATTGAATCCAACAGGGTACGATCCTGCGCCAAAGATAGAGTTGACCGTCTCCCCGAGAAGCTCCATTGCATCGGCATCGTCCACATCTCTGGCCGCGTTCTTCACCAGCGATCGCGGATTCTCGTCTTCTCGAATAACGAACTGGTCGTCGTTACGCCAGAGGTGATATACCTCCCCTTGGAGGCGCTCCAGATCGACGATAATATCGTTCACTCGGTCGCCGGCGTGGTAGGTCCCGATGATGATGTCCGACGTCGTCGCCCCCTCGGCGAGCCCCGGCGTGAGCGAGTAGATGAGAACGGTACTGAGGATCGGGCGTCCGAATGGGATGTCCGTATCGGCCAGTCGGTCCACGATGTCGTCGTAACATCGGTCTGGCCGCGCGTGTTCGACGTTGATACGGGTGAGTTCGTCGTTGTAGTCGACCGCGTCGACCGTCCCGTGAGTGACGATGTCCGTCTTCTGGTAGCTGTCGACGAGGACCTTCGCGAACAGGTACAGCATCCCTCGGGTCGCACCGGATTCTGTCTCCGCGAAGTAACGTGTCTTCAGCGAGTCGATCAGCTCCGGGTGGAACGGGTAGGTCTCTTCCATATCTTCCCTAAGCCCGTCCGGTAGGTCGACGTAATCCGTCCCGTCGTACGCTTGGATGTACTCGTTGACGAGCGATTCGACGGCGGCCATATCCACCGACCCCGGTTCGACGAGGCGATGACGTAGCACGTCCCTGATGTCCACCTGATTGGACATGTTCACCTCGACGCGGGTTTGCCGCGAGAGGATGTCGTGGACGTCCGACCCCTCTCGTAGCACGGAGACGATGGCGAAGAGGTTCGTCCGCGAGGTGGTCTCTAACAGCGCTTGGAGGAACCCCTTGTTGGCGCTTAGACGGCGGCCATCGAGTGTCCCAAACCAGTCCTCGAGTTCGTCCATAAAGAAGGCGACTGTCCGGTCGCCGACCGCGTCCTCGATCACGTCGATGGTCGGGTAGCCACCCTCTTCGTCGTAATCCTCTTCGCTAATCTCGTAGTCGAGTGCATCGAACAGCGGTTCCCAGAGGTAGTCGTACTGCTCCTTCTGGAGCGAGACGACGACGGGGAGGGCATCCCGCGGGAGGATGGTGTCGAAATCGTCGATTCGGCCGTCAGCCCATTCCTCGACAACTTCCGGAGAGTCGAAACAGTGGTACATCGCCACCATCTGGTGGGACTTCCCCGTTCCGTACGGGCCGTACATTTCGTGGATTCGAGTGTTGTCCTCGCCAGAAAATGTGTCGCGGAGCCGTTTTAGAGAGTCTTCGAGCCCCCCTGTCAGCAGTGTTCGCTGGAAGAACCGTTCGGGGTCTGCCTCCAGCGAGTCTTTGTTGTCCTCGACGTCGTACAGCCGAATCTGCCCTTTTATTAGTCCGTCTCCCTCGGTGAGTTCCTTACTGAGCGTGAGCACGTCGTCAATGCTCGTGTCCACCGATCGTTCCATACTCATGTTATTTCGATTCGTTAGCAGGGACGATAATGAAGGTACGCATCTTGGATCCGTTCGCGTCACGTGGTTTTTTCGCGAGACGACCGAAAGCTGTGAAACAGGAGGATGCTGTAGACGCGGAAGGGCCCGGACAGACTACGCTATCAGAGAGGTCAGTCGTCTTAGAACTCGCTGATATCGACGTTAACGTCGAGCAGTTTGAGGTAGGTCTCGTCGCCGCTGGCTTCGGCCAATCTCTCGCAGAGTTCGCGCAGATCATCGTCTTCCCCTCGGATCGGTACTCGCTCCGATCTTTACCCTCTTCGAACCGCTAGCGGAGGAAGTGGACCTTCTCCAAGGGCGTCGGATTCCAGTGTGTCGTCATCACTGTCGATATCATAGAGTTGAATCTGACCTTTGAGCAGGCTGCCGCACTCAGCAAGCTCCGAGCTGAACGTCAGCACGCCATCAATTTTCTGGTGAGAATCTCCCTCCACAGATTCTCTACTGAGTTGGTCCTAAATTGGATAGTAAAAACTATTACTTAGTAGTGCGTGAGTAGGGATATGGAGACAGAGAAACGATCGGTCGTGTTCACGAGCGAGGGGATTACCGTCAAGGAAGAGCGCAAAGCACCGCTTTCGAACGATACGAAGTACGTCACTATCGACGAGCTCGAGTGGGACGATTTCCCGATCGAGAACCTCACGATGGAGGTTACGAATATTTGGCCGCAATTGAGTGACGAAGACGATACCGCGC
>LFCJ01003627.1_pt1 | contig 11317 bp, 11 predicted proteins | sample 643141 | NCBI WGS metagenome assembly LFCJ01 (sample SAMN03766243, study PRJNA286221) | soda lake metagenome | biome: soda lake; feature: Kulunda steppe; material: water; isolation source: sample B1-Br-g2 brine of Lake Bitter-1 | place: Russia: Kulunda steppe | collected 2010-07 | reverse complement strand
TTGTTTGCCTCATCCTGGGGGGATGATTGTTGCTGGTGGTTAATTAAGGTATCATGTGCAGTTTTGTTGCTTTTTTCTAATGTAGGACTAGGTGAACTTGGCTCACGCAGTCTCCTGGTATGGTAGCAGCGCTATGGTATGGTAGCAGCGCTGCGCTTGCACCACCCTGGTAAAGCCAGCCTGAACCAGGGCCTTGCTTGCCTCTTGTGCATTTCTGATTGGTCCAATTTACAAAGAGTAGAGCATTCCGCCCCCATGAGGCACGCCGTTTAACTTGGGGAGCCCGGGATGGGCAGGAACTAAACTGATACACTTTGCGAGCTCCAGAAAATAGTAATTTATTTTGCTACTTTTAAGTTGCGAGCGGGTGACGGAATTGATTAATTATCCTTAGGTAAGGTTCTATGTTAGCTGAATCATCCTGTTGTACTGGAGAAATTGAGAATTGTGCAGCCGTTGAGCCCCAGAAAAGCTTGAGACCCCCCCTTCCCCCCCGGCTTTAGAACGACACCACCCTGACAGGTACCTAGTAGGTGGTAGGGCCTGTCAGGGGTGTGTCACTGATGACCTGCATGTCCCTCTAGGCTGGACGAAAATAAGCCGGGGTTCACCAGGATAGCGGCTTCTTGGTGGCAAACAAACAGACCTTGCATCAACTCTTGTTGATACCTGGAGCACCTTTAAGGAACAAAACAAAAAAATTGAAGCCTAGTTGCCAAAGAAATACCCAAGAGAAACTGCAGGTCAAGCGCTGAATGTAAAGGATTCATTGGCACTGATCACAAGAGCACACTGTCAGAAGTCTTCTTGGGGAGAGAAGTATAAGATACAAGAATCCCATGCTGATTTCAGTCTCATTTAGGCATGGGGCAGAAGCGCAGCCCAACCCAATCCAGTCCCGCCAAAAGCAAGCCCAACCAAATAGGCAAAACGTTATTCTTTACACTGTGTGGTAAAAAAGCCATCGCCCTTGATGCAAAGCAAAAACCAGAAAGCTGTCAACGTAGGTTGTCTCCAAGCCAAAAGCAAAACCAGCGAGGCCAGATTGCAAAAAACAACCCATTCCAGTTTCGCCATAAGCAAGCCCAACCAAAGGGGCAAAACCGACTGTTTGCTCAGTATGATAAAAAGGGGATCAGCCTCGATGCAAATTTAAGCACAAATCAGAAAGCTTTTACCGTAGGTCTTCTCAAAAACTAAGGTGCATGGGTGCAGCTGCATGTTCAAACGCATGCACTCATGTACTTGAGGGGCGGACCAAACATCCGTACTTGCATGCAGTTGCATGAAGGTGGGCGGATTTGGCCTTCTCTGCTGATGCTCACAGAGTTAAGAATGCTGTACATTCAGGCAAATGCATCTTATTTCCCTGGGGCAGAGCATACACCACAATTCAGCAATTAAAGACAAAAGCTTAAAACCAGCCAGTTTGTAGCCATCGCTAGAGGGTAATGATCCTAGCAAGATATGGATCAAAGTCACATATTTGTGCGTCTTGCTCTGTTTTAAGATCGTGCTCACGCATCAATGAAGCCATGTCGGACAGTGACATGTTGTAACCGCATGCCTACTTAGGTCACGCGCGCACAGCAAGAAAAGCACCACTAGGGTAATTAATGGATATAAAATGCATAGAAGATGGTGCTGAAACGCATGGAATGATATCCGTACCAGGCAATCTGTCATCCCAACACAAACTATGCACTAGCATTTGCCATGCATAATGCTGTTGCAACCAAGGGAGTGTTCATTTATGGGACCATCTTCAAGACTGATAAGGATACAGTATTTGCCAACGCTTGCTAAAAAGGCAGTATCAGAGGACAAGACAATCATGAAGCTTAGCTAGGTCTTGCACGTGCATCAGTGGACGTGCAGCCACATAAAGTACAATGAATTGGTTCGTGGCTTGTCGTCAGAATTGAAAACCTTTCTAGTCGATGCTGTTTCTAGAAGGGTGCCCTTTGTCAACAAGTCTGTCAAATTAAGAACAACAGTTTAAGTGCCATGCATGAAAGCCAAACATACAAATGGACAATGCATTAGGCAATGTTGTTTGCTCAGGATGCGCTGTCCTCGAGATGCAAACTGTGAAGAGCAGTCCCTTCCCTCTTCCACCATTGCAATCAATGGTGCTCATGCAAGGCTGTGGAAGCAGCAGCAATGCAGTACAAGCTCCCCATATAGAAAGGCTTTTTGAGAGCAGCAAAGCCTGCTATCCGGGTCAAGCGCAGTAGTTGCTGTGCGGCCTGAGTGTGTGCAGACAATCAAAGAGCTCAGTGTCCCAGATCGCTCACTGTGGGTCTTCGTGTGTCAGAACATTATGTCCAAATGTGTGGCCTTCAGCCTTCAATGCTGTGAAAAGCGTGGGGATGGAGACGCTGAGCTGGTTCATAAGATCTTGGGTGTTCCTCAGAAGCGTGGAAGGCAGCGTCTCTGTGACATCTAAGGATACCATGCTTGTCAGAGGTGGGCTGGGGGTTCGGCATGGCTGAGGAGTCCACAAGTACGTTTGCATATGACCCTGTTTATGGACGCAAATAAAGACAGTATTGTTTGGAATTAGACACATGCATCTCTGGATAAATGGTCTGCCTCACAGTGTCACAAATGAATGCTGTGTCTATCAAACTTTGAGACTTATTTAACAACATACAGCCTGGCGGGCTCAGCAAAGAGAACACAAGACGCGGCTGGCTGTTCTATGAAAGAGACATCCTCACCTTACCCTTGACCAGAACACCCCCTGTGGGTTCCCAACTCTCGTATGGCAGGAGGTTGTGTGTAGCATCAGAGATATGGATGCGACCAGGCACCCCTGGTGAGCACACATACATTGTATGCTTATTACAGGCAAGAATAAACGGGCTGTTGCTTTACATTGAGGCATGAACAAAGCATGCGTGGCGAACACTATGCAGAGGTGAAAGTGAGCCTATTGAGCAGCAAAATAATGACGAGCGTGCATACCTTGTCCTTGTTTCTGATTGCAACATGTCCATCAACCTACCGGTGCTCTCCATCCTGCTGGCAGTATTCATTGTATCCCTGCATCAATAAAAAAGTTGAACATTCAATCTGTTGTGCAACATCGTGCAACACAATGTCAAAGCTCAGGTAACATCTTACAATTGGTTATCTCATACATTGTACCACAGCTAATGCCTGGAAAATTTGCCCAATTTTGCAAATCAGCATGGTACAAAGGATCGCAGGGCAAGCAGACGCCCTAGAGCTTGTCCAAGTGCTTTCTTCTGCACAAGCAAATTTGAACCAAAAGTAGCAAACAATTGCTTAAGATATTCAATTAAACTCCACATCAGTCTGCAAATGGTCTTTTAAGTGAAAGTAGCCAATCATGCAAGCTGGAATTGGACTATAATTGCACTTATAGCTCAACACCGACACTGAATAGTTCCCTGCTCAAACCGTGCATCATGGCTAACAATTGTAACTTCATGATAACATTCTCCACATCGCCCGCATCAGTGGTAAACATGCTCTGAGACTTCCTTATTCTGCTCCACGTACCCAAATAAAGAGAACTTGGGGAGCTTGCAGCCAATAAGCCCTGACACGACGTCACCTTGGAAGTGCAAGTGCCAGATTGTAATTGAGTTTTCAAATGCAACCTTGCCAGCTTTTTTGCAGATTGCAGCTTGCGCCAAACCAAGAAAGGCATTGTTCATCCATATGCTGATGAAATCAAGTTGAACGCAATCTACTTTAGTGCAGCATAGAGATTATGTTCTAAGATGTGAAGGTGTGGCTCTGACTTCAATATGGTAGACATCAGGGAAAGGATACGCGCATTTTGAATTGATCAAATTTAATAGAACCATTTGCCACAGAAAAGCAATGATTTCATCAAATGCAAATCTGAAAGGCCCAGGCCCTCCCAAACATAGGCCCTGTGATGCACCTGCTTTGCTCTGTTCAGCACCTTAGAGTGGCCCTACATGAACCCCCTATACTAAGACATTGTGATAATATGTATGTATGTGGAATCAGGGGATTGGGGGGGGAGGGGGAGAGTTAGCTAGCATCAGTGCCTCCCCACACCACCCCCCCTTCTCTCAAAAGCTCACGGGCAAAGGTGCATGAAAATCAGACTGATACATTTTGAATTAAAACGAACCATTTGCTTACTGCAAACCCCCCAATCCTGACACAAATGCTCCTCGTTCTTGTTTGCATTGATGAGCAGGTTCCTAATTGGCACTTTTTTTTAGGGTAGGGGACTAAGCATACCTGTGTGGATACCAATCCGAACTAGCACAGGCTGCTGCGTATCTGGCATCTTAACCTGCAAGGCAAATACAGTTAAAACACATTACAGCTGGAGGCTTTTAAATACTGTATAGACAATTGGGCACTAAGAATGGCGCATCTCATACGGTAGATGACTCAACTGTTGCCTAGTGCTAGGAAGCAAACCACAAAAACAGGGATGCCTAAGAGCAGAAATGCAGTGGTGATTAAAGACAGGTTGATTGTCAAATTGACACAAGTTGTTGGTTGTCTGCTTGAGGGTGGAAAAACAGAGCACAAGCACATGCTGACCTAGAATAGTGCATTTCTGTAGGCTGGCCTAGGTGCGAGTGCAAAAGCAAAGACCTTGCATTTGGCGCTCAATCCTCTTGCTATTATTAAGTAAAAGACCTACTCCTTCTATTAACCTAAAAGAGTGAGCTGCTCCACAATCAGATGGGGGTAATGGCCAAAATTGTAAGTGGGAAAAGGATGAGTGAGAGCAAAAGAAGCTCCTAGGGATGCTCCTAGATTATATTGAGCACCCAGTACCTGCTTTGCTGCATCCAGGATTGCCTTGGAAAACTCCAGGACCCGCCTTGCTGATTCCTGTGGGTCCTGTCCATCCTCAACAACCAGCCCAAATCCATCGGACTGCTTAGTTGACATTATACCAGCAGAAACAATGTAACAATCTCCTGCAGTCTCGACCTGTGAAGACACCCGAAAAAAGCCCACAACTCTGAATTCTTGGTATGATGAGTTACAGTTGGGTATTGCCAGTGTCAAGTAACTCCAATGCATACTTCAGTATTTGAGGTGGAGAGTGCCAGAATGTGCCAGAATGCTGAGCACACCATAAGAAACAAAAGCTGCTACTTTGCATCCTCTTATCACCAAAAATGGCCTCACATGAGGTGAGATTTGACAAAGGTATATAAGAAATATTAACATTGTGGATAATTCAGAGTATCATGTTGTGTCCTTTCCCCTTTTTAATGCCTTGCTATAAAAAAAAATAATTGGATGAAAAGGCGCAGAAGTTAGAAATGCATCTTTGCCATTCACCAAGTAATAAACATCAGATTAAGCAGTAATGAACAGACCCCCCGGGACTCAGTTCCCTCTCACAGGTCTTAGGGATGCATACACGAGTCCACGATGAAAAATGCTGTTACATGTTGAGGCCCTTTGAGCCTTATGTTGCATAGAGGCTGCAACAGGCTGATCATCTATGCATGGCTGCCTCTCGAGCATGTGCTTCCTTTCCAATTCTTGCAATGCACTCGCCATAATTCCTTTGAAACCTCACTTTTATAGCGTTATAAATACTTTTTATAGCATCAGGTCGTGCGAGACAGCGATTTTTCCACCTTTTTTCACTTGGAAGTGAGAAATTTTGCGGTCACACACAACATTTTCATTATTTCCGGAGCAAAAATCTTTACTTATGAAGCGGGTTTTCACTTACAGAGTGAAAAACTTTTCGCGTTCACACTGGAAAATTTCCACTTAATTGTTTTCACTCCACCTGCACTTCCCCCCCCATGACCACCCCTCTCTCCCAGCATTACTAATGGAAACCATACTCTAGTGTCTCCGAGCTCCCCGATACCAGCATAAGGATCCAGAAAGCTCTTTGCGACAGGTCCTCATGCCGCAATCAGGCAGCAACACGACACAGACTGCAATGTTCATAAGGACCCTGCAATGCTGCAGACGCCCTCGCTTAAGCACTCAACTCTTGGCCTGCAAGTTCTTGCATGACAGTCAATTGACCCTGAGCCATCATACGAAGAGTGCCAGGACGGAATGCTGGAAAGTTTGCAGAGCGTGGTTACTGCGGTTGGTGCACATTAAATAACTTCTTTTTTTTCCCTTGTGCATGTGGCCATGGTGCATCAGCCCTTGCCTTCGTATGAGAGTATATCCTCACGCATGCAAAGAAAGCCTTTTTTGTGCACAAGTGCTCCTCAAATTGACAGTCTCAACGCCCAGGAAATGTCAGCGATGACTTTACATCTCATTTTATGTTTGGCTGACATTCTTCACCACATTCGGCACCCCGCAAGTGTAAGCCTGGCTAACACATACATGAGACGTCATCTCAGTGCTCTGTCAACTCAGAGAATCATCTTCAGCTAGTGCTGCAGCTGCAAAACTCACGTGTGTATGTTACGTGGGAAAAGGGATGGTTGGCTGATGCCACAACATCGATTCTCATCGATTATACATACGCAACAGTGTAACCCACATAGGGAAGCCTCGTCTCCTCAGACATCTTCCCAATTAAAATGTTCTTTCCGACATACAAAACCCCAAACAAGGGGGCTCTAGGGGTCTTGCACAATTGAGACCCTCTCTGGGGACCTCCTGAGACCACCCCCATGAAATGCCTAAAATGCCCAAAGTGAAAAAATGAAAAGTGCACTTTTGGGGTTTGAAGTGAAAAATTACTGCTTTTATAGTACAAATGCAACTGACAAGCCCAGGTATTTGAGCAGGTTTCAGTTGAGACAAATACCACAGGCTTTTGCTTGCATCCTAAATGCAGCAGCTCCCAGAAGCATGTATTAAGTATTAATCCTTAACTTCCTACTAAAATAAAAAACCTTGTGTAAAAAATCACCTTATGTACGCCATACACGTCTGTGAGTCTGTCCAGGATAGAAAACAGTGTGTTCAAGAAGACCAGCACCTCTGACGCCAAAACACTCTGCATGAATGAATGGAGCCAGTGGTCCTCGCACACGGATTTATTGTTTGAAGGGTACGCATTTGCCAACCACTAGACATGACCAGGTGTCAGGCAATGGTACAAGGCAGTATTCAGCACTCTTTAGGAGTCACATCGCAGACCATTATTACAATTGCTTTGTAAGTGCATAAAATCATGCTGCTGTTTAGCTGACTCCCACTGTCTCATTCTGTACAAGAGCAGGCTTGCTGTCTTGTGAGCCAGGAGCTGTGAGTTGCAGCGCGTCTCCATATCCTCAGGCGTTAGAAACATGAAGCCACTTGCCTTGCACATGTTAGTGAAGCCACAGATGTCCATGAACATCAGAGTTACTCCTTGGTGCGCTCGTGCCAGCTGGCCCACATGGTCAGGCACAGCCTCTGTGCTTTGAAGTGCCAGGAACTGCGCAGAGGTTAGTAGAGACCAGATAGCAGTGATTAATCTTATAGGCAACAAGCACAAGAGGGGAGCTGGGGACTTGTTAAGCATATAGGGGAGCAGCTAGGAGGGGTGCACTATTGGCAGCTCAAAGGCACAAGCAGGAAATGGGCAGCGTGAAGAGAACACAGTCCATTGCAGGTGTGTGTGTGTGTGTGTGTGTGCCAAAGAGCCATGTCTATTATATTCAGGCTTTTGCAAGTACAGTAGGCAGTTTGCTGTACAATAAGAATTACGAGATGGTACCGCCCTTCAATTTTTACCGCACTTCTCAAATTTTGGAACTTGGACCGTCTAAACAGTGAAGTACGGTTCTGTGTACAGTTCCGCCTGGTTAATGCTGGCTTGGGAACATATTTGAAAACTACTTCAAAACAAAGCTGAAGACACAATGTAAGTAGGGTTGCTGGAAACCGTTTATGGAAATTTTGATAACTTATACACCGTATATGTACCCCATATATACCCCGTATACCATAGGATTTGTATAGACCACAAATCCCAACTTCCCCATTCAGACCCAGGGGGATCATTGTGTAGCTTTTGAAGAGCAGGGAGCGCACAACCAATTGCTTTTTTTTTGGGAAATGAGGCAAGTCAACAGAAAGTAGTGGCCTGTGAAAGTCTGAAATGAACAAAGTGCGGCATCAACTCACGGTTGGATACTAGGAAGTGCTAAGCAGCCCTGTGCAGACAATTGTTATTAGGTCAAAGTCTCATTTTACTCCCTGCACATCACTGATATCCTCTCTATCTTAACCCTTGGCCTATTGCTCATCCTCAATCACTATGTATGCTAGGGACAGAGCAACCTCCTCATCTGCCCCTGTGCCCCCGCTGTCGCTATTGCCGACGATAAGACAGCTTCTTGGCCCGATCCAAGCCAAACAATTCTTGGTCTTGCTGGAAATGTTGCCAAAGAGCGCCCAGTCGCGTTCAAAGGAGCAGCTGGTGACATGGGCGCTAAGCAGCCACCCAGCTGCTGCTGCCATGAGGGTGAAGAAGCAGGGGTGCCTTGCCGTGATTGTGCATGTGGATCACGATCAGCTGATTTGGTTCCGGTTGCAGGCCGTGATTGTGCATGTGGATCATGATCAGCTGGTTCGGTTCCGTTTGCAGGCCGTGATAATTCATGTGGATCATGATCAGCTGATTCAGTTCCGGTTGCAGGCCTTTTAGGCGTCAGCTCAGCTGCCGTCGTTTGGCGGATGCGGCTTAGTAACCTATCATGTGCATGTGGATCAGCCAAAAGGCATGGCGAGAGTCAGCGTCACAGACTATCACACGCCCGCCCTCAAGCGTGATGTGCTCATTTATAGGGGTTGGCGTTGACCCATAGCACTGCAGATTTTTAAAAATATGAAATGTGTGAATTTGGCCAATTTAAGTAGCTGCCAACTGAATTGGGCCCGTGGGCTCTTCCCGTAGTTGTCGGCATGCAATATCAATATAATTATGGAGGATAAATACCATGAGCTCAAGTCATGGATGAAGTTGGGGGATGATGGCAAGCAACTATATGTCCAAGGGCGCTGCAAGCTGAACTGCTCAAGAAGCTGACGTCTAGTGAAAAGAAATGGGAGAGCAGGTTCACTGCAGTCATTAAGGAAGAATGAGGGGGATTTGCAAAGAGTTCAAGATGAACCTCAGCCCAGCAAACCCGTTGATGACCCTTGTGCGTCACACGTGCCCCTCGGCAGCCTAAGCAGCAGCAAAAATGAGGCGATCAAGCAATGCAGACCCCAGTGAGCAGCTGCAGCAGGAGGAGGAGGAGGAGGAAGAGGAAGTGGATTGCATTGAACAGCCCCAGATGAAGAAGCATGAGCAGAGCATCCCAGAATTTGCAGTGACAGCAGCCTGGCTCGAGCAATTCCACAGATCTTTTGCAATGCACATCATCAAGGCAGAGCGCCCCTTCGTGGATGTGGACTGCCCTTGCCTGAAGTGAGTATTCACCTCAAGAAGCGCGCCTCCGCAGCTGACTCATGATCAGCGCAGTTGCAGATCATTGAGCATGTGAAGCCACTTTTTTGTGCGCAGTTTCTGGTTATGCAAGGCAGCAAAGCAGTTCCCATTGCTCTCTGTGGCAGCAAACAAGCTTCTATCAGCACATGCAACGTCAGCTGCAGCGGAGCGGAACTGGTCAGCTTAGGGGCACATCTACACACCACTCCAAAACAGCCTCAGCATTGAGACAGCCGAGAAGATGGTTTATGTCAAGGCTAACATGCCTGCAGCTTGGTACAGCTAGGAATAGTTAAGCTGACTCGGTGTTTCTTTTCGACATGTAACATGTTGCCTAAGTAGATCAGATCTGACATGGCAAGGCCCCCATACTGACATTTTTAGTCATCATACATTTTGGGGACACTATAGCATATCCCTTAAAAGAAATGAACGTGACATAAGCCAGCAAGAGCGAAGTAAAATGCACTGTGAGTGCATACTTAGAGACGGCTGAGTCAGATAGGCATGGTCAAATATAGCGTTATATCTTGGCCTATTGGCCAAGCAGAGCACAACTGAATTATTTTTTGCTTATTATACATTCATTGTTATATTTTGCAAAAGAGAGTTTCAAAGGGTTTCTTATCATCCCTCAAAATTTGATGACAAAATTTCAGTTGCATGTGGGCGTTCTGGCACATACAGCGCCTGGAATATAGCGCTATATCGCTATATATTGCTATGTAGGGCTCTATATCTTTCCAATAAGGGCTATACGCCGACCGCTACTCATTCAGAGGTTCAAACACACATCAGCAAGGCTGCGGGGCAAAGCCTCCATGCGCAGCCGCCCAAACCCTGCCGAGGCTGCATCCTTCACTCCCTTCCCCCTTTTCAGCCTGACAAAGGCTTCCTTCGCACCAATCATCAGCTTTCCCTTGCAATCTGCAAGAGCGCTTAAAGAGAGCACCCAGCTCCCAGGGCCATCACCACATTAATTGCACTTCACCTTGCACTTCAACCTGCCAACCACCGGCGCAAGCACAGGCAACAAGGTCTTCAATCAGTGGGCACGCTGCTTGCTACCAATGCGCGCTGCATCCCCAACTGGCGCTTGATTGCATGAGCTACCTGCTCTGCTGCCTGCTTATCTGTCTCTTCCGTTTGCTGCTAATGTGCAGATGCTGTTAAGCCTGCTGCTGCTGCACCTGCTGTTGCTGCAGTCCCTGACTCCACTCTGCTCCCCTACCCCTCTGTCCCATGCTTTCATGTTTTGATTAGGTCGCCAAAGTCTGCAATATCAATCAATCACGAATCAATCGGGAATGGCACGGGAACCACTCATTTCGACGTCATATATATGCCCATATATGTACACAGTTTATGACCGTACACGTAACCAGGAAACGGTATATACGGTTTGGGTGTACGGGTTATATAAGTTGCCCCCTCCCGTATAGCTACGGTATATGCTATACGTAGGATATTTACATACTTTACGGTATATGCTATACGTAGGATATATATACATACTTTATGGTTATAAATAATTATTCGGTATTCAGCAACCCTAAATACAAGGTATTTTTATTCAAAGGAAGTACCCATTCCTCCCACCCCCTGTAAAAAGGCAGAGCTTTGTCTTGGATGCCGCGCTTGCCAATCGATAGGGATATGTATCGTTACATTCCTCCCTGTCTAGATTTGGACGTCCTGGCCATAGCGGGGAGTCGGTCTTCGTGCATCCTTGCCCAAGGGATGCCAATCGATAGGAATGTGTATCGTTACACCCCCGCGAGCACCCCCCTCCACCCATCTTAGGTCACTGCCCATCTCTGCTGCTGCTGCTGCTCTACCCCTCTACTGCTGCTGCTGCTGCTCTCAGCCACTGGGCTGCCAGCACCCTGCTGCTGCTGCTGCTGCTGCTGCTGCTGCTGTGCCTGC
>LFCJ01003625.1_pt1 | contig 11321 bp, 8 predicted proteins | sample 643141 | NCBI WGS metagenome assembly LFCJ01 (sample SAMN03766243, study PRJNA286221) | soda lake metagenome | biome: soda lake; feature: Kulunda steppe; material: water; isolation source: sample B1-Br-g2 brine of Lake Bitter-1 | place: Russia: Kulunda steppe | collected 2010-07 | reverse complement strand
TACAAAGACATGCTTGCAGTACTTGCACTCCACCTTGTGCTGGTGCGCTTGTCTTTAAGCTCAATGACCCTGACATGATTCCACTCCTTCCCCTTCTCTCTAGGCATTTTGAATATATATGTACATGTAAGAATGTATAGGGGTGGTTATAGGTAGCTGGGGGGGCAGTTGAGGACCCACAGGCCCTCCTCTATCCCCCCTGACCACTACCCTCAAAAATGACCCCTAAATGCAGACGCATTGACGCTAATACGCGAATTGATTGTTCGTTTCATACGCGCATTGGTCTGGGCAAATGGACGCATGACCCAACCTTGGGATTTAACAACTTAGTAAATTGAATTGCTTGAATCAGGATGAAGTGATCAGGCATTCAAATAAATACACATGTCCGCGTGCAGGTGGCAGCTCAGTTCATTGAACACACGCTCACTCTTAAAAGGTACATCCTGGGCATGGCTACCTGTTGGTAAGTGAGTGCGGGCTGGCAGTAGGTGCATAACCATCAGGCTTCAGAGTATGTTACTTTCATGGTCTTTCAAACATTTAAACTTTGGGCCCAGCTACCATGAGCTCGAAATCCCCTGTTAATTTCTTTGCTATTAAAAGATCCCTGGTGTCCTTTTTCTATGTATGCCTTTGCAGCTGCACTCTCCTAAGACCTGCATCCTTAAAAAGCTCTGTCTTGGCTTGTACTAGACAGAAGCACGGCCCCTTATCAGTTCATGTCTCACTCGGCCATTCTGTTGACAGTCAGCTGGAAATACAATTCATCATGCCGCAGGCACCTTGCTTGCTAACCAAGTTGCGATGGCAAACAGCACCATGATTACCATCTTGCGAGTGCGCCTTCGTAACCTCAGTTGGGCACAGGTTCGTATCAATTGCTGTAAGGATCCTACACACAAAGATATATTTATGTGAAAACAAAAATTTAGCAGATTTGCTCTATAGAAACCATCAAGCTGATACTGTTGATTAAATGTCTCAAAGTTTTGTTGCATGCTGTGGTGACGCAAAAGGGTTTCTCCAAGAAGCTCCAGACACTTATGACTGTTGCGAATATGCAGCATTTCGTGTGAGGACATGTATATGCTTACAATTGGGGCAAATTATTGGTCTTTCCTTGCTGATCGCAGGATTCTGCCATGTTTGCAGCCATGGCAGGCTTCAGTGGCACGTTAAGCACTGTTTCCACTTGGATCGTTGAGGTGAGCCCTGGCCTCTTTGATGTGCAGGCGCAGTGAATGCCTTGCGCAGTGAATGCCTCAAATTCAACTCCACTTGACTGATACTTAGCATGATATTGTCAAACCGGGCGATGCTTAGCTGCTTTGTTGCAAGCTCCAACAGAGCCTGGTCATGCGTGTGCACACAGGTTGAAAAACTGAATTTGCTTCAGCCAGGGCAGGCACGTGGGTATTTATACGCTTCCCTGTCAATGGGCCTCTCCCTCATTCTCGGAATTGTTGGTTACGGAGGGGCTGTGTGGACGCTGTAAGCTACCAAAGTATTGTTACAATCTAAGTGCTGCCTGAGGGATTTGTTTGGTGTGCTTAGATCCATTATGCAGCCAGGCATTTGGGGGCTTTGCCCTGCAGTGCCTCACTCCTATATCCCAGTTGTGAAGATAAACGGATAATTTGCTTTACTCTGTGGACCATCAGATGCGTGGCTAACACCCCATGAGACCCCAATATGTTCTATTCAGCATTGCAGTAGAGGCAGCTTGCTTTCTATGCTAGCTGACCTTGGATAAATGCACGCTGCTCTTTATTTGGTTTGCATAGACTTTGACTCATGTTGGCTTACAAGTCCTCTGGGCCTGACAGAGGCCAAGATGCCAAATTGTGTCCCCTGCTTTCCGGAAGTGTATGCTGTCGATCTTGAAGACATTGGCCGGTATCAAAGCTAGCATTTCATGTCTCACCCTCAGCAGGATCTTATGGATCTTATATGAACTCTCATACTTAAACCAGGTCCTTTTTAGCCCCTTCCTCCTGTATCCTCTAGTGACAAAACTTGATTACTGCATGACTTGCCTAATCATATTATGTTTTGATTTTCCTTCTTTGAGTTGCATCAGACCTTATTTCATCTCATATATAACGTATAGCTCTTGGTGATAAATAAGTTAAGCTGTCAATCTTTGGAAAATTTCCTTCTTTGAGGCTGAGAACATGCTGCAGCAAATAGCTATCATGGCTCCAGTGACCAGCCTCGCTTTGCTCTAAGCACTGCATGAGTAGCTAAAAAGAAAAAACTAACACATGAAACACCCCCTGCATCAATTAAGAAGAGGGGCCACCTAGGGCCTAGGTACCATACAACCCCTCCATCAGCAGAACCTAAGCAACCAAAGAAGTAAATGGGGATCGGGAGGGTGGCTGGCAGTACCCCATCCCTGACCTTCAAGTTGGAAATGAGAGGTCACACAAGTTTTCTCTAGAGCACACCTGGTACTAACAAGTCTGTAAACTTTTAGTACAAGCGTACTGAACCAAATGAGCATGAAGCTTCATAGGTTAGGTTAGGTTACATAGCTGTATCTGCCAAACGAGGGCAGCTTAGCTGAAGCCAAACGGGCCTGCAACCGAATGAAGCTTCATAGCAAGCTTGGTAGATATCTGAGGATCAAGACCCAAATTCTTAAGAGGCTCCATGCTGTAAGGGCTGTAAATGGTGCCACTCACTCCCAAAAGTGCAGTGAGGAGGCTGATGTTGGCGGCAGCTTGGCGAAGGTGTTGACAAAGCGCGCTGTGCTGTGCTTGGCGGCCTCCTAGGCCTGTTGTCTTCATATTACTTGGCTTCCACTAGATGGATTTGCCGCTGATTGTGTATGAGCTGGCCAGGGTCCCGGACCCTGGACAAAGACTGGTAGGCTGGTGCTGGTGCTGAGAGTCCCCCGTCCCTTCTACCCCCTGCCCTGCTTCTTAGTGCATACTGAAGGTGGGCATCTGCGGCATTTCTTCTTTTGGTAGCCTGAGGTTTTCTCTTACTAGTACGACTCAGGCCAAGCTGGCAGTGCGTCCTTGCTTAGCAGGGGAACAGCTAGGGGACAGAAGCCATTCAGGCATAGTTCGATTTGTTGATCCTTCAGGGATCTGTAGGTTTTGTACTACAAAGTTTGTAATGCCAGGCGGTCTTTGCTGCCAATATCCTTTTGAACAAAAAATTCCCCCGGGCCTAGGGAGCCTGCTTTAAAAGCTTTCATGATAAGCCTACAAGCAATTTTATGGCGTCTAGTGGTTATACCGGAGATGGTCTCAGACCAGGCTGGTCCCCAACACGGTGTTGACAACCTGAGGATGGAGATTAAACGTACCAGGAAAAAAAGAAAAGGAAAAAACCATGTTGGCAGTGAAGCAATCCCTACATCAATTAAGGATAAAGAGTCACCTAGGGCTTAAGCACCGAACGACTCCACCAGCAAAGAAAACAAAAGAAGTCAGTGGAGATCAGTGGTACGATGCACTGTTTCTCATTGGTGCAGCATAATGGCAAATGGTTGTCCTCTTAGTCTTTTTCGGACTATACACGGCAGAGTAGGATTGCCAGAACCTCAGTTGAACTGAGTACCTTGGTTGTTTGCTCACCCTTAATTCATGCCAACAGGTGTATCCCTGCTGGTGTAGACTCTCCTCTTTTCTTTCTCTGCTACAAACTTTTTGGCTGACCAACTTCAGTTTGACTATGTTTCATCACTGACTGTGAATTGCCACGACGCTTCTTCTGTGGAGAAACCTTAGGTAAGGTTTCAAGGCTGTATCCGCCGAACGTGGGCAGCTTAGCCGATTGTGGCCTCCAGTGAGGTTCGAATCCCGAACCCACAGGTTGCGAGAGTGGATAATGGATTTTCCATCTCAGGTGCCCTGCCGTCTGGAGAAACCTTATGTTTCGCAACTTAAACATGTAAACTTGTAAACTTATCTTCCGCATGCCACGCCTGACCAGATTGTCATATTGTTTTCCCAGCGGCACTACTTTGCCATTTCATGCTAAACATCATGGAACATTTTTGGCTGGCAATGATCAGCCACAAGCTAATCAGCATAATGACCAGATCGGTGCTTAGCCCAAACTTGTCAAGTTGGTTTAGGATGCATGAGCGACTGGTGGACACCTTGTTGGTCACAAAACACTAGTGAGGCACATACTTGTGAACAATTGTCAGGCAAGCACAACCATGCAGGAATGCATGGAGAGAGCAGTTGAAAAAATGCATGCATGAATGAAAAAAAGGACAAAAAAACATCAGAGCCTTGCAACAGCTAAATTTTGAATATATCTCAGCTGCTTTTTCAGTTCATGTAGTACGAGAAAACTAGTCACAAGCCTTTTTTGTAAAGTAGTCTTGCACACAGAGAAACCTGACAAGTAAGACATACATATAATATATACAATATATTTACTGCAGATTCAAACCCGTAGTATCCCAGCATCCACCAAGAGAGCCAATATTGGGTCAATGACAACTAGCTTGTGTAATGTGTGTAAGTCCTATGTACAGCGCCATTTTTGGTTGTACAAGTCGTACATCAGTACCACAGGACCTTGCGCCCTTACATGGCTGAAATTGATGTACATCATCCAAGAGGAAAATGATTGAAGTAAAAAAATATCTGAGTAATTGCCACCTTCATTTCTCTTGGCGGATGCAAAACCACAGAACATAACACTTTTACCGGACGTAATCAGCATAAGGTCGTGCATTGGCTGCAGAGTAATACATGTCTGGAATCTCAAATTGCTTTGCATGCGCCCGTCTGATTAGCTCTTTCTCACGCTTAGTGTGTGAGAACTGGCATGCAAAGTTTACCTGCAAAAAAGCACAAAATATATTTATAGGAGAGGACAAGATGGCGAAGAGGCTTACCAAGACCGTTCAATGCAGGACAGTGTCAGCAGCTGCAACAATATCTTAATGCACATCATGTCACTCGCCCTAGATGCAAATTCCATTGCTTGTGCTTGTTAGGAGCCAATTGCTCACACAGATAGATTATCAAGCACCATTAGGTGCAACTAAATGGAGCTTTACCAGCCTTATCTCCCTTCCATGTGGAGACTGCCTACAAACTTTGCTTATGCCTTTGAGTCCTGCAGGACCTTGATGTCCTCCATCCCACCGCCCAACTCCTTATCTTTAAAAAAGAAAATTGTCAGTGTGCAGTATTTTTGCAGGTATTTTTGTACGGAAGAGCATGTCACGCAGATAGGATTGGGTTGGGTTCCACAGGTTGTCCACACAAATGGACACCCCCAAGTGTCTTATAAAGCATATCTTGCTCTTTGCACTCCTTCCAATCTCCCTTAAGCACGCCAAACCCTTTCATTTCAAAGCATTGAGCTTTGCTGAACATTTGGCATCCAGGGGTGCTGTGTGTGGCTCAGAGGCTGCTTTTCACCCATTTTGGCAAATGAAATTCCAATGACCAGAGCCCCAAAACTTAAGCTGCCTTAGGTTGAAAAATGATGCTGCTATGTCAAACTTTGCAGGGGGGATGGGCCTGGGGGAGCATGCTGATAAGGGGCTTAAATGGCAAAACAGTGGAAAATGGCAGTGGGAAAATGGGAGATCTCTTTTCACTCCCCACCAGCTGCAGCTTTCCTCCAGCTTTTCCCCCACAACTTTGCGTGCAAATTAAGAACGGTATTACAGAGCTTGAGTGGGCCCAATGGGTGGCCTGGCTGGTTTTTGGGGAATTGTTTCCCTTGTGAAACAGGGGTAATTTTTCCAACTATGCTGTCCCGTAATCTGTGACTTAAACTCACACCAGAGTTGAGGAAAAGAGAATGATGATTAATAATATTGAGAGGACGTGGACTGGTGCACTGTGTGAAGAATGTCACCTGTTCTGCTTTAAAAGCAAGGTTCCCGGCCACGGACTGCTCCCCACACCCCCTTCCTAGCACAGCCTTCAAGAGCAAAACATTCCGCCGCCCAACACACTTTCAATCCCCAGAATGGGGCAGTAGTGCAGGGACAAGCGAGTTATGGGGTTGCAAAGTCGTTGACACTGCTTGCCTAGACAAAGGGGGGGTCCAGCTGTGGGGGCGGCCCACATCCTGCAACCTTGCAATGCATTGCAATTTATAAAGGAATTCAGTAGCTGAGAAGGTTTTGCGCTTGAGATCGACTGTTGCAGTTGCATGGTGATTTATGCAAATTACTAAGTACAAGCAGGCAATATGCTCACCAGCAGGACAGCAACCGCCACAAAAGCGACCCAGATTCCTATGAGCACAGCAACGCCATGCCTGCAAACGGTTACAGTAGACATGCACATGGGGGAAGAGATTTGTCAAGACATAGACATAGTGCACTGCTTAAGCTGTTTTATGTGCAGTATGGTTTGTTTGCGTATGCATGATCTTTGATTGATAAGATTTACCACACAATTTAATGGCAGACATTTAATGCAAGTAGCTCGTGACACCTCAAACAGGGATGTATTTTGTTTTAAATCAGGGATAACTTGTTGGACGATGCATTCATCCTGAATGCATCAATCAAGAGGTGAATTGCTGCAGAAATCCAGATTGATGGATATGCGGAAGATGAGCAGCACATGCCTACAGTTCACAGTCTAATTCTGTCGGAGCAGAATTTGTGTAATTATGTGCTAAAGTTGAAACGCACCTGCTTGCTTCATTGAAGTTGCTGTTGGCCTCTCGCAGCTTGCTGTACTCACAGATGCATTGCTCTTCCAAATCTTTCCTGTGCATTCGATAAGTAAGGTGCGTCAAAGCGCCTTAGTTTTGGAGGGGAGACGTGCTCTTGAGCGCGTGCACCTTAGTATATTCTTCAGTAAACGACACTAAACTCCCATGTAGTAAAGTAAGCACAAATGTTAGGTGACTGGCTCACCTAAGAAAAGAGAAGTACATCATGTTCAGGCATTGTCCTGGACAGGGAGCGCCAGGTTCAGATGTCTCTCCAGAATCTGGACCAAACCTGCCTGCAAGGATGCGAAAAGGCATTGCGTACAATGAAAAATATAGATGCTGCAATTGCATTTGCATATCAATATGAAAATCGCAATGAAAAGTCAACGAGCTAAGTTCATGGGAGGTCTCGTTGCTTTAAAAACCCTTATGGCAACAAAAGCAATTCAACGTTGAATACACGGTGCATACCTAGGAGGTTATCAATGGTGGACTCCACGACTGCAAGAAACAAAACAGTGTTTGTTACACCCTGTTGCCAGTTTGCTTTGGAGTCAGAGATTGTTGTTTTTCAGCTGATTCAGGCTGAAAATCAAGGGCTTAAGCAGGACCCTCCAACATTTTTGAAATCACTCAGTCATCATCAATAAAAGCTCTGTGTTGCTGTACCTTACATCAAGGGTCAAAGGAGACAACAGCTCAGCACTTACCATACAGGAGGCCAGCCCATAAAGTGCTGCCCATGATAAGGAGGACCATCCAGATCATAACCAACCACCATACAGCTGACACAAGGCCATTCAGCCATAACCACAGAGTTGAGCCCTCGCCGGTGGAACCTGCAAGTTTAAGAATGGCATGCGTGGATAGCCTGAGCTGAGCGAGTAATGACGCAACTCTTAGAAGCCAGCAGACTAAGCACACATCCAAGTTGCTTATGACAAATCATCAAGTACTGGTAGAGAAGGATTTTCAACGATCTCTGTGGCTTAAAAGGGCTAGTATACTTGCTCCTGTTGTATGTCATAAGTGAAGCGTCGCCTTTGAAACCCTGGTAAGCACATTGATGCTGATTGACCTGAAATGTGGCCTACTACTCTTTGTTGTAAAACGCATTTGTGTCAAATACAAAAGTCATTTGCACTGCCGAGGGCTGATCTGGATGACCTTGTGGTGTGCAAGGGTGTGTGTGTGTGTGGCCTTGATTAATGCCCTAACTTGGCGTAAATGGCACCCGCCATGAGCCACCATAGCCCTCCTCAAGCCACTTTAATCCCTAAGACAGTCTTTTGATACCAAGTGATAATCCTGAGTATTGAAAGGATAGTTGGAAGCAATTCGGTTTAGACCCTTCAAAGAAAGCTAAAATGGTAAGGTGATCTGGGTTGACTAAATTGGGCACATGCATGTGAAATTTAGGATTCACGCTGCACCAGCTAAGGCTGCTGCCCCAGAGTGGCACCATTTGAGGCAAGACAATCTGCTGAAAGCTGCCTACAGGCATATGATCTTATGTGCGCCATTTGGGAGGGACCTGAGTGGGAAGGATGCAAATAGCATACCCATTTTGGGCCTCAGTCAGCCCCCTTAGATTCACAGGACCTTAGAGGTGTAGTAAGTATGGATTAGGTGCTTGGACGACAGGGTTTGCCAATGCGGGCCACCTATGTCAGTAATTGCTTTATGTGCCTCCTTGGACCACCCAAGTGCCAGAAGCTATCTTTCTTAAATCTTTCTTAATCTGGCAGTTGCACACTCATTTTGTCAGCAGTGGGTCCAACTTTTGCAGCCCATCAATAAAAAATAAACCAATCAAGTGAAGACAAGTCTTTTCAAAGGCTTGATTGCTGCATACGGTTCTCAACGATGCAATGGCTTGGTAATTGGCTGTCGCAAGGGATTTGCACAAACTAAGGGCAGGATGGAGCAAAATTTGTTTATAATGTCAAGGATATTATATCATACAAGATTGATGGCAAGATAAAGTTATGTTCACCTGTAGCATCATGCGCTGCTTCAATAAAACCTCTGCACAATGAGAGCAAGCCCATAAGCGCACAGATTGCCAGGGCCACGCAGGCTGTGGCAATAACCTGTGATTTGGATCGACCGCAAAAAAATGCCTTAGTAATGAGCGATTCTGTACGTCAGCAAGTGTGCATGAGATCAACATGCAGATGTTCTACAGTTGCTTTAATGGGATGAACAATTACCGTGCTATGACCAAAACTTGTTAAGCTACTTTAGTAGTCTTCTATCACTGAACAGTCTGTGTTCCAAGCAATCCAAGTCCTTGAGTCTTTTCATGGCCAAGCAAATCAATAACAAGCAGTGCAGATTTAATGGCGGGCTTACAATTGCAGCAGAAGATAAATGCAGACCACCAGCACGAACGTCTGGTCTTTGGAGCAGCAAGCAACGACTGCTTTTCCGATTTGCGGTGAAATTGCAAGGTGTTGTTGGGCTGATTTGCTAGACGAATGTGCAACATCAAGCACATCAGTGCTCACCGCAGGGAACGGGATATCAAAATTGACGGCTTCCACGTCCAGAGAGTCAAGCCCGTTATTAGTCTCATCAATGGCCAAAAGTGAGAAGTGTATCCTGCATGCATTGGTCGTAGTGGTCAAAACTGAGCAGAATCTTACGAGTCCTGGAACTTGTAGCTTGAAGAGTCCTTGTTCCATCTTAAGTCAACAGCAAGTCAAACTTGACACCTTACTTATCTAATACCACAGTACTCACCAGACACCCATCGCCCCTCCAAGGATGAGCAGTGCAAGGGTTGAGACCCATGGAACATAGTACGCGCAGCCTCGCTCCCTGAAAGTAAAAGGAATAGGCCGCTCATGCATGAGGTAGAGGGTAATGCAGGGGCTCCTGCAGGCCCATCTAAGGTATGCATCAGTGTCTGTGCCAACATCACAATACTTATAAGAACACCAAAAAGCATGCTCACTTTCTGTAAAACCACCAATCTCATCTAAGGTGTGCACCAGTGTCTGTGCCAGCATCACAGTACATAAAACCACCGTAAAAGCATGTTCAATTTTTAAAATGCAAGCATGGAAGAGAAATCAAGAGGCAGCCAGATGGGAACAAACAACCATCTCCCTGAGAGCGTCAAACGCCGATTGAGGTCAGGCCTTTTGAAAAGCTAACCATCATGCGTTTGCACAGAATTGGCATCCAATTAGGCCTTTGACCATCCTTTTGAAGTAAAACAGGTTCATGTCAACCTCACCTTAGGGGTTCTCACAGCTTCCCAAACCCTGTTATTGACCTGTCAGGTCAACCCACGCAAGCAATAAATGATGCCTTACCTCGTAAGACCAGTCATATGGTAATATTGGTGAGGGGGCCAGTCAAAGTTGTGGCAAAATCGTCATCTGTTGCATTCAGTACATATACAAGAATATTAAACTAAAGAAAAGAAAAGATTTGTATGAGTCAGCATCTCCTACTCGAGGCATCAAATCAGTTCATTGTGTCATCACAAGCCAAGATTTGAAAGCATAAAAATGTCGGAAATGTTCGATAAATTCACGAAAGAGAAAGTGGGTAAAATCCCCTTGCTCACTATCAATGCAGGGCCCAGAGACAAGGATAGGTGGGAAGACAGACTAAAAGAGGTGGGTGACTGAAGCTGGCCCATACCAATGCCACCTGGGTTTTTCAAGGGCATGCAGCCCGCGCGCAGCCCTCCAGGGGCAGGCTTCTTGCCCGATGGGCACGGACATACCGCAGCAATAAGCCCCTGCACAGAGCATGAGGTAGTCTGGAACGCACTGGCATTCTTGGCCGGCGTTCATCAAAGCGACAACACTTACACACAATTCACGTGACAGCCAGGGTAGGCTGCAGATGATGCACCTGCTGCATCTGTTAGCTTGCGGGCACAGGAGCTGGCTTATTGTTCTCCAACAAGTGATTGTCTGACGGTGTGCAGGAACTCATGGCCTTGATCAGCTACATCCGTCAGAATAAAGAGGCGGACATGGATTGGTTCACCATAGAGCCTAAGAGCAATGGGCTCAGCTGGCAAGGAAAATGCTGGTACATCCACAATCTTGTGAAGTACGAGTTTGATTTTAGGTTTGACACCCCAGCCACCTACCCCGCGGCTGCGCCCGAGATTGAAATCCCAGAACTTGAAGGCAAGACTGCCAAGATGTACAGGGGAGGCAAGATATGCCTCGACATCCACTTTAAGCCACTTTGGATCAAGAATAGGTGAGCAAAAAGAGTGAATAATCCAGTTGGGTCGTTGATGAAAAATGCACGTTTCAAACTGCTGCACTTCAGGTGCACTCTGGTGGTAGTGGGTGCTTGGTTGATGAATTTTAACAGTGCTGTTTGGACGAGGTTAGGTTTGAACTTTTGCCTCAGCAGCATTGAGTGCTTGTCTCTTCAGGTAACCAGTGGCCATGCGGAGGCCACTGGGAAGGCAGAAAGGCCTCAGCTGTTACCATGGGGCCATGCTTGCTGCTTTATTGGTAGGGATCGGCACATAGCGCTGTATGAGGCAATTCTATAGCGCTATACATTGCTATATTTTTAGGGTTGGCCAGATCCGTATTGTCACAATTCTAGGTATTATACGGAATACGTATTATACGGTATAATACAGCCCCCCCCACCGTATCCCGTAT
>LFCJ01003624.1_pt1 | contig 11321 bp, 10 predicted proteins | sample 643141 | NCBI WGS metagenome assembly LFCJ01 (sample SAMN03766243, study PRJNA286221) | soda lake metagenome | biome: soda lake; feature: Kulunda steppe; material: water; isolation source: sample B1-Br-g2 brine of Lake Bitter-1 | place: Russia: Kulunda steppe | collected 2010-07 | reverse complement strand
TGGCGGTGTCGCTCAGGTCGAACTCGTCGTCGCCGTCGTGGAACGCGTTCTCGCCGTCCTCGGTCATCAGGGACATGTGGGTGTGCATCCCCGAGCCGTTGATCCGCGGGATCGGCTTGGGCATGAAGGTGGCGTGGAGGTCGTGTTCGGCGGCGATCGCGCGGACGACCGTCCGGAAGGTCCCGACGTTGTCCGCGGTCGTCAGCGCGTCGTCGTACTCGAAGTTGATCTCGTACTGGCCCTCGGCGACCTCGTGGTGGCTGGCCTCGATCTCGAAGCCCATCGATTCCAGCCCGTAGATGATGTCCCTGCGGACGTCGCTCGCGAGGTCCTTGGGCGCGAGGTCGAAGTAGCCGCCGTGGTCGGCGGTGTCGGTCGTCGCCCGGCCGTCCTCGTCCTCCTCGAACATGAAGAACTCGGGTTCGGGAGCGCAGTTGACGGTGTAGCCCATCTCCTCGGCGCGCTCGAGGGCCTGTTTGAGGACGTAGCGCGGGTCGCCCTCGAACGGCTCGCCGGTCGAGGTGTCGATGACGTCACAGATCATCCGGGCGGCCGCGCTGTCTTCGTCGGCGCGCCACGGGAGGATCGCGAACGTCTCCGGGTCGGGTTTCAGTCGCATGTCCGACTCCTGAATGCGGACGAACCCCTCGATCGAGGAACCGTCGAAGTAGATCCCCTCGGTGAACGCCTTCTCAGCCTGGCGGGCTGGAACGGCGACGTTCTTTACCACGCCCAAAATGTCCGTAAACTGCAGCCGAAGGAAGTCCACACCCTCCTCGTCGATCTGATCCAGTACCGCTTCTTCCGCAGACGTCAGATTTTCGCTTGTCATCTTATGCTCGTCTGCCCCAACGACCTAGAGTACTAAAACCCTACTGCTCCGAGCAAATCTTCTCCGAATCGACCTAAACTGGATATTCGTAAAGTTCTAAAGGGGAGGATACGTTACTACGATCGATGACGTACGAAAATCTGGATTCGAAATTGGTGAATGCACTACTAGGCGACGGTCGAGCGAGTCTGCGAAGCCTCGCCGAAGAGTTGGACGTCTCCGTGACGACCGTCTCGAATCACCTCTCCGATCTCGAGGCGGAGGGCGTAATCGAGGGGTACACCCCACGGGTCAACTACGACGCACTCGGCTACGACGTTACCGCGGTCATCCAGCTCAAAGTCGAGGGTCACGCCCTGCCGGAGATCACCGAGAGTCTGAAAGAACACCGGCAGATGACGAGCGTCTACGAGGTCACCGGCGACTACGACGTCGTCGCCGTCGGCAAGTTCGAGGACACGGACGGCATGAACGACCAGATCAAGACGTTGCTAACCGACCCCGACATCAAAGAGTCGAACACGAGCGTCGTGTTGAACTCCGTCTCCGAGAACGAACAGTTCGAACTCGAAGTCGAGGACTGATTTTCGCCGGGGCGACCTCGAGCGGGCGGCTTCGCTCTCGGGCCTGAGAAAACGGCTCGAAATCGGTCGCGAACGGTCAGTCGGTTGCGGGCGACGGTTACATCATGCCGCCCATACCGCCACCCATGCCGCCGCCCATGCCGCCGGCACCGGGTGCACCTTCCTCGTCGTCACCTTTGTCGGTCGACAGGTCACCGGCGGAGATGATGTCGTCGATCTTGAGTACGAGGTTCGCGGCCTCACTGGCGGAGGTCACGGCCTGCTCTTTGGCGTGGGCCGGCTCGACGACGCCGGCCTCGAAGGTGTCCTCGACGTCACCGGAGAAGACGTTCAGACCGGCCTCGACGTCACCGTCCTCGTGGGCCGCACGCAGGTCGACGAGCGTGTCGATCGAATCCAGGCCGGCGTTCTCGGCGAGCACGCGCGGGACGAGTTCGAGGGAGTCGGCGAAGGCCTCGACGGCGAGCTGTTCACGGCCGGAGACGGAGTCGGCGTAGTCACGCAGGCGCGAGGCGAGTTCGACCTCGATCGCACCGCCACCGGCCAGCACGCGACCGTCGGAGACGGTCTGGGCGACGACGTCGAGTGCGTCGTTGACGCCGCGCTCGAGTTCGTCGACGACGTGTTCGGTCGAACCACGCAACAGGAGGGTGACGCCGTGGGTGTCGTCGCCCTCGACGTAGAACATCTCGTCGTCCTCATCGCGCGTAACCGACCCGTGGCCGAGGTCCGCTTCGGTAGCGCTCCCGAGATCGGAGACGATCGCCGCGCCGAGGACCTCCTTGAGGAACTCGAGGTCGCTTTTCTTCGCGCGGCGGACGGCCAAGATGTCCTCCTTGGCGAGATAGTGCTGGGCGAGGTCGTCGATGCCTTTCTGACAGAAGACGACGTCGGCACCGGTGTCGACGATGTGATCGACCTTCTCGCGCAGTTGCTCCTCTTCGCGGTCTAAGAACTGCTGGAGCTGGTCGGGGTCGGTGACCGACACTTCGGTGTCGACGTCGGTCTCGTCGACCTCGATGGGGTCGTTGAGCAGGAGGACGTCGGCGTCCTCCGCCTCGGTCGGCATGTTGTCGTGGACCGGGTCTTTGTCCACGATGCCGCCGACGAGCAGTTCGGACTCCCCGACCGCGCGCCCGGACTGGGTCTCGATGTTGAGGAACTCGAGGTCGACGACGTTCTCGCCGTCCTCAGATTCGACGGTGACACCGGAGACGGCGTCGACGATGAGCTGTGAGAGGTGTTCTTTGTTGACCTCGGCACCTTTGCCCGTCATCGAGGTCTCTGCGGTCTTGCGAAGCAGTTCCTCGTCGTCGGTGTCGATTTCGGTCGCGATGGCGTCGATCTCCTCGCGGGCCTTTTCGGCCGCCAGGTGGAAGCCCTTGATGATCGCCGTCGGGTGGATCTCCTGTTCGAGGAGGTCCTCTGCGTTTTTCAGGAGTTCGCCTGTGACCGCGACGGCAGTCGTCGTGCCGTCTCCGGCCTCGTCCTCCTGGGTTTCTGCGACCTCGATGATCATCTCGGCCGTGGGGTTGTCGATGTCCATCTCCTTGAGGATGGTAACCCCGTCGTTGGTGATGGTGACCGATCCCATCGAGTCGACGAGCATCTTGTCCATCCCCTTCGGGCCGAGTGTGGACCGGACGGCCTCGGCGACCGCACGGGCCGCGCTGATGTTGTAGTCCTGCGCGTCCTGGTCTTTGACGCGCTGGGAATCCTCGCTCATTACGATCATCGGCTGACCCTGCTGCATTCGCTGGCTCATAGTCACTCGGTTCTATGATTGTCCTTCTACATAAAGGTATTGGATTCCGTCGTCTTCGGTACAGAGTCGTTCACATCCTGATCTCGAAAAAAACGGGTGACAGAGGCCGTTTCTACCCGACGTGTCGGTCGGGGCCCCTGACCACTGGTCCCGAGATACCGGGGGCAGTCTTCACCACATTTAAGTACTGCCGTGTCGCGGCCGCCCCCTCACTCGAGCGGTTCGACCAGCGACGGATCGTCGTTGCCCGGGCTGTTGACCGCCCGCGAGACCGGGTAGGCCCGCATTTCCGCCGACGGATAGGGCGAAAACACGTCTGGCAGGTCGTCGCCGGCGAGCCACCGGCGCTCGGCCTCGGGTTCGAGGATAACGGCCATCCGGTGGTGGAGGTCGGCCACGAGGTCGTTGGGCTCCGTCGTCACGATCGTGAACGTCTCGATGGCGTCGGGTTCGGGGTTGGCGTCGTCCCCGAACGCCTCGAGGCCGACCTGAGTCGTCTCCGGTTCCCGACGGGCCCACAGCCCCGCCATCGCGAACGGGCGATCGTCCGCGAACGCGACCCGGTAGGGCCGTTTGCCGTCGTCCTCGTCGACCCACTCGTAGAACCCGTCGGCGAGGACGAGACACCGCCCACACTCACCGCCTTCGGCCTCGTAGGCGTCCCGAAAACTCGGTTTCCGATCTACGGTCTCCGAACGCGCGTTGATCAGTCCACCGTGGTCGTCGTCGGCCCAGCTAGGAACGAGTCCCCACTCGAGGCGGCCGATCGCCGCCGGCCGCTCGTCCGTGATCACGGGCAACCGCTGTCCCGGTGTCGCGTTGTACGTCGGGGAAAACGGTTCCTCGAACCGGGCGTCGAAGCGTTCCTCGACGGCCTCGGACTCCACGAACAGGGTGTACCGACCACACATACGAACGCGTACGCACCGGACGGGCAAATCCCTTCCCCGCCCCCGATCGAAACCGTCCGTTACCGACGAGGGTGGGTATGGTATGACGACGTTAGCAAAGACGGCCCGGCAGGTACGGGCGGTATGGACCGAAGATCGGAGACGCTCGTCCGCGCCGACGGCTACCTCGAGGTCCGCGACCGCGAGGACCACGACTGCTTTCTCGCGACTGATTCGCCCGTCGAACTCGAGTGTTGACCCGCGGCCCGACGGAGTCAAACGGCGACGACGGTTCCCCGGGAGCCCCAACGGGTTGAGATTCCGAAAAACGCCAGGACTGGGATTTGAACCCAGAATCCCGAAAGGGAACACGCTTTCCAGGCGTGCGCCTTACCGTTCGGCCATCCTGGCTCACCCGCATCTACCCGCGTCGGGCGTTTAAACACTACGATTACGGGGCAGTGGCGTGCTCGACGGTACCACAGGTCGCCGGGCGGCCGTCAGCCGTTCCCGGACTCGGATGCCCCCTCGAGTGCGCGTCGGGCGGCCCAGTCGGCGACTCGTCGTTCGAGGGCATAAGCGGTCACCGCGGCCGCCACGCCGACGCCGAAGGCGACGATCGCCCCCTGGGCGAACGGGAGGAGGGGACCCGCAAGGAGGGCGTAGGCCTGCAGGAGGACGAGAAAGCTCATCGCGCCCACGGCACCCCACAGGGTCGCGGAGATGATTCGGCGTTCCATTCGACGGCGGTCACTCGAGACTCGCGACGGCTTCGATCTCGACGCCGACACCTTTCGGAAGCGCGGCGACCTCGAGGGCGCTTCTGGCCGGCGGCTGGTCGTCGAAGTAGCCCGCGTACGTTTCGTTCATCGCCTCGAAGTCGTCGATATCCGAGAGGAAGACCGACACCTTGAGGACGTCCTCGAGGCCTATACCTTCCTCCTCGAGGATCGCCACGAGGTTGTCCAGGGCCCGTTCGGTCTGTTCGTCGATGGGGGCCTCATCGAGGAGTTCGCCGTCGGGGGTCAGTGGGATCTGTCCGGCGGTAAAGAGCAGTGAGCCGTCGGTCGTCGCCTGGCTGTACGCGCCGACCGCTTCCGGCGCGTCGTCGGTGCTGACGATGCGTTTCATACGCGAGTCTCGGCGTCGTGGGACTTAAAATCGGCGACGCGGCCCGGGTCCGGCTCACACGGTGGACGAGGGGACGAGCGTCCCGGACGGAGGATTCGACGATTGAACCAGACGCGTTTAGACGGCGAAAGCCCGAACTCCGCATCCAATGATCGACGCCGTCCTCCGGGTTGATGTCCTGTTGTTCCTGGTCATCGGTGTCTTGGGTGGGGCCCACTGCATAGGCATGTGTGGTCCGCTGGTGACCATGTACGCAGAGCGGATGCAACCGCGTTCGGACGGTGGGGCGGCGACCGAGACCCGGACTGACCGCAGGAGCCACCTGACGACGTACGAAGTCCGCCAGCACGCGCTTTTCAACCTCGGGCGTGCAGCCAGCTACACCGTGATGGGGGGGTTGTTCGGGGCACTCGGTGCAGTTTTGTTCGTGACGGGCGATGCACTCACGGCGATCGCCGACCTGGTTCGTGGCGTCGTCGGTGTCCTGATCGGGCTGTTTATCGTGGCCGTCGGGGTGAAATACGTCCTCGGTGGCACCGCCGGTATCCGGATTCCCGGCGTCGGCAGGGCGACGAACTGGCTCGGGGCGCGGATCCACCGCTTCGTGAACGGGCCAAGCATCGTCGGACTCGGGGCGATCCACGCGCTGTTACCCTGTCCGATGTTGTACCCGGCGTACCTGTTTGCCTTCGCGACCGGCTCGCCGGTCTCGGGAGCGATCGCACTGGGGGCACTGGGGATCGGAACGATCCCGGCCGTATTTCTGTACGGAACGGTGATCGAGTCGGTCGGCGTCGGCCACCGACAGCGGCTCCACCGGCTGCTGGGCGTCGCCTTCGTCGTCCTCGGGTACATCCTGCTGGCACACGGGCTGATGGCGCTTGGGTATCACCTTCCCCACCCGCATCTCCCACACTACAATCCGCTCATGGACCACTGATACGCACCACTCGGTGGGCCCACCCGACGCGGGAACCCACCCACTTTTCTCCCTCGGCCCCCTCCCGGCGAACAATGAGTCTCAGTCTCTCCGCGGAGGAAGAGGAGTCGCCTGCGGAGGCAGTCGACGGCGTCTGGCTCGAGTGTATCGAGTGTGGCGAAACCTACGCACCGTTCGAGGACGTCCGGTACACCTGCGACGAGTGTGACGGGTTGCTGGAGGTTCGCTACACCGACCCGGCGACCTTCGAGGAGTTCGAAGGGGAGGGTGTCTGGCGGTATTCGGCGGCACTGCCACTCGAGGAAGGCGTCTCGATCCAGGAGGGGGCGACGCCGCTGTACGAAGCCCCGCGTCTCGAGGACGACATCGGCGTCGAGGCCCTGCGGATCAAACACGAGGGGATGAACCCGACGGGCTCGTTCAAAGACCGCGGGATGACCGTCGGCGTCGCCGTCGCCCGCGAACTCGGCGTCGGCCGACTGGCCTGTGCCTCCACGGGCAACACCAGCGCCGCACTCGCCGCCTACGGCTCCCGGGGTGGGATGGAGACGCTCGTCCTCTTGCCCGCGGGCAAAGTCGCCGCCGGCAAAGTCGGCCAGGCCGCCCTTCACGACGCACGCATCCTCGAGGTCGACGGCAACTTCGACGCCTGTCTGGACGTCGTTCGTGACCTCGCAGACCGCGGGGAAGTCTACCTGCTCAACTCGCTCAACCCGTTCCGCCTCGAGGGCCAGAAGACGATCGGCCTCGAGATCTTAGAGGCGTTCCAGGCCGATTACGGGACCTGGCCGGACCGGATCGTCCTCCCCGTGGGCAACGCCGGCAACACCTCCGCGCTGTACAAGGCCTTCCGCGAACTCGTCGCCGCGGGCGCGATAGAGCCCGAAGAGGTGCCCAAACTCACGGGCGTCCAGGCCGAGGGTGCAGCGCCGATGGTCGAGGCGGTCGAAAACGACGCCGACGACGTTCGCCGGTGGGAGGAAGTCGAGACCCGTGCGACCGCGATCCGAATCGGTAACCCCGTGAACGCCCCCAAGGCACTCCCCGGAATCCGCGAGACCGGCGGCACCGCCGTCGCCGTGTGCGACGAGGAGATCACCGACGCCCAGCGGGACCTCGCCGCGGAGGGCATCGGCGTCGAACCCGCCTCCGCGGCCTCCGTCGCCGGCCTGCGGAAACTCCGGGCCGAAGGCGTCGTGAGCGGCGACGAACGCGTCGCCTGCCTGACGACCGGCCACATGCTCAAAGACCCCGACGCCGCCGCCGAGGCGGGCAACGAGCCCGAACCCGTTCCCGCCGACACGGAAGGCGTACTCGAGCACCTCGAGGACTGACGGACACACGAGGAACACGTCCCCCGATCGACCCACTGCACCGACCCGGCACGTCTCCGAACCGGGGACTCGAGGCGAGGCTACGGCCTCGAGACGCCACAGTCCGGATCGGACGACGGCCCCCCTCCGCGTCCGGAACCTGCGGTCGTGGTTCGGGTGACACCCGGATCTTCGACCCCGGGACGAGTGGGGGTCCTCGAGTTCGGCGCGGCCCCGACTCGGTTCTACCCTTCCCACAGCATATTTTAAACGCAGGCTAGAGTTTAAGTAACACCCAGTCCCATCCATTACCAATGGCAGGATCCGAAAGTGAGTCGACCTGCCCGGAGTGTGGCAGTCGACTACGGAAGATCGGCATCGAAACCGTCTGTGAGGAGTGTGGGTTCGTCGTTTCCGAACACGCGATCGACCACGGACCGGAGTGGCGATCGTTCGAGGACGACGACGTCGACGGCAAACGGACGGGGGCCCCACTGACCCGTTCACGTCACGACCGTGGTCTCTCGACGGAGATCGGGTACGGAACGGACGTCCGGACGACCGGGCGCAAGCGACGGCGGCTGGCCCGTATGCGCCGGGAACACAACCGCGCCCGGATCTCGACGAAAACCGACCGGAACAAGATCACCGGGTTCACCGAGATCAGACGAGTGGTCTCACAGCTCTCTTTGCCACTCGACGTTCGAGAGCAAGCGTGTGCCATGTTCGAGTCCGCCCAGTCGGAGGACCTGCTTCGTGGACGATCGATCGAGGGCTTCGCCGCCGCGACGATCTACGCGACGTGTCGGACCCACTCGATCGCCCGAACCATAGAGGAGATCGTCGACGTCGCGTTCGCGGACGAAAACGAACTCAAAGCCGCCTACGACGCGCTCAACCGCGAACTTGGCGTCCCGACCGGACCGATCGATCCGTCGGAGTACCTGGCACGGTACGCGTCGAAACTCGACCTCGACACCGTCGTCGAGAATCGGGCACGCGAACACGTCTCGGCCCTCCAGGAGGCGGGGCTGATCGGCGGCAAGAATCCGAGTGGCGTCGCAGCGGCCTGTCTCTACGCCGCCGCGTCCGACCAAGAGGGGTGTGAGCTCACACAGACGGACGCCGCGGAGGTCGCGGGCGTCTCGCCGGTCACGGTTCGCTCGACTGTCGTCGACCTCCGGGATCTCCACTGAGACGGCGACCACCTCGAGCTATCGCCCGTGCGAGCGAGGCGATCCGCTCGACGACGACGTTCCCCGGATCGAGCGACGCGACCGGTCGGCCGGCCGCCTGTGCCCGCCCGGCGACGGGATCTTCCGGAACGACCGTCACCGGTCCACCCAGGGCGTCCTCGAGGTCGATCCCGGGTTCGCCGTCGACCCGGTTGCAGACGACGCCACCGATCGGCGTCCCGACCTCACGGGCGAGTGCCCTCGTGCGCCCGGCGTCGAGGACGGCGGCTTCCTCGTCGGTCGTCACGAGCACGGCAGCGTCCGCGAGCGCAAGTGGCGTCGCGACGTCCGCGGCGAGTCCGGCCGGACAGTCGACGACGACGCGACCGAACTCCCGATCGAGTGCCCCGAGAGCCGCCTCGAGTTCCGTCAGGTCGGCCGCCCGCGCGCCGGCGAGTGTCCGCCCACACGGGACCATCTCGACGGGGCCGACCTGCTGGACCGCCTCGAGTGGGTCGGCCCGCCCCGCCAGCACCTCGTGGAGGTCCGGCCCGCGCCCCCGTGGCAGGTCGGCCATCGAGAGGTCCGCGTCGACGACGACGGCCTCGAGTTCGGAGCCGAGGTTCAACGCGATCGTCGACTTCCCGACGCCGCCTTTGCCACTCACGACGGCGACGATCACGCACGACCACCCGGCCGTGGGGGTTTCGCGTTCTCCCGCTGGGAGAGGATCGTCTGCACGTCCGTCCCCCGACAACCCGTCGCGCGTTCGACCTCGAGGAGTTCGATCACCCGCCCGGTCGGTGCTGTGGGGCTTGCAAACCCGACACCGCGACGTTCGCCCGCCTCGAGGACGCCCTGCCAGGTGTGGCCGTCCCACTCCGGGCTGACCCCGCGTCTGCGCGGGGGCCAGGTCGGTCCGGGGAGTGCGTTCCGGACGGTCACGCGTTGGGCCGTCTCCCGCCGGTTCGTGAGCGTCACTGTGACGAAGGTCACGCCGTCGCGTCTGTGGACGGCGGTCTCGACTGTGACCATACCCACACTCGCCGCGTTTCCCGGTATAAACCTCGAGGTACTGGCGGTGAAAATCCGCCAGGAGTTTCGCCGACAGTATCAGGTCGTCCGCAGGTGGTCCGTGCTCGGCTCGTAGACCTCGCCTTTCTGTTTGAGTTTCTCGATCTCGTGTTCGGCTTTCGAGCGATCCATGCCGATCTCGTCGGCCCGGTCCAGGACGACGTCGACGGGCGCACCCTCGTCGTACTCCTCCTCGACGTCGGCGATCAGCCCCTTGATGTTCTTGATCCGGTCACGCTGGGATTTCGAGGTGCCAGCCTCGACGATGTCCGCGTCGAACTCGCCCGTCTCGGGATCGACCCCGATGTCCTGCAGACACGACTGGACGATGTCGATCACCCGTTCGGCGTCCTCTCGTTCGACGGTGTCCGACAGCCGCACGCGGGCACTCGCCTCGGAGAGACGGACGAGCGCCTCGAGTTTTCGAGCGGTGACGGGAACCGGGGCGTCCTCGTCCGACCCCTTCAGTCGGAGGTCGACGTAGAAGTCCCGGATCGCCTCCTGGGCGGCGTCGGTCATCCGCGGGTGACAGTTCTGTTTCGCGTAGGCGACGTACTTTCGGAGGAGTTCGGCGTCGATCTCGGGGTCGACCTGTTCGGTTACGGCATCGATCTCCGCATCGGTTACGTCCATGGAGTTCATCTCCCGTCTCTGGGTCGTCAGCTCCCCGGCGTAGTTCGTGTTGATGATGTGTTCTGCCAGGTTGCGGTCTTTCTCCTCGTCGGGCTGGTCTGTGACCGTAAAGATCAGGTCGAACCGGGAGATCAACGCCGGCTCTAAGTCGATCTGCTCGCCGATCGGCTCGTAGTGGTCGAAACGGCCGTATTTGGGGTTTGCCGCCCCCAAGAGTGAACAGCGGGATTTGAGTGTCGCATTTATTCCAGCTTTACTTATGCTTATTTTTTGCTGTTCGAGGGCTTCGTGCATGGCAGAGCGGTCCTCGGAGTTGTGGACGACCATCCCATTCGCGACGAAGTTGTGCGTTCCCTCGACGGTGAGATCGTAAACGTACTCCCAGCCGTCGCCGTCGATCCGTCGAACCTCGACGATCTCCCGTGGTTCGACGTCACGAAGACTCGAGGTGGCGGACGGTTCTACAAGTACGGTACCGCCGTCGGCTACGGCGGAGCGATTACAAGGAGCCAGCGTGTAGTCACCAGGCTCGAGGTCTGCCGCCGGAAGTTCGACGACGTTCCCGTTCTGGTAGACAAAAAACGGATGATCCGCTGTCGATCGAATCGAGTCCCCGTCCTCTGTGACGACCTCGATCAGTTCCGAGGGAGCCTCGTACTGATGAATAGCCGTGACCGGTCGCTCGACGATCGCACCGTCCCCGGCCATCGTCCGGACGGATAACTCCACGTCGCGGATCGTCCGACCGTTCTCGACTTTTTCGACGGTCCCTTCGGCTAACGCATCGTGGGCCAGGTCACCGATAGTTTCATAGCCGGTAGATGTAGAGACAATTGAGTCACTCGTGACACACCGCATCTTGTCGAGTTCGTCGACCGCCGCGATGCCTTGATCGGCGAGAACTAAAGCGCCGGCCTCGAGGGTCCACTGCTGGCCGTCGCCGAAGTCGTCGCGTACCGCAGCAGCCGTGTTGTGGGTGACGAT
>LFCJ01003622.1_pt1 | contig 11321 bp, 10 predicted proteins | sample 643141 | NCBI WGS metagenome assembly LFCJ01 (sample SAMN03766243, study PRJNA286221) | soda lake metagenome | biome: soda lake; feature: Kulunda steppe; material: water; isolation source: sample B1-Br-g2 brine of Lake Bitter-1 | place: Russia: Kulunda steppe | collected 2010-07 | reverse complement strand
CTGACCTCCCTCCAAGACAAATACAGAAACAGCTGGAAGGAGAACCATGAACAAGCATTTAGATGCTTGGTTGCTCTACTCAGCAGCCCGCCCACTCAAGATATAACACCTGATATTGCTCGAAATATTTTCAAGTCAAGCAGAATTCCAACCTTACCAACTCTTGTAACAAACCATACTCCTACACAAATAACTAGGGAACCCTCATCTATTCCCGGCCTGGTCGCTGCCTTTTGCGAGACAAAAAACACAACCAGCCTGAGTCCTGGCAACTGTGATACAGCTATAAAACTACTAGATAACCAAAATAATGCACCAAAACGGTGTGCCCACCCTATAACTGGCAGGAGACTGCGTGTGCCAAGTTCACCTAGTCCTGCTTTAGAAATAAGCAACACAACTGCAAATGATACCTTAATTAACCACCAGCAACAATCATCCCTCTAGGATGAGGCAAACAAGACGAACTCAAGAGATATGGACACTGGTTTTTCAGGATCGAACAACAAAAGGCCACTGTATAACCATCAGGCAAGCAGCCAGAATCCAGATGATACAAGACAAATCACAAGGATGAGGACAAGAAGAAACTAATGCAAACAATCGAATACACATCTTGAACATGTGCAATCGTCAACAACCGTTGATGAAGAATCCACCTTCACGTACTCAAACTGTGACACAAACCCATGATTTGAGCCTGTGGTCAGCTGAACCTACAAGAGGCTCAGAGAAGCAGCTAGTAAAAAAGAGTACAAAGCCTAGACCCAAGAAGCATACCCCGACTTCTCAAAAGGAATTAGCAAGACTTGACAGCTCAGACCTAGCATCCTCCCTCTGGAACTAAAAAAGAATACAGTAGCACAATTTAACGACCCAACAGAAATGTTGAACGCCATCTATCATTACCACCAAGCTAGAAGGGTATTAGACAGTAAAATATGTCTTAAACCAAAGGAAAAGGAAACTTGACCAAAATGAAGTAACAGAAAATCAAAAACAATATTGAGTGCAATACAAGCCTCTTGTGGTAGAAAGATGGGCACTGCCAAATATGAAGAAGGTCAATGATTGTAACGAAACCAGGCTTTCCTTGATCACTAGATCACCTCCAACTACCTAACCAACCACCAGGCTCAGGCTTCGGGCTGGACTGGGGTCAGGCCAGTTCATTAACCGGGATCGTTCCCCGGCTAGCCCATAAAAGACCCTCTTTATAGCATTCCTTACAATGATATTCAAATAAAAAACATAACAAACCTAACTAGATGCTGCTTTGAGGATGCCAGCTGTGAAATATGCTGTGATCCTCGGACTATAGGAAAGCAGCTTGACCCAACGACGGACATGTATCAGTGTACTACTTGTCACAGGACATACCATTGGCAATGCCTCTTGGACCTAGGATGCTATACTGATGCCCAACGTGGTGGTATCATAGCAAATGATGATTGGGCATGTCCTGCTTGTAGCCACCTAACCCCTACCCAAAAAAGGAGATAAATAACTTTACAGAGCAAGAGTTAATAGAAGTAACCTGGGCTCTGACTTGGGAGCCGGAAGAGCTATTAAATGAATGGAAGAGCCTCGAAAGAAGGGTTTCTGAATAAGAGTCCCAAGTACAAGCACCAAAAGATACAACCTATGATAACCTGGAGCGCCAAGGCTTTAACCTTCATCCAGATCCTTTAAATACTTGGAAAACAACACACGGAGATACGATCAGACAAAAAGCTGTCTTTGATATGCAGCTTACTTATCCAGAACCGGTTATTCAACCAACTGGGAAATGGGAAGTATGGATCAGAGAAATCAACCAAATTACCAAGTAAAGCTGGCAAGGACAGAAGCTCACCGCATTGATATAGAAATTCCTACAAGCCCTACAAATCATGCCACACTTCCACAAGTCTCAGATGCTACAAGGGCTTGTATATGCACCCCTGATGGAAAATGTGTGAATGCACCTCAAAGGTCCATAAACAAATAAGTCAAAAGATAAAGACTCACACATGCGAGCCTTACCTGACCACATACTTCAAGCACTTCAAGCATGGGCTATGGTGACCAAGGACAGAACAGCATCTGATTCAAGCTTTGGCTCTTCATTTAAAGAGGTGTGGAGAAAAAGGAAAAGAGATGTGGTTTTTGGATCCTATTTCAATCCTTTAGCTACTAGTTCACAGGCTTCTCAGTATGCCGCCCTCACTATGACGATAGTGTCATGCTTAACATGGAGCGTCATGCAATCTATCATCTCCTTCAACTGAAATTTCCACTGCAACTTTCCTGCTCCTCCCAAATTGGAAGGGCCTTAATGCAAATGCTTACATGCAGATACTTAGAAAATATCCAGAGCATTGTACTATCTTGGGCACTATTCACCAGGCATCAGTGACCTATCGCAGACAGGATCTCTGGATTGAAAACAATGCAAGCTCTCCAGCTCCTGAATGGGATCTTGAAATTATTTTTATGATAATTATTATAGAATAGATTGAGGAGATAGAAGAAAGAAAGACTACGCCAACAAGGTAACCCCTGATTGCGTGAATTAAGGAAGAAGTTCACATCTGGTGCAAGCACCACGCAAACCTCCACCATCAAACTAGGAACAAGGTCATCAGTGGGGGTCGGGAGGGTTTTGAAAGAGCCATATGTTCTTTTCTTGATGTTTTTCAACCTCCTGCTTGTATTTATTATGATCTTTGTTGCATATTGAATAGAATGAGTGTTTAGATCAAGAGTAAGTTTTTTTACTCTACACTGGTCTAGGCTAAGCTTACTGAGGGGTAGTTCAGTATGACATAATGTCATTGACATTTATAGATGGTCCCCATCACTCCAATCAGGATGGTATGTAGGCTCACTGTGTGGCATTACTGTGCACGGGCGTGTTTCAATCCAATATGCTGTTCAGGGTTGCTCTTGCTAGTTGTTGCTCTGGTCGTGTATTATCACAATATCTTACATCATCGAGGTGTACATCCCAGCGCGGAGGGTGTATAGCCTGTATGTCTCTTTGATGGCCATTTTTCGCTCTAACTGGCAGTATGCATATAGCATCTGGTCTTGAGCAGGATCGAAGTTCGTCTGCTGAAAGGTTTGGTAGAAGCCATTGGGGTAAAGTCCTGTTGGCTACATGTGCCGGCAAGACCAGACTTTGTTGAGCCATCCGTGTTTCACTTCCAATCTATAAAAATGATGAAAAACAGACATACCCACCAATTGAAGCAGGTCCCAAGCACTGCTGGGACTGCGTGGCACGCAGCTCAGGCCCATCTCCCTGCCCACCAGACCAAGAGGAGAGCAAGCATCTCCCTGCCCACCAGACCAAGAGAAGAGCCTGACAGAGGTCAACATCAGCTCAGCCATGCTCAGCAACTTAAGCCCACCCCTAAGTCTTAGAGGATCCTCTCCTGACGCCTCAGCATGGACCCCCCACTTACCCACAGGGCCCTCTCAACAGGAGGATGAGCACGTAGTTATGTGGACCCAATACCAAGGCACTCCACCTAGAGTACGCTGTCGCAGACAGTGTCTGCCAGCAACTTCTGTGGCTACCGCTTTGCTACCTTCCTCCCAGCACCTGTGCACGCGACCTCCAGCGCCCGAGCCAGCTGCAAGGGGCTGGTGTTGAAAAACACCGTAGCAGGAATACAATCCCTGTTGCAGGGCCTAGTAGGCCCTATTTGACCCTTTGTCCTCATTGATTTAGAAATTGTTTATCACTGCCTACATACATTTTCATCTCTTCACATGATCAAACAACTATAATAGTCATTATTTAACAGGGATCTGGAGGGTTTTGAACAGATCCATGTGCTTCTTACAGGAATTAAAACCTTCACTGAGTGCCATCAGCCTGAGGTGAGGAAGTTGGGAGTGCGAAACTCCCTGAAAAGAAATGAAAAAATTATGTAAGGCAGTGAGACACTTCCTGCATCAATTAAGGAGAAGGTGGCCACCTAGGGCCTAAGCACTGTATGACCCCTCACCATCAAATTAAAAAAAGAGGTCAGTGGGGACCAGGAGATTGACTCGCAATGCCCCAATCCTGGTCTTTTTGATAATTTGTTGCAAAAGTTTTCTCAATAGCACTCTTCCAAATCACTCTGTGCTTTTACTTTTTGTCAATAATTGTCGACGTTCTTGTGGTGATTGCTACTGTGTCGTGCTTGAATGTAAAAGATTCGATGTTCATATTTTTTTTACTGACGTGCTTGTGTAAGTTACTTTTCAGTTAACATAAACTTGCCAGTGCAGTATGTGCCTGAAAAAGATTCTTTGAAGGTTCCATCATCCCTCCCTCAATGTGTAGATTTGCTTGGTATCTTCATGTTGAACCGAAGAACCATCAAATTTCGTAGCAAGCTTGGTGGCTTCATGAGGATCAAGACCAAGGTTCTTTAGAGGCTCCATGAGGGATAGTGTGGAGACTAGCGTTGGCGGCAGCTCGGCGGAGGTGTTGATAGAGCGCGCTGTGCTGTTGCTTCGCGGCGTTGAGCTGGCTCCTAGGCTTGGTATCTTTGCAGTACTTGACTTCCACTGAATGGATGTGCCGCTGATTGGGTTGGATGAGCTGACTCCTTGAGTGTATCCAGGATTTTGAGGCACGGAAGGACGAGCCTGATCTCTTTCTGCCCACCGCAGACCTAACCCTCGACAGTCTGGAACAACAAGGCTTTGACATGTCCAACAAGGCCAACCCATGGATTCAATAAATGGACATTGGTCTACGGAATAAAGTCACCTTTCATGTCCACCCCGCAAATCCACAAGTAGACATGCAACCTACTGGGAGCTGTGAGTTCTGGATCCGTAATGTAGACCTTGTTAGGTACAAACCTAAACCTACCTCTGAGCAGCCTTCAACACAAATCCTCAACCTATTATTCTCCCAGAAATTTACTCATCAAGAGTGGCTTGTATCTAGAAAACAGATGGAAAATGTCTGGGCATGATGACACCGGAGCGTCTCAACATCATTCATACTGTATGAATCATACAGCTTTCCACACAGCCAAGCTTAAAACAAAGGTCTTCATAACAGCATAACACCTGCACCCAAGAGCTTTGCTCCTGAATTTTCAACAAAGCTAGAAACACCACGGCAAGAAGATAAAAGATTCTTACTTGTGAGCTCTGCCAATTCATGTACTGCCCTCCAAACATGCTGTGCCCGCCAAAATGGGAAGAAAAAATGGCCTCTCCACTAGAATTCAACCCTAGCTACCCCCATTATTGGACTGCACACTCACAAGATGCACTATTTGATGCCCACCTTGACACCCTCTCATTCATTGGTTTCTCAGTGTGCCATCCCATCAACACAACCATACCATGAATCTAAGCCTTAGGCATGCTATCTACTCAGCTATCCTTAGTACTGAGGCAACTGCCACTTTCATGTTCCAACCATCTTGGAATGGATCCATGATCACCAACCCTTACTCGAGTCTCCTGACAGCCTATCCCCATTTATGTTATAAACTTGGAATTCCCAATCGAACAATCCCAGCTATTGAGATTGCCTGCGTTTCCCCTAAATCCTGGATTAGTCAAGAGACTCCCCTACCCTAGGCCTCTTGGAATCTTCACATCATAGCAGTCTAAAACACAGCTGCGCGGCTTCACCTGAATGACCAAAATTCTGAATGGCTGCAGAATCTTGCTTATGCCATTCCTGAAGCAAATTGGCACCTCAACAACATTGCTAACCATCCCATACGTAACGCTAGGCACGCTGAGACAGCGTCTGGTCTCAAGAAATTCGAGAAACTCCGCTCAGACAAAATGCATGCATGCGAACTACCAAGTGCTCTCACAGACCTACTTTGGGTGAAGTGGGCACCCTTTCCCATTATTCCAAACGGGACTCACACTTAAAATCACTGATTGGAGACCTGGACCTACACGGATGGTAGTTGCCATATCCAAGAAGGCAAAACAGTTGTTGGGGCAGGTGTCTACCACCCCCGCTCAGGCAGAAAAGCAAAAAAAAAGAAAAACTACGCAAGCAGCAAAAAAGCTCCTCACATCAATTAAGGAAAAGGGCCACTTGGGAAGAAAAGCCCCTTCCCCAGAAAAGGAGAAAGCTCAGGCAGCTCTAACTTGGTTGAATGAAATGGTGCTGGTATAACCAACACCACAAGGAAAAAAAAAACACAGGGAAACCTTGTCAGCGTAGTCTTTTCTTTTCTTTTCTTTTCTTTTCCACAGGGAAACCAGAACTGGCAGCTACAACTGCTGCTGTTACACACGATCATATTTATAATGCCACAGTTTATTCCTTCACGCAAGTGAACGGAACCTGGCGAGTGGCCCTCGTGGCTGCTCGTCATGGAAAGGCAGTTGGTGACCGAACGCCACAATATTGCAGGCAGACTTATACAATAAGCACTAGTAGCAAAGGCCACAAGTTAAGGTTATCTAGGCTCCTGCTCTATATCCAGATGTGGGCAGTGCTGACAAGCATCGTATGCTCTTCAGATGTGACAGCAGAATCCAGAGTTCCTCCGACTTGGATTTTTGCTATAACAAACTGGTGACTTATCATTCTTGGTTTGCCTGCCCCCTCTTAGATCTTCAAGCTGATTCACGCACATGGGTGCGGAATGGGGGTGCCCCCCTGATGCCTCCTCGCTATCTGCACCTTGATCTCCCTAAGCATGTTATGAGGAATGTGAGCAGGTTTCACTTGCGAGCTCATCATGAGAGCATGATACTCTCGCAGTGGAATCCTCCATCTGGCGCGGTGGGAATAGCCACTGTGACAAGTGTCCCTGTGCTGCTGTTCAAAATGAGGTGCATGTTCTTTTTCACTGTTAAGACTTGTTTATGTGCTCTCTCAGAAGAAGTACTCTTTCCTTTTCTTCCCTTTCTGCCAATCCTTTTCTATGGAGGCCCCTTATATTCCACATGCCTTGCCTAGTCAGACTGTCTTTGATTTTCTTTCTCAACGGCACAATAGACTCTGCTATTTCATTTCGGACCTTATGGACTATTTTTTGGCTGGCGAAGACCAGCAACAAACCAATCAGCCTAGCGACCTGGCTGGCGGTTGATCCTTATCTTGTAATCTTGACCTTCCCGAGCATCATGATATAGTAAGACAATGAGCAGTTTTGGTTGCATGCACACCCTTGTGGTGGAATCCTCCCTTTGGCGCGGTGGAAATGGACTATGTGACCACTGGCAGTGCTCTTGTGCTATTGTGCAAAATGAGGTGCATGTCCATTTTTTTCTGCTCTCTCACTCTCTATTCTCTCTCTTTCATACCTGATGTTTCTCACTTTTTGTCTGGCTATTTTTGTGGAGGCCCCTTACATCCTGCATTAACTCAAACTTGTAAACTTGAGGCCCCTTACACCCTGCATGCCTTGCCTAGTCAGACTGACTTTCCCTATCCCAGCAGCACAACAAACTCTGCTACTCCATTTCAGACATTATGAACTACGTTTTGGCTGGTGATTTTCAGCCACAACAGCCTAACGGCCAGGCTGGCGGCTAGCCCTAGCTTGTCAACCTGCATGGGCATTCGTGCGTGAAAAAAATCAGAGGATGGCTTACTACTGGACCACTGAACCACTGGCAGCTCCTGCACCATCCAGGAGCAGAGACTCATGAGCTGCGGCTTCTAAGGCAGCATGCGCCTTCCTGACAGCCTGCTCACTGAACATGGCAATAATGGTAGCCTGCAGCTGCTCAATGCCTTGCTCAGTCAGTGAGGAGACTGCTAGCGCACAGGGTAATCTGGCGGCCACCTCTGATGGATCACCGAAGATCTCAGCCGCATCTCCAAGGCAGCTTTCTGGCGCAAGGGGGTGCTGCCCTTGGCACTCCAGCCCCGAGCTAGGCACCGGGGAGAGCGGGCATGGAGGATCGGGTTGCGCTTGATCCCTTGATGGCGGCTGTGCAGGCGCAGGCACCTGCTGCATCAGTTGCTGCCTGACGCTGCCTGCCCGTTGCAGCTCCTCCTCAAGCATGTCACTCTTGCTGAATGCGTCAATCCAGGGCTTGCCCGGGTAGCGTGTGCGCAGCTCCCGCCTGTAGTGGAACAAGCACAGCAAGGGTGCGTTGGACAAGAGCCTCAACTTGGGTGCGCACTTTTTGCAGCATTGCCCTTGCACACCCCCAGGCGACAAGGCTGGGGCTGGTCAGTTGGAGTGGAGCAGCACCTGATGGCCCACTGGTCTGAGATGCTGGTTCCACACTCCTCCGTCAGGTCCATGACAAAAAGCACGCTGGTGGGGAGGCAGTCAAGGGCAGCCAGGGTGAGCAGCTCCATCTTGTTTCGCTCGTCATCCCCACGCGACATCACGCCAGGCGTGTCCGTAACCTGCATGAGGCACAGGGGGCAAACGGCTTGACAGCTGCGCAAACACGTGCACCACTACTAAGGAGAAGGCCGGGTGGTGCCCTGATGACCGAGTGCTGCTCAGCTGACACAGCTCAGGTCCAATTCAAGCCTTTCGTCACACTGCAATGCACACAGAGGGGATTTGACACCCTGAGTCCCTTTCGTAACCTTCAAGGGCTGTCAGCCTGTTTGCCATGGAGTCAGTTTGACAGCACGGTGTGCATTCGAAATTGGGACTCTTAGGACCATGCACATGCTTTGCAAAGACCTTTAGCTGGCTTGGTACAGGTAAGCATCAAAGCGCACGCTGTATTAAGCTCCTGGAGGATGGCTACATTAACAGCATTACATGCCAAAGCAGGAGGGACAAGGAGGGAGCGCCAAACCAGCTAGGAGCCCATGAGTTTTCAGGCAAGGAACTGAGCAAGGGAGACCAAAAGCCCACCTGGTGCTTGCGACCATCCAAATAGAAGTGCCCCATCTTGATAGAGCGAGTGGTGAAAGGGTAATTGCAGACCTCAGGAATGCCTGAGGATAACACCTGTGTGCACGGTTTGAACGGCAGGTGCAAATCCTCGGCATTTCATACCATTGCGAAGTACAGCAGGGGTGCTGCTGGGGTACCAAGGCGCAAGAGGCCTTTAAAAGCCCAAGCTATCTGCCAAACATAGCACTTCATCTGGCAGAAAGATACACTTACCCTAACCAGGGAGGATTTGCCAACATTTGGTGCTCCAACAAGGGCCAATGTGGGAAGTGACGTCTCGACTGAGGGGAGGGCGCGCAACTTTTTAGCTATCTGCATTGCATGTACATTAACCACCATCCAAAAGGATCATCCCTGCTGCATGCACACCAGACAAGACGCAGCCTGCTGCCCTTCCTTGGCTTGTGGCTGATCATTGACATCAGGTTAGAGCGCGTGGATCACACAGAGTACCAAAAATGATGGACTGGAAGGCAAAGGCAACAACTGACACAGGAGCAAATGAACGAGTTTCCAGTCAGTCTGGAAATGCACTTGCCTCCTTGAGATCATCCACAGCCTTCGCCCCTTTCCTGTAAACTCGTTCCAGTGCTTCACAGCCCTCAATTGCAGTCTCCAATGCATCCTGCCACATGCATGCCACGTACAGAGCGCGCGTCACACACAGATGGGGCATGAGGCACATGAGGGGCATGGGGCACGCACAGATGGAGCATGACACGTAGGCATAGAGTCGAGGGCACAGGCGGGGCATAAGGCATGGGCATAGAGTCTGGGGCACAGACGGGGCATAACATGGGCATAGAGTCTGGGGTACAGACAGGGCATGAGGCATGGGCATAGAGTCTGGGGCACAGACGGGGCATGAGCCATGGGCATAGAGTCTGGGGCACAGACGGGGCATAAGGCATGGGCATAGAGTCTGGGGCACAGACGGGGCATAACATGGGCATAGAGTCTGGGGCACAGACGGGGCATGACACATGGGCATAGAGTATGGGGCACAGATCGGGCAAGGGTCATGAATGGGGCAGTCACGCGCAGATGGGACTCTGCTGCATGGCAGTGCCTATTCAAGTCGCACCATGATGGCGGTATCAACTCTGCGGCATGGCAGTGCTCTTTCTAGCAGCGCCATGATGGCGGTATGCACTCTGCTGCATGGCAGTGCCCTTTCTAGCAGCATCATGCTCCTGGTTCAATTGCATTCATCCATCAAGCCGCCTATATTCCAAAAGGCACCCATACGAGAGTATGCAAAGTTCTGCAAGGTACGCAAAGCACGCGTACCTGCTTGTTCTTGGAATTGGCGGCTCTGTTTGCATAAGACTTGCCAACTTCTTGCACTGCTTTCCGCAAGGTATCAACCTTCGACAGCGTGGAGCTGCAATGAGGGGTGTTTGGACAATTCATGAAGTGCGGATGTGTTTGCTTTGCCAAGTTAAACAATGCCTCTCAATTGCAGGTCCCTTGAAATGCTTGGGCAGTCTCAAGAGCAATAAGTGCTTGCTCAAATGATTGCAGTAGATAAGCACGGCCCTTGCGAAAAGACTGAAGAAAGGGGCTCTTCACATCTTTGAACTGATTCCAACCTTCTTCTTGTTGCTTTTGTGCAACTGTCTAGGTGCTGATCGGGTGCTGAAGATGTCGCTCAAGTTGCTGATGCCTTAGGCAGCCAATTGTGATGCGTGCATGGACAAAATGCTGCACAGATGGTCCAACCTGTGGAACCAGAGAGTGGCCTGTTACTTTAAGCACATTGGGCTAACAAACCAGCAAAAAAGGCAACTCCGCAGGTTCAGAAGCAACTGCAGCAAGCTGCCCCTCTTAGGAGAAGCTGACAGGTGCGGCAAACTTGGTGTGTCAATTTCTGGTGCAGCTTATTTTGGGCATGCAAAGTGCCTGTCCAAAATACGACCTGTTTGTAGGACCTGAAGGTGCCCCAAATGGCATCTAATTCAGCGGTACCAGCAGTTGCTGCACAGAAATAATCACACATGGATCATTGCCGGCACAGAGATAATCACACATGGATCATTGCTGCACGGAAATAATCACGTATGGATCATTGCTGCACAGAAATAATCACACATGAATCATTGCCGGCACAGACCTGTACGCTGCTTGGCTGACTGTCAGCTGGAGCAATGCAGACTCAAATGGATGGAGCTTGCTGGGGTTTGGGAACTTCTTCACATAGTTGCTTAAAGGTACAGAAAGCTCCTGCACGGAAGAGGAAATGCAAGGGGGGACCAAAAGCAAGGTGGTGTGAGGGCCATACGATGACATGAAGGGGCTTGCAATCTCTCATCACGAAATATCTGGTACAGGTGCACTTAAATTGATGGTCCTGATGGTGTTCTTGCATGCTTGTGTGTGATGTGCGCATGCATGTGTGCATGCTTGTGTGCGCGTGCGCTTGTGTGTGTGTGTGTGTGTGTGTGTGTGTGTGTGTGTGTGTGTGTGTGTGTG
>LFCJ01003620.1_pt1 | contig 11324 bp, 11 predicted proteins | sample 643141 | NCBI WGS metagenome assembly LFCJ01 (sample SAMN03766243, study PRJNA286221) | soda lake metagenome | biome: soda lake; feature: Kulunda steppe; material: water; isolation source: sample B1-Br-g2 brine of Lake Bitter-1 | place: Russia: Kulunda steppe | collected 2010-07 | reverse complement strand
TGGCTCCATGGTGGGCCCCGGGGGGGGCCTGGAACAGAACCTGGATACTACGCGAGGTCTTGATAAAAGTAATTTTTAAACGGATTTCAGATAGCGAGGACCCCCAATAATTATTTAATTATTCGCGATAACCCTAGGAGCAGTACGGTATATATTTATGTAAACAAGCATCAAAAAGCCAGCTGGGTATAGTCCTGTTTTAGTCCTGTTATTATTGTATTATTATTGTTATTATTGCATGCTCAGGAATGTTTTGTTGGGCCAAACAGGTAGTACTGCCGGCGTCCAAATGGACCAAACAATCTGCCATAGAACCTTTGCCGATGGCTTTCATGATCAGCCTGCAGGCAACATTATGGCGTTCAGTGATCATACTTGAGATGATTGTATATTGACATCCTGGGAGGATATGGAGAGCACTATCTGCTTGCTGACCGAGTGGACACTGAAGGCTGGTGGACATTTTTAAGCAGAAAGCGTGTTTTTGATTAAAAGGGGTGCCTGTGCGGTAGTGGAAGATATTGCTCTTTATTTGGAGAGAGAGTTGGACATGTTCCAAAAAGCGTTGCTAATGCTTTGTGGACGTGTGGAAGCAGCATCTGGTAATAAGAGTAGTACCCTGTTTCTGAGTTTGCATAACCCAGTCTATGGTTCAAGTGCATGTGGGATTAAAGTGCGGCTTGGAGATTTGGAAGGTAAGTCAATCTGGGGCCGTGTTGGGGAGCTTCAGTGCCAGATTCCTGTTAATTGATAACTTTTTCAACAGCTAACCAGCTATATCAAAGAAGGGATTGCCGCCAGGGCCTGCGGTATGGATGGTTGTTTCAGCTGGGAGGCTGTTACCATGGCAAGCTTAGTATTTGGCACGGACGTTTGCACATTCATTTCCATTAATACCAGCATTAGACTTTACTTTGTGAAGGAAGATGTGGGATTGAGAGTTATGGATAAAATAAGAAAGAATTTTGAGGTTGTCTCCTTGGACATGGTGGCGATGCTTCTCAGGGTACAGCAATTGCTTCCCAATTTGATGGAATGAGATTAGGCTGTCTGTGGCAATATCAATATGATTGGTTGTAATAGCAGCAGCTATGGCTGCTAGTTCTGCTCTCCCTATGGTGTTGTTTATATCAGCACTATTTGGTTCAACCAAGTTAGAGTTGCCCGAGCTGGGGTGGTAGACCCCTGCCCCAATAACTGTTTTACCTTCCTGGATATGGCAGCTACCGTCTGTGAAGATCCAAGATTTCCAGTCAGAAATTTCAAGTGTGAGTCCCGGTTTGGAATGATGGGAAAGGGGGGCCACGTCACCCAAAGTAGGTCTGTGGAATTTACATTTGTCACAGTGCCTATTGTGCATTAGTCAACAACAAGTCTCAGCTCTCAGGGTGTGGGCACGCAAGCAAAAACAAGCAATGTTACGAAGCACATGCCCACTCAGTTCCGGCTGTAGGTATAAAGGCAGCAAATGGGGAGGGCCCAGCACAGTGCTTGGCTTGAGAAGCGAGGCCATCCATGCATGATGAGTAGCCAGTTTGTGAGCATGCGTCCTGGGTTTTGCGCCATCCAATTCCCTCCATACCGCAAGCAACTGCTCACGCAGATCAACCACCAGCAACTTGAAGAGCCTGTGACAGTATCTTGCAAGTTACAAGTTAGGGTTAAGTGCCAGCCTGGTCTCTAAGCTGATTGGTTTGTGCTGGTCTTCGCAGGCCAAAAAAGTCCATAATGTCGGAGATGGAATGGCGGATTTTGTTGTGCCGTTGAGAAAGGAAATTAAAGACAGTCTGAATATGCAAAATATAAGGGGCCTTAACAGAAAAGGATTGGCAGAAAGGGAAGAAAAGGAATGAGTTCTACTTTCTGAGAGCACACAAACAAGTCTTGACGAAATCTTACACTTTTAAACAGTGATAGAGTAACACTGAAGTTATCCATTCTACCAACAGTGCCACAGTTACAAAGAGAAGCGATGTGGCTAGAAGCTTTACAGCCAATGCTATGAACAAAGGAGACATTGGGGAGAAAAATCATGATCACATGCAAAGTCCGATGCTGGGAGCAAGGAGCTAGAAATTCAGGGACAGCCGCCGGCCTGGTCGTTAGGCTGATTGTTTTGGGCCACCAGTCGCTGGTCAGCGCCAGTCAAGGAGTAAAAGGCAATTTCTGAGATGAACCAGCAAAGCTTGCATCTAAGGAAGGAGATCAAAGATAGCCTACTGAGTCTGACTAAGCAACAATAAGCAAAAGGAACTGAACAGCGCTTTAGATTGAAACACGCCCTTGCACAACAATCCCACGAAGTGAGCCTACAAACCATCAGAATGATCCTGATTGGAGAGGTGGGGACCATTTATAAATCTTTAAATGAGCTACCCCTCAGTAAGCTAGGCCTAGACCTTGTGTAAAGTTAAAGGAAAAAAGCTGCGCAGGCAGCAAGATGCTCCCTGCATCAATACAGGAAAAGAAGACACATTGGCTCAAAATGCCGTGAGTCTCTTCCACCAATGGAAAAGATGACTAGTTGGGACCTGGAGGGTGTATGGCATACTCCCTCTCCACACCAAGGCCTTGGGAGCAATTTCTTTTGAGTGCACGTTGTGTTGTAGCTTAAAGACTTTCTCATGAGTCAAGAGTCTTGACCTTAACACCCGTACAATTCCGTATGCAACAAAAAGCATGAATACACATATATTGACACCCAAAGAATGCATGAAACGACACAAAAGTATGACGGATGCATTAGCAGGAGGACACGTTCTCAATCTCCTTCCAGATGCAACACTTGCCCAAATCATACAGCCCCCCACCAAATTCCCGAAACACCCCCTTCGCAACAACTACCTCTCTTCGCTCCTATCAACCGACCAACTCTGCCAGGATGAGCGGTAGCTTGCAACCAAGCACCCCTAGCAAAAGAGAAGAAGACTCCTCCAGATCAACACAAATCAATCTGGAATTCCCAGGCCCATGCAATCCACCTCTAGACCCGACATCCATGGCTCATGCGCTTTGGAATTATAAAGAAAAACAAAGCTTGCTCACTCAATGCCACAGGTGCCGCCAACACCATCTGCATCTACATGGAGGTAACATGGAAGTAATTTTCTTAGATGACTGGAGAACTGTCCCAGCAGAGTCAATTCTGGTCAGGAGCTCCACCAACTTTGCGCCCATGATCATAGAAAAGTGAGCACTTCCTATCTTCAAAAAGGCTGACTTTGCACCTAAGAAGATTATTCCTATAGCCCGCTCTACCATTGAATGCGTATGCTGAGAAATTTGCTTCTATAATTTTAGCCTTCAACCTAAAACAAATGTGCCCCCATATGATGACATTCACATCTGGGAGGTCTGCAACCGGAATTACCACTGGGTATGCCTCAAGAACACTGGCTGTTACACAGAGAGGCAGAGAGAGGAAGTTGACAAGAATTACAAGTGTGCTTGCCAGGGCTGTGCTCGCCTTCATGATGACACTCTGTGTCATCAAACAATGAAGACACTCTGAATCCATTAACAAAGCCTTATTTGGGTCACCTCCCGCCACCTTGAGTGTATCCAAGATTTTAAGGCACGGAAGGATGAGCCAAACCTTTTCTGTCCACTGCAGACCAAACCTTAGATAATCTGGAAGGACAAGGAATTGACACGTCCAGCAAGGCTAATACCTGGATACAGAAATTGGACACTGAGCTGCAGGATAAAGTCACCTTTGATGTACACCCCACTACTCCACAAGTAGACATTCATCCCACCAGGAGCTGTGAGTCCTGAATCCGTAATGTAGACCTTGTTAAAAACAAGCCTAAATCTACCACTGGGCAGCCCTCTCTCAATACAAATCCTCCATCTATCTTATTCTCCCAGGTATCTCCTCATCATGAGTGCCTTGTATACAGTGCCTTGTATACAGCACAGATGGTTGATACCAGGACATTATAGCACCTTTGAAATACTTTGCTTCTGAACTTCTAGGACTGCTGCCAGGAAAAAAACTAAGAGGGGATATTCCACGGCAAGAAAATCAAAAGTTACTTGTGAGCTCTGCCAATCCATGTACATATTGCCCTCCAAAAAGGGCTCTGGTAATACAAAGAAAAATGGCCTCTCCGCCCTCTCCGCTAGACAACCATGGCTAATCACCATTATTGGAGCGCAGACTCGCAAGATGTATTTTTTGGTACCCACCTCAACTCCCTCTCGTCCCAATTCACAGGTTTCTCAGTGTACTGTCCCATCTATAACAACCAAACCATTAATCTTAGCTCTTAGCCTTAGGCATGCTTTCTAGTCAGCCATCCTCAGCACTGAGGCAGATCTTGCAATGAATCCATGATCAATAATCCTTACTCAAGTCTCTTGAAAGCCTATTTTCACTTGTGTTGTCAATTTGGAACAATCCCAGCTAATGAGATAGCCTTCACTTCCCCTCAATCCTGGATTACTGGTAGTCAAGAAACTCCCCCACCCGAGGCCACTTGGAAGCTTCATATCATAGCAGACTGGAACACAGCTGCGCGGCTTCACCTGAATAAATACAATGGCTGCAAAATCTTGCTTGTGACACTCCTGAAGCAAATTGTCACCTCAACAACATTGCTTACCATCCCATTTGTAATACTAGGCACACTGAGACAGCGCCTGGTCTCAAGAAAATTGAGACACTCCGCTCAGACAAAATGGAAACTTCCAAGTGCTCTCACAGATCTGCATAGGGTGCAGTGGCCACCCTTTCCCTTCATTCCAAACCGGGACTCACACTCAAAGTTACTGACTGAAAGTCCTGGATCTACACGGATGGTAGGTGCCATATCCAAGAGGGCAAAATAGGTTATTGGGGCAGGTGTCTACCACCCCAGCCTAGGCAACTCTAATTTGGTTGAAACAAATTGTGCTGGTATAACCAAACCATAGGGGGAGCAGAATTGGCAGCTATAGCTGCTGCAGTTAGATAAACATACTTGTAATGTAAGTTATATTGCCACAGACGACCTTGCCCCACTCCATCAAATTAGGAGATATGTGTTGTACCCAGAGAAGCAATGCCACAGAGTCCCAAAAGACATCCTCAAAATTCTTTTCACACTGCCCGTTATTACGTCTTCCTTTATAAAGTTAAATATGATTTGCTGATATTGCCGAAGTATATGCCCAGCCGCCCTTGCCAAATCCCAAGCCTGCCACAGAAATAGTCTCCCAGCTGAAACAACCATCCGCACCACAGGCCCAGGTGGCAATTTCTTGGATTTTAGTTGGCTAGCTCTTGAAGAAGTCATCAAGGATCTGACATTGAAGCTCCCTGACACTGCGCCAGATTAATTTACCTTCCAAAGCTCCAAGCAGCATTAAAATCACACGTGCACTCGAACCATAGACTTGGTTATGCCAACTCAGGAACAAGGTACTACTCTTATTACCAAAGTCTGCTTCCACACGTCCACCAAGGCATCAGTAGCGCTTTCAGAGCATGTCAAAACTCCTTCTCCAAGTGAAACACAATGTTGTTCACTACCGCACAGGCACCCTTCTTAATCATAAACACGCTGTCTGCTTAAAAAAAGTCGACGAGCCTTCAGCATCCACTCTGTCAGCCAAGCAGGAAGTGCTCTCCATATTCTCTCTGGATGTCAACGTGCAAGCATCTCTGGTATGCTTACTAAATGCCATAATGTTGCATGCAGACTTATGATGACATCCATCAGCATAGGCTCTCTAGCTGTTTGGTCTATTTGAATGCCGGCAGCACTGGCCGTTTGGCCCAGAAATCTTCTTTTCCTGAGCATGCTGATAATAGGACACTATCCAGCTGACCTTTTGGTGCTCATTTAACGCTCAGAAATAGATCACCTCTAGTCGCCCCGATGCCATTTTGGTCACTCCCTTACCTCCTAAATCTAAATCCCCTACCACTTATCATTTGCACCAGGTGTCACACCCAAGACATCCCAGTGGAGATGTACGCAGAGCTCACGACCTAAATTTCAGCAATAGGGAAATACACCTCGTAGAGGTCAATTGCTGTGTAGATACACAGCCTGGATACAAAGTGGAGGCCTTTGTGAAAAAGCATAAGGTTCTTTGCAAGCGCTTGAAGGCTAAAAAAGTCATCCTTCACACCATCCTTCTCGGTTTGGGAGGCTCTTTTTTTACCTCTTATACTTCACATCATCTGAAGAGCTCGGTCTTGGTACACAAAGAGCCCATAAGACTGCTCTTAAATCACATGCTCACTCTGTGCATTATGCGCACAAATATCATTCCCCTGGTGAAGGAGACTCACTGCTCTCCAGGCCAATGCATCTCCTTTCCTTAATTGATGCAGGGAGTTTTACTGCTTGTGTAGCTTTTCTTTTTCTTTTCTCATGGATCTTTTCAGAACCCTCCTAACGACCTGCTTCCTAGTTTGATAGTGGGAATTTGCCTGGTGCTTGCACCAGGTGTAAATCTCTTCCTTACTCACGCAAACAGGGTAACCTTGCTGGCGCAGTCTTAAAATAAAATGGCAAAAGGGAGAACAAGGTGTAGAAATTCTGCTTTGAAGAAGCACACAAACAGGCCTTGACAGTGAAAATGAGCTGCCTGGTTAGGCAAGGCACGCAAGAGGAAGGGGGCCTCAAAGCACAAGAGCATTTGTTACAATGTCCACTCTGCCCAGCCAGAAGGAAAATTCCTCAGAACACGCTTCTGAAAGTCAAAAAGTGACCTTGGGTGACAGCAGAGGAGCCCCCGTTCCGCACGCGTGCACGTAAGTCAGCCTGATAAGACACAAGATCGTTGCTCCTCCTAGGGTCTTATTAGAAAAGTCCCTCTACACTCCTCATTCTTCATCTCAGATCAGTTGTAAATCTGGATGACAGATAGGGGCCACTTGCAAGAAGGCTTGTATACATGTGTCACAGCCCACAGTCCCAACCACATGTTGCACAAAGCGCAAGATGTCAGAAAACCAGCAGGTCTTCGCCCAAGGAGCTGGGACTCCCAGTAGGAGTGAGAAGTAACAAAGCCTAGACCTGGATGTACCGCGGTAAGAAGCGAACAGAGTTCTTTCACGGCATGTCTACTTTGTCATGATCGGTTTGCTACGTCAAATTGCTTTGAGCAATAAAGCAATCATGAAGACCGTCGTTTCATCATATACAAGCACACTTGTTGTAATGATGCGTACTCGCTCAAAGCAAAAGAGTAATAGTGCAAAAACCATGTACAGATGAACAGCTGACTCAACTAGGTTAATTATCAATGCAAAATTATAAGAATTTCATATCAACTTGACTGCCGCTCTGTCCAATGCGTAAATGTGTACGATGGAAGAAACAGCATGTCTTGAATGACTCCTGTAACAAAGCAAAAATCATGGGAGTTCCAAGACAGCTACTCTGCACATTGTGAACATGCAACCAAGATACTCAGAGCAGTGGAATGACACTGGATGCATGGTCTTGAAGTCCTATCTTGACTTGTGTCTTTCAGGATCTTTCTATTTTGTCCTTCTTATCGTCTGCTGTGGCTTTCATTGAATGTGAGTGCAGCCAAAACAACTGTTTGAAAAGGCACTGACTGAAGTCACAGACAGTCCTGACCTAAGTAATTAAAGGGGAGTGGGGTTCCAAATCAAGTGCTCATTGCCCACCGATATGAACCTTTTTAATTCCCTTTGAATAATACTGTGTCAGCCGATACCTGTGTGCTGAAAACCTCCGGTCACACATCAAAAAAAAGAGAGGGCCGATGATGGGGCGATATGCATTAATTTGAAATCGATTGTAACTTCCAGGATAAAGATCGAGATGCAGGTCATGCAGAGCCAGATGCGTGCGGGAGTCAAGGTGAGAGGGGAAGGTTGGGGGTGGGGAGGGGCAGGAAGTCGCAATCTGCGCCCGTCGGAGGATGTACCCGCCCCACTCCTTGCTGCGTTTAACTGCGTGTCACGTTATTTCTGCTTGACTTTAATACGCTCGAGTGGGGAATTGCATGAGAGGGAGGATTCGACGGGACTGCCCACGCTCCGCCCACGCTCCTCGCCTGCGCAGGCTCCCCTGGGCCGCCGCGGCGTGTCCGTGCGGGCCCAGATGAATGGCAACTGGCTGCCCGGCTCCAAGACCCCTGCCCACCTGCAGAACCTGAAGATGGCAGGGTGAGGAGAGGGGACGTGGGAACGCGCTCTCCAAGCATCAGGCAGCAGCAGCAGCAGCATTGTTGCTTAAGTGGTAGCAGAAGCGTCTTGCTGACTTGTATGCTTCACCGCGCCTCGAATCGGGAGCGCCGAGCGCCTGGAGAATGCCGTGAGATGCAGTGTCTATCTTCCCCCTCTTCTTGGTTTTCTAACGCAACCAGCTTTCACTCCCCTATTCGTCAGGAACTTTGGCTTCGATCCCCTGAACCTGGGTGCTGAGCCTGAGGCCCTCAGATGGTAAGGGCAGCATGGGCTTTGTGCAGGACTGCAAGACATTTTCGTTATGGCATAGCTAACCCAATGCAGATGCAAGAAAGTGAATGCACTCAGGGTACTTTCCAGTGTCGGGATTGCAGTTTGAGAATGCAAGCAGTGATCTGATTTGTGTCATGTGTGCTTTGCCTGTGATGTGCCTTAATACGAATGCAGGTACCAGCAGGCGGAGCTGGTGCACTCCAGGACTGCCATGATGGCCGTGGCCGGTATCTTGATCCCAGGGGTGAGTGGAATGCGTGTTCACAAGCTCTCGGGCAGGCGCTGTCATCCATGCGTCTGTACTTCACTGCCTTTTTGAACCCTGTTCAATACTGGAAGGGATTTCTGTACTCTGCAGGTCCTGACTAAGCTGGGAGCCCTGAATGTGCCCCAGTGGTACGAGGCTGGCAAGGTGTACATCAGCGGCGAGGGTGCCATCCCATTTGGTGAGATTTTTCAACAATTTTTTGTGTTGACTATGTATCAGTTCTACCAGAATTTCTGCAGCTCTCACGGGAACCCCTGTTTGTGTAGAAGGTGTGATGTTGAAGCTGGTATGTGGGTGCTGTGTGAGCAGATGGTGTGCATCAGGGCGTTCCGCGGTCAAGCTCTTATGCACTCACTGGATGATCTCAAACTTGCAGCTGTCCTGATGTGCAATATCTAGGAGCAAGCCCCATGTGTAAATGCACTTTCTAATTTTTTGCATCATGCTGATGCAGGCACCCTATTCATGACCATGATGTTTTCTTACGCTTTCGTTGAGGGCAAGAGGTGGCAAGACATCCGCAAGCCTGGCAGCCAGGTCAGCCGCAATCCTAATCTTTTTCTGTTGCATGTTTTATTCCTGCCGCTCGCCTGTTGGCGAGGCTGGCGGTGATGGGACTTGCGAGCCTCCTGTCTTGAATGTTGATCCTCCTCAGCCAATTCCCCTGTATGAGGAAGGAGACGTCCTGGTTCATTTCCCATTTAACTACCGCCATGGCATGCCTTGTCCGCAGGCTGAGCCAGGCACCTTTTTTGGTTTTGAGGGCATGTTCAAGGGCACAGAGAACGGCTACCCTGGCGGCCCCTTTGACCCCCTCGGCTACTCCAAGACCTCCCCTGAGAAGCTGGACGAGCTGAAGCTGAAGGAGATCAAGAATGGCCGCCTGGCCATGGTGGCGTTCCTGGTGCGTACCCTTCCAGTACCCTGGCATCCTATTCCTGTGGCTCGAGTTCAATGTTAGATTTGCAGCGACATGGTCAGCTGGCACCATTGTCCAGGCACAACGAGGCTGAGAGCTGACAGGCGGTTCTGACATCTGTGTGCCAGGTCCAATCCTTCGACCGCCAGCCCTTTTGAGCCCCTGACAGGCACCTTTATCCAGTGCATGCATGTACTGAGGGTGCGTGAAGGGTGCGAGTCATTGTGTCATTGTGCATTGACTTGGATGTGCAAGCCACGCTAGCAAAAATGCCACTCTGCTTCACTTCAGCCTTCTCTGGTCGCGCCTGGTGGTGTGCAGGGTTTTGCTGCGCAGTATGGCGCCACTGGCAAGGGACCCCTGGACAACCTGGCTGACCACCTGGCAGACCCCTGGTGAGTGAGGGATTGCACTAGTTTTGTGTCTATGGAACCTCACTCCACCGTTTAGCCAGTGCGTGCTGATACCTTGGATGCTCCTCCATCTCAAAGCCAGGCACATCACTTTCCATTCCTGACTGTTTAAGTCTGCATAAGGGTGGCCTCTCCCCAACCGCAAGCATTTGCACACATGACCAATGCTTATTGCCTGCTCCTTTTCTCATGTGCACAGGCACAACACCTTTGCTGAGAATGGCATCAGCGTGCCTGGCTTGAGTAGCCTCGAGCAGGCAGCTGCCAATCTGTGAACAGGCTGCAGCTGAACTGTAGCTCTGCCTGCACGCTGAGGCAGCCCTGAAGTGCTGTATGCGTGTGAAGGTGCTTTAGTGCAGTGCAGCCTGTGTGCAAGTGCTGCTGCAGTGCCTGCACTGCCAAGCTTGAGGTATGTGACAGGCTTACCATTTTGAATGGAAACCTCTGTCAAACTAATGCTTCCTACCGTAGATAAGATAGCTGACGTTAAGGGTGCTCAAAGTTTGAGCAAGAAGGCATGGCCCAGCGCTTGTTGTAGGTTCATGCAGGGCCTTGTATTTTGGGGCCTGGGAGACCTGTATTGCTAACGATAAAAAACGAAGTGGGTGAGCTACGAAAAAGCAAGGTGATGACGTGAGCAAGCTTCTTATTTACAAATCGAATATTGGGAAAGTTCAATTTACATCGGGGCTGCCTGGAACTTCCAAACCTTGAAGGTCGCCAAGTCAGTGGCTGCTTGGCTTGCAAGGCACCGCCAGCCTGAACTAGTCAAGTTTACAAGTTAAGTCACAAGTAGTTCACAAGTTTAAGTGTGACCTTCAGCCAGGTAGTTTGACTGATCAGGTTGCTGGTGAACACCAGCCATCAAATAGACATCCATAAGCTCTGAAATAAAACGATAGCTCTGAAATATACGATTTTCGTTTCTGGAAAATTGAAGACATCTTCAGAACAAGCTTGAGAGAAATCAAAAGGTCCAGTCTGATTGACAGTAATTTTGTGAGCCATAGGGAAATCGTGAAACAAGTCTGCATATTGAAGCCTCAGCGAACACATTTGCGCGCAACGGCACAAGAAAAGAGCGTGTTTTTCATCTTGAATAGCCTGCAAGCCACACTTATCACAGGTACCATCATGATGTTCCCAGCTTCTTGTCTCAACTCTCTGCGCATGGGAATGTAACCTGAAACGTGCCACACTGCGTTGTGTCTGCCTGCCTAAATCCAGATGCAGATACCTAGGTACAGAAAAAGGCGGTCCATCAACAGTCACCGTCCTTAGTGGCAAAGCAAC
>LFCJ01003618.1_pt1 | contig 11325 bp, 13 predicted proteins | sample 643141 | NCBI WGS metagenome assembly LFCJ01 (sample SAMN03766243, study PRJNA286221) | soda lake metagenome | biome: soda lake; feature: Kulunda steppe; material: water; isolation source: sample B1-Br-g2 brine of Lake Bitter-1 | place: Russia: Kulunda steppe | collected 2010-07 | reverse complement strand
TGTCATAGTGGTTGAAACAGATACAGTTTACTCGAGGTAGTCGATAGACAGAATCGGTCCGGGTTCGTCCGCCGGTCAGAACCCGTCCAGTCGTGTCTGTCCGCTCCCGCCCTCGCCGACGCCGGCCAGGTCGGCGGCTCGCTCGAGCGTCGACGTGAACGTCTCCTCCTGGCTGCGGTCGTACAGCGTCGCGGCGGGGTGGACACAGATCAGCAGTCGCCGGGGCTCGCCGCCAATGCGGACGTCCTCGAGCGTCCCAGCTTCGTTCGTCACCGCGACCGATCGCTCGAGGAGGTGCTCGCTGGGGACTTTCCCGAGCGTGACGATCACCTCGGGGTCCAGTCGGTCGATTTCGGTCCCGAGGTAGCCCCGACAGTGCTCGAGCTCGTCGGTCGTCGGGTCGCGGTTTTCGGGCGGGCGACAGCGAACGCAGTTGGTGATCCGGACGTCCGCGCGGGCGAGGCCGACGTCCCGAAGCCCGTCGTCGAGCACCGAACCGCTGCGGCCGACGAACGGCTCGCCCTCGGCGTCCTCGTTCGCGCCGGGGCCCTCGCCGACGAACAGCAGATCCGCGTCCTCGGGACCGATTCCGTTGACGATCCGACTCCGGGAGTCGACCAGCGCCGGACAGCGCGTACACGCCGTCACACAGAGGTCCTCCATCTCGCTCATACCGGTGGGTCAGGTGGGACGGTACTACCTCTTTCGGGTCGCTATCGGAGCCGTCGGGGGACGGTCCACGTTCCAGCGCGCGAGGAAAGCGCGGTTCGGAGCGAAAGCGAGCGAGCACCGCGGCTCATTCGAGCGCCCGCACGTACGAATCGCCGGCTCGAGCCGCCACGCGGGCCACCCGGACGGGCTCCGGACGGCCGCCCGCGGGGGTGAACGTCCGGACGACGTCGGCGGCCTCGGCGGCGTCACAGCCGAGGTGTCTGACGTAGACCGTCTCGTCGTTGACCGACAGTTCGTGCCTCGGGGGTAACGCGTGGTAGATCTCGAGGCGTCGCTCGAGGGCGTCGCCGGAAAAAGCCTCGCGCAGGGCCGGCTCGAGACCGGAACTCGTCTCGAAGGTGACCGCGAGCACCGGTCGGTCCACGGCCGCGTGAACGCTCGAGAGTGCGAGCAGGTTGTACCAGGCGGGTGCGACGGTCCCCACCAGAACGTAGCGGACGTCGGGCCGGGCGAGTTCGTCGGCGAGCGACCCGACGGCGTCGGTCGCGTCGGTCCCGCCGACGGTACACGACCCGTAGGCGAGCCCGTCGAGGACGCCGTCGGCACGGACGACCGCTCCCGCGAGCGTGCTCCGATCTGCGTCGTCACCGTACGACTCGGCGATCCCGAGCGCCCGCACCCCCGACTTCATCAGGGGTCGTCTTTGATCTCCTTGAGCCGATCGAGGAGTTCGTCGCTCGAGGCCCCGTTTTCGAACTCGATCGTCCCGTCGTGGGTGTTCTCGCTGGATTGTACCGCGTCTTCCTCGTCAAAATCAGCGTCGACGTCCTGTTGTTCGGATTCGTCGTAGCTGCCGAATCCCATGTGCGTAGAGGTACGGGGTACCGAGTGAAAAATTCCGCGGTCGTGGGGAACGGTATCAGCCCGCACCCTGCAGGTGCCGGGACGGGAGACGACCGGCCGCCGACGCTGGCGTGTCGGCCGCGAGGGCGCCACCGTTTTTATCTCGGCCCCCGAGTGTCGGCGTATGGACATCCACCACGTCACCGAGGACGCGGAGACGTTCACCTGCAACGCCTACCTCGCGGTCGGCGAGGAGACGACGCTCGTCGACGCGGGCGGGTGGGGCGGCGTGGTCGACGCGGTTCGCGAGCACACGAACGACATCGACGCGGTCGTGATGACCCACCAGCACGGCGATCACGTCGCCCAGCTCGAGGCCGTCGTCGAGGCCTTCGACCCCGACGTCTACGCCTACGCCGACCACCCGACGCGTACCCACGCGATCGAGGACGGCGACACCGTCCGGATCGGCGACGAGTCCTTCGACGTGGTCTACACGCCCGGCCACGCGGACGACCACGTCTCGTTCGTCTCCGAGACGACCCTCTTTTCGGGCGACGTCGTCGTCCACAACGACGGCGCGTTCGACTACGGCAGCTTCGGCCGCACCGACATGGCCGGCCAGTCAAGAGAGCGCCTCATCGAGAGTATCGAGACCCTCCTCGAGCGCCTGCCCGACGGCGTCGAACACCTGTACGCGGGCCACGGCGACGTCTTCCACGGGGACGTCCGCGACGTCGTGGAGACGGCACTCGAGCGCGCGGCGAAACGCGAGCCGAAGTATCCGGACGAGTAGGGAGACCGCGAACGAGCGACGCGAGTGAGCGGCTTTTTGGTCCAGATTTTTCGAGGAGTGGTTCGCGACCGGCGGGAGCGAACCCGACGAGAAAAAGGTGGGTGCGCGACGGCACTCGAGCGCGCGGCGAAACGCGAGCCGAAGTATCCGGACGAGTAGGGAGACCGCGAACGAGCGACGCGAGTGAGCGACTCTTCGATCCGGAGACGTATCCGATCGGCCAGCGGTCACTGGAGCGAGTTCGGGGGACGAGAGTGGCGACCGCGCACGCTCTCCGCCCGACGGTCTCAGTCGTCGCCCGTGATCGCTGCGGAGTCGCTGGCGACGGTTCGCGAACGGTCGAGCCAGCCGTCGATGTTCTCGGCGACGTAGTCTTTCCCACCCCAGCCGAAGGCAATTCCGACCGCGAGTGCGACTGCGAGGCCAACAGCGTAGGCGAACGCCTGTGCGAACGTATGGAGGATGGTAACGTCGACGCCCATCGTGTCGAGGCCGATAACGAGCACGACGAAATACAGGAACGCTTTGGTTGCGCCAGCCAGAAGCAGTGTGGACTCCAGCCGGTCAACCACTGGTGACTGGCTGACTTGCTCAGTTGCCCAGTTTGCCAGGAAGAAGCCGACGAACAGGACGATGATGCCGAGGAGGATCGGCGGAACGTACGAGAGGAGATCGTGAGCCCAGGTCGAGACGAACCAGCTCGTCGTCGTTCCCGTTCGCATCGCGACCCACTCCACGGCGGCGAAGACGGCGACCGCCACGACGTAGTAGTTCAGCAGCACACCGAACGACCTCGAGACGGCCCCAGAGCCGCTGGGGAAGAAGGCACCGAACGGCGTCTCGCGAACCGTCTCGTCGAGCTCCACACGGCGACCGAGGTCTGAAATAATTGGCTGAAGTTTTCGACCGGCGACGACGCCGACGTAGACGATGATAGCGGCGGCGATCAGCGTCGGGACGAGGTCGACGAAATCGACGACGTGGCCTTGCAGAGTCGTTCTGATTGCATTGGCAAGCAACGGTTGCATAATTGAACAGTTTGGCCGGACACAATATAGTTTTTGCGCGTTATTTTTACCGTAATAACTACTGAGCTACACGCCGATAAGAGGTCGCAGCCGAAGAGCAGTCGCTGAGGAGAATAGACGGAGAAAACGGATCGATGGTGAAGTGGGTCCGTCGATCAGGCCGCGCGCTTCTCTTTGGCCTTGGGTCGGAGGTTCTTGTAGCCGCACTTGCGGCAGCTCTTGGCATCTTTCGAGTTGCGGGCGTTACAGCGCATGCAGATCATCTTCTCGAGCGTGCGTTTTTCGGCGGCGTCGAAGCTTGGCATGTCGCTCCGTTGGCCCGTGGGACATATAACCGCTGTGATCCGGGTGTCGGGCCGCGGTCGACGTCGCGGGCCGGTCATACTGTCGGACAGAAGTCACTGAAGAGCATTCGCCGGACGGACGCGGCGAATTCTCACAATAGTTCTGTCCGACAGTATCACTCGTCGGCGAGATAGTCCTCCTGGACGGCGACGACCGCGCTCGAGTCGGCACACTCGCTGTAGCGGCGCAGTGGCTCCTCGTTAAGTGTCAGAAAGGTCTCGCCCCACCGGAACGGCTCGAGCAGTTCCGCGGCCAGGTCGTCCTCGCCGAAGATCCGACAGGCACCCGCCAGCGCCTCGACGGTCGTCAGCCGGAACGGCCGGCCGTAGTTGACCGGATTGGCGGCGACCAGAAACGGCAGCGCCCGGTGGACGCCGCGCATTCGGAAGGAGGCGGCCTCGGCGGACTCCCACGAGCAGTCGAGGGCGACCAGCGTCTCGAGGCCCTCTGCGGCGTCGGCCGGCGAGAGCGCCTGCTCGGCGTGAGGGTTGAGCACGACCCCGTAGGGAACCTGCGACATCGACCGGTAGAGCGTCGCCTTATCGAACTGCTCGAGGCGACGGGCGGTGCACTTGTCGGGATCGTCGTCCCCCTCGTAGTAGACGTGACACTCCACGCGGGAGGCTACGGACCGTCCGGGCAAAAACTCGCGGAATCGACTGCCACGCTTTTCCCCTTGGCGTCGAAACCCCGAGCCATGGAGGCGGCCGACACCGTTCGACGGTACTACGACGCGCTCGACGACCACGACTACGGGACGCTCGAGTCGCTACTCGCCCCCGAGTTCGTCCAGCGCCGTCCGGACCGCACGTTCGAGGACCGCGCGGCGTTCGTCGCGTTCATGCGCGACGAGCGGCCGAACCCCGACACGACTCACGAAGTCGAGGCGGTGGTCGCCGAGGGTGACCGCGTCGCGGCACGCGGGCGCGTACTCGACTCGGGGACCGAACTGTTCGCGTTCGCCGACTTCTTTACCCTCGAGGAGGGACGGATCGTCCGGCTCGAGACGTACGCGCGGTGAGCCGGACTGCCTACGGACAGAAGTACACCCAGTACGTGTGCTCGCTCGAGCACGTCACCGTCGTATGGTCGCCGAACGCGGCGACGTACGGTCTGACGGTTACCTCGACGTCCTCGTCGGGGATTTGGACGGTCGTTCGTTCGGAACAGTGTGGGCACGCGACGTCTCGGCTCGCTTGCAGTTGCACGCGGATCACCTCGGTAACACACGACACGGTAGAGCAAAACCCCTTTTCAGGAAATCTGACCGGACGAGGAACGAAGCAGTGCCGGTGGCGCCACTGTGGCTTTCTACGCCGTGGCTACCGACCCAGGTGTCGATCCCAGCGTACGTCGAGCACGTCGGCCCCGCCTACGCCGAGCAGTTGTTCGGCCCCAACTCGAGTTCGACGCGCTCCTCGGGTGCTTTCGAGTCGACGCCACGGTTCAGGTCGATGATCGCCTCGTAGTTCGCCGGCTTCTCGCCGGCCTCGGCGAGCCGGTCGACGAACGCTTCTTCCTCGAGTTGTAGGGCGTCCATTTCGGTTCGAGCCGCACGGATCGTCGTCGTGATCGGCTCGCCGGGAGCGCCGTGTTCGAACGCGCCGTCGGCGCTAACCGCGACGTGGCCCGGCAGGACGACGACGTTTTCGGGCATCGCCAGGATCGTCCGGTGGAGCGTCTCGTAGAGCAGTCGCGCGCCGGTCTCGCCCTCTCTCGCGGCTTCGCCGCTCGAGTGCTCCGAGGCGCGTTGCGCCTCGCTGTCCTCGCTGAACTCGAGTTCCGTGCGCCCTGTCGAGCCGGCGTGGAGCGTGTCGGCGGTGAGCAGCGCCCGATCGTCAACGAGCAGCGAGAGCATGTCGCTCGTGTGACCGGGCGTGTAGAGCGCCTTCAGTTCGCGCTCGCCGACCTCGAGCACCTCGTTCCGGCCCAGTGGGGTGAACGCGACCTGCACGTCGCGGCCGGCCGCGTGCTCGCCGAGGTAGTACGGTACCTCGAGGACGTCGGCGAGTTCGCGACCGCCGGAGACGTGGTCGGCGTGGACGTGAGTGTCGATCACGCCGGTGATGGTGAGGCCCGCTTCCTCGGCTGCGACCTCGAACTCCTCGAGGTCTGCGGTGGGATCGACGACGATGGCCTCGCCCGTCGCCTCACAGCCGACGACGTAGCCGAGACAGCCCTTCGCCCGGCGCTGGACCTGGACGACGACGAGTCCGTCGCCGACGTCCACCTCGACGGCCTCGTAGACGCCGCTCCAGGCTTTCATCCCGCCGTCGACGGCCTGGATCTCGTACTCGTCCGTGGCCGAGGCGAGTTGCGTCGCGAGGGTTCCCGAGGAGATGCCCTTCGCGCAGATCGTGACCACGCGCGCCGTGTCGCCGACGGTCTCGCGCAACTCCTCGAGTCGGCCGTCGAGTGCTTCGTCGGGCCCGAACGGGAAGTGAATCGCCCCCGGGACGTGCCAGGACTCGAAACTATCCGCCGGCCGAGTGTCGACGAGTGCGAACGATTCGTCGCCGTCGACGAGTTCCGCGAGCCGATCGGCCGTAAGTGTGGTGACCATACGTGAGCTAAGACGCCCGAACTGTAAGTGTGATCTGATGTCGCGGTCGGACGACCCCCGGGTTGGGTATCGACTGTTCGAACGTCCAGAGAGAGCCGGTCCGCTGTAGAATCCGGAGAGTTTATCACATATTTTCTTGATCTGTGGGAACTCTCTGCCCGGTTGAAGAGTACGGACGAGAAACGGCTACGTGTAAGAGGTGACCCACAATGGCAGCTACTCCGGCAAACCGGTTGGAAAGTCGATTCGGTGGGGTGACGCTCGAGGGTGAACCACACGCGTTGAGCGCGTGGTTCGTCGTCGGACTGCGGCTCACGATGGGGCTCGCGTTCCTCGGCGCCGGCCTCGGAAAGCTCACGGTGTTCGCGGGCGAACCGTTCGACGCGGCGGGCTACCTGATGGGCTCCGAAGGGCCGGTTGCGGGCATCTACGCCGCGATGGCCGCGAACCCGGCGTTTATGGACGTCGTCAACGTCGTCGTGCCCGCCACCCAGATCCTGATCGGACTCGCACTGGTCGCCGGTGCGTTCGTCCGACTGGCTGCCCTGGGCGGGGCGATGCAGATGGCGATGTTCTACCTCGGTAGCTGGGACGTCGGCGGGCCGCTCGGCTTCGTCAACAGCGACCTCGTCTACCTGATCGTCTTCCTGGCGATCGGGGCCTTCGGTGCGGGACGCATCCTCGGCCTCGACCGCTACATCGAGCAGTTGCAGGTCGGCGGTGAAGCGCTGATCGAGCGCTACCCCAAGCTCAGATACGTCCTCGGCTGATCGAGGGCGTCTTCGGTGCGATTCAGCGGATTCTCCGTTCTCACCGTTCGCGGTCGTGGCTCCTGTCCCGAGTGTCACCTCCAGTGGGGAGGCCAGCGACCTGTACGAACTGCTCGTGAGTCGAACGAACACCCGGCATGGAGCCGTGCCGGCACACCCACGGTCCGGCCGACGGGGACGCCGGTACCGACAACCGGCGACCGTTCGCCGCCGCCCGTCGTATCATATCGTGTGATAGATCACACCGGTTAACTGACCCGGCGAGGACACCCATGTATGAGCCTCTCCGATGCGGTCGCCGCCGTCGTCGCCGTCTTCCGGCGCCGGCCGGCCGACCTGCTCCCGCTGTACTTACTCGGTGCGGCCATCCCCGCCGTCGTCCGTGTCCTCCCCTTCCTCGCAGTGCTCGTCGGCTACGCCTACCTCGAGACGACCGGCCGGCTCGAGGCCGCCCAGACGGCGGTCGTCGACCTCGAGACGGACGTCCCCGACCCCGAAGCCGATCCCGAGGCGTTCGAGACGTGGCTGCTCGAGGTCGGTGAGGCGCTCGAGCCGGTGGCGACGCCCGGGCTGGCGGCGCTCGTCGTCGTGACCATCGTCCTGTCCCTCGTCGCGTTCGTCGTCCTCACCGCGTACGTCTCGGCCGGCCAGCTCGCGACCTGTGACGCTCGGCTGCGATCCGAGCGCGGACTGGTCGCCGGGATCGACGGCGTCAAACGGTACGGAGCGACGTTCCTCGGATTGTACGTCCTCGAGGTGGTCCTGTGGATCGCCGTGGCGCTCCTGATCGGCCTCCCGACGGGGCTGATCGCGTTCGCAATCGGGCTCGTCGAACCGCTGCTGGCCATCCCCGTGGCCCTCCTGGGGATGCTCGCGTTCGTCGCCGCGATCGCCGTCGTCAGGGCGCTGTTCGCACTCGCACCGGTGGCGGTCGTCGTCGACGGCGTCGGCGTCTTCGGCTCGCTCCCGCGGGCCGTCGGCTTCGTCCGTGCGCGTCCGGTCGACGCGGCGTTTTACTACGCGATCTCGGTCGGTCTGTTGCTCGCGACGTCGGTCGTCTCGAGCATCCTGGTGCTGTTCGAGGTCGTGATGACCGTCTCGCTCGCCTCCGTCTTCGTCGTGTTGCCCGCGCTCGATCTCCTGAAGACGGCACTGTACGACCGCTACCGTGGCCGACTTCGACCGCCAAAGATGCCGGAGCGGTCCCTGCGAACCCAGCTCCGGACCGGCGTCCGTCGCGGCTGGGACGATATGACCGCGTTCGTCCGCGGGACGGTCGGCATCCACCTGCTCGTGGTCGGCCTCGGCGTCGGCTCGTTCGTCGGCGGCTGGCTGGTCGTCGACCCGTACGTCGACGTCCTCCCGGAAGCAGCGATCTCGACCCGCCTCGAGGGGCACATCCCGCCCACCGCAGCCCTCGAGTTCTTCGGGAACAACTGGCTCGTCGCGATCACGACCGCCTACGCCGGCGTCGCGCTCGTGATCCCCGCGCTCGCGTCGCTCGTGTTCAACGGCGTCTTCATCGGCGTCACCGCCCGTCTCGAGGCCGAGCCGCTCGAGTTGCTGGCGTTCGTGATTCCCCACGGCATCTTCGAGATCCCGGCGATCTTCGTCGCGAGCGCACTCGGGATCTGGCTCGGCGTCGTCGGCTGGCGCGCACACAGCGGCCGAATCGACCGCGAAGCGTTCGCCGACGCGCTCGAGCGATCCTTCTGGGTGCTCGTCGGGGTCGGTATCCTGCTGGCGATCGCTGGCTTCGTCGAGGGCTTCATCAGTCCGTACTACTGGCGGCCGTTCCTCTGAGGGCGGGGTCGGAGGCAGGCGACTCGAGATCTGACCGCGACGACCACGGTCAGCCGGATTCTGCCGACGGACGATACCGACGGCTCACGACCTTCCAGCGCCCGCGGCTGAACAGCCAGTAGTTGATGCCGCCGGGGACGAACGCCTCGAGGAGAAGCGCGAGATAGAGCGCGGCGACCCCGAGCGGCGTGACGAGGCCAAGTGTGGCCACCGGGAGGGCGAAGACGTACCGGCCGACCAGCGAGGCGACGAACGGCAGGCGGGTGTCGCCGGCGCCCAGGAGCGCACCCGTCGCGGCGCCGTCGATGCCGAAGCCGACGGCGCTGATCGCGGCGACGGCGACGAACGTGCCGGCCTGGGCGACGTGGGCCGGCTCGGTCACGAACAGGCTCGCGATCGGGTCGGCGAACGCGACGACCAGCAGCGCCAGCCCCACGTAGACGACCGTCGAGAGTCGCAGGATCGCCGCGCCGTAGGCGCCGGCTTCCGCCTCGTCGTTCGCACCCAGGTGCTGGCCGACGAGCGAACTCGCGGCCAGCGAGAGCCCCCAGTTGACGCTGTTAATCAGGCTGCGGACCCGACGACCGACCTCGAGGGCGGTGACGACGACCGGACCGAACGTCGCGGCGATCCACAGCAGCGGGAAGACGACGAGCCCCCCGGCGAGCCGACGGCCGATCTCCGGCGTCGAGATCTCGATCACCTGCCGGAAGAGCGTCGGCTCGAGACGGAGGCCCGCCCGGGTGATCGGGACGGGGCTGGGCTCCATCCCCAGTCGGCCGTACGAGCGACCGACCATCCCCCACGCCAGGACGAGCGTGACGACGCCCGTCGAGACGCTCGTCCCGATGGCCGCCCCGGCGACGCCCATCCCGGCGCCGAAGATGAGGACGGCGCTGAAGACGATATTGAGGACGGCGCCGCCGGCCCGAGCGACCATCTCGGTGAACGTGTCGCCGACGCCGGTGTAGGTTCGGCTGGCGATCAGGTTGAGCAACTCGAACAGCACCGCCGGCGCGACGTAGACGAGGTAGGTGACGCCGTGGGCGAGCGCCTCGTCGGCGGCGTCGCCACCCTCGAGTGCCCCGGGGCCGAGCGCGAAGAAGCCGATCAGCGAGTCGGCAAACAGGAGGAACGTGGCCATCAGCGGAACCCCGAACGCGATCGCCAGCAGGACGCTCTGGGTGACGACCAGCGAGGCGCGCTCGCTCTCTGCGCCGCCGTAGTTCTGCGAGACGAGCGAGACGGTCCCGCCGGCCAGCCCGAGACCGATCATCACCACGATCTCCCAGTAGGCGAGCGCGAACGCCAGCCCGGCCGTCCCCGCCGTGCCGACGGCGATCCCGACCATCGCGAGGTCGGCCGTCTGTTTGGACATGATCGCGAAGCCGGTGACGATCCGGGGCCACGCGAGGTTCGCCGTCGGGTGAAACCGCTCGGCGTCGATGATCCCCAGTCGCTCGAGGCCGCTCGCGACGGACTCGAGAATGGGCGCTGGCCGACCTGGCATCTACCGACGGTTACGGCAGCGACGCCTTCCGTCTATCGACTGCGGCTGCAGCCTGTGACGACTATGCGGCGGTCGCTACGGCCGAAGCCTCGAGAGCATCGCCCGGAGGTGAGTCGGCGAGACGAGCGAGGTCGGTCGGTCCATGTGGACGCCGATCTCGCCCGAGAGCGTCGAGAGGCCGACGCGCTGGATCGGTTCAGGAAGCGAGTACGCCCGCCGGAGCAGGTGGCCGAGGCGCTGCTCGCGTTCCAGGTCGTCTCGCCAGGCGCGCTCGTAGGCGGCGAGCGTCGACGGTCGGTCGGGGTCGATCTCGCGGGTCGCGTGGTCTGCGGCCGTCATGCCGTAACAGATACCACCGCCGGTGAAGGGTTTGGTCTGGGCCGCCGCGTCGCCGACGAGGAAGGCCCGCCGCGACGTCACGCGCTCGGGTGGGCCGATGGGAATCGCCCCCGAACAGCGGTGGGCGACGTCGATCTCGTAGCCGTCGATCAGCTCCTCGAAGTGTCTGGTCACCTGCACGCCCGGCGGCGCAGCGAGCCCGTACTCGACGCCGGCGTCGCCCCGCGGGATCCGCCAGGCGAAGAACGTCGGCGCGGTGAGGTGGACGTCGACGAAGTCCTGGTGGTCCTCCTCGTCGGAGAACGCGAGCACACCGTGGAGCAACTCGTCGGGCCCTGGAAGGTCGAGTTCGTCCCGGACGCGAGAGCGTGGGCCGTCACAGCCGGCGACCAGTTTCGCCTCGAACGTCTCCGTGCCGTCGGGACCGTTCGCGACGACCTCGACGCGATCGTGGTACTCGCTGACCGACGTGACGATGTGACCCTCGCGGACGTCTGCACCCGCCTCGCGCGCGAGATCCGCGAGGTGTCGATCGAGGCCGACCCGATCGATGACGTTCGAGGCGACCTCGCGCTTGTAGAAGGGGTAGGCGTCGCTGTGGGGGCCGCCGACGTGGAACCGGGCCCCGTAGATCTCGTTTTGAAACAGCTCCTCCC
>LFCJ01003617.1_pt1 | contig 11326 bp, 10 predicted proteins | sample 643141 | NCBI WGS metagenome assembly LFCJ01 (sample SAMN03766243, study PRJNA286221) | soda lake metagenome | biome: soda lake; feature: Kulunda steppe; material: water; isolation source: sample B1-Br-g2 brine of Lake Bitter-1 | place: Russia: Kulunda steppe | collected 2010-07 | reverse complement strand
GGTTTCCAACAACAATGCTGGAAGATAACAGTGGTCATGGGGGGAGCAGTGCAGGTGGAGTGAAAAAAATTTAGTGAAAAAATTTGTGTGTGACCGCTAAAAAGTTTTTCACTTCAAAAGTGAAAAAATTTTCGCTCAGGAGTGAAAAAAAATCGTGTGTGACCGCAAATTTTTTTCACTTCCGAGTGAAAAAAAAGTGAAAAAATAGTGAAAAATTTTGTGTGTGACCGCGGCCTAAGGGTCCTGAATGGGACCAATTAATCATTCTCGCCTCCGAGTTTGCAAATGGGACTAGGTCGAAGGGGGGTTGGAGGGTGCGTGCACTGCGCAGTGCTAGCACTACGGTGCCTCCAGCGTCAGGGACCACTACGTACACCACCTCTGCCCGTGGTGTCAGCCAATGTGAGTAAGCGTCAGCAGACATGCGCGCAATGAACCCTGCTCATCTGTTAGCAGTGCCGCCCTCGTGCCGAAAGCACCACACATCATGTGCATCTGCTGCACTTTGCTTCCAAGCAGGTAGGTTACCTGTCATCTCCGCCTTTTTCTTACCTGTTCATCGCAACCAACAACCAGTGCTGGTGGAACTGCAGTTTCTCCTACCATTTAAATGCTATCAGCCAAACAAGATGTATGAAAAGACAAGGAAGAACAGCTGGGTAGGCGCTGGTGGTACGTCTAGCAGGGGCATGAGCTGGAAGATCATCATGCTTCCAAGCACGCCAAACACCAGCAACAGTGTACAAGGTACAAATGTACAATAAATCCGATAAATAACAAAGAGCCAATCCTAAAGAACTGGCTTGTAAATTATCTTGAACAAAGCCGCTAGAGAAAGGCAGGAAGGGCTTGCTTTTCAAGTCCAAAATGGGGAGGTCCTGCTCTTTACTAATTGTACTTCTTCATGAACTCTGTGTGGAACTTGGACAAGCGATCGATCACACTGCAATGGTACACAGCATGGCCAACAGCTCATATCTAAGCAAGAAAAGAATTAGCATTGGCATGCCATGATAGGAGCATGAACATGTAAACAGTTGCAAAAGCAACTTTCTGCAGGGGAAGGCCCTGAGGGCATAGTCTGCTACTTTTTCCTCCAGCTTCGTCACCTTGTACCTCGTTTAGAACATGAACATGGAAAACCTATCAGTGAAGCAGACTTCCGACTCACAAGCATTGATTTGGGAATATTATTGCATGTTAATCCTCAATTGGGAACCTGAGCAAGCGCATGCATGATGCTTGCACGCATGCAGTCACCATCACATGCTTAAAAGCTTTCCTCACTCAGCCTTAATGCTATAGAGCTTAAAACCCTGGCCTCCTTTGCTCTCTCCACCTCCTTTCCCGGCTCTCCTTTCCTCCCTCTCCCACCCCCCCCTCTGTCTCTCTCATAACATTAACATTTACGCACCTGCCAATGTCACTCTCGCTTGGCAGGAAAGTGGTGCGGAAGTGGAAAGTGCCATCCTCCTGACCAAATCCGGAGCCAGGAACAACCACGATGCCCGTGTTCATCAACAGTTCCATGCAGTAGAAGCCATCTGGAGATTTACCTGCAGAGATTTGCGCCCATATGCAGCAGGCCTTGTTTGGCTTGCTGTTTCTGCTAGTCATGCTTGGAAATCAAGGGATGTGATGTAAACAGCAAATTTGTTTGCACGATAATGGAAGTCATTTTACAATAATGCAACATTAAGAGGTTCTCCATACAGACCAAGGCTCTGAAGAGGCTCGATGGGCTACTTTAGGATTTTTGGCACCCTATCTATTCACCCTTAATTACTTGCAATTTCAAAAATCATTGAATCCCTGTGCGCTTGCGTGTGCGCTTCATCTGAAGGCACTCTTTTAAAGCGCTGGCACTGACCTCATCATTGCCGTGAGCAACAAAATCAACAGACTACAAGCTGCACATATTTCCTGGCAAGCTATTCATGTTAATGGACAAGATGCACAATACATGCACTAATCTGACACTCGAAGATGCATGCTAGCCTTGATATTGGACCGGCCCTCTTCCTCTCACCCACAGCAAGCTCAGCCATGTATAACTTCAACAAATGAACAAGGCAGCCACAATCTTCCTACTCCCCATGCCTTGGAGTCAGTAATTGGACCAATTGCTGTGCTAACGGGCCATTCAAACATGGTTAATCCCATGCCAATAGACAGTCCGATGGCTTGGGCGGGAAAACCAAAGAAGCAAATCCAAGGGTTTAATCCTAGTTTTTGGGTCTAGTTCCCCTCTTGAACTTTGTGGCAGGTAAGCATAGCAGCCCTGATCAGAAGCTTAGCTTGGGGCATATGCCAACTCTTTAGCAGGTTTTAGCTGGCTGGCCCCTGGCCAATAACTGCCAACTTTGTTTCCAAACCTCATCAATGAGCGTGCTCAGCTATGTCTACCATGCCTCTCCTATTCCCTCACCTTGCTTAGCTGCTGCTTCAACAGCAAGCTGGGGCAGCCTGATGCGTGGGAATGCATACCTGCAAAGAGTCTCAAGCAAGGGAACTGATGAGCTACGTTTGCACTGCTAGACTGATTAAAAAGGAGGCTGCCTGTACCATCATGACAGGTATCACATTTGCTGACTGTACGAACTGTTGGGCATTTTTCTCTGGCTTTGATTGGTAGAGCGAGCAAAAGATGTAACCAGCTGTCCCTGTTTGAGGGCAGAGGGCATCCTTGCTTACTTTCCGGAAGGCAGGTGCCTGCCACACAGTGCATGTTTATGGATATCACATACGCACACATTAAGGCAAAATTGACTCCACTCACAATGCACCCTCTGCTTCATTACAAGTGACGCCCTCCAACTTGTTCAGGCTGGACACAAGCATTGTAGCACGGCGCTTGAGGGAGTCTAAGATGCTAGTTTTCTCCTGTGCGCAGCATGATGGAAAGATAACATAGACACAGGTCCTCCTCAAATAGGCTGTAATATGCTTTTAACACCTTGTCATGTCCTTGCTGTCACGTCCAGCCAAGTCCCCTAACTAAGGTGAGACATGCTACAAAGTTCTAGCTGTCATGATCTGATGGGAAACCTTGGGCATCTGAGGAGGAAGGCGAGACCCATTTTAATTGAGTCAGGTTGGGTCGGAGTTTTGCAGACTTTCCAACAGAGACTTACCAAGACTGGGCGATTCTCTTTTGGGGATGGGGGGACCCATGTCGGTGACAAATGTCACCTTTTAGCTATGAAATCAATGGATCTGCAAAAAATCAGCTTATTTACCCCAAAAGATACAAATATTATCAAGACTCAGATTTGAAATCCATTAATCAAAATACATGTAAGATTCATTATTTAATGCGTATTTGAAAGTTTTCGTGGCCAAAACAGAAGCGGGGCTTGGGGGGCAAGGAGTGGCCCATCTACACTCAAACCAGCTTCCCAATGGCCTTGGGCAAGGCCAGCTCGCTAATGCTTAGATGCGAAGGTCTGGAGCGGTAACAGGTCACCACAAGAGTCTGAGAGCAAGCAGTGCAAGCAAATACCTACAATAGTGGGGAGTACTTCAGTGGTGAGGAGGTAGAGAAAAGCACAGCAGAGGATGCAGATTAGCACACTTCAAATAAACTTGTGATTGACGCAAAATTGCAGCAAAAAAGGAGGAGAGGGGTTGTGTGTGTATGTGTGCGCGCGCGTGAATGTGTGCGTGCGCCCGGGTGCATAGGTGCGTGTGCGTGGCGCGTGCGTGTGTCTTCGTGTTTGTGTGCATGTGTATTTGCATGGGATATGCATCAACCTGCACTCCAACTAGGTAATGCAGGAGTAGCAGCACAAGCTCAAATAAAATTGTACTTATGATCAAATAAATCTGTACTTATGCTCTTCTTTTCCCTTTCCCTTCTACTTTTGGCCCCTCCCCCCGTCTGGAAGCCTCCTCCTCAGGTGTGCGCAGTTGTTGTGAAAACTACCAGGAGTTAAAAATTTAAACTTTCTGGTCAGCCAGTTGGAGAAATAAGGAAACTTCTGGTCAACCTGGGCCAGCTTTTAAGCTTGCTTTATCTTCTGGGGCCCGGACGGGCAGAACCTCTGTGGCCACCCCAGCATTCTGGCCTCAATTCCTGCTGATTTTTGCCCCAAATGACTGCTGAAGCATTGTGAAGGTATTAAAGTAACCTAGACCAATTAAGGCGTAGATAGATTTCCCTAAGTATGCACACATTTTCATTTTCAACCAGCCTAGGTGCAATTTCAAATTATCACCCAGAAAGATGTGATGATTTTTTATAACAGCTCACCGCCATGCGGCACGTATCTTTTAAATGCATAGTGGCAAATTAACGGCAATTTAAAGCCTGGCATCCCCTTTTGGTGCTGCAGAGGAGCTTTTAGTGTCTACTCCCAAATTTCGAAAATTTCAAACGAATCCTGAATACCAATAGGAGCCTGGGCTATGAATCAATATTGAATTGCCACTTCTGTGTGGCAGCACAGTCCTCTGCTGCTGTCCATTCTTCAGAGCATACCCTTTGACCACAACAGACACTTATGGGAGGTCTCATCAGCTCTTGTGGTCTTTCTGGATTCTACCTTAGACAAAACTGAGGTGATGGTCGCTTAGATGATTTGGACAAGCCAGAGTATGATCACTAAGAAAGCAAGTGGGCAAGCAATATCAATCAAGCTATGTTATAAAGTTCGAGGATAAACTCAGCAGGCAGGAATTTTGTTTTGGGAAGGCATGCCCAATTTTTGGGCTGTACCCCCCTTAACCCCCCCCCCCTCTTCCGGTGCCCCCACCCGGAAAAAAAGGTTACCAATCTGTTCCTTTTTCAAACAGGCGTCCATCTGCATATCTAGCACAACCAGGTTTTGACTTGCTGCAGAGTTATGGGGCAAACGCTGAGATGCGATCGCTCATGCATATATTACCTGCCAAGCACCTACAAGTAGCCTTACACAACCTAAGAGTGCTTTCTCCTTTCTTCAGCATTTCAATAGGCATCTTCTGCTGGCATTATCCTGCAAGTATGGATTGACTAGGTGCTCCTTTGGCTTCACACACCCTGCAACACATCTATGTGCGCGCAGCTGACTTGAAGGCATGCACACAGACTGCCCCCTTACATCCAATTTGCACAAAAAGGGTGCCAATCAACTGGGCTTGAGTTGGTGCTTTCCACTGGTACTTATGAAACTTTGTAGAAGTGGCCCAGACAAATTCTAGAGAGTGGATACAAAAAACTTGAACCCCCCGCCCCCCCCGTCCGACTGGACCCTTACATATACCAATCTGAATAGCTTTTTTTTGGGAAACGAGCATGCCGTCCAAAAGTTACACACAAACTCCTGCCTCCTGATCAAATAATGACTGCTCAACCCAAGCTACTTTATGTACATACCTTCATGTAAAGCTCGTATGAAGGCTCTCCTTCTCTTGGAGGATTCATCATGAGGCAGGTGGCAATCTGACCAGATATGTTTGGGCACAAATTGATGCACGCCAGCTTGTAAACTTGTTCCATTGCGGCATCCGGGAAGCCAATCATTTCCATGAAGCCTCCACGCCGACCACATTCACCCAGGAAGCCTGGTAGGGGTTATGCAGAGCATGAAGTTAATCAGCCATATGCCTTGCACCCGCCCTTTCTGGGCCGCGACAGTCAGACATTGTGATCCAAACAGATCCTTGCGTTTAGCCTGGTTAGCAAGAGCACTTGCGAGGCACTCACAATTAGCAAATAAGATAGATCTATTGAGCAGCAACGGGCATGCTATCAACGACGAGAGTCCATGCCTAACATAATCTCTGCGTACTACCAACGACGACTTGTAGTGACGCGCCTCCACGGATGATATGATGCTGGTGCAAGGCATGAGCTGCTTCTGAACATACTCTATGTTTCATACTGAGTAAGCACTCTTAGACAGGCCAGTCCATCCAGCCCTCCACGCTTAATTATTCTTTGCAGACGCTTGGCTCTCTCTCTTTCTCTCTCTCACACACACACACACACACACACACATGCACACATGAAGAAAGCTAGGTAGTGCCTGTGAAATACCTTTGGAGGTGGAATGCAACGACACCAACGGAAACTTATACGCCAAGTTAAGATCGCACGCAACCTTCTTGAAGGAAGTAAATTTCCTGGATGGCGCGTAAACATTCTCCTGGGAGGAAGTCAAAGTAATTAGGAAAGAATCTCAGAGGCTGGCTAGGCTTGTCTGACATAATCTTTGTTGGATATGTGGGTACAGGTTATACGCAAGTCGGAACATTTTAGAACATTAAACGCTTATGAGCCTGATAATGCGAACATCTTTGCTTTGCTTTGCTTAGGGGTGGCATGGGACTCAGCAAGCGCTACCTAAGGCAGCAGTACTCTCGGATATCCAAAATTACCGCACCTGGTACACCTCATCAGCAATAAGCACCAGGTTCTCCTCCACACACAATTTGATGATGTCCACCTGGTTCTCGTAGGTCAAGCACTGGCCAGTGGGATTGCCTGGATTGATGACCTGGACAAGAAATAAGGCATTGGGCACGCAAGAGGTATTATAGACTTCACTTTCCAGTCCTGTAGTGGTTTCGCACATGCCACACCCTAGAAGTACCAAATTTACCAAATGTATGAATGCAGCACCTGGCAGTATTGGAGGAAATACAAAAGGTCCAGAGCTCCTCTGAGCACTGGAGGCAATTACTACTGCCCATCCCACAATTGCAAGAACTTCTTTCTGTTCCTTGTACTCAATCTAGACCAGGTCATCCTAGACTAGGCACAGGGGCTGGCTCAATTTGATAAGAAACCGGGGGGGAAGGATATACCAGCACAATAGGACAACACGTTATCAAACAGGTGACCCCCATACCTACTGGTAGGTGCGCCCTACACCAGGCGCCAAAGTAGGCTAATATTACACACATACGAGCCCTCTGCTAGCAAGACACAGGCATACCCACCACCAGGGCTCTCACGGATTGCCCTTTACTCCTAGCATCCACAGATGCCGCCTTCAAGGCTTTTGTATTCAAGCCCCAGGCATGCTCCTCTTCTAAGTAGTAAGGGACCAAGCTGCCCCCGTACAGAGCCAGGGTTGCACTGCACAAGCACAGGTGCGTGATGCTCAACTCCCGTTAGAATTAGGTCAATAGGTTGCGCAATTGACCCCATCCATACTGAGAACATCACCCTGTCATGGCTTTGAAGACTTCTGGTCTAACAACCTATGGCCTTCTGGGACACATATCAGACACCTCTTGCAAGGTTGCTCCACTCCAAAAGAAATACAATCCAAGTCAGGTACACAGGTGTCGAAAGTCCAGCTGAGGGTTTGCTGGGGACACAACCCCAGGCATTTGTTGGCATGCAGTTGACTTGCAGTCACCTGTACAATGGGTATTGCGGAATTGGCACAAGCATGGCATCATTCTCCGCTGGACGAAGCAGCAACCTCATGATTAGATGTACCTGTAAAGCAGGGTGTTATGAGAGCTTGCTGTGGGCATGCAGACTTTGTTCTCACTTGGAACTGGTTACTGTCTGTCCAGCAGGAGACTTTGGCAGACAGTTGCAAAGGGAATGCAGCAGGAATGCTTGAATGCAGGCTGTTGTGGAGGCAAGAGCACCATTATGGAGTAGGCGGAAGCTCTCGAGGGAAGCATGCACAGACAAGTAAAACAATTTCAATTGGACTTGATAGATTTAGCATGGTCCTGCACAGTTCAATTGAGCTTATGCTTAAATACTTACCCCTGCACTTGCACCATCCAGCATATAAATGTCGTCAGGATTACAGGCACAACCTCCATCTCGTCTTTGAATTGCCTCTGCTACCATCTTCCTCAACGCTGGGACACCTGCACATAGTAGTTCAGGCAGGTCCCTGCGCCGCCTAATGATATTGGAGATAACATCTTGCTTTTGGAAGTGCCAAAAGGTTCTTCGAATTGGTTGTCAGCCGCAAAGTGTTCTAATTCCTGGCAAGTCGGGTGGCGAGTTGACAAACTCTCCCTGGAGACTCTACTTTCATGCAGGCATACACGCAAAGCAAGACAAAATCACCCAAAATGTCGGATGGCACAGCGATTTGGTTGAAGGAAAGAGAGAAGAAGGAAGGGATGCTGCACATACGAAAGAACTCCTAACCTCTGCCCTTCAAACACCTGGCATAAGGGACATTCACGCTCGCGCACGCACGCGCGCACACATACACGCTCACAAACTTTTGATTTACAGATATGCGCAGCATTTAACAGACCTGGGGACTCAGAATAGGAGCCAGTGCCTCCAGGTGTTGCTGCAATGAGAGCCCTGGCACGATCGCATATGTCCAAGGGAAACAGCTGTGTGACAGCTGGATTGTCCAGGAGCTGCACATGCAAGGACGATAGAGAAGACAAAACTTGACACTCAGTGTCAGGACCGGAGCTTCAGGTGCATCACGCAGGAGTGCCCTGCTACTGCTTCAAATGGATGTGGCAGATGTCTACAGAGCCCCAAGGAGGTTGGGAAGATAAGCAGACAAAGCCATCAAAAGTGCTTACCTGAGGGTACTCACACAAGCTCAGGATCTGGCGGATGAAGCTGATGGGTTGCTGGCCCAGTTTTTGGGGGTTCCCTATATTGCACCATACCATACTGTCGAAAGAATGCTTGCCCTGTGCCACCTCCTGGCTCACTATCTTCGCCTTATTTACGATCTCACCGCGCACAGCGTATTGGGCCTTCACAACATTGGGGTTCCTACGACGGAAGGCACATGTTTGCATGGCTTGCACGAGCTTCCCATCATTGTCGCAGCATTGGTGAGCGAACAAGGATGCTTGCATCAACGAGCTTTAAAGGCAGTGGCTGTGCATGGATGAATGTAGCGCGCAGCTGCTTGCGATGGCCACGTTGTTTCGGGGCACGCACACTGCCTTCTCACATTTTCAACGGTGACCCGTGGAAGGAGCTGTCCTCATCCGGGTTGCACTGCATAGCTCCGGCACCTGCTGGCATTGATTCAGGCTTTGCAAGTGCCTGTGCGGGCAGTCTTGTCCCTGCTGGTGCAGACTGGTGCTGACGGGCGGAGAGGCCACTAAATTTCAATGATATGTTGCTACGGTTCGCTGCCTGCCTGCAGAACATTTATTTCACTGCGTGCGTATGTACAGATTGCAACAATGGCACAAATATTTCCATTTGACTTCTGACAGGATATTCCCACCAGCAACATGAGAGAAGAGGGTAGAACAAAAGGGAGAGCCAGACCGCAATAACAAAAGGCCCAGGCCCCTCAAAGGGCCCAAGCCTATGCAGATGCTCATCCCAACACCTTGGTAGCTTGCATTCGCCCTGCCTGTGCGTTATTCAGAACATTCATGTAACTGCAACGTTGGGAGGGTGGATATCATGACAGTGTAGATCTGTGAGCCTGCAGGTTCAGGTGGAATTTCTGGATTTCTGGAAACATGGAAAACAACATGAGTGAAACAGCCTCAATGTCCTACAACATACTACCTTTCATATCCTCACATTCAGGCTTCAGGCTACTCTACTTGCCCAAATTCTTGAGCCTGGCTAAGATGTGCCTCATAGGTGGTGATCCAATATCCCCATTTGGGAGCATGATTGGTTAGGTTATGAGGTAGACGGGACCAAGATTAAGAAAATTCCTAAGATGTCCCCTGTTACCAGGCAATTGCGTTTTGCACCCCCTAAGGACGCCAAGCATTCAAGTGAAGGTTTCAATAGAAACTAGTAGCCTGCTCGTAAACAAAAAAATCGTGAATCAAACATGAGCACTTCCTACCATTACACAAATGTGCAGGTTTGTTTTGGAACAATAAGTTTACAAGTTTAAGTTTGACCTTCAGCCAGGTAGTTTGACTGATCAGGTTGCTGGTGAACACCAGCCACCAAAAAAACTTAAACTTGTAAACTTGTTTTGAAACAATACAAGAATGAAAGAAAGAAAGAAAAACCACGCAAGCAGCAAAAAGCTCCTCACATCAATTAAGGAAAAGGGGCCACTTGGGAAGAAAAGCCCCTTCACCAGAAAAGAAAAGGGGGGGTCAGTAAGGATCAGGAGGGTTGCGGGCAGACAAGCCAGCAGACCTCTCCTGATTGGTTTGAAGGTGGGGAGAACGCTCAAGAAACCGTCTGGTCTGAACAAGCTTATGAGCATAGTGCACAGAATGAGCATGGAATGAGCATGAGTATATCACAGAGGAATTTCATGGAGTTCAGAATGGGCACTCTTTACACTCAGACACTGGCCCACTTCTATGGCAGAGCCGCTAGTCCATCTTGCCTGTTGTGCCATCAACCAGATAGCCAAATGTGTATGTTTACTGGCTGTGCTTCAAATTAAAACATGGTGACTGAAAGACATAACCAGGCTTATCACAAAAACCTTGAGCAAAGGTGAATTATGAGGAAACATTGTTTTCACAGATGTTGGAAGAGAAGCAAGGATGGCTCAATGAAGTCTAGTCCTGACAGCACGTGTAGCCAACAGAACTTTATTCCAATGGTTTCTACAGCACCTTAGAGCAGATGAACTTTGATCTTGTTCTCGACCAGGCGCTTTGATATACTTCCGGCTGGAAGACAGAATGACCTCCTTAATGACATCCAGGCTTAAAACCATTCGCGTTTGGAATTTACGCTGAAGTCAAATATTGTGATGACTCACGACCAGAGCAACAACTAGATAGAGCAACTGTACAGCATATTAGTTTGAAGGATGAAAATCACACTTACTACGTGTAAGTACTTAGTAAGTAGGTTGAACCTAAACTCATTCAAAGCTACAAAAATCATTAATATAAGAAGAAGGTTGAAAAATGACACAGAACGAGCACACGGCTCTCTTCTGAACCCTCCTGACCCCCACTAACGCCCCTCTTCTTTTTTGATGGTGCCACCATCAAACCCCCAGTGGGGGGTCTGCCTGGTGCTTGCACCGTCACGGTGCAAGCATCTGGTGACCAGATATAAATCTCTTCCTTATCTTATGCCAACAAGGTTTCCCTGTTGGCTTAGTTTTTTCTTCTTTTCTCTTTTACCATACTTTCTAGGTAAAACCGTAAGTACCAAGCAGGAGAGTGCCCTTGAGCAGGGTTATGGATGTCTAAACCTGTTTGCTTCACTTAAATTGTTGAACAATTCTTGGTACATCTTCCCTATTTTTTAGACAGGAGGTTTTTAGACAGGAAGTAGCGGGCCCAATAGGCGTCAGCTGAATTGCTCTCGTTTGGCAGATTTGGCTATGTAACCCTTACCTGTCAAAATGTCTCTGCAAGGATCTAGGACCTTGAGGGCGTCAACTTCCCTCCTTCCTTCCTACCCTCTCTCTCTCTCTCTCTCTCTCTCTCT
>LFCJ01003615.1_pt1 | contig 11329 bp, 8 predicted proteins | sample 643141 | NCBI WGS metagenome assembly LFCJ01 (sample SAMN03766243, study PRJNA286221) | soda lake metagenome | biome: soda lake; feature: Kulunda steppe; material: water; isolation source: sample B1-Br-g2 brine of Lake Bitter-1 | place: Russia: Kulunda steppe | collected 2010-07 | reverse complement strand
TTCGCATTATCCTCGAAAAACACGAAGTACTTGAAAACATCCATCAAAGTACCTGGATCTAAAAGATCCTGAACAGCATCACGAGCCTCATAACCATTATCTTCTTCAGGCCTCCAAGGGAAATAAAACTCCTCACTAGCCTCAATCCCCGCATACCTGAACTTTTCACCATCACAAACAACATTGAAAACAGAAGATGCAAACATTCGAGGAATATCATCTTCATAATCCTGCATTTCCTCAATAGCATCAAAAACAGTAGTGCCCTGAGCAATACTCTTCAACTCAACATGAACCAATGGAACACCGTTAACCAGCAGTGTAACATCAGGAATATTGTACTCTTCACCTCTCTTAACCCTGAACTGGTTAACAGCAACAAAACTATTATTCTCCAAAATATAATCCTTGTCCAAATCGCCGTCTTCAGGCAGATCAATCAAATCATAATACTTGGTTTCTTCGCCTTCTTTAGGTGTGTGAGGAACACCGTCACGTAAAACACTGTAAAAATCCTTGTTAGCGTCCAACAAACTATCACTACCTAACCGACGCTTCAACTTCTCAATAATCTCGGCAGCATCACTGTCAGTCAACTCATCATTAATTTCGACAAGCTTCTCTTTCAGTAAATCCCAGTAAACAACTTCACTGAGCTCTCTATCATATCTTTCATCTAAAATGCTGGCTCCGTTAACATTATTCTTCGGCTCGCCGAAAACATTCCAACCAGCCTCTTCAAGCCAATCCATAAAATCCTGCTCAACACCATATTCACCAAACTTCTGCATGACTCTACATTACCCTTTTGTGTACAAGTTTCATAGGTTTTTCTGAATGCTCACGGAAAGAAACAGTAACTCGCCCATGCGTTTCTCTCCATTCTCCATCTTCATTCTTCTCTACCGGAACATCATCCTGGCCAATATCCTCTCGTTCAATACTTTTAGCTAAAACCTGTCTTATTTGACTATCATCCTCAACAAGCCATTGACCCTCAACAGCACGATCATCCTTTTCCAAAGCACTAACCACAGGCTTAACCAGATTGTCTATATCAATCGCCCTACCCTCATCAGCATACTCATAAACAATAGCCACATCAACCTCCTTATCTACAAACTCATCGAAATTCTCATTCTGCAACCAGTTACCAAAAGAACTTCTAAAGCCTTCAATATTCTCAAAATCCTCCCTACTCCTGATAAAGTAGTTAAAAGCACTATGAGAGCCATAAGCATTCTCTAAAATATTACCTTCGGAATAAGGCTTTTCATCTTTCCAAATACTTTTCCGTCTTGATTTAACTTCATCTATGCTAACAGAAATTCGTTCTTCTCCATCTAATAACGTGATTTCGTTATCATTCTTCTTGATCAATCTGCCTGATATTTCTCTACCATCTTTTAATTCGATCAAGTAATCGGAGTAATTAGTTCTTGAGTAACCATAGGCAATGGCTGCTGCAGAATATGATAAAACAGCCATAGACCCGGAAAGAAGCATTATAAACAAGTTAGAACCTAATGCAGACAAAAAGAAAAAGGTTGTCAGACCTGAAAGAAACATAAGTACTTTCTTATTCTCAGTAACCGACTTAATACATGGAAAAAGCACTTCTCTAAAGAAATCCTCATAATCCATGCCTAAAAATTCTCTGCCTCTATCAGCTAAATCTTCAGACAACGGAATTTCTTCCATCCGCTCATCTATCTTATCCGAAAACCTTTGAGTACTTGATAAACCATACTTATGATCCTTATTAACCAAAAAATTGAGTCTATAAACCGATAAAATCAAGAAAAGACCTAACAATGAAATTCCGTAGTGTAAATCAAACCATAAGAGATCACTGGCAAGTAAAACATACGCTCCAGAAGCAGGCAGCACAACATAAATCAAAGAAAACAGAAAACCTTCAGACCGCTGAAGACTCTTATCAACACTAGTAACCTTCGAATCAGCAATTAACCTGCCTAACCAAAGACAAGCAGCTGCACCAACCAAATAAATCAAGTCCAAACCAAGAGTAAAATCAAACATTTCTAACATTATTAATTAAACACCCCTTCTTCTCCGACTTAATTCATATTTTCCAGTCCAATAAAATAAACCTACAAAAACATATGCCGCACCCGAAATAATTCCCTGCACCGGAGTTTCAAGAATAACTGCAGCTAAAGGCATAACCGAATTAATAATAGCCACTATAAAAGCCTCAATCACAGAAGCAACAGCCTCAGGCTCTCCAGTAGTTAAAGAAGGCAAATAAGCCAAAATAATATACAAAATATTCATAGCAAACGCTAGTTCAGCCCCAGTTTTGTAAATCCTCTTCCACTGACTCGGAACCGCTTTCAAATTTCCCTTAGCATAGTTCTTAGAAGCATCACTGAAAATTAGCCCTCCACCTCCACAACTTCATCCAAAACCTTCACATCTTCAGATGTTCGGACTTTGCCAGTTAACAAATCCTGCATAAGGCCTTTCTTCAAACGCTGAAGCTGCTCCTTCTCTTTCTTTAGTTGAGAGATTTTCATATCCAAGCTGTCAAGACTACTAGCTATTTTCTTCTGCTCATCCTTCTCAGGAACCGGTACTTTGATTTTTGCCAGAGTGGATTTGTTAAGCGAAGCAACTGCACCCTTCTGAGCGTATCTCTCCATATCAACTGTACAGAGATAGTGGTAGAGATAGGTGTTGTTAATTTCTTCTGCATAAACACCAATCTGATTATTATCAATCGCTGAATCTTGTGGTAATAATCTTCTTTTGTTGGTTAATATTGCAGCTCCCCTTTTCGGCAATATTACAGAGTTTTCAGGTAATATTCTGACATTGATCTCGTCTGCTCGATTTCGTGTAATGAAGTTTTCAGCATGACTTGCATATTTATCCGTCTTGTTTGTATCGCTAATCTTGATGAATGGAACTCCTTCACTTTCCCCTTGTTCCTCTTCAGGAAATGTGCTCCCATTGATTATTTTGCCAATTTCTGAGATATTCCTCAAGTTCCAATCTGCAGGCACTTCTCCAATAGGAGTCATTTTAGTTTCTTTGTGTTTGTAGTATCCTTCTGTGAAGAGGTCCTGCATCAGGCCTTTCTTGACCCTTTGGGTTTGCTCGATGATTTCCTCCGTCTTACTGATAGCCTGATCCACATTGTAGAGAACAGAGGCGATCCGCCGCTGCTCATCTATTGGCGGAAGTGGTACTTCAAGACCTTCTAGACTTCCAATGTTTAGAGTTTTTCGTGTGGATCCGGGAGATCTTGATTGGAGAACTTTTCGAATCAACTCCCAATTTACAAACTCTTCTAGATAGGTCCCATTTATTTCAGAATTTTGGAGCTTAATTAAAGACAGACCAACGAAAATACTAAATTCTAGGTCATTTCTGATGAGCTGAGATCTACCTATTGTTCCACACTTAGATATTAATAGATCGCCTTTCTCTGGAGCACATCGCTCTATAAGTTGCTGATGTTCTTCTTCAGAAATATGCTTTACATAATCAGAAAAATCAAACTCATCTGAATGAGGTATTAGATTTTTAGTAGATAGAAACCTCACGCCTTTATCAACATATTCAGGGGTTTGATGAGTACCATCTGTTACTTTGTCAGAAAACTCTTCAACAGTCTTGAAGTCCCAATCTGAAGGTATTTTAACCTTCTTCGGATCTATCCTAACTTCTTTGTATTCGCAAATCTTAGAGCTTTTTTCTTCTGCGTCATCGGAAACCTCGTTCAACTTGGTTTGATTACTCATAGTTTAAGGCCTCCATATGTTTCTGCATGGTTTTCTCAATTTCTTCACGTTCTTCCTGAAGCTCCTTCAGCTTTTGGAGTTCTTCGCTGACTTCTATGTTTTCTTCGGGTTCGGTGGTGTCTACGTAGAGGGCGATGTTGAGGTTGTAGTCGTTTTCTTGGATTTCTTCGAGGTCGACTACTCTGGAGACTCTTTCTTCTGTCTTCCAGTTATGGTATTTTTCTACGATTTCTTTGATTCCGTCTTCTGTTAACTTGTTTTGGTTTGAGAGTTCTTCGTAGAAGTTTTCATGTGCTGCGTGGATGAACTGGACTTGTCCTTTTCGTTCTTCTGGTTTGTCTTTGTTGACTACTATGATTGCTGATGGGATGGAGTTGTTTTGGAATAGGTTTCCTGGTAGGCCTATGACTGCTTCTACTAGGTCGTTTTCTAGCATGGGTTCTCTGAATTTGCTTTCGTGTTTTCTGAATAGTACTCCGTGTGGTATGACGCAACCCATTTTACCTTGTTTGTTTAGGCTTGCGATCATGTGTTGGATGAACGCATAGTCTGCTCGGTCTGCTCTTGCATATCCCCATTCGAATCTGTCGTATTGGTCGTCTTGGCATGCGTCTTTGTCCCAGTCAGCTGAGAATGGAGGATTAGCTAATACATAATCAAATGTTTCTAGTTTTCCTTCTTGTGTGAACTGTGGTTTGGTTAATGTGTCTTCTCGTGTTATTTCTCCTGTCAGGTTGTGGAGGAACATGTTCATGCGTGCGATCGGCGCGATACCAGGATTGACTTCCTGTCCTTTCAAGACTAGGTCTTTCCGCGGGTTTCCGTTTTTGCGACGGTAATTTTCTGCCATTTGTACAAGCATCCCCCCTGATCCTGCTGTTGGGTCGTAGATCTTGATTTTTCCGTTGTCGATTTCTGGGTTCAGGATCTCTACCATTGTTTCTACAATTTCTTGCGGTGTGAAGAACTGTCCTCCGCTTTTTCCTTCCTGTTCTGCGAAGTCTCTGACCAGGTCCATGTAGGCCTCTCCCAGGATATCAGGTTTGACTCGTTCTAGAGACATGTTCTTGGTGTCTAAGTGAGAAAGTAGTCTGTGTAGTAGGTCGTGTGTTAGTCCTTCTTCGTCCATGTAGTTGACTCTGAAGATGTTCTCCAGTTTGTCAGGGTTCTCTGCTTCTAAAGCATTGAATGCCTGGTTCAGGAACTGGTCAACATTTTCGGTCTGTTCCAATGCTTTTTCGTACCGGTATTCTTCAGGTATTATGAAGTCGTGGAATGCCTGATCTTTAGCTAGTTCTTCGTCACCTGTCTGTTCCAGCGCTTCCTCATATCTGTCTTGGTAGGTGTCGTCTATTGCCTTGTAGAATACTACTGGTAGTATGTAGGTTTTGTAGTCTGTTGGGTCGATTGGTCCTCGCAGGATGTCTGCGCATTTGAATAAGTGGTCTCGAAGTTCTTCTTCTGTAATTGTCGGAGTCATAATATTATTTATTCACCTTTTCAGCGTGTTCTTCAGCTAATTTATCAGTAAAACGTTTTTCTTTCCAGAACTTGTTTTCAGAATCAGGAAGGAATCCGTACTTATCATCTAGAACTACTGCAATCTTCTCCAAGCCATCAATCTCTGTATCTTCAGCCAATAAAATCAGTAGTTGATCTACTTTTAGGAAGACTTCTCGTAAAGTCTGAATATTGCTTTTATCGCTACTATTTGCTAATACGTTCAGAATTACTTCTTCCAGTACACGGTTTAGTTCTGAAGTAAAGATCTCGGTCTTGTTTCTCTTTAGATCTGTGCAGACAGTGTTTCTAGCCTCAATTCTTTCCTGGTAAAGGCCTTCTGCAGTCTGCCTCCCGAGGTTAGCTTCTAAGTGCTCTTGGTATAGTTCAAGTAGTTTTGTAGTGTAAATCTGGTAGCTATTCTCTTCTTTTTCCAGTAATTCAGTTTCTAGAAGTTTGTTACAGTTATTTGATACCGCACCTTTGCTCAACGTGGTGCCTTCTACTATTTCTTTTTGACGTGCTTCAGGGTTTGAAGAGAGCTTTTTCTCTGCTAGAAAGCTCAAGACTTTGAGCCTGTTAACTCCTTCTGTCGCCTGAAGCAAACTCATTAAAGTTGTTTAAGACAACTAACTATTATTAATCCTTCGATTAATAGAATGTAGTGTAAAAAACTGTTTAGTATAACTAACTTTGTCTATTTCTGTACTGAAATACCTCATATGCCTAATTTGGATCCTCTATCTTCAAATCCTTAGATGTCATCCACTTCACTCCCTGGGTTTTTTTCACATTTTGAGACATGTTATCCGTGATAATTATTCCTTCAAGCTCTATGTTCAAATTCTCTAAATAATTGCTTGAAGTGCGTCCAAACTCAACGTACTCTAGCAACTCTTTCAAACCTTGAGAAAAAGTGTTCTTTGATGCTGTGTACTTAACTTCGCCTATAACCACTTTTTTCAGTTGTTCTTCTGATTTTTCTATAATTATTATGTCAGGTCTGCCGCTGTAAAGACTGTTGTTCTCGCTCTTATCAATAAATGCGTCAACGGCTTTACGATGTCGTTCTATCACTTTTATGTATTTTCTCAAGAATTTAGCGCCTTCATCATCACCCGTAACTTCGCTAAGATCGAGTGCGTTTTCATAGAATTTCAGATCCTTACCTGTTGAATCATGATAGACTTCAACTGTCTTCTCAGAATTTTCTAAAATTGCAACAGGATCTCTACCTTTGTCCGAACGCATAGTTCTAAGCTTTAAATCTTCGTAGTCCTTCTCATACTTCTTTACCACTCCAAAAACTGCGTATAGCTCAAACAAAGTATATGTATATTGAGGCTCTATAAGCGTATTATTAAGAATTTCCTGGACATTCCCATCTTCAAAGTCGCTATTATTTAATTTCTCATACGCTCGGTACAATCTGTGTGCTTCTCTGTAAAGTTCTTTTCTAGAGGTTCTAGCAGCTTCTAGATCTCTAGGAGTTAAACTAATTTTTTCATAATCTTCAATCCTTTCAATGTATATATTGGTGTTGAAGAGCCTTTGAAATCTTTCAATAAGTGATTCAGGCCATCTCTGTTTCGTTTCTTCCTGCGTATAATCTGGTGACTCGAACTGATCTACTGTAGTGTAAATGATACCAAGCAGTTTCTTCAGAACAAGATTTTCTGGAGTATCATATTCTACATAAGGATTTTTGCAGACAAAAACAGATTTATCGCCGTAATTCTTAGAATATCTGTTCTTTATTGTATCGCTCCAGCTTATAGATCCTCTTATTTCGCCTCTTGTTTCTACATACTCTTTCTTGGTTTCAGTATTTATCTGTCTTAATTCTGGTTCCAGTTCCTCCACAAACTTGGATACCTCTTCCCAGAGTACAAAGTGTGCTTTTTTCAGTTCTTCAAAATCTTCTATTTGGAGATCAGAGAGATTGTATGACAGTTTTCTTACATTGATAGTGCCTGATTTTAGGTGAGTGGTAAGTTCGTTCCTACAGTCTTTAACAAGCTTCTCTCGTGTGGTTTTTGGCAATTTTAATCACTCTCAAAACTTATTTCAAAGAAGTCTTCCGCTTTTCTTTCTAGAATTCCACGATCAAAATTGTCTTTATCGAATTCCTGGATCAGCTGCTTGAGTTGATTTTTTCTCATTCCTTCCAGCTGAGGAAACACGTACGATACTACTGCATGCGATAGTGCCTCTTGACTATTTCTTCTAGAGTCGTACTTTGCTAGGAAAGATGCTATATCCTCCATGAGTGCTGGACCAATATCTCTGTGTTTGTTAATATTGATCCACAAGTTTGCTAATTCACTTTCATACTCTGTGATGGCGTCCTCAGTTTCTTGGCTCCATTGTGAAGCATATTTTTCAAGCTGGTTTTCTGCGTCTTCTTGATCCTCCATCTGTGGTATTCCTACATGGATAAAGCTGAAACGTCTCATGAACGCATAGGACATTTCATAGAGAGATGTCTTATCGTAAGTGTTCATTGTAGCTAAGAGTCTCCAATTTGGCGTTACAGGATATACATGTTCTTTAGGGTCTATTGATGATAATCTTTCCTTGTCCTCCACCCATTCTATTCTGACCGGGTTACCGTTTTGTGTGTAAGATAATTCTGTTGAGTCTTTTGATAACACTGAAAAGAGCTGTCCAAAGGCTTTATCGATGTTTGCACGATTTATTTCGTCTATTACTAACCATTGGTTTGTAACGCCGTCTTTATTTCTGAAACACCTTAAAAACTGTCCTTCACTGAAAGATAATTCTGATACTTCTTTATGAGTGTCCCTGGAGCTATCATCATTTCTAGGCATATATCCTCCGATAGTATCAAAAGCTGTCCATTCTGCTGTTGCTGTAGTAAAAAGGTGCTCCTCGAATCCAGGAAAGTTCTCTGCACTTTCCGCAACATGTTGAGCTAACTTAGTCTTACCAGTTCCTGGAGGACCAGTAAATATAATATTTTTTCCAGATCTCAAAGCCGATTCTATTTGTGCTTTAAGCTCAGGCCAGTCCTCAAAATACAATCCTTTCGGTTTCTCTACTGTGATTGACTCCAAGCCGTGAGCATCAAGTATATCGCCGATACTTGACTGTTTTGAATTAAATTGCTCAGGCTCAACATCTATATGAGGTGCAGAATCTCCGTTAGCCTTCTCATACTCTTGCTGTATTATTTTTACAATTGGTTCAGGCGCTTCAGTTAAATATGAACCCTGATTAACCCCTAGTTTGGTGTTATAAACCACATTATGATTTTCCCGGATTTTATCCAGAATTTCGCGTCTAGACTGATTAAACACAGAATTGAAGCTTATACTTTCATCAAAATCTCTGTAATCTTCTAGCTCAACCAGATATCCAGGTCTCTCACCGGAGTCATAACCCATTTTCTCTACTCCTGCATAATCCCAATCTGTTCCTTCTAACACTGGCACCTCTTCGTATTCTTGTTTTACGTTAGAGGCTCCTACAAATTCACCTTCTCCTTGATCATAGTGTATGATAACGTCTCCAGGATTCAATTCTTTGAGAAATGTGTAATGGCTTATCTCATTTCCAGCAGAGTCAGTCTGCGGAGCCCAAAGAGTTTTTCCAAACTCTCTTCCTTCAACCTGACGATCATCTCTATTTCTTTCTGTCTTTTCAACCCAATATTTCTTTCCGGAATCGCTAGATCCTTGTTTTTTAGCAGCAAACCATACCAGATCTTGAACATTCAACATTGAGGCCTCAGGAATAAAGTCCTGCAAATCGTCTTTAATTATTTCACAGCTATCACGCACTTTTTCATATTGATCAGGTCTATAACCTGTTTTAATCTCTTCATGAAGAAGTAAATTACCTTCAAAGAATTCATCCATCTCAGTGTATTTAAAGTAAATATGATCTTCTGGATAAGCAAACATTAGAAATGCTGTAGCCAATTTTTGTAGCGATCCAATACTTGTATGTTCTTCTCCATCTATTGATGGTCTGAAAACGGATTCAAATTCATTTAATCTTTCTTGAATATCAATACTCTCGTCAAACAAATTAGATATTGTTTCAGCTGCAATCTCCGAATTGCTCAAACTGTATTCTTTGAAGACTTCCCAAGACTCTCGTCCTGGACGACGCCCTATTAGCTGAGCTATTACATTGTAAATGTTCTTATCTGTATTATCGAAAGCCTCGATTTTCTGGATAAATTTTTCTAAATCTTCGGACGTTAAATTAGTAAGATTGAGTTCGGCTTTTATCTGATTCTCGAAGTAATCTTTGAAGTTGAATTTCCATTTCTCCTCATCAAACTCTTTAGAATTATAAAAAGCAGCATATTTTTCTAGAATTTCTCTATAGTCTCTGTGTAGCATTAAAAATCCTAGCTGATTAAAGAATTTTTCAGCATCGTTAGTAGTAAAATTATTATTTTCAACAATTTCTACAACCTCGTTTGGTAAAGAATTATGATCATTCCTGATTAAAGACCTCATAACTTGTTTGCTTGGTTTCCAGTTAGAATCATGAACTATTCCTCTATCCCATTTACCAGAGGGTTTTATGCTGCTTTTATCCTCTTTCGTTGATTCAAATGCATCGATAACGTCTTCTTCTGAAACATCTATATCAAAACCCTTGAACTCTACCATAATGATTAATTCAAGAGCAAAGTGTTTCAAACTTCTGGTTAGGATCGAAGAATTTTAGTCATGATTTCCTTGAACTGGATAAAAGGTAGTGTAAAAATTATTCTAAATTTGATTCTATATTCTGATTCTTAGTGAATATAATATCACTAGTTTTTCTAATGAGTGTGAATTAATTCCGACCAATATTTTTCTAAAACTGATAGAAAAATTACTTTAGGATTTCGATAATATCTTCAAGCTTGCTGATAAACTACTGTTTAAATGCCTGCCGAATATGCTCTACTTTACAGTACTTTAGCTGGTTCAGCCAGTATATTTGTCGGGATAGTTACGGCATTACTGGTTAACAGACTATCTAGTATTAGGAATAGGAGGGAAAAATTGAAAGATCAGTTTTCAAAGATTACAAATAATCTGGATTCAATAATACAGCAAAGGAAGAATTATGAGGGAGAAATTGATGCTATAGAAGATGAATGGAATGAAAGAGCCCGCGAAGCAGCAGAATCTGATATTTCCGATTTCGCTGAAGAATTATATGACAATGAACCAGGTAATTTTGATAGACCAATTGAAAATGAAGATTTAGAAGAACTGTTTAAAGAATTCCTAGATGACCAAGTAGGAGAAGCAGAAATTAACCGCCACCATAAAGAACTGATTTCAGAGCGAAAAGAAGATTTAATAGAGCTCATATCAGTAAGACCGGAACCAACAGGAATATGGGATTCTTTACTAGGGGGTTCTTTTATTATGCCTATTAGTTCTGATATCGCCTCTATGGATTATCAGAGAAGTCTTCAAGAAAGAAGAGAACATTATCACGCCAAGATGAGGTACTACCGTTCAAAATCCAGAGAACAGTTTTTGGAAAATGAGAAAGCTAGGATAGAAAGCGAATTAAGCTCACTAGACTCTTCTGAAATATATAGTGCTCTTAAGGTAAATGCCTTAACTATAACTCTATGTGTGATAGTACCTGTAGCAGTTTATTTGAATCAATCTGCTATGTTTATGAAACTTCCAGAACCAGCAACTATTACTGCAACCTCTATTTTATGGGTTACAGGGCTTGGAGTGGTATTTGGGAGCATGTATAGAAGGACTGCAAGTCTATGAGTAACGTCCATAAATTCTGTGCTAATTGCAAAAATGATCCGCAGGCCAGTAATCTTGTAGTGTAAACTCTATCTCCGATGTCGATATCTATTAAAGATTTGATTAATAATTGGTACTTACAGGAAAACCTGTTATAGGGAGTCTTGGACCCATTCGTGTTAAGTTCGGACGGGGCTTTTCAATTAATTATACATATTATTCATATCTCAAGGCATCAGCAGGTTTCAAGTTTGATGCATTTCTTGCTGGGAAGTAACCTGATATTAGGCCTAAGACTGTGGCGAATCCTAC
>LFCJ01003614.1_pt1 | contig 11329 bp, 13 predicted proteins | sample 643141 | NCBI WGS metagenome assembly LFCJ01 (sample SAMN03766243, study PRJNA286221) | soda lake metagenome | biome: soda lake; feature: Kulunda steppe; material: water; isolation source: sample B1-Br-g2 brine of Lake Bitter-1 | place: Russia: Kulunda steppe | collected 2010-07 | reverse complement strand
TAGGACCCAGCTTGACCATGCAACTGACCCAGCTTGACCATGCAACTGACCCAGCTTGACCATGCAACTGACCCAGCTTGACCATGCAACTGACCCAACTTGACCATGCGACCAACCCAGCTTGACCATGCAACTGACCCAGCTAGACCGTGCAACCGACCCAACTTGACCATGCGACCAACCCAGCTTGACCATGCGACCAACCCAGCTTGACATGCAACTGAAGAAGAGGCTGAAGAAGAGGCCAACTTAGGTACTGCCTGCCTGCTGTTTGTCACGCTGGCAAGCAAAGGTGCCAGGAGTGCAGAGATTCACAGCTGAGCGGTTTGCTGCCTGTGTCTCAAATGTGGCAAGGCCCTGGCTAGTGCACACAGGGGCCTAACGTCAGCAGGCTTGGGACAAACAAAAATCGCTGTGGCGTTGAGGCGATAGTATACCTGTGATCTCCTTTCAATCCTGAGACAGGGCCCGCCTCCTGGATTCCTTTTCCTCTGGGGATGAGGTTGTCAACACCCTTTGCCAAGGGACAAATCAGTCTCTGCGGTTCAGACAGGAACAGCGCAGCATAGTGATTGTTTGAACGCTACTGGATGGGACATCTGAGGTTGTGCAGTGCAGGAGAAATGATGAGAGCGCAGAGTTGGATGGTAGAGACCCAGAAAGACAGTTACTTTGAGACCCATAAAGAAAGTTACTTTGTTACTTTGAGACCCAGAAAGACTGTTACTTTGTGACCCAGAAAGACAGTTACTTTGGGACAGCGGCCTCATAAAGCACAAGGCAGCGCTTGCCCAGTCTTGCTGCGCCTCACGGCATGGTTCTCTCTGGCAATTGTCAAGGGCCAATCCTCTTGATGAATTCAGCCATCATTGACTTGAATCCTGCCTAGCCCGAACAGACATCTTGTCCCACACTCATGGTACTCATATCAGCAAGAGCTAGTCTATGTGTAAGGCATGTCCACCAGCCAAGAAGCAGAGGGATCTAGCACATGCACGTATACCTCAAGGCTTGAGCATTGCACAGCCAACCCCACTTTCACACAGACCAGACTTGCTTGCAAACCCAGGACCTGCGCCTCAGTGCACAACATTCTCAGCATCGATTCAAGTATCTTGGATCTTAAGATGCCGATCCCTCAGTGCAGTTCCAACAGGCCCCCTCCTGATCCATACAATCCCTCAGAATCGATCAAGTACCTTAGATCTTAAGATGCCGATCCCTCAGTGCAGTTCCAACAGGCCCCTTCCTGATCCGTAGAACCGCTCAAGTATCTTATATCTCATCATGCCAATTTCTTGGTGCACATTTTCAGCCCTCCTCTTCCCCCACTCATACACACTCACACCCCATACAACCATCATACAGCTCGTTCCCCCCTCTTCTGGCCATCCCTCCTACAAACACCCCCCCCCGCATCTGACCCATAGCATCTCCTTCAGCGCCGTGGCAGTCAATTTACCAGCATCCATTCAAGGCCAGCCCCTTACCTGGCAGAATGTGCGCGACACAGGCGGCTCGGGCGCGTTGAACCAGCACTGCAGTGGAGGGCTGTTGCTTGTGCCCCAGCGTCCTGCATGTCCGATGCGCTCTTACTTTACAGATCCACATTCGATGTGTACAGCCATTCTGTGTCCTGTGCACCCCACTTTATTTGACTTCAGTACTGCTCTATAATGGGGTCGCTGGGGTCAGCCATCTGTCTAAAAGACTTACAGCCTGGCTGGCGGCCCGCACTTACCTTGCGGCCCCATGCCCCGAAGTGCTGTGTGCTTGCAGATGGCAGCAAGCAGCCTTGCCAGTTGTGCGAGAGTGCAGGAAAAAAGAGTGCAGGGAACTAAAAGAAGCGCCAGAAGGCTTCCATTTTTGTTCATGCCTAGATCTAGTGGCAGTTATGTATCCCATGCCTGCATCTAATGCCCGCACACGCTGCCGCTGCGTCCTCATGGCTTGGCGACGCAGGAGATGCGCCAAGATGGGGGATGACAAAGGTCAGGAGCAGCAAGGGCAAATGGTGCGCTGCAGCTCTCCCCACCTCAACCCTGCACACAGCTTTTGAAATAGTCAAGGCCAAGTCAAGGTCGTGGAGAAGCGAGCTGCGCTTTCCATGCTTCTTTAACTTTGGGCCAGCCAAGATGATTTGCATGCAACAGGTCACACTGGCTCAAAAAGTCCCCCAGCAGCAGGGATTTGCGTGGGAGAGCGTCTGGTCAAGCCCTCCCAATCTCTGATAAAGAGAATTTTGCCTCCTAGGACTGACAGGGCCCCAGAGCAAAGGGTGCGCAGGGCCCCTGCGCTTCTTTTCCAGTACCTCGCCTAACGAGAGGCAGGAGCAGAGGGCATGCGTGGCGGGCTGAAAAGGGTGGCCTCAAGCACCTTAACGCTTTCCCTTCCTCAAAGCATTGGTGCATTGACGCTCAACAGAGATGTTGCAGGACGGGGTTAGATCCATCAAAAGCTAGCCTTCCATATTCATGCATTGCACACCCAGCGGGTGTTCCTCACTGACTAAAAGCCATGCCACGCGGGGGCCACCATCCGCACACCATCACACACCGTCACACATGGAGGCATGCCAAGTGGAGGCAACCATCAACACACCGTGCCATTCTTGCCATGCGGACGCGTCTTCCACGACCTCTGGGAAGCCCTTGGGGTAGGCGTCGGAAGCCTGGGGCTCAATGACAGTACTGCACCGGTGCGTCAGCTCACATCCGCGGGAGGTGCAGCCAGGGATGCGAGATCCATGCTCCTGCAGGATCCGTGCAAGAATCCGTTCAAGATTCCATGCAAGAATTCATGCAGGCCCAGGCCACACCCCACAGCACCAGACCGGATACCTCTGCACCATTCTGCCATCACACATGCCTTGATGAGCTGCCCTACCTAGCACCAGGCTTCCAGAGCACTGCAGCGCTGCTTTGATTTCAGCACAGTACTGTGACTTGAAAAGCATGGTTGCCAGTTTGTTGGCACCAGCACCAGGGCCAAGGCAAGGAAGCCCTGCAGCTGTGCTCATGATCACTCTTGCCTGGTCAGCAAGGCCATGACCTCCATGACAGACGCCGCACGGGCAACTAGGGCCACAAATGATTGAAGGCATGCAGAGGGCGCAGACCCGTAGGCACCACTCACCAGGCCACAGAATCTGACAATGTGCCTGGGATGCCACACGCGGCCGTTTGCACTGGTGAAATCGTTGGCAGCACCTGCGTTCAAGCGGCACCACTGTTTTCTGGGTCAGGACAAATGTGGGAGAAAATTTCGAAAACTTCCAATCAGCAGCTCTGAGCACCAACAGCTGTTGCTGAGATGATCACACAGTCCAGGAAACTGTCCTGCCTGTGCGCGGGTGACACATGCGCGCTGCGCCAGCAAATGCGTTGCTCCCAATCAGTTCCCTAAGACCCAAACTCAGGCCTCCATCCAGTGTAACAATGACTCATCTCATAGACTGTCTTGCAGATGGCGCGCAACTCATCTCTGTGCAGCATCTCAAGATAGAGTGGGCGCCTCCAGAAAGAGTGAGACGTTCTCAGGTGGATTAAGGCCTGCCTCCAGAAATAAGTTCGGGACCAGGAGCTGGACCAAAGTGCAGAGCACAAATTGCTGGCTAACCTTGCACAGGTATGCAAGCGAATGCATAAGCGGCACACCCCCCCCCAGTGCGCCAATTTTATCTAAAGGCGGCTGCGTGTCACTCACAAAACAAGCGTGGCACAATTCCAGCCTTGGGGTACATGCCATGCCCGTTCCTGGCTACAAATGAGGCTATCCTGCCAGTTGAGTCGAGTGGAACGTGAGCTCCAGCAGCCCACTCGCCCTCGATATTCCTGTGGGAGTTGTACCTGAGAGGCACGACATGACAAGGTGCACAAAAGTGTGGACAAGCATGCTTTAGCCAGTGCAGAAGGATGACTGATGTTTCTGGACTCTTGGCTTTAAGGATTTCAGGGTGGGGTAAGTGCAACCCCGGACATAGCATATGAGTATATGATTTCTTCATGCCCTTTGCCACTCCAGCTATCAGGCCAGCCCTCAGGGTCTGTTAGTTGACCTGGATCTATTACGGATCTGCAGTCTAGAGCATTGTGAGTCCGTTGTGTGCATTGATGGCATGTGCGCATGTGAACATGTGTGCCTAAGAAGGTGAAGATGGCCCCTGCTCTGTATACACCCTACTGGCCCCGCGCTGTGCCTCTGGCACCAAGAACAATGGTGTTCAGAAGCCTTTTGCTTGAAGCTGACGTCTTGCTGGGGGCAAGCTCCCAAGGAAACACACCAAGCTGGCTCTCTTCAATAGAGATGCATTTGATCAGCCAACAAACCACCACAATTTGCAACCTTCCAGGCTCAGGCTCAAAAGCATCAGCATTGTTTTTGTGAACTTGGCCAACGCGGCTTAAGAGGGGACAGGAACACTTTGCCTGTACAGAACGAGGGGAGATGTTTCGAAGGCAGGGCTGCATGGGAAGCAACATTTCTGCTTGCAAACAAAGCCAGGTCTGCCACAGGTGTATGCTTCCGCAGAAGCCTGTGATGGACCTCTGTGAGGGAAAGGCATGAAAGTTCTCAAGAGATTGGGTTTTCGTCCCAACAGACGCCAACGATGCTCATATCATCTAGCCTGTGAGCTGAGGCCATCTGCCTTGCACACACAGGCTGTCTGGCCTCCTTTCTCAGATTTTGTTTGAGTCCAGCCAGTGCATTCCGGTCGCACAGCCAATATGCTCAGGTCAACCAGGCTGTGCATTCCGGTCGTACAGCCAGTGTGCTCAGGTCAACCAGCCTATGCGTTCTGGTCGTACAGCCAGTGTGCTCGGGTCAACCAGCCTGTGCGCACCAGACCCCAACCATGCTGAAGTCATCCAGCCGCAGCTTCACAGTACAGTGCTCCCAGTCTGCAGGGAAGAAGTTTTAGTTGATTAAGTGAGCAGAGAAAGGAGGTCTTTGGTCAAAAGCGTTTTTTGGCTTTTAGAGTGTGAGCAGAGGATTTTGGGTCACTAGAGTGGACGTGTACTGAAAATGGTCCCTTACTCTTGTCATGAGTCTGCTGCTGACTACAATCCATGCTGCATGCCGCTTGCCCATGCGTAAAGAGTTTCAGGGTCGATTTGCCCTCCCAGATTAATCGGCAGTGTGCAGCCCTAACCAAACTATGGATGCCATGCCTACACTTGTGCGCATGCGCATAATCACACACACGCATGCACATGCACTTCCCGCAGGTTTGCTTGCAGCCATTAAGAGAGATCCAATTCAATGTCTGTGTGATGCGTGACATCCCCGCATCCCCTCGCTTGCACATGCGACATGCCTGCAGGCTGGGCTTGACCTCCAGGCCTCCGGACATAGGCTGGGCCGCTTCCTTCGCATGCTGAGCCCACTCCCTACCAGACCTAACACAAGCCCTTTCCTCTTCCCCTTCCCCTTGCCCTTCCCCTCACCTCCTTGGTGTGCCCCGGCGAGGCAGCAGGGGAACCCAAACAGCGGGTAGGCGCCGTTGTACGCAAAGAAGGCCATGTAGTTGATTTCCAATGTTTCGGGGACGCCATCAGGGCAGCAGACCGCCTGTGCCAGGCAGGGGAGGAGGGGTGGGGCGCTGCCGAGGGGCCGTGCGGCTTTTGGTGTTGCTGCCACGACAGGAAGGTCGTGTCATCCGGACAGGTGACTCGTATACGCGTCATGCGTGCTTTGCGCAGGAAGGCGCCCTTGCGCAGGCGGCCGCAGCCAATGAGGCCTGTGCAGGGCAAACCAGAGGTTCTGCGCGATCTTTACCTTGACGTGTGTGTACACGGGCACTTCATCTAGGCAGGCAGGGTCAGGGCCGTAAATGTCGTCCCCCTCCAACCACAGGGACAGCTTTTTCCCGTTCTTGCCAAGTGCTGCACGGGCCAGAGTGATGGGGTGGGGTGTGGTGCTCCATCATGAGTTGCGTTAGTGTGTTTCATTCTGTTGGGCATGCTCCTGCACGGACATGCTTTGTGCAGCTGCACAAACATGCCCTGCATTGGCGAGCTTGCACCAGGGCTCGCAAGGGCAAGAAGGCAGAAAAGCAAGGAAACCGGTGGAAACAGCCTGTGTCCTGATGCAACAAAAGCGCAGAGGACGAACTCACATTGGAGCAGCTCATGTGTGACTTGACCCCTCGGGAACAAGACTGCAACAGCTTTGTCCTTCTTTCTTGTTACGACTGAGGCACGCTCAAGGTACCAATCAATGCCGCAGGGTGCATATCTCTCCTGGGGCATGCACCCATGATCATATAAGGTAAGATGAGCTTCCTTTTTGGTACAAGCGGAAAGGTAGTGCTGCACTTATTGCAATCCTCCAAATCAAATTGAGCTTGCAAGCGGTTTGCCTGATCTAACTGCCACATTTTCCCAAAGGGTTTGCGCACCTTCGTATCCAAGTAAAAAACTGGGCAGTGGTCAGAGATGAGCTTCGCAAGCCTGAGAGTGCGTAAGGCAGCACATCCCTAGGTGCTTGCAACGGCACAAGAGCATGCTTGCAATGGGGCACTTGAATCCCAATCAGACAGGCACTACACAGCAGGAAAATTACCTCTCTTGAGTGAGGCCAAGGTCCTCAAACGCAAAGGCCATGCACACGACAACACTGGACCATGGACAACTAAGGAATTGTAACAAACTCCATAGTATACCAATCTACAACCCCTTACCACTGATGTAAATGAACCCCAAATATTTGCAAAACAAAGAGCGTTATGGGATGGACAAGATAAATGACCTTATAAATAGAAACAGTAAAAAATTTTGAATTAAATTAATAAAACGAGTGCTTGTTTCGCAAGCAGGGTTCCTAGAGTTGTGCTTGCAGCTGCTTGGAGGCGCTCACGCGGTTGAATTTGACGTCCAAATTAATGGTTATACACCTCATAGAAGAACTGAACGGTCATTTCATTAGCATGAGCCACAGAGTCACGGTGACTGCCCTCATTCTGTTATCTTTCGCTCTGTCGGTGCGTGTTTCCAGCACTCTCAACATAAGTGCCTGTTATTTAAGTTTTTTTTTGGTACCATTTGATCTTTGCAACACTGAATCACGAGCTTGCCTTGTGCGCATGTGTGCCGGCAGCAGCCATTGCCGGTGTCTAAACCAAGCTTTGCACCCACTTTGCTTGGCACCCTGTCAGGCAATATCCCATGGGGAAAACCTGCTTATCTTTGGGGACTCACTCTCCGACACAGGTTTGTAGTTGTGGAGCGGGGGCACGGGCAGCTGCGTTCTTTTCCGAGGTGGCGGAGGCTCGCCTTCTTGGTGCTTGCTTATGGCTCTTGCCAGTTGGTACCAGATCAGCTTCCTCAAATCCAATTGTGAATTCTCCTCTCAACTAGTTGGTTTGATCTGTTAAATTGGTGTCAGGCAATGTGTTCGCAATTGCCAAAGGCCTTGGCCTAGGCGAGGTCCCTGACCCTAAGCTGTACTTCCATGGCCGCGCAAGCAATTCGTACATCTGGTGAGTGAGGCTACTGCTGCATGCAAGCATGGCTTGATGAGGCAATTTATCATGCTGGGCGACGGTATTGGATCTGGCGTTGGTGTTTGATCTGCAGGCCAGACTACTTGGATTTGTCAGTGAACGGGAGCATAAGGAGATGGAATGTCACCAACTATGCTTTCAGTGGAGCAACAGCATGTCCAAATAAGGACAACAAGCCTGTGCTGGCGGTGAACCAGCAGGTGTGAGTGCAAGGGGGGATTATTGTTGCGCACAGCAAAAGGCTGGAGCAGATCTGCGCACTGTACAGGGTATATATATATATCACCATTGATATATCACACTGGAATCTGATGTGTCATTCTGCACGAAGGTCATACAGAAGGGTCTCTGTCTGGGGTATGCATTTGAAAATCAACCTTGCCTGCAAAACAATGTGCATGCTCTTGAAGTATTGTTATGAGCAGCCCCGCAGCACCTTGGCTATAGCTTGCAGGCAGATTGTCCCAAGTATCAGACACCCTAACCAGTCAACTCAGACTCACGCCACACCTCCGGTGCTGCCAAAAAACCACGTCGCAACGATGCACATCTCTGCTCTCCTCGCGCCCCCTCTTTTGCTTGTGCTTCCCCCTCACAACGCCATCACACAGGTTAGCACCTACTTGCTAGGCCAGCCACCCCCTGTCTCTCCTGAAGCGAGCATCCAGGTCCCCTACGATGCGGTTGTGGTCATGGCTGGCAGCAACGACTACATCCTGGTGGGAGCACACGCGTCTCATTGTTTTGTATGCTTTGCATGCATACTCAACGCTGAGCACTCAGCTCAAGCCCTTGGTACAGGCAAGCACTCCCATGGCCTGGGTGGGGGCACGCCAGGTTTGCATTTCCGTGCTCCTGGGACGCCTGCATGCATGAGCGAATGATGATCCCACCACCTGTACAAAATCTCGTGACCATAGACCAAGAGCGTAGACAACAAAACATACACGTGTCCATGTATCATACCTCGTGCCTTGCATACAACTTCATTTGCAACCAGAGCCCTCATGAGGGCTGCTGATCAGCACACTCTTGTTCCTCTCCCTGCAGCCCTGGCCCCCATGCTTGAAATAAGGCCCTGTCACAGAGCAGCTGCACTGTCCGCACTCTCTCTGCCTGCTCTCTCCCTGCACCTTCCTGCTACCACCACCCTCACACTTGAAGAATGGGGCCCTGACACGTTCGCGATCAATTTGGTCACATACACTTGCAAACACACAATGACTATCCCCAAGTTGCTGAAGCGCAACTCGCTGTCAGTATCCATTGTAAGAGCGTGTGCCCCCTCCACACTTTTGCTGCTTCCCCCTGCAGCCCCTGTCAGGCCTGATAGAGGCCCTGGGGCAGGGTAGCGGGGGCAGCCTCAGTACTACAATGGAGGAGCTGCTGGGCTCGATGTTCACCCTTGCGTTGCCACAGCGCGTGGTGTCGTGCCTCATGAAGAGCGTGCGGGAGCTAATTAGCGGGCTGCAGGCGCCCGTCAAGGTCCTCGTCAGTGGTGAGCTTGGAAAGGCCAGCCGTGAGCTGCGCCCACTGCTTGTGTACAGGCATACCCCATGCGCCTGCTGTTTGCATCCAGGCATGCCCCATACAGTCACGTGCCCTGACCAGGCAGATATGTGTCCCTCTGTGAGCCCAAGCCAGGGAGCCGCCCAGCCAGGCAACTCCGCATGCTTGCTTGAGGAACAGCCCATATGCCCATGCATGCATGCAGCTTGACAGCTCATGCAGCTTGACTTACCGCAGATTGGCGCCAGTGAGGGCACAGAGTAGGACCTGATCACACACTGCCTCTGTTCCCAGGTATACCCCGCCTAGAAGGAGGGCCAGCCTTTGACTTCTTACCAGAAGGTAAATAGGCTGATTAGCAGCGGCAGACACCCAGTCTAGTCTACTTGGATTGGATATTTTTTTCAATTGGCATCCAGGCATTGCTTGTGAACCATGATCTAGGCATAAGGCAATGCCCGTAGGTCTTGCTAGCAACAGTCTTACATGCAAGAGTACTGACGCTTCTCGTGCCTGCCTCCATCCCCGTCCTTGCAGCTTTGGTGGCGCCAGCCAAAGCAGCACTGCGGCTGACGCGCATAGCACACAACCGCTTGCTCCAGGTGTGCTTTGTCATGCTCCCTTAGCACTCGTTGCTAACGCTCGTAGTCGCTGCACAAGCTCATTCTGAAGGATAGAGTCGCTGCCAACGCTGGAAGTCGCTGCACAACTTCATTTCCAAGGGTAGAGAAGGCTCAAAGCCGATTGCACTAAGGAACCAAGCACAGCATGCCACGTCTGCATGCCTTTCCTTTTTGAACATGGCGTGCCTTACTCCCGCTAGCCTGCGCTTATTGATTCTGCAGCTTGAGATCCTCAAACTCCAAGCCCTCATGCAATCCAAAAAGGGAATGCGCATTGACTACTTTGAGCTAAGGCAGCCCCTGGATGAGTTGGATCTCGACCGCCTTGGCATTGATGTTGTCGATCGGCCTTGCATTGATTACAAGACATTTGCTTTTGAGACTGTTCTGAATGTGTGCGATGACCCATCAAGGTTTTTATTCCATGATGCACTTCACTTCACATCGCTTGTGCACAGAGAGCTTGCGGCTGCAGTAGCAAGTGCTCTGATTCCAAGCAAGCAGCCGTGAGGTCAATTGCAAAAGAATGCAGCCTGAACCAGAACCTGAACCTTGAGTAACTAGCTACGATGAAATGAAATGTGATTTGCATAGATCTTAGTGTTCAGTGCACCCTTAGATTATTTTGGTTGGTCATGGCTTCTGCCCATGTGCAGCAGCCTGAGGCAGCCAGCACTTGCTCCTGGTTCGTGTTGTGTCAATTGCATGGAAGAAAGTGTGTTTAGAGCTTCTTCGTAATGTTCTTCTGTTATGGGAGGTGTCAATTGCAAGCCATGGTGATTTGGGATTGCTCAAGATGGCAAAACCTAAACTTTGTTGATAAAGTGATGGTGAAAATGTAGTTCAGATACTTATAACATCAACAAAAACACGACGGTAGTGCTTTGAATGTACATTAGCGTCGTAGCCTAGGCTTTTGTTCAGCATGATACTTGCATGTAAATCATGATCTTCTTCAATGCGCTCACAATATAATGGAGTTAAGGATGAAGTGGACGACTGGGCTGTTAATGGTACATATGTTGTGTATGATTTACAGAAAGGCCAGGGAAACTGGCTAAGAGACGTTTGGGTTTATATTGTGGAAGGCCTTGCTAGGTTATTTATAGGCCCCCCAACCGGCACCTCTCAATCTCAGGTGTTCTGTACAGCGTGTAAATAGGGCTACCATTAAGCACTAAGCTTAAAGGTGCCATTGGGAGCCCATACCCTGGCAAAGTCAAGAATGTCCTTGAGAGGAATTGATGAAGAGGAATTAATGGAAGAGAATTGAGTGTTGCAAACCTGATGCAGAGCCACCTGCATCAGTGGATTATGCCCAAAAATCGCTTGAGGGTACCCTCACCAGTGGCGTCAGCAGCTTTCATAGGTTTGAGCATTCAGTGGACACCAACTGCATGTGTCTCATCTCCTCAAGGAACTGCACATTGCATTCCGCCATTCCATGGTGGCCACACTGGCAGTTAGAAAACTCATCCAATTCGGGTCTTTCCTAACTGCATTTTCTTCCTCTGGAGTGGCTGAGTGAGGTGCTGATTCTGAAGTTTTGTAGAAGAAGGAGCAACACGAGGCAGAGAGCCAAAAAAGTTTGGACCATTCTCGGTATTCATGGTGTCATCCTTGCGCAGGGGCCATGCTAATCTTCTCTGTATCGTTCCAATTTTAACATATGTCCCGAAGGACAGCAACAATG
>LFCJ01003613.1_pt1 | contig 11330 bp, 9 predicted proteins | sample 643141 | NCBI WGS metagenome assembly LFCJ01 (sample SAMN03766243, study PRJNA286221) | soda lake metagenome | biome: soda lake; feature: Kulunda steppe; material: water; isolation source: sample B1-Br-g2 brine of Lake Bitter-1 | place: Russia: Kulunda steppe | collected 2010-07 | reverse complement strand
GAGAAGGACCACCGCCAGCATCCAGGCCGTCAGTGCGTGGATAAATCGCTGGCGGCGGTAGGTCGACATCTATCCCGGATACTGCCCGGTTGCTACATAAATCTCATGGGTTTGTCTCGTAGGGAGGGTGTGGCTCAGGAGTTTCTGACGAGCGGATCATACCAGTCCTGATTCTCGCGATACCAGTCGATGAATTTCGCGACCCCTTCGCGGATGTCCGTCGTCGGTTCGTACTCGAGCAAGTCCTTTGCTTCGAGATGTCCGCATGGGTGTGTTCGGCATCGCCACGACGGGGGTCTGAGTACTCGAGTTCAAGTGAGGGGCCGATTTCGTCTCTGATGACGGTGGCGAGGGTTTCGATGTCGATGTTGTCGGTGGAGCCGAGGTTCAGGATCTCGCCATCGGCCCGATCATCGGTCAGGTGTTGGTCGTTGACGTGGACGATATCGTCGACGTGGGTGAAATCGCGTGTTTTCGAGCCATCATCGAAGATGACTGGGGGTTCGCCGTGGAAGCATCTCGAGACGAAACTGGTCATGGCCATGTTGGGGCGCATCCGTGGGCCAGGGACAGTGAAATATCTGAGGGAGACAGTCAAGTGGTCCGATAGATTGTGAGAGACGGTGCAGAAAGCACACGTACAGGTATTCCACTGCCTGCATTCGAGGCACGCAAGTTTGCGGCTAACGACCTATTAAACACAGCTACTCAAAACCGACCCGGGGTCACTTTGCAGCAATACCACGGATTGAGATAACGCAACCGACCCATAGCAGAGCGATCCATCTCCAAATTGCTAAATTCAATTCTGAGCGGTCGATGGGTGATATCGACTGAGTAGCTGATGTTCCTAACCAAAGATATTGTCCGGCTGGTGAGTACGGACTACACCATTTTCATGAGGTCAATACGCGTATGCAGGATAGATGTGAGTTCATCCGCAGACAGCCGTACTCGGTAAGAAAACCGGATTAAGAAACTGGCTTATATCACCAAAATTGCGCAGCCGGTGTTCCACAGTCCTCACAGACTACCGCTTCGTTTCCCTTGTATGTATCTCGAAAAACTGTTCCGCCACAATATGTGCAGCTGGTCCCAGCAATCCTGATTAGGGCGCTTTTTCCCTCCACACCCTGTTCCGTTGCTTGTTGCATCTAAACATAGCGAGGTATGTATCCATGTTAAAATTTTTGGCCAGGCGATATTACTGCGTAGTTGTCTTTTAACCGGGAGGTGGATATTTTAGTAAGTGTAAGACAGTTAAAGTTACTAATAATAAAAGAGGAATGTTGAATGTCTCTTTCAGAGTTGGAAGTCGTCGTTGTCAGAAACTATTTACGTTTGAAATATAGCCTATCACGCATGGGAAAGCAGCGTATCTTAGTAACTGGTGGGGCCGGATTCATTGGTTCGAATTTGGCTAACGAACTCGCTAAAGACAACGATGTCGTCGTCGTCGACAACGGCTACCTCGGCACCCCAAAAAATCTCGACGAAAGCGTTACATTTTGTGAACAAAGTGTCGTTGAACCCGATCTCCCGACGGACGTCGATATAGTATTTCACTTGGCCGCGTTGTCCTCTTACGCGATGCACGAGGACAATCCAACCCGTGGCGTTCGCGTGAATGTAGAAGGGTTCGTCAACGTTGTCGAACAAGCACTCGAAGACGGATGTGACACCGTCGTGTATGCATCAACCTCGTCAATTTACGGAAGTAGAACTGAGCCCTCACCGGAGGCGATGGACGTGGCCGTCAATACCGGCTACGAGGCGTCCAAACTCGCACGCGAGCGATACGCCGAGTACTTTTCTAACCACTACGACATGACTATGGCCGGGATGCGGTTTTTTTCAGTATATCAGGGCTACGGCGGGGCTGAAGAACACAAGGGCGAATACGCCAACGTAATCGCACAGTTTGCGGACGACATCGCCAACGGCGAGTCACCCGTCCTGTACGGTGATGGGACACAGACGCGGGACTTCACGCACGTCTCGGACATCGTTCGGGGGTTAGTGGTTGCGGCGGAGCACGAACTGGACGGGATCTACAACGTGGGGACTGGGAAAAGCTACGACTTCAATACGGTCGTCGAGCTGATCAACGACGAGCTGGGGACTGACGTCGAACCCGAGTACGTCGAGAATCCGATCCCCGAGTCCGTGTACGTCCATGACACGTGTGCTGATGCGTCGAAGCTTCAGTCAGAAACTGGGTGGGAGCCACAGATCGACTTCCAGGAGGGGATCCGACGGGTCTGCACGCAGTACGTCCAGTGAGAAATCGTCTAGACGAGCGGTTGATACTCCATCTCTCAGTTTTTGAGCGCCAATTCTTGGCTAAGGACCTACCAGTCATCAGTGATTGCTCGTCGATACCGATCCGCTGCCTGCTCGGCGACGGTATCCCAATCAAACGTTCGCGCCCGTGTTGTCGGATCCATAGCTGGTCGTTCACCAGCTACTGCGCGTCTGAGGGACGCGGTAACGTCATCTACGGTCGGCGATGCAAGGAAACCGGCGTCGTCGATTACCTCCGACGCCGCGGATTCGGGGTGGTCTGCGGCAACGACGGCACAATCCGCGGCCATCGCCTCCGCGATCGTGATACCAAATCCCTCACGTGTAGACGGCGAGGCGAAGATATCCGCCGCCCGCATGTGTGCGAGGACGTCTTCGTATTCATCTAAGAATCCGAGCATCGTCACTCGATCAGCGTGTTCGAGGCCCTGGGCCTGTCGTTCGAGTCGTTGCCGTTCTGGCCCGTCACCGATCACGCCCAGAGTTGCGTCGGGGTGCAAACTGGCAACGTGATCGAACGCCTCAAGCAGGATATCGACGTTCTTGTCCTCGATGAGGCGACCGGCATACAGGATATCAAACCCGTTGTCGGCAGGCTCGGTGGTTTCGATCTGCGTTACGTCGATCCCGTTCGGAACCACCTCAATCTTCTCTCGGGACGGTCCGATCTCGCTGAGCCGATCGGCGGTGACGTTCGAGACAGCAATTGGGAAGTGTGGCGTCTTGGCCGTAAGACGCTCGACGGTCTTCCCGAATGGAGCGAGATGACCGAGGTACTCATTCCAGTAGTCGAGCCAGACTTCGTGCCAGGTCGTGATTAGTGTCGTATCAGTGCCTATTGACGCGATTTTCGATCCAAGAACAGGAAAATAGGGGAAGAGAGAGGTGACCATAGCGTCGTGATTGGCGACGTTTCGTCGAAGCTCCGGAAGTAAGCGAGCGGAGAAGTCGATCGCTTCCGTAATTGACCGGCGTTCGTCAGCATAGAGTTCTCGCTCCGGTGCCACTCCGTAGAGTGTGACTCCTTCGTATTCCATCACCTGAGGTCCATCCCAGAAATGCCGACCGTAGACAGTCACATCGTGGCCCTCAGCTGCGAGCCGCGTCCCGATTTCGTGGATGCGTTTCTCGGCACCACCTTTCACGAAAGGGAAAACGACGTTCGAGACGAAGGCAATGTCCATTATTCCTGGATTACAACACGAGTGTAAATATCTTTGCGAAACGAGATCAGCTACTGTTGATACTCTACCGATATGTCCCTTCGTGTATCAACAAAGAATAAAACTATAAAGAGCAGGACTTCTTGACCCAGGATAATGACTGGCGATTGGGACCACGTTATTCTGCTTTCGGCAGACGCTCTCCGGGCCGATCACCTCTCGTGCCACGGCTATCACCGCGAGACATCGCCAAACATCGATGAGTTCGCTGCGGAGAGCCTGCACTTCACCAACGCTTACAGTGCAAGTTCACACACGCGTGAGGCCGTACCGGCGCTTCTCACCGGAGAGTTTCCAGACACGGCAGTCGATTCGGACTATCGTCTCGCAACAGATACGATCGCATCGACGCTCTTAGAGAACGGATTCAAGACCGCCGGTTTTCACTCCAATCCGTTCGTCTCTCGCGCATACGGCTTCAACCGAGGTTTCGACGAGTTCGACGACGATCTACACTTCGGAAAGAACAAGTTCGTCGCACTTGCACAGCGCGCCTTCGACAAACTCCGAAATCGACACTATGCACGGGCTGAGGAAATCAACGAGCGCTCGCTTACCTGGATCGATTCGTTGGACGACGACGATCGGTTCTTTCTCTGGAACCACTACATGGACACTCACGGGCCGTACGAGCCACCGGACGAGTACGAACAACTGTACCACGACGAAGGTCTGTCCGGGCGGGACGCCCAATCGCTCTACCGACGTGCAATTAACGATCCCGAATCGATTACCGATGAAGAACGGGAATTATTGATTGCACTCTACGATGGTGAGATTCGGTACAACGACGAGAAGATCGGCGAGTTCCTCCACGAGCTCCGTGAGCGCGACCTGTTGGAGCGCTCGTTGCTAATCTTTACCGCAGATCACGGCGACGCGTTCGGCGAGCACGGCTACTACGAACACCCACGCTACCTGCACGATGAAATTACCCACGTGCCACTGCTGCTCCGGCCGCCGGGCGGGGCCGACAAAACGGTAGCGACCCCGGTGAGTACGCTGGATATCGCTGCCACGATCGCAGCGGAGGTTGACGGCGGTGCAGACTACGACGGGCGCTCACTGTTCGAACTCGAGAACGAAGATCAAACGGTCTTCATGCAGGCTCGCGGCGAAAAAGAAGACAGCCATCTCCAACGGTATGCTCTCCGGACACGAGATGGAACCTGCTTCTGCGAACGAGACCAGGAGACAGATACGCTCGAATTCGGCGACTGTTCGTCCCGATCGCTACGAAGCGAGTTGGAAGCACACGTCGATCGCCGGGTCCGGCGGGAGAACGGCGAGGAGGTCGATGCTGCAGGCGAAGTCGACGAGGAGATCGATCGGCGGCTCGAGGCACTGGGATACAAAGAATGATCAACCTGTATACAGTGAACTAAGACCGTAACTGACACTATCTTCTCACAAACATACAAACATATGAAAACGATCACACTCTCGGACGATCTTGTGGAACGGCTCGAAGCGCGTGTTCAGTATACTGACTTCGAAACGGTCGACGAGTACGCCGAATTCACGCTCTCAGAAGTGGTTACGCGGGCCGAACGCGAATCGGACAAGACGGTGGACTCAGCAGTGCCACAGGACAAGGTTCAGGACCGACTCGAATCGCTCGGCTATCTCAACGAATAATGGCAGCCGAGAACTCACAGCGGAATCTGGTTCTCGTCACCGTCGACAGCCTCCGTGCAGACCACTGCGGGTTCGTAAATTCGGACTCCGACCTGACGCCGACGCTCGATCGGCTTGCAGCCGATGGCGTGACGTTCACCGACACGGTTGCGCCGGGGCCACGAACCCCGTCTTCGGTACCTGTGATGTTCACAGGCGAGTTTCTCGAGGACGACGACGACTGGACGATGACCAACTGGAAGAGGCGCCAGCAGCGGATCGGCCGCCATATGCGCCGGTTCAGACATCTGAGTGAACGGCTCCAGCAGCGCGGCTACGAAACCGCGGCCTTCACGACGAATCCGTGGACCACCCGCGATAGCAGCTTCGACCTCGGGTTCGACGAGTTCGCCGAGGTCAGCGCGACCAGCGACGACGTATCATCCCGGCACCTCTCCGACTCGAAACTTTTCAAATTCGCGGACACGGTCTTTGAGGCACTGCCGATCGATCCCGTCGACTGGAGCGGGAAAAAAGAGTGGTTCTCACAGTGGACCGGCTATTTCGATCTGATCAACCAGCAGCTCTCCGAGCTTCCGGAGCCGTTCTTTCTCTGGGTTTTTATTTTGGACTCACACCAGCCCTACATCACGCCACGGCGATTCCGGGAGGAGAGCTCCGCCTGGCAGATGTACTACTCGATCCTCCGGTACTGGCACGGCAAGGGCTCTGACGACGAGCTTCCCGATCACGCACGCGAGATGATCGCAAAGACGTACCGGGACGCAGTACGGTCCGTCGATGCCTTTGCGGGGGCACTCGAGGAGAGTCTCGCACCGTTCGATCCTGTCACCGTGTTCCACTCGGATCATGGCGAAGCACTGGGTGAACACGGCGCCTTTGGACACCTCCAGACGCTCTACGAGGAGAACCTGCACGTGCCGCTCTTCGTTCACAACGCGGGCACCGAGCAGACAGTTACGAAGCAGGTGTCACTGCAGTCGCTTCCGGACCTTCTGATCGACGTTACCGATCCAACCGATTTCGATCCGACAGCGTACACGCGGCGTTTTGCAATCTCGAAAACGGAGAACAATCAGCTGACGTCGGTCAGAACGCCCCGGTGGAAGCTCCTTACCGACGGCGACGACCACCGGCTCTACGATCTGCAGGCAGACCCCGACGAGACGAGCGACGTGGGGTCGCAGTACAGTGCGGTTACGTCGACGCTGGCAGACGTCTTCCGATCGCACGAAAGGACCCGATCGGAGAAAGCCCGTGTGAAAGCTGCGACAAGGGATCTGCTCGAGGACGAGACGCTATGACGGGGTCGTTGCGTATCTGTTTTATCACCAAGATGTATCCGCCGCGGACGGGCGGTGGGGCGACGTACGCCTACGAACTCGCGAACGCGCTCGGAGAGCGCGGTCACAGGGTCGACGTTTACACCCAACACGTTTCCGGTGAAGAAGAGATGCCCTGGGTCCACGAGAACGTCACCGTCACGCGACTGACGAAGACGCGACCACTAGTCGTGTTTTCGACACTATACTTCAGCATCGCCTGTCGGAGAGAGATCGATTTCAGTCAGTACGATATCGTACAGGGGACGCTGATGCCGGCGTCGACCGTTGCACTCGGGCCGCTCTTCGTTCGTGGGCTGGACTGTCCACTGGTCGTGACAAGTCACGGGACCTCACTGGGGGAGGCAACATCTGTGGCCCTAGAGACACCGTCGGACTACCTGCTGAAGTATTTCTTCCACCCAGTAAACGTCGCCATGGACTACTTCGCAGGTCGAACCGCCGATAGCGTTATTGCAATCAGTGATCACGCGAAACAACAGCTCAGCGGAACATACCGGTTCAATGAGGACAGTGTTCACATGATTCCACACGGTGTCGATCTCGATCGGTTTCAACCGAGCGAGACGGACCACGACGCCGTCAGTCCGGAGACGACGACGTTTCTGTACGTTGGTCGGCTTGGAGCGCGGAAGGGACTCTCACTGGCACTCAAATCGTTTTCTCTCGTCGACGATCCAGAGACGGAGTTCCTCATTGCGGGGACTGGCCGTCACAGAGAACAACTTGAGGCGCTAGCAGACGATCTTGGCATTGTCGATCGGGTTCACTTCCTCGGGTACGTCCCGAACGAGGAGCTGCCAGTACTGTACTCTTCGGCTGATGTGTTCGTCCTCCCTTCTCGATACGAGGGGTTCGGCCTGGTCGTCCTCGAGGCGATGGCGTGTGGCACGCCGGTCATCGGCGTCGAGGCCGGTGGCATTCCGACAGCCGTTGGCGAGGAGGGCGGCGGTCTCGTGGTCGACCGGACAGTGACCGACCTGGCCGACGCGTTCAGAACAGCAACCTCTCAATCGTGGATCGACGAAGCCAGTTCGGCCGCCGTTGGCCGTGCCGAATCGATGAGCTGGGGGGACGTGGCACAACAGGTAGAAAACGTTTACGCTCTCCAGAACGCTGAATACTCTTCGAAAGAGAAATTACCACAATGACTCAAGATATCGTTCTTATTACAATCGATGCTCTCCGCCACGATGTCACGTCGCGAATGGAGGCCGTCCGGACGCATTTTTCGGCCGACGAAACGAGCGAGGCGATTACCTCCGGTGCGGCAACCAACTGGGTTTTCCCTGGCATTCTGAGCGGGACGTACTATCCAGCGGCATACGGCAAGGACGGACTCCCGAAAGATGAGTTACGTACACTTCCCGACGTTCTCGGCGATGCGGGCTACGAGACCGGGGCGTTTCTCGGGTTCAATCCCTATCTCAGCAAGTGGGGCGATCGCTTCAACACCTTCTGGAACGGCGGCATCGCGAACGCCAACGAAGAGTGGTACTCAAATCAGCTCGAGAAGTGGGCCAGCAGGTTCTACCGAACGGCTCTACTGAAAAAACGCGTGCCCGGAACCGAGGTGGTACAGCAGGCGAGCAACTGGTACCACGATCACGACCAATCCTCACCTCGATTCCTCTGGATCCACCTCATGGAACCACATGGCCCGTACTATCCCGGTCTCTCCGCTGCCCGGGAGGTCGGACTGTTTGACGCATACCGGTCAATTATCAATTTTCATCGGTTCGGCGACGATGCACCACAGCAGGATATCGACGTCCAACGTGACCTGTACGAACGGTGTGTCGATCGTGCTGATGACCGAGTTGACGATATCATGGGGTTCGTAGACTCGGACGCCACTGTCGTGGTCGTCGCCGACCATGGCGAGGAGTTCGAACACGGACATATCGACCACGAACGGCTCTACGATGAGTGTGTGCGAGTCCCGTACTTCCACCGGAATCTGGGCGATCGATCGGTACCGGAGTCGGTCCGCCAGATCGACATCCCTGCCGAAATACTCGGCAGCGTGGGGGTAAGCGTTCCGGACGGTTGGGACGCAGAGTCCTTCGAGACGGACACCCCGGCGCTCATGCTCACGCCCTGGGAAGCAAACGGAACGTTTCAGTACGCAATCCGGACAAACACTGCGAAGTTAATTCGGACGTACGACATCGATTCCGGCGCGATCATCGAGACCGAGTACTACGATCTCGAGTCCGATCCGAACGAACAAGCGGATATCTACGGCATTGCAGAGACGGACACGCTCGAATCACAACTGGACGAGTTCGTCGAAGCTCACGAACATGCGGTCGAAATCAATCCGGAAACTGGGATCGATTCGTCCGTCGTTGACGACCGTCTCCGCAACCTTGGCTACAAATGACTCCCCTTCCGTCGGCCAACGTTTTTAATCGACGCACTAGCGTGGTGAGGATATAGATGCATTATCACGTCCGTGGACTCCGGTTGGTTCGGACGCTATCACCTGTTATCGCGCTTGGGGGTGGTGCAACCCTCCTATACATATTCGTCCAGCGCGAGTTTTGGTCGATCGTCGGACCGCTCGCCGGGTTTACGGTCGGCGCACTAATCATGGTCGTGTGGTGGGCAACGCGATCGCTTCACCGGACGGAAACAAAGACAGAGACTGACCAGCCGATCGAGTTTTCGCAACTCCCCGTCCAGGTACCGATCATCGTGACCTGTCTGTACATCGTGTTGATGCTCACCATCTTTCGGTTTTATCTTCACGAGCGTCCGATCGCCCAGTACTTCCTCTTCGGTGGATTTGCGGGCTTCATCGGCTACCAGATAGCCAGTGGGGCCTCGAAAAAACGCGTCGTCCCTCAGATCCTGGTCCTTTCGTTTCTCACCTACTGGAGCGTCCAGTTGTTGTTCCCGGCAGGGATGTACGATACAGACACTTACTATCGGTACATTCCACAGATTGAGTCTATATTGGCTTCGGGATATTGGAGAGGGGGTGAAACGTATATGGGTCACCTGCTTCATACAGCCGAATTTGCCGCAATCACCGGTCTTCCAGTTCAGGATGCGTATTTCCTCCTCGCTACGCTCCTATTGACAGGAACTATCCTCGTCATTTCGGTGCTCGACCGTGTGCTGCCCTCCATCTCAAAAGAGACCGTTCTTTTTGCTGCACTCGTATTCGCAATCACGAGTTGGACTCTCGGACGCGGAATGCATCCAAACAAACTCAACTACTTCTATCCACTGATCGTCCTCTTCGGCATAGTCGGAATCCAATTGTACCAGGCCGTCCGTTCATCGAGGATGGATATACACCGCTGGTTCATTATTGGAATTTTTATTATTCCAGCAGTAGTGTATGGTCATCGGTTCAGCGCTGGCGCAGCGTTGCTGTTTCTACTTGCGATTTTCGCCTTCGCAGCAGTTGGAAGATTGCTTCTCGCAGAAGAGTACAGTATTCTCTCAAAAGGACACCTCGGCCTGTTCGTGATGACGTATTTTCTCGCTGTTATCGGCAATCCAATCCACCAGGAGCCGCTAACTGGCCGCCTGACCAACATCATTACGTCGGTTATCGTTCCGGCAGATGAGGGGGGAGGGGGATCTGGCGGTCCCGGTCGATTCGACCAACTCCAATTGGACGTCCTCATCACTAGTACTACTGCGCAGACGCTCGTGTTTGCGCTTGCAGTTATTGGTTCAATCTGGATGTTTCGGCAACGGAAGTGGGACCACGATCTCGTTCTTTTCTGGATCGTCTGTTTGGGGGGCTTTCTCGGGATTTCTGTTCTGTTTAATTCGGTCGATACAGCACCGCAGCGGTTCTATGGAATGCTCATGCTGTTCGGATTCAATATCGCCATCGGGGTCGCGTTCAACGTGTTGCGGAAACAAGAAAGCGACGGGATCTGGCGATCGTCAATTAAATGGGGGAGGGTATTCGTTGCAGTACTCATCGTTTTGCTCGCCGTCACCAGTCTTGCCTCTCCTATTGCGGAACGCGCGACCTCTCCCGTTAGCGACGAAATCCCGGATATCAGACAGCACGATACAGCACCACTGAACGAGGGGAACCAGTGGGCAGATGAGTACACAACAAACGAGGTACGTATCGTCGCACCAAACAGTGACGTGTCGATCGAGAGAACTGGGCCGACACAGGGCGTAATAAATAGCACTGCGATCGAGTCCAGGACAGTAGTGTACTCAGAATGGTCGGAAAGACGGGGTGTGGGAGTCGGTCGTGCAGAAACTCTCGGTGGGACTACGTATCTATTTGTCTCATCGCCGGAACAACGGTCTGACAATCGTATATATATAAATGGAGAGACGAGAGTAATTGTGACTTCTTAAGAACTTGTTTATACGAGTTCTGTAAACCCACTTTGAATCCTGAATACAGGGATTTTTATATGACATAATCGACTGGTTATTATACCTTATTTGAAATCCATTTGGCCACTTTCCAACCCGGGGATCCAAACAAAGAAGCTCCAATCCGAACAAAGGATTTCAGAGGAAACCCGGTGTAGTAGCCTTGTTTTGCAAATGCTACAATAGCTCCTGCTGACCACACGTTGTTCCGTAACAACACACTTGCTTCAGTGTGGTAAGCTTCCGCGAGGGCGTGGTTACGCACTTGGTCCGGGTACCGATCGTACAATTCGGAGTACTCTGCGATAATCTGCTTTCGGCCCATCGCTGCGCCCATCGAACTACCTCGGCTACCAACCTCCTTGTTTTTGAACAGGAGTGGCTCGTTGACGAAGTCGAACTGAGTTCTCTCGGCTAGTGCAATCATGAGACCAAGATCGTCTCCTCCTGGCCG
>LFCJ01003611.1_pt1 | contig 11334 bp, 5 predicted proteins | sample 643141 | NCBI WGS metagenome assembly LFCJ01 (sample SAMN03766243, study PRJNA286221) | soda lake metagenome | biome: soda lake; feature: Kulunda steppe; material: water; isolation source: sample B1-Br-g2 brine of Lake Bitter-1 | place: Russia: Kulunda steppe | collected 2010-07 | reverse complement strand
TTGGAATTAGGGTTCCGAGCATCGACTTCAACATCGAATTGCATATCTAATTCTACACCATGTCTATCAGCTACACTATGTGTAACTGTAAATGTTCCAAGGTCATCATATGTGTAACTTATCTCTTCAGCCTCTGATATTTGTGTTCCGTCACCCATATCCCAGTCAAAGACGGTTGTTGATTCATATGGTTCTTCGTAGTGGGAGTCGTTTCCTTCTACTTCTAGAGGGTCTGAGACCCAGATTGAAACAGTATCTCCATCGTCTAATTCTGTTCCTTCATAAATTGGCTGTGGTTCAATAGGACCCCGGTTGATAACATCAACTTCAACATTATCTGTATCAGAAGCGCCAAACTCATCAATAACTTCAAGTGTTGGAGTGTAAGAGTCTCGAACCCGCTCTTCAGTACCTTCTGATGGAGGTCGGTTAATTGTTGGTTCACTGAATCGATAGTCATTCACATTTTCTTCGCTGATATTATTTCCTTCGATTGTCCAGATATAGTCGCTAATAGTGAATCCATTTGGATGGAACGAGTCCTGTCCCAAGAAGTTTGTATACTCATTAAGATTGATTGTTGTATCGAACTGAGCATCAGCGACAGGAGGTTCAGAAGTTACGGATACAGTTTTAGTGTCCGTTGCTTCGAAACCATCACCCTCCATTGTGAGTGTAACGGTGTAATCACCAGGTTCATCCCATGAGTGACCAACTTGGTCTAAGTCATCTCCATCCTCGTATACTGTTCCATCATCCATTTCCCATGTAATGTTCTCAACGAGGTTGTCTGGGTCATTAGAACTAAATGAATCATAAGTTCGGGTAGACCCTGCGTCCACTTCATCAGGCCCGCTGATTACTGGTTCGAATGGTTCACCCCGAACTTCGATATCTGAAACGGCTCTATCAGTTCCAGAAATTGTTTCAACTTCTAGTTCCACTCGGTAGGTTCCTTCTTCACTGAATGTATGTGATACTTGCTCACCTGTTGCTGTAGTTCCATCTCCGAAGTCCCATTCATATGAGCTGATTCCATTCCCATCAGGGTCTACAGAGTCACTCGCATCAAACTCAAGTTCTGTTTCGTCTGCAATTGGTGTGAAGTCATCTGGTTCATAACTAAATCGTGCTGTTGGTGGTTCACCTTCAACAGTAACCGTTCGAGTATCTGTTGCTGTATTACCATATTCATCAGCAATAGTTAATTGTGCTGTAAATTCACCTTCTTCTTGATATGCGTGTTGGACTGTTTCTCCAGATGCTGTACTACCATCTCCGAAGTCCCATTCATAGCTTACAATGCTTACACCTTCTATATCGTGAGAGCTACCACCACCATCAAATGAGAGGTCTTGCCCTGGACTTACTGTAATATCATCTCCAGCAAATGCTGTTGGAGGATATGTTGCGACTTCGATTGTTGTCGAAGTGTAACTGGTTGGCGCTGTCGTTTCATTATCGTTAACACCTAATTGAAGTGTATACCGACCAGATTCTGTGATTGTGTGTGTTAGATTTTCGTCAGTCCCAATCACTTGTTGGTTCCCATCTTCATCAATCAAAGTCCATGTATAGCTTCCATCTCCACTTGGAATCGTTGACTCGGATGCTGTAACTTCAAATGGTGTTCCTGGTTGTTCAACTACATAGGAAGATGTATTCACTGTATCAGCAAATCCACTAACTTCGTTCATTCTAGCAGTTGGAGGTAATGTTGCCCCATCAATACTGGCTGTAATGGAATCACCATATCCGATTGTAGAATATTCATGTGTTCCTGTAATAAATCTGTTAACATAGAATGTTACTGTTTGTGTTTCTCCGGGGTTAAGATTAACAGATTTTTGTCGAATATTTCTATCATCCTCTAATAGGTAAACAAATTCGTCTTCTAATACAGAATCCCCAACATTCTCAACCTCAAAGTGAATCCTCATCTGTTCACCTCTATTGAAGTCGGTCTCTGGGTTTCCTGAACGATTCGTGATTTCCATATTGTTCACATTTAACTGTCCGCTTGTGAAATTAACAGGGTTGTTACTTGATAGGACATCCATCATTTCAATATTGATAGATGTACTTTCAAATCCAGTTGCGTCTGCTGTAGGTTGTCCGTCTTCTAGGCTAAGTGGTTCTCGTTCATTAAGGGGGATACTATCACCATCAGCATCGACTTTTTCTTCTGGATGGTGTACGACTGCGTAAATACGCCCCTGTGAGTCAACATACTCTTGTTCTTGGGTACTTAGTTGGAAATACCGTGTCCGCTCGGACTCAAATATCTCATTATCATCATTACTTCCGATATAATAAGTTGTGTCTGGGTCTATTTCAGTTCCATTAGCTCGTACAAACCGTACTTCAGCGAATGCGTTGTAATCAGGATTTGTAATCATATATCGCATCTGAACTGTGTAGACCTGATTTGTTGGAATATTATTAAATTCGAATCCAATTCTCATCTGTTCATTAATTGGGCTGAGTTCGGCTCCGACTCCACTTGATGAACTTTGGATGTTTTCAAAGTTGAAGAGTTGTCCAACTGCTGTATCGACGCTGTTTTCAGGGTCTACTGGTGGAATACCTGTTGTATAATTTGGTCGGTCTGCTGTAATGGAGTCTTTGAATCTGTTTACACTAGTTGTAACTTGTTGTCGTTCACCGTCTGGTGAAATTGATGCTGTAATAGATGACCCTCTGTAATCTGTTACTGCGAGTTGGTGAGGGAGCTGGCTGTCAGAGGTTCGTTCATCGATAACGAGCCTGAACGGTTGTGACTCTGTTGAGTTATGTCGTCCTGCTTGAAATAGAACTCTGTATGATTTTTGCTCTCCTGGGTCAAGGGTGGTTTGATTTGTGAAATTGCCACCATCTGGCGATATAATTCTTGAGCCTGGTGGTGCGTCTGGGATATATGCGTCAAGGTCGGGTTCAAAGGCTCGTTCACTATTGTTTTCGATTGTGAACACCATTTGATTGGTTTGTCCTGGTCCGAATGTTTTAGAACCAAATTCAATATTTTTTACTCGAACTGTTCCGACTCTATCATCTGTCTCCAAAATCCATTCTTCCTGTGTCTCATCTACATCATAAGGGTTGTTTTCTTGGGCTTGCGTTGGTTCGGCGCTAAACCCAACAAAGAGTAAACCTACCAGTAGAGATATTGCAAATAGGCTTATGAAGAGATGACGGTTAGAGAGTCTCATTACTAGATGAAAACTATACAAAAGGTTTTATATCTTTGCTGGGTGTATATTAGTTAGTCATCATCCGCAAAGTCGATTGTGATATCAATACTTGTGTCCTCATCGACTTCTGGTGCTTCATAAATGAATCGAAGATTTCCATTATCCGCACTCGTCTGGATTCCAGGTTGGTCTAATCCTGGGCAGATGGATGAATCATCATCAGAGATGTCGAAGTTACCGATACAGTCCCCTGTTTGTGTATCAGTAGCGATTGCTTGTGTTTCAACACCAATTACAGGGTTATTGAATCTATCACGCACTTGGGCGTCAATTTGATTTCGTGATGATTCATCGATAACTAATGCGTCAGCATCCCATGCGATATATTCTTCGTCTTCAACTGGGACTTGCCCTGCGCTTTCACGAGTTGTGAGATGAACTCTAGACATTGTTAGTGTATACACATTATCCCCACCTGCTAACTGTACAGTGAGTGTATTGTTGTTTTCATCTACGACTACACTTTCCACATTTCCTGTGTTTACTTCATCTTCTAACAGGCTATCCCATGTCTCTTGGTCTAGTTTTGTTGGAACAGAGATTTCAAGAGGGTTGTTGGAGTCGTTTGGTTCGATTGTGATTGTTTGAGCTGGTGCGCTTACTGGGTGGGCTTCAACAGTTCTGACACCGATTGTATTCATATTAATATCACTTGTGAATGTTGAGAGATTAATGTTGTTATTGTTGACTAAATTCTGACCGCTTTGTGGTTGATATACATCACTATCTTCATAGTAATCAATCACCATTCCATTTTCAATGTGTGTTTGTGGTGCGTCTTGGAAATGGCGGTAATCTGGCTCATATGTGAGGAATCCGCCGACATCTCCGACTCCTTGGGACCATTCGTTACTATCGTCCCAATAGTTCCTAGATTCGGCTATTCCTTGGGCATTTTCTATTTGGATATCTGCCTCGGCGTCTTCAAACTCAAGGTCTCCAGCGGGGCTAGGTTGGTTAATAGCAGGGATTATCCCAAAGATAATCTGACCTTCGAATGCCGTTCCAAGTTGGAGTTGTTGTGTTCTAAGGTCGCCACTGTTTGAACTCCCTTGCATCTCATTATTCAGTTCTGCCATCTGTCCTCGGATAAGTCGGTTGTGTTCGATTTCCGTTTCTTCCTCTTGTACAGGAATGACCTGTGTTTGATACTGGGCGGCAGCGATAATGACTACCGTTAGGATAAGAAGGGCACCGATAACAACCGAGACACCAAGAGCAGTTGGCACCTCTGATGAAGAATTTCGTTGTATCATAATTTGAAAGCTTTCTTGTTAAGTATTATTTGGACTTTGGGTGCTTAAATAAGCTCCTTCTGTCTAGACTCTTATGTATGAGAAAACATCAGTTCCATTTAAACGCTTTGGAGACCCAATTATAATCCGAACATCAGGAAAAATAGAAGGTCTCCAACGAAAATCGTTGTAAGAATCGCTAGTGTCATCGGGACAAGGAACGGTAATCCAGGTGTCACCCATACTTCATCTTTCTCTAATAATGTATCAATTCGTGTGATTTCATCTTCGATATTCGCCTCTGGGGGTTCTTCATTATTCCACCAGTTTTTGAGTCCTTGAATAAATCCGACTGGTTCAGCAGGTTCCCATGGTGTGTCATCAGACTCTAAGAAGTATTTGATATCACGACCACTTTCAATATCAGTTAATGTGAGTGAATCATCACCAGTTGTCTCTCGTTTCCAGTCCATAAAGTCCATAAGGAATTTCGTATTAAGCCCGTTTTGAGAGAGCTTAAACGCATCTGAAAATGATTGTGGGGAATCATAGTCTTTTTCGATATCAATCATCCATGGGGCAATAATGTTTCCGAAATCTGATTCAAGTTCGGAAACTGGCTGTTTATATGCATACATCCAGACGCCGTATGTTCCAAATTCAATGTCTCTGTTTTTAATATTTCGATAGAGAATTCTTGCGGGGGCAAATGGAAGGAAGAATGCCATGTTTACAAGAATAGTTAACACAACAAGTGGGAATACGATATCAGATGGCGGTGTATATACAGGGATGTATAATGGGAGTGCCCCTAATTTCGGGAATACAGGAAGGGCGATTCCAATTGCGATAAACGCTTTGACATCAGCAAGTCCGAATAATCCGCTTATTTTTAGTGCAATAGCAAGGAGTGATGCGGCAAGAATGTTTGCTGTTACTTGGAACCCATATTCTACGGTTAATGGCTCTGTATATAGGTCTAGTCCGATGAATATTAATCCGCCGACGATAAGGATTCTCCACACTATGCTGTTTATTTCACGAGTCAGTAAGTCCTTTTTAGCGGCATAAATGAATACTCCTGTGATAAGGAACACTCGAAGGACATCTACAAATGAAATATCTGTGATTGTTGTTCCGATTGTAGAATACATCAGTATTAGTAAATGTTTTAGAGACTATTTATTTAAACTTATTGCTGATGTATCTGTGTTCCACTCTTGGATTTAAGTGAGTAGTCGGAGAAATAGATGGATTTATATGGGTGGATATTGTGTTTAGAGATATACTAATGTCTCTTCAAAACGCAATTAATGAGTCACCGTTCAAATTACGAGAGGGCGATTTTATCGAACATTACTTGTTAAAGTATGACTCGATTCAAGCTCGGGAGTATCAAGTGGAATTAACAACATCCTGTTTAAAGGAATCTACTGTTGTGGCGCTTCCTACTGGTACAGGGAAAACAATTGTAAGTCTATTAACTGCCGCAGAGCGACTACATTCTATTGGTGGACGGGTTCTCTTCTTAGCACCATTAAAGCCATTAGTTCAACAACAAGCGGATTCATTTGAAGAGCATTTAGATATCAAAGAGTCAGAGATTACAGTGTTCACTGGAGATGTTCGACCTGCTCAACGAGAACAGTTATGGGACGGTGATTCCAAGGCGATTTTTGCGACACCAAAAGTAATTGAAAATGACATTGTAGCAGGGAGAATCTCTTTGGACGATGTTTCACATATTACTTTTGATGAGTGTCACAGAGCAACTGGTGATTATTCGTATACATTTATCGCTGAAGAATATTGGAACATGGCAGACAATCCATTAGTGACAGGACTTTCAGCGTCTCCAGGAACAAATAAAGATGATATCATCTCAATCTGTGAGAATATCGGAGCAACAAACTTAGAGGTTGTATCAGAAGAAGACGAGTCTCTGCAGAAGCATTTGTTCGAGACAACAATTAGAGGGGAGTTCATTTCGCTTCCAGAGGACTTCAAAGACGCTAAAACGATTATCGAGACGAAGTTCAGGTCGTGTACAGAACAATTGAAAGAGGATGGGTATCTTTCAACGGTTAATCCTCGGCATAATGAATTGCGACATGGGTGTCGAAAGAAGATTCAAAAAGATGCTAATGCGGGTGATAAAAGTGCGTATGCGTCTATGTCTGTGTACGCAGAAGCGGTGAAGTTGTATGAGTTACAGAAGAATCTTGAGACAAAGGGTTTGAAAGCCGCAGGAGAGACAATTTCTGAATGGGAGGAGAAAGCACAATCTGGAGACGCAAGTAAAGCATTACAACGATTAGCAAGAGATAATGCGATTCAGAATATTCGTAAGTTAGCAGATTCGTTTGATGAGCCACATCCGAAGCTCTCTAAACTTCGAGTGTTAGTAGCAGAGACGCTTATTGATGGTGGAAATCTTATTATCTTTGCTGAGTATGTAGATACAGTCGATGAGATTGTTGAGTTCTTAACAGATTCAGATATTTCTGCGAAACGGTTTGTTGGTCAGTCAGGGATGACACGAGATGAACAACAGTCTCGGTTAGATGCCTTCAGACGGGGTGATTTCGATGTTCTTGTTGCGACGAAAGTTGGTGAAGAAGGGTTAGACCTTCCACAAGTATCACGGATTATTGAGTATCATCCTGTTTCTAGTGGTCTTCGAGAGGTTCAGCGAGCTGGGCGGACAGGAAGAGAAGCAGATGGTGAAGTCATTATTTTAGTTAATAAAGACACGATGGAGGAAGGAATGTTTTATGCGGCAAAGAAAAACAAGAATAAGATGCGGGAAAATCTCACTGAACTCGCAGATATGGAAGAGGATATTATTATGGAGTTACAAGAGAACCAGACAGTACTACAAGAACATGCGAAGACACTAACGCAGTATTCCGAAGAGAATGACGATTCAGAGGCGCAGGATGAACCAGAGGGGCAACTAACATTAGATGATATTGAGGATTCGATTGAAGTCACAGATGATGTAGAAAGTATTGATACTGGAGATACTTTTGACTCTGAACTGGTTAAGATTATCGTAGATTCACGAGAAATGAAGTCCTCTATTGGGCGTCGTTTACATAAAGAACCAGGCATTGAAGTCTCATTAGAAACACTTGAGGTAGGGGATTATATCCTAAGCAATGATTGTGCTGCTGAGAGAAAGGAGGTAACGGACTTCCTTGATACGCTAACTGGTGGGGATAGGTCTCTGTTTGAACAGTTAGGGGATATGGTTTCAGCATATGATAAGCCTGTATTATTCTTAGAAGGTGACACAGATGAGTTATATTCGGGTCGTGTTCACCGTAATGCGATTAATGGTGCGTTGGCATCGCTCCGCTTGGACTTTGGTGTACAGATTATCGAAACCGACTCAGAAGAAGAAACAGTTGAATGGATGAAATTAATTGCGAAGAGAGAACAAGATGATTCGACCTCTGAGGTTCAAGCTCACGGGAAGAAGAGTACAACGACAATGACAGACCAACAAGAGTATATTGTATCGAGTTTTGAAGATATTGGTGTCAAAACGGCTCGTTCATTATTGAATGAGTTTGGTACTGTTGAGGAAATAATGTCGGCAGATAGCGATGAATTACAGGGAGCAGATGGAGTTGGTCCAAAGACAGCAAATCATATTCGGGAAGTTGTGACAGAGGAATATTCAGGGTAGTTAGAGTCCGATTCTTTCGGAGATTTCTTTGATGTCTGCGACTAATTCATCAAAGACTCGTTCAAGTTCTTCTTTTGTTGATGCTCCTGGGAGAATTACATTTCCATTACCATAGATGAGTGTTACAACATCATATTCACGGCAAATAAGTGCGGGGAATTGTTCAGCTTCGTATTCTGTATTCTCTAAGCCAAACGCAATAGAGAGTTTGATAAGGTCAACTGAACGATTAAGTTTACCGTGACCGACAAAATTACAGATTTCGAACTTGATATCATCTCGGCTTCCAATTGGAAGGTCAAGGTCTAAGAGTTCATCTAAGAGTTCGTTTTGTGTCGCATAGACTAATTCTTCGTTTGCGGCTTTGATGATGTATTTTCCACTATCATAGAGAGTGATTCCTCCGTTTTCAAATACAAAATCTTTCCCGCTTCCTTCATGTTCTTTTACCTCTGCGTCGATATCTTCTGCTAACTGTTCTAGATTGAGTCCATCAAATGGAAGTTCTCCTGAACCAACTACATTCACAATTTCTAATTCGGGTTTCATTATTTTGTCTAACTAATGATAATTTTTCAGACATATATAAAGTTGACGCAGAGCCGACTTCAAAAATTAATTGCAAAATTATCCCTTTTTAGACGCTTAAAATAAGATTTAAAGCGTTATGCGTCTCTCATCGCCGCATCGATTTGCGAAGCTAACTCGGAATAACTCTGGATAATTTCGAAGGTTGTTCCTTCCATATGGAATCCAGGTGTTCTAGGGATTGAGTAACCCTCTGCTAAATCGCCGTTGTCTTCGATAACTGTCTGATACTCTCGATTCTGTGCCCGCTCGATAATTTCATCCGTTTCGTCACTAACTTCAGCAGCGGCTTCTTCAAGTAAATCCCATCCTAATCGATTCTGATTCTCATAGATGTACATCTTGAACTCCCAAAATGCGTCTTCTCCTTCTACATCCTGAACAGCTCTCAGTACTTGGTGTGCTTCTTCACTAAAACTGTTTGCGGGAAGAACCAAGTCATGGAAGATATAATTAATCTCTCCAGTTTCAATATAATCTCGTTGGAGGTTTTCAAAGATGTTTAGACTGTAACTCGCACATGCTGGACATCCCAAATCCTCAAATACAAGGAGGTCTACTCCATCTTCATCTCCAAGGCTGGGGTTTCCAACTTCCCGTTGTGATTCCGGGTCTGTTTCATCTGAACATCCTGCTAATCCTACTACTGTCCCTGTTCCTGCTAACATAAGAAATTTCCGCCTGTTTGTTTCCTTCATACTTATTAGAAACTGTTTTTAATACTTAAATGTATCCCTTAATTAATCGTGTGTTTAACTAACCATAGCGTCACTAACTCCATTTTGTTTTGTGATATGGATGGTTGTATCTGCTGTGTCAATTAGTCGTTCATTGTGGCTTACGATAAACACTTGTGGGACATCCCATTCTCTCATTGTTCTGATGAGTGAATCAAGTTTGTCAATATGTCCAGAGTCAAGGAATGTTGTTGGTTCATCAAGGATGAATGGTGGGAGTGTACCTCCACCCTCTCTTTCAGAGATAGCTCGATATACACCTGCTCTTAAAGCGATATTGACAAGTGCTGATTCACCACCGCTTGCTAATTCAGGGTCAATCTCTGTATTATCAGTTCGGAGTAAGGTGACTGTATAATCCTCATCCATTTTCAGTCGGTCATAAGTCTGGTTTTGATATACTTCTGTGAATACTTCATTCGCATAGTATTCGACTAATGCGATATTCTCTTTTCGAGCGTTCTTCTTCACTTGTGTGTATGTATCGATAACAGATTCAATCTCTTGGTATAATGTAGAATATCGAGAGTGTTCTTCTGAAAGAGACTCTGACCGCTCTGTTAGAGACTGAACTGTTTTTAGCTGTTCTTTTACCGAGTTGTAGTCGGATAATGCCGTCGTGTATTCTTCTTCAACGGTTTTCTTCTGTTGCTTTTCTGTTTTCAATCTCTCAACAACTTCATTATACTCTTCTTCTACTGAGTCTTTGTTGAATAATTTGTCTTCAACTTCAATAATCTCATCATCAATATCTTCGATTTTCTCTTCTACTGAGTCTAGTTCAGATGATTTCTGTGAAACTTGTAACTCTAGGTTCTCTATTTTATTACTAATCTCTGAGATTTGAGTTGAAACTTCTTTGATATCGGAGAGGGATTCTCGTTTAGACTTTAGTGTTGTTATCTGTGTTGTCACAGAGGTAATCTGTTCATCTAACTCAGCCAACTCCGATTCAAGAGTAGATTTCTGTGAAATGAGGTCTTGTTTGTGTTCGGTTTCATCTTGAAGTTGTTCTCTTACAGTTTCTTGGTCTTCTGTTAATTCATCAATCTCCTCTGTTAATCCAGCGGTTTCTTCCTGTAAGTCTTCGATTTCTTCGATTACATCTAACTGTGAGTTACAGTATGATACTTCGGCGTTTTGGATTACAATCTTTGATTCGATTTCTTCAAGATTATCCTGAAGAACCTCTGTATCGATAGCGAGATGTGATTCTAAATCTGATTCTAATTTCCGAATTGTTTCAGCAACCTTTCCGCTGTTCCAGTCCTCAGATTCAGCGATTTTACGGGTTTCCTCTGGCGTTATATCTTCCGCTGATGATTGACCTTCAGAGGGGATTTCAACCGATTCTGGCACCCACAGTCGGCTTACATTCTGTGCTGTGAATACTTCATCTTCCGAGGCTTGGATTTCATCTTCAATCCGTTCTTTCGTTGTTTGTAACCGAGTCACTGCTGTTTCAGCCTCATCGAGTTTGGATTCAAGATTCTTCTTTACTGATTCGACTGCTTGTTCTTCTATTGACTTGTTCGCAAGAAGTTGGTCTTTCTTATCAACTAACTGTGTTCTTCGTGTTTCCTTTGTTTCAATATCCTCATTAATGGATTCGATATCAGTCTCACAGTCCGCTATCGCTTGTGTAGTCTCGGCTATCTGTGTTTCGACTTGTGATAGTTCCTGTGTCGCAGTTGCGTGAGATTTCTCTGCGTCAGATTTCCGAGTTCGTAACTCATCGATTGCGGTATCTAAGGACTCAATCTCCTCAGTCACTTCAGGAAGCTCCGTATACTCGGAGTTGGATAATAGTGACTGTTTTTTGTCAACTA
>LFCJ01003609.1_pt1 | contig 11337 bp, 18 predicted proteins | sample 643141 | NCBI WGS metagenome assembly LFCJ01 (sample SAMN03766243, study PRJNA286221) | soda lake metagenome | biome: soda lake; feature: Kulunda steppe; material: water; isolation source: sample B1-Br-g2 brine of Lake Bitter-1 | place: Russia: Kulunda steppe | collected 2010-07 | reverse complement strand
GTGTTTATGTGTTTGTGAATTTTAGTAACACAATTGGGCATCTCAGCATAAATTGTGTCTTACACGAGCCTTTTTGGGGATAGGCAAAGACTTGACGAATATTCGGAGCCAGGCCCCAGGTCTGGCGTGCTCTTGAAACACATGCAAAAAACACGCGCCCATCACCTGCTGCTGGGCACAATCCAACCGCACTTGTGCTGCCGACCAGGTGTCACCAGCGAAAAGTACATCAGAACGATGCCCTGCCCTGTGGTGCCCCAGCTTGCCCAGCACAGGCGCAACGCGTCCTCACCAATGAGGGGGTCTCGGTCATTGGGAGGGTCTCGAAAGAACTCCTCCAAGTACATCCACAAAATGCCATCCATCAAAACCTTGCAGGTGTGGGCGTGCGTGCTGGTGCGTACTGGTGTGTGTGTGTGTGTGTGTGTGTGTGTGTGTGAATTTGAATGTGTGTGTATGAATGTGAATGTGTGTGTGCACATTTGCTTGCATGTGTGCTTATGTGTATGTGTGTGCGCGCACGCGTGTGTGCATGCGTGGGTGTGTGCACATTGCATTTGTGCTTGCGTGTGCGTGTTCTATGTGTGCGCACATGTGCCTGCATGTTTGTGTGCATTTTTGCGTGCAGGCATGTGTGTGGATACGTAGGCATACCTGAGTGTGTTTGCTCTGTGTTGAGGAGATGTGCAGATGCTTAACATGAGTGTGAATGCAAAAGTGGCTGTGGTTGCACGACATGCCTTGGGGGCACGTGAGCTGGGCGGGATGGTGTCGAAATACTAGGTTTATAGGTTTCAAGGCTGTATCCACCAAACGAGGGCAGCTTAGCCGGTTGTGAGCCTCCAGTGAGGATCGAACCCCGAACCCACAAGTTGCGGGGGTGGACAGCCGACTTCCCATCAAATGCTAGGAAGGTTGGCACGCCAGACCTGGGCTGCTACTTAACTGTGACTAAGGTCCCATGCAGGCCTTAGGTTTGAAACTAAGGGTCAGAGATCAGTCGGTGTAGCTCGCACCGCATGCAGATGTCAGTAACTGAAATTCTGTTGCAGAATGCTTGTGATCCATGTTGACCACAACCGTTTCGGTCCATGCATATGCCCGCAGGACAAGGCCAACGCCCTATACTTGCACTCGCGTGACAACACCACAGGCTACACACGCAGCAGCCTGGGGCCCAAGACATTTGGCATGCTGCGTGGGGGCTCTTGGGATGGGCTGGACAGGGTGGCGCCCCAAATGTCTGCGAGCCAGATGGATTATCACAGGTACTTTGCCACCTGGTTGACGTTAGACTTGCTTGGCTTTCTCCCTGCTGAACGCCATTGTTAATGGGTACAGATCTTAACCTTGCCCATGAAATGTTGTAAGGCCCAGGGCTAATAGAGTGCCAACACACTTTTCTGTGAGACGGCTCGGCAATGCGCCACAATGATTTTTGGTAAGTTTTGATCAAATGCAGGAGGAGCCTGATCCTTTTTCCTTAGGGCGCAAGCCACTTGCAGCAATTTAATTTTTGCTGGAAAAGAGAAGGGGAGGCCAACGCTTTGCCAAGTGGCTATCAGGACAGAGAGTGCAAGTAGTTGTGGGATGACATGATCTTGGTAATAGAGAAGTCCAAGATGATGAAGTGGCCCCTGCTGTCCCGCTCTCTGTGTTCTCAGTTTCCAGAGAGAAAGCAAGACGTTCTTGGGGCAAACACCCCAGCTCCTGTACACTGCTGCCCATCACAAGCTTGCTTTTGCCCATTGCAAACACGCAGAATTAGTAGCCCTGGCATGGAGCATTGCCTGGGGTCAGCAGCATCATCAGTGGCAGGCTCTTCCCCCAGGGACAGCGGCGCGTGCAAGGGCAATTCAAGGGTGTCAGTGGCGTTTAGTGCAGCCCTGCAGGTGCGTGAGCCCTTACTAGCCAGTTTTGGGTGGCAGGCCGAGAACCAGGCCAGCCTTGTTCCTGTTATTTGCTTGCTGTTCACGAGGGTAGATGAGAAGCTTAATCCTTGCAGGCCCCTTTTACGTAGCCTTGCTCTGTCCTTCCTCAGCTGTGGGCAACCAGTTGGCCGGAAACAGCTCTGAGTCCCTGCAGTGTGCACATGCCTGGCAGCACACCCGCTCTTCTGGCTTTCATGCATAACAAGCCTTCACGCAAGGGCCCATGGATAGTTCAGCCGAATTCATGTCCACGAAAGATCACGGTGTTATCCCACAGCCCTCTGGAAAGCATTGTGGTTCTGCTTTTTGCTTTTAAACGTGTTTTCTGCTCACTACTCTGAAGATGCGGCACTTCCATCTCCATTTCATAGTTGTTCACTCTCTCTGGGAGTGCGAATATGCGGGCATGCATGGTGTGAGAGTTCGCTATTACTGCTTTTGGGCTCCATGGTTTCACTTTTCTTCCAAGAAACCCTGAAAATTAGAAGTGTTTCATGCATCATTGTGCGGTTTGAATTTGCAAGAGCGCTTTGTAAAGAGTTACACCTGCAGAATAGTGCTTTTTGCCTTTAAGGCTGTTTCTACTTGTGCATGCAGCTGGAAGCTTTGAGTGCGCGCAGAAGTTATGGCGCAACCCTTACGGACGGCAGCCTTTTGCCAGACGACGGCCATCCCTGCCTTGGAAGAGAGAGCGCTGGCTTTTGTGACCTATTCTGCACTGGATCTCAGCTGAGGCCCTCGAAGTCCACAGAACCTGTGGTGCAAAGGACTGCCAGTGGCAGCAATCCGTGCTATGGCTGGAGCCCTCTCTCCTCCCACACATCCTGTGCTCACAGTTTTCCCCACCATTTCAGCAAGAGTGGCGGCAAGCTGCCCGAAGGCAACAACAAAAAGTTGGAGACTGCATGGGCAGTAGCTGCGCGTGTGAAGCTGGCTGCCAGCCTTGCAGGTGCGCTTGCATATTTCACAAAATTCATGGCCTGATTCGTAGAAGGCAGACTGCTGGTTGTCAGTATCAAACAGGAACCTGTACATCATTCTTCTTGTAAAATTGGTGGGGTACAGGTTGGTGCGCTGTGAGCTTGCAAGTAACACCTCGAATGATTGGAGAATCTAAAGGATCTCTGGGGGTTGAGTGCAAATTGGATTCAAGGTTGTTGGCGAGACATGAGTTGCTTCTGCTATTGTCCAACACGCAGCATGCGTCACATGTACCTGTGCAGGTCTGCCGGACTGATCTGATACGTGTGATTTGGGAGCACCTCTCTTTGGCTTATGGAAGAAGGTACTTTCACCATAGCCCTTGTTAACATTTTGTGACAAAGGATATTAAAATACCATTGCCTCATTCTTGTGTTTGGCACTGTCATTCAAAAATTCAGTTGATCATTTGCATCCATCCCATTCAATAGTGAGTTGTCCAACAAAGTCTGTTGTTGTATTAAGCAGGTCCTGGAATAAGCAGTTGCACCGGATAATATGCTTGTTTAAGGCGACTCATCCAACTCTCCCACTAACCATAGAGTAGTAGCATGGGCCCTGTGTGTGCGCTTATGAACAGCACAAAGAGCATATTTTGTACATGCACTATGCTGCACACCCACTTGTTTGCCATGAGCATGTCCTACAAGAAGCTTTTGTTGAAGACTGTGTACACCATTGTGCCCTACTCTCGAGACTTCGTATGTTATTACTTAGCAACAAGACCAGTTGTCTTAACACGTTTTCTAAGTTGTCATCATGCCTTGCAAGCACGTGGAACAGGCTCTACCGCAAGCCTTTGGCTACTTGTTGTGCACATTCTTTTTCGTGGACTTTTTTTTCTTTTTCCAGCATGCATTTACACAAGCATTACAAGGTTTAGGGAAAGTTTTTAGATGTACCATCAATGCAACCTGGTGTCACGCCGAGAGACTGCTGCATCCAAACTAGACTCGCAGCATGGCCATAACAAACTGCATAAATCTGGTGTGACACTGAACCTCTTTCTAGAAAGGCACCAATGTCTCGAGAGAAAGGTAGTGTATGAGAAGCAGTAATGCGAACCAGAAAGACAGCTCTAAAAGCAGGCCGTGAAGCATAAGTTAAGGAAAGGTGACAAAGCTAAACCTGTCAAAAGAGGGTGGCTAAGCTGATGTCAATCAGGCCTGCAAGGCGCGGGCAATGAGACAAGGTGCCGCTTCATAACACCCAGTGGTGTTTAGAAACTTCATGTTAGTTTACAGGATTTTAAGGTAAGGTAAGGTAAGGTTTCAAGGCTGTATCTGCCGAACGAGGGCAGCTTAGCCGGTTGTGGCCTCCAGTGAGGTTCGAACCCCAAACCCACAGGTTGCGAGGGTGGATAATCGACTTTCCATCGCAGGTGCCCCGCCGCCTGCTCGACTATCCGGAGCTAGGATTTTACAGGATTTTTGTCACGATGATTCTTAGTCAGTGATGAATCATAGTCAAACTGAAGTTGGTTAGTCAGTTGCTTGTATTTCTGGCTGAGCAACAACTGAGGTACTCAGTTTTGGTAATCCATTTTAATGACAAGCCATTGCAAGTGGCACCGGTCAAAAAAGCGTGACGGCAAGGCTGCATGTGGAATCATTGTATGATACAAGTAGAAAGAAATAAAGTTTACAAGTTTACATTTGACCTTCAGCCAGGAAGTTTGACTGTTCAGGTTGCTGGTGAACACCAGCCATACAAGTTTGAGTTTGACCTTCAGCCAGATAGTTTGACTGATCAGGTTGCAGGTGAACACCAGCCATCAGATAAACATCTATAAGCTTTGAAATAAAGTTTACAAGTTTAAGTTTGACCTTCAGCCAGGTAGTTTGACTGATCAGGTTGCTGGTGAACACCAGCCATCACATAAACATCCATGAGCTTTGAAATAAAACGATAGGAATCATTAGTTTGTTTCTGGAAAAAATTGAAGACATCTTCAGAACAAGCTTGAGAGAAATAAAAAGCTCCAGTCCGATTGACAGTAATTTTGTGAGCCAGTGGTAAATCGTGACACAAGTCTGCATATTGAAGCCTCAACGAACATATTTGCATGCAAGGCAAAGCAAAGTAGAAAGAAAGAAAGACTACGCCAACAACAGTAGGTAAAAGCAGTTGCTTGTTTTAGAAAAATGTTTGCTGTACCTACTAACAAACAGGTTTTTGTAAAAGAACTTAACCTGGACTCACAATACCTCCCCTACTTGTGACTTGTGTAATGCACATGATGTACAAGACGAGCAACACGTCCTTTTCCACTGCACCCATCCCGGATGGGCCACACATGGTCTCTCTCCAAAGGACTTATGCTTCCCTATTTCCCTTTCCCGCAGGTTTAATCAATGTGCCTGCTTTTCTTGGCCAGGAAAACAATAAGCTCTATTTCTTCCTTCATACACTGATAGTTTTTAATGAGCAGGCTAGCAGTCGCACTTCTTGAATAAAGGCCTTTTTCTTGTAACCCTTGCAACCCTTGTAAAAGAACTTAAAGGGGGGGGAAAGGCACTTTGTTATGTCTGAGACTGCCAGTCCTTTTCTGTGGAGGCCCCTTATATTTTGCATGCCTTGCCTAGTCAAACTGTCCTTGATTTCCTTTCTCAACGGCACAACAAACTCTGCCATTTTATTTCGGACATCATGGACTATTTTCTGGCTGGTGAAGACCAGCCACAAACCAATCAGCCTAAGGACCAGGCTGGCGGTCCCCTAACTTGTGATGTTGACGGCAGCTCGGCAGAGATGTTGACAAAGCGTGCTGTGCTGTTGCTTGGCAGCCTTGAGCTGGCTTGTAGGCCTGGCATATTTGCAATTCTTGACTTCCACGAGATGGATGTGCAGCTGATTGGGTATGAGCTGACTATCATTCCGAACCCTGGACAAAGGCTGGTAGGCTTTTGTTTGTTGCTGAGAACCCCTTATCCCCTTTACACCGGGTACCCTGCCCTACTTCTTAATGCATATCTAGGGTGAGCATCCGGTGTGTGTCTTCTTTTGTTAGGAGTTTCATTCACTAGTATAGCATCTGGACGGCTAGTTATGGCTCTTTACTTAGTAGAGAAATGACGAGGGAAAAGCCATTCAGGGATGGTTCTGTAGGTAGATCCCACAGGGATCTGTAGGTTTTGTGATGCCAAATGGTCTTTGCTGCCAATGTCCGTTTGGACAAAACAGCCCCCTAGGGAGCCTGCTTCCATAGCTTTCATGAAAAGTCTACAAGCGATCATATGGTGTTCAGTAATCATACCGGAGATGGTCTGGTGTTGACAACCTGATAGCAAGTGTAAAGCACTGTCAGAATGACGGTTAAGGTGGCATTAAAGGCCCAGAGAGCATAATTGATGTTTTTGGGGCTACGAGAACCCTGGTGATTTGAGTTGTAACCGGTTTTAGGGTTTGCATGACCAAGCTTGTGTTACAAGTGCGTATGTGCCTTCAGGGCATTGTGAAGATTTGATAATACTATATATGCATACCTGACACCAACAGAAGTCATCACGTGAATCCCAATGGCTCCAATATTACTAATACTGTCCATAGGGCTGAGCTTGCAGGCATTGCTGCAGCCATTTCTCATGACTACTTTCTGATAGCTACCGACAGTGAAAACTCAATGAGACAAGTTAGAAAACAGATCAGATACCCAGAATTGCAAACCTACCACATCCACCACAACTCCTTAGAGACTATCATCAAAGCAATCCGCAACACTGCGACACTCTCCGTAAAATTCCTGAAAGTAAAAGCCCACTCCGGCATTATTGTTAATGAGCGTGCTGATCAGATAGCAAACCATGTGGCCAAACATCCTGAAGCTGCTGACACTGGTATCAAAATGGCAGGGCATGGAGGTAACCCTTTTCACAACATCATTTGGCTTGCAACCTCCATGGATGATCCAAACACACAATGTCCTATTATGGACAACGGTAATCAATCCCAACCTTACCAACCCCATGTGCGCTCCCCAACAAATGCAACGCGCTACAAGTACACATGCATGAGGTCCACAAACCAGGCAACGCACAAACTGATACCAGCTACTACACCTATTACCAGAATTTAATCAAGAATAAGAGTGCCCAAAGCAAAATCAGTGATGCTTTTTGGTCTATACTTGGCATCTCTCAAAAGCTCTCTCACAAGCTTTTCCTTAAGGACAAGAGACATTGATCAAATACCGGTCTGGCACGATCTACAAACAAAAACACGCTGTCCGTTTCAAGCAGTCCAACAGCCTTAGTTAACCCATTTGCCCCTGCCAAGACAGTGCACTTCACATCCTCTCAGGGTGCCAGCATCCCATCATAAGAGACATGGTGATCAAACGCCACATTACAGGCAGACTTATCACAAAAGCCATAAGTAAAGGTTCTCTACACTCCTGTCTCATATCCACAGATGTGGGCAGTGCTGACAAGCATCATGTGCAAAATCTTCAAATACCTGTGACAGCAGAATCCAGTTCCTCCGGCTTGGATTTTTGCTATAAACCACAATCAAAGAGACCGACTAACTTCTTGCCTTGACGCCATTTCAGTGACTCCAAATAAAACACGCAAGAGCAATTCCCAAAATCAACAGAACCATCCCAATGATCAAGGCCTTACTTTAAGGAGTGGAAGGAGGGTGGTTTTGGGTAGGGGGCAGGGTTCTTTAGCAGCAGCCACAGCAGCTGGAGGCAGACCCCATCACCAGCCACAGCTTACCAGCCTAGACAGACTCGCCCTGAGCATCTCCCTTGGCAGCGTCGTACCACCCATCTCATTGAGATCAAGTACTGTGAAGACACTCGCCCTGAGCAGCAGCTCCAAGCTGCCCATGCTCGCCTTAGACGCAGCATTGCAGGAGACCATGTTCTTCATGTCATTCTCTTAGGTGTACGGGGTGTTTTTTACATTCCTCACACTTTGGTTCCTCTGAAAAGTCCCGGCCTTGATTCACAGAGTCCAGAAACTTGCTCTCAAGCTTCATGCTCATTCTGTGCACTACGCTCATAAGCTTGTACAGACCAGACGTTCTCTTGAGCATTCTACTCACCTTCAAACTTATCAGGAGAGGTCTGCTGGCTTGTCTGCCCGCAGCCCTCCTGATCCTAATTGACTGCTTTCTTCTTTTCTGGTGAAGGGCTTTTCGTCCCAAGTGGCCCCTTTTCCTTACTTGATGTGAGGAGCTTCTTTGCTGCTTGCGTAGTTTTTCGAATCTATTCTTCTTCTTTCTATATGCATGGCTCGCATAACTTGTGTTACTTGATACTTGGCCATGGCATCTGTGCATTCATGACCAGCAATACCAGCATAGGATTTGACTTCAAAAAGGTGCACAGGGGTTGGTGAGACACGGACAGTTTGTACAAGCATCTTCAAGATATCCGCTTGTGTATGGTGGCGATGAAGCTCAAGGTACAGCAAGTACTTCCTGATTTGGTGAGGAGACGAGGCTGACAGTGGCAATATCTGAGTGGCCAAGAAGAAAGGCAGATGGCAGCCAGTTCAGCTCTACCGATGGTGTTTGTATTAACTATCATATGGAATGATGAAATTATCATGGACCAACAGCCGGGCATTTGAGGTCTTATCTGCTCTTTACGAAATACATGGGGCTAATGTGCACGTCTCTGCTATAATGAGCCGTTCCAAAATCAACATGAATGACTTTGAACTGTTGCTGCGTGAGCAAACCATTCGAGAATGGAGAGACCTGGACCAGATTCACCCACATGATGCACATGCTTCCAGCAGGGTCACGAGGACGTATCACACCCATTTTGGAGCGCCCATAGGGAGTCAAACTGGCTGGTGGGACGATTAGAAACGCGCAACCAAACCAACTCTGCCTTCATACCTACGACACAATATCCCAAACCATCCCTCGCGAGCTCTTTCTAGACTCAGACTCTCTGGTCACAACTTGAATGTTGAGCGTCTCCGGCAACGACAACTCAGAGTGCCTTACGAGCTGAGAATCTGCACTTACTGCAACTGGCACTGTGTGCAAGATAAAGAACATGTCCTCTTGTATTGCCCAAGTGCTGACTTGGCAAACTTGCGGGTCAAAAACCACCATCTCTTCTGCAGCCCATCTAGTCGCTCAAACAAGCTAAGAGACTTTATTAGCCAGGCAGACACCAAAGGCCTAGCCTTGTACGTACATGAGTGCCTAGAAAGCTGTGACTAGATATCAGAACACTACCTAGCTTGCCTTTATTGGTTTCCCTAATTGAATTTCCCTAAGAAAGCGAATGATATGGATATTTCTCTTTTTTGGACTGGCTTATTTGGACTGGCAAGAAGTTTGTAAAATTGCAAGTGTCTCAAGTTGGGTTTTGCACACTTTTACATAATCATCTCAATGAACGGTGCAAAAAGTGCCCGGGTCCCGGGACTTCGGCACACTTGTTTTGTTAACAATCCTGCAAATGTGAGGTCCTGTGTAGCTTCGGGTTCCGCACATCCCAGGTTACAAAAGTGCAAAGGTGGTAGAACACTTGACATGTTGCAAGGACCAGGCCGGTTTGGACACGGCAGAATCAATGTTGCCAATGCATCCAACACTACGGCAAGAGAGACTCAGACCATACAACAGCCGGATCAGCGTGCCATCGAGCGCGCGCAGGCACACTTGGATGCCTTCCTGACAGAGGTTAAATGCAATACGATCATCATGGCCCCTCCCTCCTCACCTCTTAACATTGCCGAGCCATTCGCAAAGAAAGATAGCACATCCCAGCCAGACAGCTCCGCCAAAGAATGCGACTGCATGGTGATGATCTTTCCAGGTGAGGCGCACGTGGGCAGGCAGACCTGCATCTGGCAAGGTAAGAAGTGCATCTTGCGCTTGTGTGAGAAAACATGCCTCTCATTTGCTTGCTTGCTGATGTACAACTGGTTCAAAGCAGGAATCTGAGGAAAATTGTGCCTTGTGACCAGCCTCGTCTGAGTGCAAGTTTGCCGCGCTTGCCCATCACAATGTCCTTCCTTTCTGCTCCTGCAAAAGCTCCTGGAAGAAGTCCTCAGAGCTAAATTCGTCCTTTTTGACCTTAAAAAAATAGGAGAGCAATTCACTGACGTTTGCTAATGCAGCTGTGTTAGCTACTAAAAGGGCCAGCCATATGTATATGTAGATGTTTATCGTGCCCAGATTAGCATGCACACTCTACATATATTGGCACTGCAGGAGCTGCCCTTGCACCGACCAATTACAAAGCTCTAGCTGCGGCAACATCTCGAGCTGCTGCTGCCAACTACAGCTCAGCAGGTGCGTATAAGGTGCTCAGACCCTCGGTCTAGTGACGACAAATAGATAACTAGATTTTAGACCAAGCTACCTATCTCGCTCTTTCCCTCCCAGCGCTTCATTTGGTGGGCCTTTTCAATGTTATTTCCAGATAACGCAATTTAACAAGCAACTACACAAATCCAGTCAAGTGCAAAGCACGGAGGGCTAGTTAACGTTCTCAGGCAGAGTATGTGAGGGCCCAAGTGCAACAGATCCCAGAAGCAGCAATCAGAGCAGGAGGTTGCTAGAGCAGCAAAATTGGTTGGGCAACACTTATGCTTGCATACTCCTGATGAAGCAGCCTGTGCGGCAAGCGCTTGCTCAGAAGTGCTATTCTGCGCCAGCAGACACCCACTTGATGCCCTGTTGAGTTGGTTGGTCGGTTGAGCCGTGTAGTGCCAGCATTAGGCACAACTACGGGCCAACGGTACGGTGACTGAGCAGGGGTAAATACAGTACACGATAGCACCATTTTGCCAGCGTAATTGGTGCGCATTCCAGTCATGACACTTTCAAAACTGGCAAAAAGGTGGTCTTGTTGTCCCCCCTTGCAGGCATGCGCTGCTGGGTGACAGTTGCAGGCGTTGATCTGATACAGCTGCTCCCATTGTTGGGCGAGCTTGAGGCAATGGAACAAAGCAACGTGCCGCCAGGTGAATGTAAACCAGGATTGGTCATGTGTCCACATGCTCGTGCCAATGCACGTACAATACGAAGAATGCGCATAACACAAATAATGCATGTATTTGACGTCAATTTTTCCGCATTTAGGGGTTGAATTTGAAAGTTGCTATTGGGGGTTAGAGGGGTGCTTGTGGACCATCATCTGCCTCCCCAGCTACTCTTAACCAAGGATGTAAACAGCGCGATTTTCGTTTTTCGCTGGGGGAAAATGCCTTAAATTCGCGCTGTGGACGTTTTGCCTTTTGAAATACTGTTAAATTCAAGAGTACAGGGGGGGGGCTGGCAGCCACAGCCTTGCGCAGGGACACTCTCCTATTCAGTGTCACTGTGTTGTTGCATGAATCAAAATAAATTCATAGCATTTTATGCAGTTCTAGCACTCTCTCTCTAATCCTCATCACTGAAAAATCCCCCACAAGTGCAGTACTGCTGGACCCCCCTCCTCCTCCTCCTC
>LFCJ01003608.1_pt1 | contig 11343 bp, 8 predicted proteins | sample 643141 | NCBI WGS metagenome assembly LFCJ01 (sample SAMN03766243, study PRJNA286221) | soda lake metagenome | biome: soda lake; feature: Kulunda steppe; material: water; isolation source: sample B1-Br-g2 brine of Lake Bitter-1 | place: Russia: Kulunda steppe | collected 2010-07 | reverse complement strand
CGTCGGTTCGGGCCTCGAACCCTTCCGTGGGCTGGGGCTCGAACTCTCCCGTGGGCTGGGGCTCGAACCATACCGTCGGTCGGGGCCCGATCGGAGCCGACCCGTCGACCCTCAGAGCTCCGACTGTGAACTTTCGGGCCGACGCTCGCGCTGGAGCGCCGTCCGGGTATCCGGCGAGAGCCCGACAAGGTGACACAGCGGGTTGCCCGGGTAGACGACCGGGTTCTCGAGGACGCCGACGATCAGGCCGGTAAACGGCGCGTCGACGGTGACGACCTCGTCTTCTTCCTTGAACGGGTTCGTGATCGTACAGATCACCTCGCCCTCCTCGACGAGCGCGCCGCGGCCGCGTTTCATGTCGACGATGCCGCCGGCGTCGGCACGGAGCCACGTCTTCTCGTCGTCGTCGTCGATGATCGTCCGCCAACCGGGCCAGTGAACCGACGAGTCGGGGTGACAGCCGAACTCGGCGAGGGCGCTCGCGACGCCCGTCAGCGCGCGGTCGATGAGTTTTCGCTGGAAGCGGTGTGCTTCTCCCATCTCGACCGTGATTGTCGGAACGCCAGCGTCGGTCGCCTCGCGACGGAGGGTTCCGGACGGTCCCTGGCCGGCGATGACGACGTTCGAACTGAACGACTTGGCCAGGCGGTCGACCGTCGGATCGTCCACGTTCGCCCGGACGTGGAGCATGTTGGTCCGGCCACGCGTCGAGGTGTGAAAGTCGATACCCAGGTCACAGGGTTCGATGAAGTTCGTGAAGATGCGGTGGGCCATCCGTCTCGCACTCGTCGATCCTTCCCGGCCCGGAAACGACCGGTTCAGGTCCCGGTCGTAGATCGGCAGGTACCGTTCCTGGGCGAGAAAGCCGGGGACGTTCATCACGGGCAGACAGACCAGCGTCCCGTGAAGCCGGGAGTGATCCCAGTCGTGGGCTACCTCACGGACGACTTCGATGCCGTTGAGTTCGTCCCCGTGGGCCGCCGCGGAGAGAAACACCGTCGGACCCGGATACGCCCCGTTGACGACGGTGACTGGTATTCTGACGGGATCTCCGAGGTACGTTTCGCTGATCCCATAGCGGATGTTGGCCGACTCTCCAGGGTCGACGCGGCCGCCGTTGTAGGTGAAGACGTCGTCCACATTGGACGATTCGCCGTCGGGCGGTTCGTCGCCCGGACCGTGATCGCTCATACGGACCACTCCGGCGTCAGTGACGTGAATCTTCCCTTCCGAAACGAACCCGTCCTAATTCGTATCGGATCCCGTGGACGAACTGGACGGTCGTGGCGAATCTCTCCCCGTGGGCATACGTTTTGTAGGATGGGGTGGTACAGTGACGCATGCAGCTGCGAGAAGCAACTCCGGACGACGTCGACGACGTCAAGCAGATCGCCAGGAACTCGCTCAACTCGACGTATACGGACTTTCTCGAGGAGTCGACCATCGACGACGCACTCGAGGAGTGGTACGGCGAGTCGTTCGTCGACGAACTCGAGGACGCCGACACGATCGTCCTCCTCGTCGAGCGCGAGGGCGAACCGATCGCGTTCTCGCAGAGCGATCTGGTCGGCGACCGACACAAGACCGGCCGCATCCTCTGGCTCCACGTCGACCCCGACCACCGTGGCGGCGGCACGGGCGTTCGACTGCTCGTTCGCACCCGGGAGAAACTGCTCGATGAGGGGGCCGAAGGGGTCCAGGGGCTCGTCCTCGAGGACAACGAGGGCGGGAACGCGTTCTACCGGGACCACGGCTTCGAGCAGGCGGGCCAGCGCGAGGTCGAGATCGGCGACGAGGTGTTCACTGAGAACGTCTACGCCGAGGGCGACGTCGACGAGGAGGGCTGGGCCGCGATCGACGAACTCGAGACTGACGATGGGCTGGTGTACGTGAGTTTCGGTGAGGCCGCACGCGGCGTGCAGGCGCCGTTCTACAGGACGTACAAGACCGCGGAGCGATCGGAGCTGTACGGCTGGTTCTGCGGGAACTGCGACTCGCTCGACAACGCCATGGACTCGATGGGGCGCATCGAGTGCAACGGCTGTGGGAACCGCCGCAAAGCGACGCGCTGGGACGCCTCGTATCTGTAGAGTCCCCCGGTGTTGAGTCGCCCCGCTGGAGGCAGGGTAGCGGGTCTCGGTCTCGTCTCGCCGTCGGGTCGAGGTATCGAGGCCGTAACCGCGTCTTGCAGCCGTGGTAGCGCCGGCCTACAACTGTTGTCAGCGCATTACAATTGGCCGATTTCGCAACCGGGAGAGTGAACGACCGGACGTCCGGCCTGGACGGTCACGGCTGCCAGAGACTTCGCTATGAGTACACGAGACCACATCGTTCGCGGCTTCAAGGCCACGCTCGTCTCGCGAGCGATCTACATGGTCTCGAGCGCGCTGTTGATGCTGGTTCTCGCGCGCATTCTCAACCCGGACGGCTACGGTGCGCTGTACTGGGCGATCGGGGTCCTCGCGGTCGTCCAGCTCTTTGCCGACCTGGGACTCGGCAAGTCGACCGCACGATACATCTCGGAGTACAACGAGACGGGCGACGGACAGATCCCACACCTCCTCAGGTCGGCCATCGCGTACAAACTCATTATCCTCGCCGTCGTCTCCTACGTGCTGTTGGTCTTTCACGAGAGGATCGCCGTCCTTCTCGGCGATCCAGGGGCGGCCCCGTTTCTGGCGGCGGGCGTCCTCTTCATCGTCGCCAACTCGTTCAACGTCTTCGCACAGATCGCCTTCCAGGGGTTCAACCGCCTCGAGTACAGCGCGGCCGTCCAGGCGATCAGTGGCGCAACGCGGCTCATCTTCGCGGTCGGCTTCGTCTTGCTCGGGTTCGGGGCGATCGGCGCGCTGTTCGGCTACATCGTTGGCTACGCGCTGGCTGGCGCGATCGGTCTCGTCGTCCTCTACCGCGAGTTCTACCGCGAATATGAACCCGCAGCGGTGTACGAGGAGGGCCTCTCCCGGCGATTGATCGAGTACAGCGTCCCGCTGACGGCGACGCGCAGCGCCAACGTCATCGACAAGCGGATCGACGTCGTCCTCGTCGGTGTCTTCCTGACGCCCGCTGCGGTCGCCTTCTACCAGCTCGGCAAACAGATCGTCGACTTCGTACTCGCGCCGGCCGAGTCGCTCGGCTTTACGATTTCACCGAACTTCGGCGAGCAGAAAGCCGCCGGCCAGCTCGAGCAGGCCCGGGGGATCTACGAGACGTCGCTGACCCACACGATGTTGCTCTACGTGCCGGCCGCGGCGGGACTGGTGCTGGTGGCCGAGCCGTTCGTCACCATGGTGTTCGGTGCCGACTACGCGGGCGCGGTGCCGGTCCTCCAGATCCTTGCAGGGTTCGTCGTGCTCCAGGCGATCACCAACCTCACGAGCGATAGCCTGGACTACCTCGGCCGCGCTCGAGAGCGTGCGATCGCGAAGGGGGCGACGTCGATCGCCAACTTCGGGTTGAATATCGTCCTCATTCCGACGATCGGCGTCGTCGGAGCGGCGATCGCGACGGTCATGACACACACGGTCTACGTCGCGGTGAACGTCTACGTCGTTCACACCGAACTCTCGCTTCGGCTAGCTCGCCTCGGGCGCGCGATGGGGCTCGTCTGTGCGATCACGGCCGTGATGGCGGCTGCCGTCTGGATCGTCACCCCGATGATCTCGAGTCCCGCGATGCTGTTCGGGGCGATCGCGCTCGGGGCGGCTACCTGGGCGGTTCTGGCGGTTGCGAGTGGCATGCTCGATCTCCGAGAGGTTCGAGCCGTCATCCGGTGAGGGGAGCGTCGGTTCCGCGTCGGTGGGGTGCTGTCGGCGAATGTGTTTGACGGATTATGAGAGCGTGTTCAGCTAGTGACTATCCCACAAACAGCCAATTCACTGGGAATACTTATCCGGGAGGTGATCCACTATTCGGTATGGCCGACGTCGATCCCGTAACTGTCGGGGTACTGAGTCTCCACACGAGTAAAGAAACGAAAGCGATTCTCAACGCCGTCGAGGACCTCGGACACGAGACCGAGTGGCTTCGGACCGAAAACACCTCCGTCAGCGTCACGGACGGGAGCGTCGTCCTCGAGCCGGACGTCGACGTGATCGCCAACCGGATGCTGCTCTCGAACACCGAACATCCCGCCGAGGAACTGGGACTCGCGAACACCTTCGCACAGCTCGTTCCCACGCTCAACGAGCCCGCGACGGTGCTGACGGCGATCCACAAGCTCTCGACGGCGACGACGCTGGCCACGAACGACGTCCGGACCCCCGACGTCACCCTCGCGCTCAGCAGCGACAATCTCAACGCGGCTCGAGACCGCTACGGCGAGGAGGCGGTCTACAAGACGGCGATCGGCACCCACGGCGGTGGGACGTGGAAAGTCGGCCCCGACGACCCGGTCAACGCGATGGTCGGCAACCGGTATGCCTTCCTTCAGGAACTGGTCGACCAGGAGGACACCAGACACCGCGACGTTCGCGTCTACGTCGTCGGCGGCGAGGTCGTCGCGGCGATGTACCGGTACGCGCCCGACAACGACTGGCGGACCAACGTCGCCCTCGGTGGCTCCGTCGAGGACGCGACCGACGACCTCCCCGAGGATGCAAAGGAGATGGCGCGGCGGGCGTCGTCGGCCGTCGGCCTCGACTACGCGGGCGTCGACCTCGTCGAGGGCGACGAAGGCTGGTTCGTTCTCGAGGTCAACCCGACGGCGGGATTCAAGGGGCTCTACCAGGCGACGGACGTCAGTCCGGCGCCGTACATCGCCAAACTCGCGATCGAGCGGGCCGGCGGAGACGTCGACGACGGCCGGGTCCAGGAACTCTCGCGAATACTCGACGACACCCGACCGACGGCCCAGCCGTCACAGCCGGCCCAGGACGAGACCGACCCGGTCATCATCGGCTACATCGAAGAGGTCGTCCTCTCGGGCACCAGCGGGTCGGCGTCGGTGCTGGCGAAGTCCGACACCGGGGCGACCCGAACGAGCATCGACACCTCGCTGGCCGCCGAGATCGGCGCCGGGCCGATCAAATCCATCACGCGGGTGAAATCGGGGAGCAGCAAGACCGCACGGAGTCGCCCCGTCGTCGACGTCGTGGTCGGCATCGGCGGCAACCGCCACACCGTCACCGCGAGCGTCGAAGACCGCAGTCACATGGACTACCAGGTGCTCCTGGGCCGGGACATTCTGACACACTACCAGGTCGACGTCAGTCGCCGCACCGACGACGACGGCGCCGATACGCCGGAAGAAGAGGAGTAGTCGAACCGGACGATCACGGCCGGGAGATATTTTTATTAGCTATTCCGTTGAACGCGAAACGAGATGTCGACAGTCCTCGCCTCAACGCTCTCCGAAACGCCCGTGATGCGCGCCGACGGGAAAACACTCGGAACGGTCCGTACCGTCATCGGAAACGTCGCAACCGGCGAACTCGAGCACGTCCTGGTCGACCCACCCGACGAGGAGGTGGTCTACGGGTTCGAGCGGGCCGACGACGGGACGATTCGCATCCCGGCCGCCCGGATCAGCGGCCTCGACGACTACCTCATCGTCGACGGCGACGATTCGGCCGCGTAGGCGCGGGTCTCGAGACGTCCCGAACCCGGCTGCCCGACCGCTCGAGTTCGACCGGACTTCGGCAAGCCTGGTCAGTCGACCCGTCGACCAGCCGACTCGCCGCCGACCAGCCGATGGTGTCGGGGGCGTCTCCCGCTAGTCTGACTCGTATTCGGCCCAGATGTAGCGGGTCGCGACGCTTCGGTACGGCCGCCACGCCTCGGCGATCTCGTGCATCTCCGCTCGAGTCAACTCCTCGCCGTCGTCCGCATACAGCTGCTCGATCCCGCGTCGGACCGCGAGATCGCCAAGCGGAAGGATGTCCGGTCGCTCGAGGACGAACAGGAGGTACATTCGGGCCGTCCACTCGCCGATCCCCCTGATCTCGGTGAGCGCCTCGATCACCTCGTCGTTGGAGTGCTCGGCCAGCCCCGCTCGAGAGAAATCGCCGCTTTGGAAGGCTCGAGCGGCGTTTTGGACGTACTCTACCTTGCTCCGGGAGAGGCCCGCATCCCGCAGCGCGGCCTCGTCGGCGGCGAGGACGGTCTCGGGCGTCACCTCGCCCTCGAGGACGTCGAAGACGCGCTCGCGGACGGCCGTCGCGCTCGCGGTCGACAGCTGCTGGTTGATGATCGAGATGCAGAGCCGTTCGTACTCGTCCCAGTCGGGTTCCTCGTACGGGTCGTGACGGTCGACGAGTGCCGCCATCACGGGGTCGTCTCGGAGGACGGAGTGAGCCTCTTCTAACATGCAGCGTCTCGGTTCGAGTAGAGGACTCCGCGTCTATAGGCGTCCCGGTCGCCGGGTGGGTCGGCCGACGGTCGCTCGAGCCAGCGGGCCCCGGCGATACTGCGAGGTTCACGGCCGGTGGATCGGCGACTTACTCGAGGTGGTGGTAGTCCAGTTCGTAGCCCGCCTCGAGTGCCTCCCGGACGGCTGGACTGGGGTCGGCGACCCCGCGTCGGCGGATCGAGCGTTCGCCGTCGTCGACCGAGACGACGAGATTGGCTCGCCACGCCTCGTCGGTCTCGGGGAAGTCGGTCCGGTAGTGTGCCCCGCGGGATTCGGTCCGCTCGAGGGCCGTCCGGAGCATCGTCTCGGCGACGGTGAGGCTGACGGAGAGGTCGACGGCGTATTCGAACGACTTCGAGGTGAGCCCGCCGTCGACGTGCAGGTCGGCTGTCCGTTCCCGGAGGGCGTCGAGTTCCTCGAGGCCAGCCCGGAGTCCCGCTTCGTCCCGGAGGATCCCGGCGTGGTCCCACAGCACCTCGCCGAGGTCCGCGAGGAGTTCCCTCGGCGTGACGTCTCCGGTGGCGTCCGCGAGCGACTCGAGTGCCAGAAACTCACGTTCAGCGAGTACCCGATGTTCGTCGGTTACGTCCGGCTCGGCGTCGTCGGCGCCGATCACGCTCCCGACGTGGTCGCCGACCAGTTTCCCGATGGCGACGGTTTCGGCGAGCGAGTTGCCGCCGAGCCGGTTCGCACCGTGGACGCCGGCGACCGTCTCTCCGACGGCGTACAGTCCGTCGACGCCGGTCTCGCCGTTCCGGAAGTCGACGTCGACGCCGCCCATGGTGTAGTGGGCCGTCGGGGCGACCTCGATCGGCTCCTCGGTGATGTCGACGCCGAGCGACGCGAAGCGATCGACCATCGTCGGCAGCCGTTCACGGACGTAGTCGGCATCGCGGTGAGAGATGTCGAGGTAGACGCCGCCGTGTTCGGTCCCGCGGCCCTCCTCGATCTCGCGGGCGATAGCCCGTGCAACGACGTCGCGGGCGTCGAGTTCCATCTGGTCGGGGGAGTACCGTTCCATGAACCGCTCGCCGGCCTCGTTGTAGAGGCGGCCACCCTCGCCCCGGACGGCCTCCGTGACGAGGCGGCCGTCCCACTCGTCGCCGTAGCGCTCGCCGACCATCCCCGTCGGGTGGAACTGGACGAACTCGAGGTCCAGCAGGCGCGCGCCGGCTTCCAGGGCGAGCGCCTGTGCGTCGCCGTTGTTCTCGTCGTCCCGAGAGGAGTGGCGCCGGTACAGTGCGGAGAAGCCGCCGGCCGCGAGCACGACGTGGTTCGACCGGAACAGCAGTCCTCGGCCCGACTCCATGTCGAAGCCGACGGCGCCGGCGACTCGCTCGCCGTCCGAGAGCAACCGCGTGATCATCACGTTCTCGCGTTTCGGAATCTCGAGCTCGCGGGCCCGGTCGACGAGCGTCTCGAGCATGGCCTCGCCGGTTCGATCGCCGACGAAACACGTCCGGCGGTACGATTGCGCGCCGAAGTATCGCTGGTTGATCCGACCGTCCTCGGTGCGATCGAACGGCGTGCCCCACGCCTCGAGTTCGCGGATGCGATCGGGCATATGCTTCGCCGTTAGCTCGACCGCGTCGGGATCGTTCAGGTGGTGGCCCTCGTTCAGCGTGTCAGCGGCGTGGATCGTCCAGTCGTCCTCGTCGTCGAGCGAGCCGAGGGCGGCGTTGATCCCGCCCGCGGCCCACGTCGTGTGTGCGTCGCCGTGGTCGCGTTTCCCGATCACGAGCGACTCGACGCCCGACTCGGCGAGTTCGATGGCGACGCGAGCGCCGGCTGCTCCCGCGCCGACGACGAGGACGGGCGTCGTGACGACCTCGTACTCGAGACCGTCCGCCGACGCCGGTCCGTCGTCGTGTTCGATGCGAGTTTCGACGCCGGCGTCCCGGCCAGTCGTCGGCTCTCGACGATCTCCGGAGCGGGTTCGACGGTCGTCAGCGGAGGGGGTTGTCATCAACGATAGATTCGGGTCGGACGGGTATAGGGAGCAGGCCAAACGACGCAGAACGGCCGCCAGATGGCCGAATAACAGGGATTCCGACACGTTGGTCAGCGGCGTCTCGACGGAACAGACCCGAGACTTACGCCGCTCGAGGCCGTCCACCCGAACGACGATGCAACCGGTCGTCCACCTCGCCGTCGGCTACCTCTGTTATGCGGGCTACACGCGGCGACGCTACGGGAGTGTTCCCGGTGAGTACCCGACGCTCGCGGCCATCCTCGGCGCTGCGCTCCCGGACCTGATCGACAAACCGATCTGGCTGGCAGGAGTCGTCGACGTCGGCCGGACGATCGGTCACTCGCTACTGCTCGTCGTTCCGCTCGTCATCGTCGTCTGGCTCGTCACGCGCACTCGGGACCGGGAGATCCTGGGCGTCGCGTTCGCGATCGGCATCCTCTCGCACATTGCGACCGACATCCCCTGGCACGTCCTCTCCGGGGACTACCACGAACTCGGCTTTCTCCTCTGGCCGATCACGCCGATGCCCGAGTACACGGGGACGAAGCCCCTCGGGACCGTACCGGGACTCGAGGTGACGGCGACGACGCTGTGGCTCGAGGCCGTCATCCTGGTTGCTGGCGTCGCGCTGTGGTGGGCCGACGGTCGGCCGGGAACGGCGCCGCTCCGTCGGACGGTCGGCGAGTGAGAATCGAGACCGACTGGCGCTGCTCCGCGTCTTCGCCGTCGGGTTCTCCCGCTGAATCCGGATCGATCGTGAACCGACGGCCGAGGACGCCACGCTGGTCAGTTCGGACCGGCGAGTTCGTCCGGGTTGGGCGTCTCGGGTTCGACGTTCGCCAGTCGCATCGCGTTGCCGGTGACGCCGAGGCTCATCCCCATGTCGCCGATGACGACCGCGTGGATCACCGTCACGATCCCGAACGGCGCGCCCGCGGCGAGGACGGCCTTGACGGCCAGGCTCGACCAGACGTTCTGCCGGATGACGCCGTTTGCCTTGCCGGAGAGTTCGTAGAGGTACGGCAGTCTGGTCAGGTCGTCGCCTATCAGCGCCACGTCGGCCGTCTCGAGCGCCGTGTCGGTTCCCGCGGCGCCCATCGCGATCCCCACGGTCGCGGTCGCGAGCGCGGGCGCGTCGTTGATGCCGTCGCCGACCATGGCGACGTGGGTCGGCTCACCTCCCACCCCATGCTCGTCTTCTAACCGTCGAATCCACTCGAGTTTCTCGTCGGGGAGCAACTCGGCGTGGTACTCGTCGATACCCACGTCGTCGGCGATCGCGCGGGCGGTCCCCTCGTTGTCGCCGGTGAGCATGACGACGCGGACGTCCTGCTCCTGTAGCTGGGAGACGGCCCACTTCGCCTCGGGGCGAACCCGATCCGCGACGGCGATGACGCCGATCGGTCGGTCCTCGGTGCCGACGACGACGACCGTCTTGCCGTCGGCCTCGAGCTCCGGGACCACGTCGGAGAGCACGTCGAGACACGCCTCACGATCGCACCGGGGTGTCGTCTCGTAGCCCATCTGGGCCAGTGCAACGCCGCCGTCGGTCGTCGTGTGGACGTGCTCGAGATCCGCGATCCCGCCAAACAGGTCTGGCTTGCCGACGTAGTAGGTCTCGCCGTCGATCTCCGCGCGGACACCCTTACCGGTCAGCGCCTCGAACGCCGAGACCGACGGCGACTCGCGGTCGCTCTCGTCGCCGACGACGCCCTGCTCCTCGGCGTAGCCGACGATGGCCTTGCCGATCGGGTGCTCGCTGCGCCGTTCGGCGGCGCTCGCGATTCGAAGCACGTCGTCATCGCTTGCTCCCTCGAGCCCGATTACGTCGGTCACCGAGAGATCCCCCACGGTCAGGGTGCCGGTCTTGTCGACCGCGAGTACGTCGCTGTCGCCGACGGCCTCGAGGTGTTTGCCGCCTTTGATCAACACGCCGTTGCGCGCGGCGCTCGTGATCCCCGAAACGACGCTGACGGGCGTCGAAATGACCAGCGCGCAGGGACAGGAGATCACGAGCAGCGTCAGGCCCACGATGAACCAGTAGCTCCACGACGCCCCGAAGAGCAGTGGCGGGAGGAACGCGGCCGCAACCGCGAGTGCGACGACGATCGGCGTGTAGTAGCTCGCGAACCGGTCGATGAACTGCTCGCGGTCGGTCTTCTCGCGTTCGGCGTCCTCGACCATGCGGACGATCCGGGCGAGCGTCGAGTCGTCGGCCGCGCGCTCCACCTCGACCTCGAGGTAGCCCGACTCGAGGATCGTCCCGGCGTACACCTCGTCGTCCGCGGTCTTGTCCGCAGGGACGCTCTCGCCGGTGATCGGCGACTGGTCGACCGCGCTGTCGCCCTCGCGCACCGTCCCGTCGGCCGGCACCTTCTCGCCCGGCCGGACGACGACGGTGTCACCGATCCGTAGCTCGTCGACAGGGATCGTCTCCTCGGATCCGTTCGCGCGTTTGACGGTCGCCGTCTCCGGCGAGAGATCCATTAGCTCCCGCAGGGAGTCCCGCGCGCGGTCCATCGAGAACCGCTCGAGCAACTGGGCGATCGAGAAGAGGACCGCGAGCAACGCACCTTCCTTGGGATAGTGGGCGGCGACGCTGGCGACGATGCCGATGCTCATCAGCAGGTCGATGTCCAGACTGCGGTTACGGGCCGAGTAGTAGCCGTTGCGGACGATCGGTGCGCCCGCGACGACGGCAGCCGCACCGAACAGCACGTGCGAAATGTCGTAGGGTCGGCCCGCGACGCTCGCGAGCGTCGGATCGGCCGCGGGAACGACGAACTCGAGGAGCAAGCCGACGGTCACGAAGACGGTGCCGACCGCAGTCCCGAGGGCCCGACGGCTCCGCCAGACGGCTCGCTTCTCGGTGAGGGGGTCGGACTCGTCGGCGATCGGCGACGCCTCGTACCCGGCCCCGTCGATCGCGTCGACGACCTGTTCGGATTCGGTTCCGTCGTCGACCGTCACCGTCACGCGACCTGACGTCGGTCGCGTCTCGACGTCGGCGACGCCGTCGACG
>LFCJ01003607.1_pt1 | contig 11344 bp, 20 predicted proteins | sample 643141 | NCBI WGS metagenome assembly LFCJ01 (sample SAMN03766243, study PRJNA286221) | soda lake metagenome | biome: soda lake; feature: Kulunda steppe; material: water; isolation source: sample B1-Br-g2 brine of Lake Bitter-1 | place: Russia: Kulunda steppe | collected 2010-07 | reverse complement strand
ATTTAGAGGGTTTAGTTGAAGATTATCAGTCCGTTCTCCAACGGCATGGGAAAGAGTTGGATGATATCCTTGAACGGATCAATAATTCTGACGTGTATAAAGAACTTGGTGTCGAGATTTCCGTTGATAAAGAATATTACTACTCGGTTGAGGAAAGAGAAGAATGAAAGTTAATGCATCTGCACGATGTATCGGTTGCGAGAACAGTTTGGGAAAGCCAATAGAGATCGTTGAAAGAGAAGAAGAGAAATTTACCTTATATGAGTGTGTGAATTGTACTGTTTCTTGGCTTCGACCACATAACCCCTAAATTCTCACCATCGTAACACCGTCATTATCTTCTTCTTTGCCAGAGTCATCTATATCTTTGTTGTGTAACGTAGAATAAATTTCTTTAGCAGTAACGTCTCCTACGCCATCTACTTGTTGGAATTGATTTATATCCGCATTCAACGTAGATTCTACACTCTCAAATGAATCTGCTAACTTTTCTGCTGTCTCTAGTCCGATACCATCAAAGTTCATAAAGAACTTGACGATAAACGGTACTTCTTTTACGATATCGGAATTTGAAACTTGAATCTGTGAAGGATCTTCAACTGTCTTCCTAGCGATGCGTATAGCGATATCAGCGAGATATTTGCCTTCAGAACAGAACACAACGGGGATATCATATCGTCCGATAATTGAAGCAGTCATCCCACGGAGAGATTTAGATGGCATTTGGGTGTGTTCTAAGTTAGAAAAGTCACTCATATCCCCTTCTACGAGAATGAAAGGACGGTATTCACTTTTTAACATCCGGTCTATCTGATCGCGGAGATGACCATCTGTGAGACTACCGGCGAAATCTGAAGGCGTTTTTCTTTCAAAGATACAATCCTCAATGATGAAATCTCCCGTTTCCGCACCTTCTTTCTGTTCTAATGTCTCAATATTAAATTTTTCAACATCCTCGTGAAGAACAAACAAACTTGTTAACTCTTGATTCTGTGCCTCTTCGTTTGAGTCAATGATGACTTGAACTTGCTCTTTATTGCTCATAAACTTTTTCTATTCATTTTCAGTTCGACTTCAAAAAGCAATTCATCATCTTCTTCATCATCTTCAATTGTATCAATCACTTCTTGAATATCATCTCTCTGTGCTTTGAGCGACTCGATGTGTTTTTCAATTGAGTTTTTGTATGCGTGGAGGATGGCAATATTCATCGCTTCCGGTGTCTCTTTCAAATCATGTTCTTCAACAGCCTCCATCCATGTTTTGATGAGCATTCGCGCCGTTCCCGATTTTGAACTACACATCTCTTCATATTCTTCCATTACGTGATCGGGAAGGTTAACTGTCATCCCCGAAAAGTCATCTGGCCGTGGCATATTTACATATAAAGAGTTGGAGAGTTAAAACCGTTTCGCTACTCAGCGACGGCGAAATCAATACTAACGTGACTCTCGTAGTTTTTCAACTTGAAGTCTTCGTACTCTACATCATCAATTCCTTTATCTGCAATCTCTACTGTGGGTAGATTATATGCTGTTCGGGTCATTTGTTCAAGAAGACCGGGGATGTGATCGTATGGTTCTTCTTGTTCCGGGGCGAGGGTATCAATAGTATCAATTACAGAATCAACATGATGTCCATTACCAAATGCATCAGTAAGTAGGTCAGTATTATCTTCCCACCAATCAGCACGTTCTCCTTTACCACAATAGATATGTGCGTCTGTGATAGAGTGATGGAACTTACCTACCTTTAACCCCGTCTCATTAGCAATCAGACGTTGTAGAAGAGCGTAAGAGCCGATATTGAAAGGCACACCGAGTGCAACGTCTCCCGAACGTTGCGTTAGGTGTAGGTTCAATTCATTGCCGTTCTGAACGTTGAAAACAAAGAATGCGTGACAAGGTGGAAGTGTCGAAGCAGTAGCATTAGCAGGATGCCATGCAGTCACAACGTGCCTCCGGGAGTTTGGATTCTCTTTGATGTTATCAATCACGTATCGGATTTGGTCGAAGAATTCTTCTTCATTTTCTTCCCAAATATTTTTGTTGGCAGCCCAAGATTCCCCCGGCATTTTACTCTCATCATTTGGAATCGGATACTTTCTCCAGAACCTTCCATACGCGCTATCTAGTTCTCCATTTTCTTTACTCCACTCTTCCCAAATTTGAGTCTCTTCTTGGAGATTCCGAACGTGTTCTTCCCCCGAGAGATACCAAAGAAGTTCATGGACGAGAGAATTCCATCTCGCACCATCCATCTTCTTCGTGGTTAGTAGTGGGAATCGTTCAGAGTTATCAATGGTATATGACACTCCGAACTTGGAGATGGTCGCAACATCTGTCCGGTTCTTTTTGAAATTTCCACCAGTCAATACTTCTTTAATCAACTGCTTGTAAGTGTTATCTACGTCGTTCATAATTGATTACCGAGTAGTTGTTTGTAATAGTTTGTGACTGCGTTTTCCATTCATCCATAGTGAAGTCGGGGAAGTATGAATCACCATCGTAATCTTTCTTGATCCATGTCAGAACCATTCTATCTGCGTCATCAATGAATTGCTCATAGACGGATTCTCCACCAGCAATGAACACTTCATCTTCGTATGAGTCTTCGGCTGCTTCTAATGCCGCTTGCTTGTTTCTAGCAGTTACAGTTTGATTATAATTGTAACTTTCACTCTCACTCATGACGATATTGAGTCTGCCCGGTAATGGTTTACCGAGTTTATCCACAATATTTTCAAACGTTCTCCGTCCCATTATTACAGGATGACCAAACGTTTCTTTTCGGAAATGTTCTTGTTCACCGGCTATATCCCACGGTATCTCATTACCACGACCTATTACATGATCTTCGGTCATGGCCGCGATTAGTGTAATTTTCATTTACTTTACTCCCAAAAACCGAATCTCTTTAATGTTTGCTTTCTACGGTTATTCCACGAATGCTCTTCAGCAGTTTCTTTTGCCTCCTTTTCATCAAATCCTTCACTTGGACCTTGCGATACGAACCGTCCGTTCTTATCTCTTTCAGTCATTATTTACTTCTTCCACCATCTGTTCGTATTCCTCTTGCATTTCTTCATACATCCCCTTGCCTTCTTCAAGTTCGAGAACCCACGCAAGACCACGCATAAGAATGAAAGCACTAGCAGCTTCCATTGGCTGTTCTTCTTGTATATCATCAGCAACTTTCGCGGTCAAAGCATATGCTTTCTTAATGTCTTCTTTGTCTCGCATTGTAACTGTAATTGAACACCGTTAGTTAAAAGTCTATCGGTAATCTTCTCTCATTAAGTCATAATAATCATACGTGTCTATACATTTTTGAATATCGTATGATTCAAGGATATCTCTATATACAATCAACGGATTATGACCGGATTCTATCCTCTTGTTCATATCAGATAACGCCGCAATCATTTCAAATAGTGCTTCCATCACATCATCATAAATATCTACATCACCATCTCTCAATTCATATCGTTTTTTATTTTCTAATCTCGATATTTCTGATTGTAATTCCCTTAGAGATATCAGCGTATACTCACTTCTAATTTCAATCACCCTCTGTAAATCTCCCGGTTCCATTACACCTCCACTATATATTTTTTTAGATACCTCTTCTCCATTTAGCAAGTTTTCAACTTCAATTTCGTCTAAATGTATTTGCTGTATCAATCTTTGTCCATCCGATCCACTTGTTTCAGTAATTTCCATTATTTTTCTCCATTAAACTCAAGTTCTCATGATACGATAGTGTGCTATCGACTTTGCTCGTCCAGTCCATAATTCCGTTTTCTATTGCTTTTGCTTTAATGCTTTGATATTCGATTACAGTCAATCCATTATTTCCGTGTTGGTTTGTGGTATTGAGTCTATTTATCTCTGAATCTGTGAGTGTTGCTTGACCGATCTTATTTTCATCTTCGCTCATCCGTGATGATTCTATAATGAATTTATTAAACTCTTCCATTACCGGTTCATGAAACTCAGTAGGGAGTCTGTATAAAACCCGCTGTTCAAGAACAGATAGATTACTCATGTTTCATTAATTCAGAGCGGGCAAGTGCATCTGCTTCACCATTCTTCACTCGTGGTATCCAGTTAATAGACCACTCTTTAAATTGGTCTAAAATATTTAATGCTATCTTAACTATTTTTGGTTGTTCGGGGAATCTTTTGTTTAGCGTCTCAACCACATATTCACAATCGGTTCCTATTTTTATAGAATATTCACTTGCATCCTTTACTGTTTTAAATGTTTTAACAATTCCATAAACTGCTCCGACCAATTCAGCATGGGTAGAATCCTTTACACCGTGTGTGAATTTGCTGTTTTTATATTGAATTCTATCCCCCTCCCAATCTATCTTTACATTATATGAAACGGCACACCCCACCCCTCTTTTATAAGAGGCATCCGTTTTCAAGATGATTTCTTTAGACATGACTTTAGAATATAATTGAGTTAATCAGATTCATCAACTTCTTACTAACATCTTCATCTCGTTCGCATACAACGGCTCTATCGTATAACGTCAGTTGATCTTCAACTGTACTCTTTGACGTTCCGATATAGAATCCAAGGACGGGGAAGTTAGCATCATTGACGTGCCTCTTGAATTCTTCCTTTCCATGAACACCCCCATCAGTTATAATAATCATAAACGGGTACTGCCCCTCCCCCCTTTTCATCCGTTGTCGTGCGAAGTCTACCGTATGTTGAAGTGGAGTCCCCCCACCACACCGTCCGGCGAAGACTTTTTGTTTGAACGAGTCAGTCGTCGTACCAAATGGCTTAGATAAGGTAGTCATTGATGACTCTGTGTCAAGAATGCACGTATCTACTCCGTTTTCTTCAAGACCCCACGCAACAGCACCAGCCGCTAACTCAACATCTTCAATATCATTCCGCATTGAACCCGAACGGTCTAATACAATCATACAACTGTAGTTTTTCTCTTCTCCTTTCTTTGTCTTTTTGAAGGTTCTCGTTGAACCTCTCTCAGCGGGGATGAGTGCCCGTGAGTCAAATTCTCCACGTTCTTTGTTGCGAACTACTTTATCTTTGTTCAGTTGTTTTAGCCTACGTTCAAACAATCGTGCTGTCTTTCTAGACAGATCCTTGGACTCTTGGAGACGAGATTGGTTTACTGTCCCATCATCAGCAATTGCAATCTCATCTGTTCCCTCACCAGCAGCGAGAGAATTGATGATCTCTTCAATCTCATCTGACCAATCGCCACTTTCTTGTTTTGACTCTTGAATAATTCCTTCTTTCGCTTTTTCTTTTGCCGACCCCACCCTTCTATTTTCCTCCGGGGTTTCTACTCTATCCCCCCGCTTTTCACCATGTGTTTGGCTATTTCCAGATTCTTCTTCGCCGTCATCTTCACCAACCAGCACAATTGGCTCACTATCTTGTTCGCCGTGTGCTTCAGAGAGATTTTCGGGGACTCCTTCGATGTACGAATTGCTATTTTGTTGCTTCTGACGTTGCTCAAATTCGGTTCTACCAGACGTTTGAGAACGATCTATGTATTTCCGAACCTCACACCACAACTCGTATATCTTCTCCATACGCTGCCATGCGTCCGTCTCATTATGAATCTTGGAGACGTAACTCCGTAGCATTGGGAGAACGTCTTGGATGAACATTTCCCGGTCAATTTCACCACCACGGATAGCGAAGATGTGTGTGTCGTTATTCTCGTCAAGCAGCTTATCCAATTCTCCGTTATCGTACACTCCGAGGTTGAGTGCTGCTGTCATAGCGGCATAGAAGAATGGATAGTGGTACTCTCTCTCGATAAGTTTCCCATCCCCATCAGTCTCTACGGGGTAGAGTTGTCCAAAGTAACAATCTCTATCATCTTCATAAACCGCTTCTTTTTCATGGAGTGTAGCACGGAAATGGGCAATCTCTTCTTCCAATCTGAATTCTTCAGTTAGATACTTTTCAATTGCTCCATCTTCTAAAACATTGGCGAAGTTTTGAAACATCTGCTTGTAAGACTCCGCCATAGATTCATCTACGCCTTCGTGGTCCAACTCATCTTCTTTTACCTTATCCATGAAGTGTTTCAAAGCAGGCCAATCGGAGTAGAGTACGTGCCCCACCTCATGACTCGTCATAGCCTTTTGAATTAAGTAATCGGAGTATTTGGGTGGAAGGTCTGTTACATTCTGTTCGAATCTCTTGGTCGTTACCGTGATATCGATAAATTCATCCAATTCTTCATCCACTTTCACAAATGCAGTTGGTGTTTCCTCAAGCGATAGTGTGACTTTCGGATTCCGTGAACGCATTTGTGAGAACTTTTCTAGTGTATTTTGTCTCTTTGATGATTCACGTAATTCTTCTCCTTCACCGACTCCCAATTCAGCCATTACTTCTTCGATCGTACTCTCCGATGTAATTCGTTTCATTTAATTATGTTTGGTTCCATTGACAAGCATTCTTTACACGCTTGCGTGGGTTCCTCGTTTGATTGATTCCAGCATCCTTCAGCGTTGGGTGTGCCACAAATATCACACCTTCCATCTATGTATTGTTTCATAATAGATTGTTTTTTCACTTCGGATTTACGTTCCGAAGAAATATAAACATTTATATTGCTCAGAATCTCTGTGTCTCTATCATCTCTCTCAAACTTTGCTTATCTGTCGGATCTGCTTCTCCCAAGAACACGGTTTTGGTTGCGTCACGGATATCCATGATGTCTGTTAATCGTCCCACCTTCAACAACGACCGTGTGCTGATTTTCGTAACGAATTGATTGCCTTCTTGTTCCATGCGACGGATATCTTGTGCGAGGGAAACAAGTTGTTTTAGTGCCTTCTCGGATTCGTTTTCAAGAATATTCGTATTGTCTTTCAGGATCTCTTCAATAGCAGCGGATTCGTGATAATCCATTTGAACTACATACGCACGGGATTCTAATGCTGCGTTCATTTCTGAAACACCAGCATAAGTGATCGGATTCCGCGTAGCAACGAAACGAAACCGTGGATGTGGTTCTATAACTTCAGACTTTTCCTCAATGGTGAGATATCGGCTATCTCGGTCTTCTGTGAGGCCATTCAAGGGCATGACAGATTCCTCATCTGCTGCGTTAATCTCATCTGCTACGAACATCCAACCATTCCGAACAGCCCTTGTCAGAAGTCCATCCACCCACCTAAATGAACTACCTTGTGGGATGGATTGAGAAGCCATTTCCATAGCTTTCTCCATCGATAGAGTTTCTTCTTCTTCATACATCCGAAGTGCTGTCTGACGGACCGCTTTGGCACGTTCAACAGTTTCTTCTTCGGTATCGTCTGATTCAACAGGAGCGTATCGTCCGACGAGAGATTGATACGTAGTTCCTACGGAGAAATTGACACGGATCATCGGCCAATTGCTTGCACCCGCGATAGTCTTAATTGCCATATTCTTTCCAACACCCGCTTCACCCTCTAACATAGCGAAGTAGTCGGGATCGTCAATAATATACGAAAGAAGTTCCAAGTCTTTCACTCCATTAATCTCACGGAGCTTGTAATTGTTATCAACATCCGGAACGAGTGGATGGTCAACATCTTCAAGTTCGGGGATATTCAAATCAATCTCAATTCCTTCAGCAATTTCGTAGGTTGCATTCTGTCCAGTCTGTTCGCCACTCTTTTGAGTGATTTTATGCGTAGTAATGTCTGTCATTTACGGAACACGGGTTGTAGTATTAACCCGAAATATAAAAGGGTTTGCTTATAAAATGAGGACGCCAGTAACCAAACCGATAAGCACACCAGCAAACCAAGAAATTATACGATCAGAATATGTATAATAATCATTTTTATTCCCAATTGTAAATACTATAGACCATGCAAATACCCATATGAACGCGAATATATGTCGAATTTCTATTGTGAAAATACCACTCATATTATCATACAGGATTTTTCTTCGAACCCATCCGCCGCTCTACTTCTTGCATATCCTCAATTGCACCCCCACCATGTCGAAGGATAGACCGTCCACCTTTATCCGGGTCAACACAATGGATGCATCTGTAAACAGTTCCATCTTCATTTCCGTATACCCGTCCGAATTGATTCGACAGTTTTGCTTCGCAGTTTTCACATTGAGTCATTGATTATCAACCTCGTAATACCAAACTCCCAGTACACCCTCTTTATACTCGGTATGGATGATATTATCTTCGTGGATATCCATTTCGTCTCCGGGTTCAAATAATGTTGTTTTGATGATCTTAGTCATTGTTCCATTTGTTCCTTCTTTTCTGCATGGAAACGGCGTGCGAGCCATTGTGTTTCTTGTGCTATTCGTTCGTATCCTTTACGCCCAAACCAGTCTCCAATCTCGTATAGGCGGTTTCCAAGACTCCAACATTCATAGTCCGACATTTTGATTTGAACGGCATTGTTCGCATCTACGTGTCTCTTCTTTCCGTTGTTGTAGTATTTTTCGTCACAATCTTCCCGTGTGCTACACGCGCTATAGAATCTGTCTGCCCAATATTCGCAATCTTGTCGGAGTTGGACTGGGGCATCCAAATCTTCTAAGAGATTCTTATATCTCGTTGAAGCCCTCTCTAAGCGATTTGCAATTACCCGGCTTTCAAATTCACTTAGATAGAAAGTTACTTTTCCGTCCGCTTCAACTGTCTTTGTGGACACGAAATGTCCGTTCTCATCTCTCGGTCTGGCACTCATTCTACCACCATGTCCACTTGCTTAACTGGATTGCCATATTCTATCGTATATTGAGTCGGGCATTCGTTGCAGATATACACTTCTTCAATCATATGTGTGTAATGTTCTGTGTGTACTCGTTCTGTTACTGTACCTTCACATTCGGGACATTTATATTTATTATGCATTGTCTATTTCCATCTTAACAAATTCCCCACAATCACACCAAAGCGTCGGTGCTAACTGTTGGGAGTGGCGGAGTAGCTTTCTATCCTCACATTCGGGACATTCGTATACTTTTGAAGACATTAGTAATCACCCATATCTACTGCTTGAACAAAGGAGAGTTGACCAACATATTCCTTAAGTTTTTCATCTGCTTCCGGTAATGTAGGTAAGTTGTGTGGATCATAGACTGCCGTTGAACCTACCATATTAAACTCTCTTCTACGGACTTGATTTTGTCCGACACGAATTCGGTGTGGGTTTCCATTATCATCATACTCTACAGTTGAATACATCTCTCCTTCTTTTTTGTATTCCGGTGCTGTCTCTGCCCAAATGTCTTTATCATCAGTCATTGTTTTCTGCCTCATTTTGATATTCTCTGTTAATATAGACTGCAAGTGCTTTCATTAATCGTTACTTCTTTGTCTTCCCGCTTCTTGCCTTTGAAAAGTTCAAGCAATTTCCTCTTTCCTGATATCATTAGCATTCCTCCACATCTCTATCCCACACTTTAGCTTTTGTTTCATTTTCGCAATTTTTACATGAAACTGTAACTAGATGATCTACAAGTATTTTTTGACTGTCTTCTCTATTAATTAATTTTGGCATTTTAGTAGAACCGCATTCGGAACATTTAAAATCCAATTCTTCTTTTGCTATTTCTGTGAATCGGTAGTTTGTCATTAGTAATCCTCCAAGTTGGATTGATTGATCACAGACTCAACGATATCTGCTTGTTCTTCTTTCAGTTCTTCCCGTTGCTCTTTGAGAATATCTTTCACAGACATACGGAGAGACAAGAGTTGATTGTACTCTTCGCTAATATTGTATGTCTCGGATAGTTCATTCGTAATCTCTCGTGCTGTAGCATCTGCCGTCATATCATCATCTTCTTCGAACTTTCCAAGCGTCTCCCCCACGATATCATTGACGAGGGATTGTACCTTCTCCCGTACCCGTTCGGATATCATTTCACGCTGAGATTCAATATTGATGACGGGTGTAGTTTCAATCCGCATTTCTTCGCCTTTATGTTTGAACTGATTCAAATCTTCCCACAAGCGACTCAGACCTTCAATTGTATCTTGGTGGTGGGAGGGGATGAAGTACACCGCGCGTCGGATGGGAATGGCGTTTGAAGTTGAACGAAATTCTTCAATAATTCTATTCATATCACCATAGTTGTGATGAGTTTGCATCTTGTTGAATAGTTCACGGGCGCGATCCCCCAACTCCTTACACGCATTTTCGTGAACAGTCCCCATACCCCCATCGCCTTCTTCATCGAAATTAGTAATCAGTTGACCGGGCATATCATCTTCGGGACGGTAAAATTCCATTCGGCCAACACGTTTACTTCTCCAATCTCCACCTTCTTCTCCAATCAGTTCTTCGGGATAGAACACTTTTGAGTACACAATATATGTGTTACTCCCCATCGTATCAGACTTTTCCAACTCAAACTTACAGTTGAAGTTCTGACCGTACTCTTCTGAATGGACTTGGTAATGCCGATAATCTGCATCTTCAAGCAACTCATTTTTCATCCGACGATACGCTTGCCAATTGCTTGGCTTATCGGGCAATAGACTCCGTGGAAGATTATAGTTCTCCCACTTGTCCAACAACCAACCGCGCGGGACTAACACATCTCCCGTTGTGGAGAAGGTTAGAAACCCAAGAAATTCGCTCACTTCATCTTCTTCATTTTCTTGTACTGCTCCCAAACTCTTAGGGCCGACTTGAACTTGACTACTCATATTTACAGCCGGCATTTTACGCCGACAAAAGAACATTATTTTGTGGGGTTATAAATCTTACCCTACCCCTCCAAAACGCTGCGGGGTTCTTTATTAATCCCCGGCTATATCTCTTGTTTTACGATTTCTCTTTCTTTTTCATATCCCATCTTGTCTAATATATGTTTTATACTTACATGATCTTTCTTTGGATAGTACGTATTATTCAACTCAATATCAATTCCTTCAATACCACGCAACATCAACAATATTTGATACGCATCTCGCTTGGATATCCCACTTGTCATTTTCTCTCTACCAGACCTTTTACGGTCTGTAAATGGGGGGTGTGGTTTCAGTTACTCATTATGAATACCACACACAGCCACATAAACTCCGTCATTAGTCTCCTTTACACCAGACACTTTTATCGTGCAATGGCTGCCGTCATTACACATTCTCTCGCGTACACACGGGTCTGATACTCCGTCGCTTGCAACCCCCAACACCTCTCCACATTCTGCATCAGCAGGTCGTGTCGGTACTGTGTGCCCGATTAAACGTGGACTGTATACGTGGTCGCATTCAATACACTTGTGATCGTTCCACCGTTCGTACATCGAGTCTTGGGACTTACAGTTTGGACAGTCTTTCATTGTAATCTGCTTGTGCTTT
>LFCJ01003605.1_pt1 | contig 11347 bp, 11 predicted proteins | sample 643141 | NCBI WGS metagenome assembly LFCJ01 (sample SAMN03766243, study PRJNA286221) | soda lake metagenome | biome: soda lake; feature: Kulunda steppe; material: water; isolation source: sample B1-Br-g2 brine of Lake Bitter-1 | place: Russia: Kulunda steppe | collected 2010-07 | reverse complement strand
CGAAACACGACCAATCGTCCCATTGACTGGCAGTTTACTACTGACGATGCTCGGATCAAGCTACGCCAACTCTACCCAATTGAGGTTGAAGAGGATCTACAGATTCACGCTTGAAGCTACACTGAGGTGACCGCGTGATGCCGATGAAAAAGGGCTCCGGAAATCTGGATTTCGGATCTGAGGCCGACACAGACGATGCCGAACCCGAATCGAATCGGGAGATAACAACCGATACAGAGCCTTCCTCGGCTACCAACTCGACCGAATCGGATGACTCAAGCCCTGAATCCGCTTCCGAGACCAATGCGGATCAATTCCCATATTTTGTCCGACGGAACAACGTAGGCGATGAACGCGACGAACGACTCGAAGTACACCTCCGAAAAGAGGTAAGCAACCGAGAATCGGAGTTTCGAGAGGCTCTAAAACAACATCTCGATGCGGACGGCGAAATTTCAAAGACCGACGCTCGAGAGTTCGCACTGATATACGCCTTCGAGAATCCGGCTGATGTTGCTGAGTTGATGAACAAAGAAGGATACGGACTTACAGGTTGAAACAGTAATGGAACCGTTCGACCGCGTGGGGTAACTTGAGGTACCACCACCACTGTTTGCGATATCGATTTTTATTCCGGCCTGTGGGACCACTTGAGTACCCTAAGAGGTATAGACGAGATTGATGAGTGCTTGATGGCGAGAGCGAAAAAGGCTAATATTGGGTCACGTACGCGCGAGAAACGATAGCTAGATTATCGATTATTGGTACACTGGGAATTGCTTGCCCGGTAGTTTATCAGATGAGTCGACCTAGTTATCGTATGAATGAGTCAGAAGAGGGCTCACAGCACGAGCTACTTGACCACTTTCTAGTTCCGGTGGCAAATGAAGAGGACGCATTGAAGACAGCGAAACTCGTTACCCAAGCTGATCGCCCCGTCATTGCACTTTAATAGGTTGGATATGAGGAATGACGCCCGCCAAAACATGTGAACGACGGTTTGCTTAGGTACACCTGTTATTGGGGGTGCTATTCGGTACAGTCGTTACCGAAGGTATACGTCGCAATCTCTGAGGCTCCGCAGACAGTACAGCGGTCGCGGTCTTCATCGAACTTTGAGCCACAATGCCGGCATTCGTGGACCACAGTTGCATCAGACGCAGTCTCATCATCGGTCTCGACAAGTCGATCAGGGAAGAGCCAGTCAAATCGCATTGCCACAGGTGTCCACTGTAGAACTGGCATCATCCGGTTCTTTGAACGCGTTGAGGGTCGGCTTCTCTTCTCTACGGGGCGAAAACAGCGTGACAATGTCGTCCGATCGAATCTCTGTGTCTCCATGTGGAGTGATCGTCTCGTCACCACGTTCAATTGCAACCAGCAGCGTGTCATCTTCGAGCAGCCCCGTTTTGACGGCCTCTTGAATCGTTTGTCCAACGATCGGTGCTTTCTCATCGACGGAAATATCGACGACTTCTGCGCCGCCCGACAGTGAAATCGAGTCCGCGAGTCGCACGTCTTGGCCGTCGTCAGGACCGAAGTGAGCGTACGGGTAGTGGGCCTCGTCTTTAATAAGCATCTCATCCTCAATTTCGAGCCCGAGATCCGAGAGTTGACGCCCGATCCGACGCAATTCTGTCGTGTCCTTGCCGATCGCAAGAACGTGCAGGTTCGTCCGGCCGCCCATCAGTTCGCGGACGTTGATGATACCCGGTATCTTACCGGCCTGCGCCGTGATCCACTCGATGTCGGAGAACGGCACGTTACACAGAAACAGATTCGTCAGTCGGCCGCCGGCACCCTCGAAATTAACCTCCGCATGATAGCCGGTGATGATATTGTGTTCTTCAAGACGACCGATTCTGTTGCGGATCGTCGCCGGGGAGACGTTGACTTGCTCGGCAATCTCGGGTGCGGACGTTGTACGCGCGTCGTCCATCAGGGTGTAGAGGATTCGCCGATCGATCTCGTCCAGACGATACTCATCCGCTGACCCTGAGTCAGATACCATGGTCGTACTCTAGTTTCCTGTTCGATAGTAATAGTACCTCACATTTTCGATCTGTTAAATTGATCCGGATCAGATACTGATTCCGTAATAAATTCGTAGGTTCTATATGTTTTTCCCGGGCAAATGGGGGCAGGCCTAGGCGTCTCTCGACGAATCGAGAGCGAGAAACAAACGATACCCATGTCAGAGGAACTAGAATGTGACCTCGGACTGGCCTCAGCGGTGGAGACGAATTCGCGGAGTTGAGTGACTTCGACAGCTTTCCCGGCAAAGGGATTGAAGCCGTCATCGACGGCCGGACGGTCTTCGTGGGGAACGTAAAGTTCTTTGACGAAGTTGGGATCGCGATTCCACCGTTCTACGAGTCGAAGTTAAACGAACTCGAGGCGGAAGGAAAGACGACGATTTTAGTCGGCATCGAAGACAGGATTGTCGGGGTGGTGAGCACTGCTGATAGGATCAAAGCAGACTCGTATGAAGCGATCGATACGCTCCACGACCGCGGTATCGAGACGTGGATGATTACGGGAGACAACGAACAGACGGCCAAAGCAATTGCTGAGAAGGTGAATATTGATCCGACTCGGGTTATGGCAGGGGTGCTTCCGCAGGACAAGATTGACAAAGTACGTCAGTTGCAGGACGAGGACAAGGAGGTGGCGATGATCGGTGATGGGATCAACGATGCACCAGCCCTGAAACAAGCAAATATTGGGGTTGCTATCGGGACCGGGACGGACATCGCCATTCAATCGAGTGATGTGAGCCTCGTCCGCGGCTCACTCGGTGCGCTCGTGGACGCGTTCACCCTCTCGGAACGCATTTTCTCAAAGATCAAGCAGAATCTGTTCTGGGCGTTCATCTACAATACGCAGGCAATCCCGATCGCGTTCTTCGGGTTGTTACACCCTGTCATTGCAGTCGTAGCGATGTTTACCTCGAGTCTTTCAGTCATCACAAACTCTGCCCGGCTCAGTAAAATCGAGTTGTAAAACGTTATATGGATTATTCTTCCGGTTTGGCCAATTCGGGCGTTGATAACACAGTGGCTGATTGATGCATACTCCTGTTCATCGACCGACGAGAACCCTACCGCTGCCTATCGGTTTGATTGATGGTGACTAGTCTGTCATTGACTCTTACAGGTCTCAAATGAGAGGGAGATGATTAACAGTACGTCTTTGTTATGCCTCACTCTACTGCAGGACTATGAAGCAGAATCTTGCGGATCGACTGGTTGGACTTCTTGTCGTAGGGATTCTTGTGAGTGGGGCGTTCGTAACGTGGCAAACGTATCTCCAATGGAGTACCGCCAGTGGGATGGGTGGCCATATGGGAGGCTCTATGATCGCAGTTCATGGGACACATCCGCTGTGGTATCTATTTGGAACACTCTTGACAGCAGGTGTTGTCGTCGGCGTGTATTTTCTCGTTCGTGATAAATTCACCACACCGGCTACCACCTCTTCTGATTCAATCAAAAAGGGAGAGCGTTCCAAAGATACCCAAGAGAATTCCCCACGCTCCGAAGAACCGACGGGGTCCGCCCCAGATGCTTCGCGACGGGTATTGGATCTGCTTCCTGACGATGAACAGCGGATTCTCAAACCCGTATTAGAGTCACCGGGGGTAACTCAGATCGAACTACGAGATCGATCTGAATTCTCGAAAAGCAAAGTCAGCCAGACCGTCTCTGATCTTGAAAAGCGTGGGCTTCTCTATCGGGAATCTCAGGGTCGAACCTTCCGCGTCTACCCATCGGACGAACTTGAACAGGGGAAAACCTCGAACGAGTACTAACGAGCCTCATTTCGGCACGGATGAACGATCTCTGTGAAATAAAACGATTAGAAGGTATTAAAGACGCTCTTAGACGGTCTCCTCAATGAGTTTTCACCCATATGGATAACCGAATACCTGCTGTAGGACTACTTGAGGAGAAGAACCATGCAAACAAAACTCTCGAAAGTGGTTATCGCGCTGGCTGTTGTCATCGCACTGGTCGGCGTAGTGGGCGTTGTAAGTGCTGAGATGAATACCAACGTGACTGACGCACCCATGCATAGCGGCGAGGACCATGTTGGTCACATGACTGACGGCGACGCTGTGATGGATGAGATGGATCACATGGGCGAGCACATGAACGGGCCGATAATGGAGCAGATGAACCATCACAGCCACGGTGAACATCATGACCGAGACTACCACAATCGCGGCCACGGACACTGCTGATGGGTGACGTGATATGAAAGTACTCGGGCGGTCTAGTTGTGATAGTCGGTTACATTTCGCTAACGTGATCCAGTAGCTACCCCTCGCAAATACACTCGTACTTTATCCGACTTGTCGAGATAAGATGTTGGTGGAAATTAGTGGCGAATTGATACATCGCCTTGGCTTGCTCTTCAGTTGCGATTCCAAGTCGATAGTACGTCTTCGTCCGGTTCTGATTCCACAATTCGGCGAGTTCCTCGCCGAACCGGTCATCGTACAATCCAGCCTCGGCTCCTCGTTGATAGAGTCGCCGATGGCTGCTAATGATTTCCTCCGGTGCCATCGCCCCGTCGTGGATTAGCCGGAACTGAATTGATCGTTCAATCGCGACGAACGACGATTCAATCACGACGGTGTAGTACCCCCGCTCGAGCAGATGCGACCCCGCTGCGAGAAGCCGGCAGGCCCGACGAAGCTGGACTAACTCAGGGTCATCAACGTCGAGTCCCTTCTCGATTGTTACAGGTGACTGTTCAAATGTCCGTTCAGCGGCTGCTAGATCATCTCGAATACCCTCATTCACCATCAGTATACACCTCCATTCTGAGTTCGGCAAGTTGGTCCGATTCGACAAGGGTGATTCCATCATCGAACTGCTCCCGGAGCCGTCCCCCAATTCTCCGGGCGCTTTCGACGGATTCGACTAACGGTTGGAACGTGTATCGGTTTCCGTCAAACTTCGTCTCCTGTAGCTCACGGACGGTCGATTGGGTGACACGCCGAGCCGATGTTTTGTCTTCTTCAACGATGATGAGAAAGTCGATGTCGCTGGCACGATCGGCTTCGCCTCGAGCGACGCTTCCAAAGAGTATAATGCCGACAAGTTGGTCAATCCGCTCCTGAAGGTGGTCGAGAAATGCCTGAACTGGATTGTGGAATTCCACCTGTGGAATAGAGAGTATGGGATCGGGCTTCTCGAGATGATTTCGGTTGACCCCGACGTATTGTTTCCGTCCCTCCTTACGGGTGTTGACGGCTCTAGCAGCTGAAAGAAGTTTTACGGCTTTAGAAACAGTTGCCTGATTACCGTCAATCAGTGCCGCGAGTTCGCTTACCGTGAACTCAGAATATGGTTGATCAATCACAATAGAGAGGACCTCCTGCATCGCTTGGTACCGAAATATCCGTTCCTCTGGAAACGGATACTCGAGTGCAATCGTTATTGACTCATTCTTATTAGGCATATGATTCCTATTAGGAATAGGTCGTAAAAAGTGTGTGGGTTTGGAAAACAGAAGTGAACTATTCCACCCTATACTCACTCACGGCTTGTGCCGTTCGCTCCTTGAGAACGAATATTATTCCAGATGTCCCCGGTCGGAGTCGATGGAAATCCAAGTTCGGCTGCCCGATTGTCGAAGCTTTTGAAAATGAAGCCCATGCGTCCGCCGGGTTCTACAGAGATGCCGCGAGAGTGCCTCGAGGTCACCCCTCCGAGGCAGTTGACGCAGTTCTTTTTGACCAGCCAGCACACTCGAGTCTAATCTTTCGTAAAATTTCAAACAGTAAGGTATTTGAAACTGTCAGAAAAACTTGCAACTAGCATGGTACCCGCTGTTCGCCCCCTCCGACAGCTTGTCCTTTCTCCGACGGCGTTTTTCGAAGATCAACCTCCTGAAGAAACGCTTGTGATTGCGGTCGGCATCGTCATCCTGTTAGCAATCAGTGTTACTGCCGCGATAGTACTAGTCGGATCAATGCTCGCCGGAGCCATCGACGCGACGGTCACGATGGACAATCCGGACCGGCCACCGGAACCGATCTGTGCTCAACACGCGGATGATCCGGATTCGATGTTCGGTGAGAACTGTGACGAACCCGAGACCATCGAGCGTGATGCAAGCGAACTCGTCCAAGAGGCGGTGCACGACTATCTCTGGCTTGGATTAGTTGGTCCGTTTTTGATGTGGATCATTGGAGCGATCGTCATATTCGGCGTTGGGCGACTCGTAGGCGGTTCCCCGTCGGTTCTCGGAACACTGTCACTCGCTGGATGGGCTGCCCTTCCCGAATTTTTTCGACTCGCAGTCGGGCTGGCTGTACTCAGATATGTTCTGGGGAATATGACGATCACGGATCCTGAACAGGCCGCTTCAGCGCTCGAAACGGCGATGGCACCCATAGAGCCGGTCTTGTTTGTGGCGTCACTCCTCACCCTCATATGGCAGTGGAGTTTGCTTACTGGCGGACTTTCACAGGATGCAGACCTCCGATGGGAGACGGCTGCAATTGCCGTTGGCATTCCGCTCGGACTGCTTTTCGTCTTCGGAACTTTATAAACGGATTTGATATGATTACCCACTGACAGTCTCAAGACTTATACTCAATCTCGTCTGGCAAGTGATTATCTGCTTTCTCCGAAGGCAGCGTTCAGTTGCTCTCGCATAAATTCCCGGCGCACTCGTCGAGACCTCGAGTCTGAAAGATAGTTTTGCATAACCACTTTCGGATCGCTACTTCCCTGTTCTGTGGCTATCTCTTCGACACCCTCGAGAACGCCCTCGAGGACTGCCGTGTAGGTGTCATACCAGAAGCGACGGCAGAGCTGCGGACTTGGCCGTTCCCCATCGATTCGATCGGGAAGGTTGGCTTCCGACGCTAGGGTTTGGAACCAGTTCCGGATCGTATCTCGTGTGACGTGTGGGTTTGATGCTTGTGGGGATGGGAACAAATACCCGGTCCATGATTCGTCGGTCGCCAGTTCATCGATTCGGGAGTCGAGGATGTCCAGCCCATACAGTAGCGATACTTCCCCGGGCCCGTTCTTTCGATTCTCGAACGCGATGAAGGGGACATCGTCTTCGGGAACATCACGGTCGAACTGAGATACATGAAGGGCTGCGACCTCACTTGCCCGAAGCCCCCAGCCAGCTAATGCCACGACGAGCAATTGGTCTCGAGTTGTCGTTGCAGCCTGCATGAGTTTTTGTACGTGTTCTACTGACAAGGCCGGAGTCGGTGACTCCTCGAGTTCCCATTTGAATTCGTCGTAGAGCCCGCTTGCGGGATTCATTGAGGCGATCCGTCGACCGACGAGGTGCTGATACCAGGCGTCGACGACACGCCGAACACGTTGGAGGGTCTGGGCACTGTACTCGTGCTCGGCTCCTTCGTTCAACCAGTCGAACGCACCGTAGCACGCGTCGACGGCTTCATAGGCTGGTGTCTCCTGTCCCCGTTTCACCGGTGTCAGGAGGTCACCTGTGCCGTTAGCCTTCCGGTAGGCACGGACGTAGAGGTTTAGCCGAGTCCGTAGCGTGTTGATCGAGGAAGTGGAGAGGCCATATCGGGATTTTCGCCGGTCGAGAAACTCCTCGAGGGCGTCGATCGTTTCTTGGTGTTCTGTTTCCCACTTGTACCCTTTATCATCGTCACCGAGGCCGAGGTCTTGGTTCCAGAACTCCCCGAAGGAGCGGTCGTGGTGGCGTCGTAGTGCTGCGAGGAATGATCGTGCATTGTGATCTCGAAACCACTGGTGGGTCGGTTTCTCGCTCTTTGGATCGATACCGTCTGCCTCGAGGCATGGCGCTATCTCGTTCCAATAGAGGTCCGTGAAGTCCTCGAGTGAGCATGTTGTCCATCGGACATCGTCGAGTGAAGGCGTTCGTTCCCCTTCGCTCGATCCATCCTGGTCGGTATCTGGCTGGCTCATCGGACTGTTTCTCTGGGATTTCGTTTGTTGTGATCTCGAGTGAGTTGAATTTCGATTAGAAGCCTTGTCGCTCTGGTGTATGGCGATTTTAAGAGTGGCATTTTCGGCTTGTTGAGCGTTTTAGTTGGCTTGCTTATGAGTTTTTGGGTTGTGCTGACCAGCAGAGTCTGCGTAACCCACGGTGAAAAGGATGAGAAAATGTGTGGTGGTTATAAACTATATGGTGCGATATATATTTTGAGATGTCGAAATGAGACATATATCTACGCTCGCTTATTAGCGTTCAAATACGGATCTTGGATCTCAGAGCAATTATTGTGAGACGTTAGCTCTATTTTTTACAAATTGTAGCGCCCAACTTGAAAGGTAGTCCACATCGTCGTCTGATTCGACAACTTCCCCGTTATCAGAGAGCCTAAGCAGACGAGACTCATCGCCATTTTTTGTCCATCCGCAAACAATCCACGGTCTATTCGATATCTGGACGATATTTTCATCCGCGTCGTGTCCGTGGGCCTGTGTCGTCAGTGTTCGAGAGCGGGCTTCGGCTTTCAGCTGTGACGCAAGCCACGCGAATGCTGGGCTCCCCGGTGCGAGTAGTCGAAGTGATGGGTACTTGTCCGCAATATCTGGAGTGAAGGTCACGCCTATTCCCCTATGCTGGTCGGCGATGGTTTCTGCAAGCGTCCCCTCGTTCACATTAGCACTTACCGGAGCGTCATCGGGATACTGAAGAGAATAAATCGAGTCGGCGTGGGACTCATCGTCAAAGGCGAACTCTGTTTCCAGTTCGGACAGCGCATCAAGGGTAATTTCTTGGTCAGCAAGTGTCTCGTTCCCCAGAACCACGGACTCAATTGACTCAACAGAATATGGCGAATCGTGCATCTCTTCGGGATGTCCTACTTCGCCCAAGTCCGGGTGAGAATACGTATTCCAGGCGTCGAGCCGCGCCTCACGAATCACCTGATCACGAAGCGGTGTTTCACTGTCCAGGTGAGCTAATGAATCTTTGAGTTCGATCGGATCGTCGTCATGCTTTTGCTCGTCAATGTCTTTTTCGATGTCTTTCCTTAGACGCTCGTACTCCTCAGTTCCAGACTTAGCGCCTTGTTCCATAGTCGCCTGTCGAATCTTTGATCCGACACTGGAGAGGATCGGCTGCATATCTCCGACGACGTATTCGAACAACCCGATACGATCATCGAGTCGGTCGTAGATATCTGATTCAACCGTGTCTTCGTAGCTGTAATTAAGAATGATGACTTCGTCGTACTGCTGGCCGATACGATCGATACGACCGATACGCTGTTCTACGCGCATCGGATTCCAAGGGAGATCGTAGTTGATGAGCGCCCCACATTCCTGTAGGTTCAATCCCTCGCTTGCGGAATCCGTACAGACGAGAATATCGACATCACCATCGTCGTCCGCAAATTCACGCTTGACTCGCTCTTTGCCGACGTTCCGCCACGTGTCTGCGTCCTCATCGTACATCTCTCCGCCGTCGCCGGAGTAACAGGCGATGTTCTCGCCATATCTCCACCGGAGTTCACGGCGGACGAAGTGCATCGTATCCTTGTACTGGGTGAAGACGATGATGCGGTTCCGGCCCATCCGGTCCAGCATGTCGAGATCCTCGTAGAGCTGATCCATCTTCGGGTCATTGTCGATCTGCTTGACGTCCTGTATGAAGGATTCCAACTCCTCAATCTCTTCTTTGAGCAGATCAATTCCCTCGTCTGTGAGGCTCGGAGCAAGTTCAGTGAGATCAACGTTCAATACGTCCTCTCCGGAGTCTTCCATCTCTGCAATTTCGTCTTCATCGAAGTCACTCAGCGCATCTAGCGCAGCCTGACGATCCTCGTCGGATCGATCTCGAATCCGTTTTCGTCGTTGCAGGAAATCACGCTGTTCTCGAAGCTTTTCGAGCCGTGAGGAGAGACTCTGCGAAATCGCGTAGACACTACTGGTCAACCGTTGGCGATACGTAGTCATCACGAACCCGATTGCCCTCGTTTCGGTTTCGCTCGATTGCTGAGCCTTTTTGTAGAACGTCCGGGTGTACTCGTCGATTCGATCGTAGACGTGGCGTGTTTCGTCATTGAGTTCGATGCGCCGGCGCTCGGGTTTTCGCGTAGGAATTTTTTCGTCGAGCAGTCCGACTTTACGGTACTTCCGAAGGGTATCACGAGTGTTCCGGTGAATACACGCGTCTATCGGTGTCGCCCAAGAGAATACGTCTTCAAGCACGTTCCACCCATCCTCACTGAGTTCATCGAGTGCATCCAACCGATCCTTCCGCGAAGCGATGATCATCTCCGATTCGAGTACTGGATCAGGATAGAGTAACCGCTGAAGCTTCGTGTCTTCGTCAGCGCTGAACGGGTCGATACGTTCGTCGATTGCGTTATCGATCTTTTCGCGGTAATCGCTGTACCGCTGCCCGTAACTCTGTGCCATATTACAGGCCTGGAGAAGCCGTTGTTTAGCTACACCACGTCCCTGGTCTTCGATTCCGAGCTCGTCAACTACCCCTTCAAGCACAAAATCGGCGTACTCCGGTGATTTATTGAATCGGTCCTGAAACGCTCCATCGAGAGTGGCCTGTGAGGTATCCGTCGATCCAGATCGCCCGGTTAGATCAATTCCACCGTTTAGGACGGTAGAAAGGGCTTGCCGCGTCTCGAAGAACTCGACGAATCTGTCTCGATTGTCCCAGGCCTCCGGTATGTCCAACAGGGTAAGAAGGTCGTAGAGCTCCCTGTGGTGCAACTGCATGGGTGTTGCTGTGAGGAGATAGTAGCAGTGCGTGTGATTCCGCAACCGTTCGAGGAGATTGTAGAAGTTGCTCCCGCGACGCGCGTTGTGTGACTCGTCAACGACGACGGCGTCCCAGACGCCTTCCCGTCCATCGGTCTCTCGGCCTCGACAGCTGGCTGGGATGTCGTCCCGACGGCGAGGTACGCCTTCGTCTTCCGGCGCGATCTGGTCCCAGCGATCAGTGAGCCGCGCCGTGTGCCAGGACATGATCACGACCGTGGGCCAGGGTTCGTCGGCACGCGTGTGCACAAATCGCCACAGCGGACTCGTCGTCCACGCCTCACTGCGACGATCGGCGTCAATATCGAGTTCCGTAGTACCGGGGACTGGGTGCTCCTCACCAAATGCATCAATGAACGCGTAATCGTATTCGCTGCCGCGTTCATACCGATACGCGTTGATATTGAACTTCTCCCACAGCTCCTCCTGCCACTGTACGATGAGGCTGGCCGGGGCGAGCACGAGGCTGTTTTCCAGTTCTCCGGTCAGTCCAAGACGTGAAAGAGTGAGACCGACCTCGATGGTTTTCCCCAATCCGACCTCATCGCACAGGAGGAACGAGTTCGGATACGTGTTGACTGCCGTGT
>LFCJ01003604.1_pt1 | contig 11348 bp, 16 predicted proteins | sample 643141 | NCBI WGS metagenome assembly LFCJ01 (sample SAMN03766243, study PRJNA286221) | soda lake metagenome | biome: soda lake; feature: Kulunda steppe; material: water; isolation source: sample B1-Br-g2 brine of Lake Bitter-1 | place: Russia: Kulunda steppe | collected 2010-07 | reverse complement strand
CACACCAAACTCGCACGCGCACACACACATACACGCCCCCCAAACATGCGCGCACACACACACACCAAACACGCGCACGCACACACACACAGCACACAGCACACAGCACACAGCACACAGCACACACAATGCTTGCAAGTTTAAGCGCACCCTGAATCATGTGCAACCATATGCATGCGCGCGCACACGTGCAGGATGCTCCAGCGCCCCACAGGGCAACAGAACCACCACTGATAATGGGTCAGAGCCTGGCCTGGCCAACCACCACCGCACAGACTCATCCTCGAACCTGCAGCAGTTCAGCCAGGTGCGCTGAAGCTGAGCAGCTTGCAGCCTGAGTGTGTGTGCAAGCATACCTGGTGCGCTTGCTGGCCCCCACGTACACATACACAGCATGCACACGCACACAAACACACGCCGCATGCACGCGCACGAGCATGCGGGCATGTCGTGCCACACACTCGCACCCACACATGTCGCATGCAAGTGCACAAGCATGCGAGCACATGCCGCCCCTGTTGTGCAGGTGCTCAGCACGGTGACGCAGCACAGCCGCATGATGTGCCAGGCAGAGGTGCCATACGCAGCATGCGGGGGATGGCTGCGCTCAGGCCACATGAGCACGGCAGGGGCAGCGTCATACCCACAGCCTAGCACTGCCATCTTGGACCTGGAGTTTGATGTGCAGGAGGAGTTGCTGGCCACCTGTGAGTTGTTTGATGCATAGCCACCGCAGCGACATCAGGCGGAGCCCAGTGTTTGTTGTGCATGACTTTCAGGGCTGCTGCTCAGTACAGGGGCTTTGGCTTGCTGCCTTGCCTGCCGCCTACTTCCACGCAAGCATGTGTTTAGTACTGATGCAACTGCCATTTGGTACCACCACGTGCTCTCGCGCGCACACGTGGGGCACAGAACACGCACACAAAACATGCACACGCAAGGACGTGCCAATTGGGCATAAGCGTGTGCGTGCACGGTGCGGCGCGGGGCTGCGCAGGTGCTGGGCAGCGCGCGTTCCTGTGGGACTACGAGGATGTGCTGAGCACCACACCCGACTCCCTGGAGCCCGTGCGCGAGCTGTGCTGCCGCTCCAAGCTGGCCAGCATAGCCTTCAGCAAGCACGAGCGCGCTCTTCTTGCTGCGGGGTGCGTGCCACACCGAGCGTGTGCGGCGGTGGCGCGGCATGGCGTGGCGTGGCAGGCCGTGTGCGTGTGTGTGCGCGCGTCCTGGGGTGTGATTATGAGGCTTTTGAGGGGCAGTCGGGCAGAGGGAGAGAAGAAGTCCAGCTGTTGCTTGTCCCCTGCAGGAGTGAGCAGGGCAGAGTGTGTGATGAGGGAGGGAAGGAGGATGCAGGGAAGGGAGGATGCAGTGAAGGGAGCAGGGCAGAGTGTGTGAGGGAAGGGAAGGGAAGGAGGATGCAGTGAAGGGAGCAGGGCAGAGTGTGTGAGGGAAGGGAAGGGAAGGCGGATGCAGTGAAGGGAGCAGGGCAGAGTGTGTGAGGGAAGGGAAGGGAAGGAGGATGCAGTGATGGGCCACAAAGTCTACAATGAAAAGCCCTTGGCAGCGCTTGCGCTTTGCATGCACCTGTGCGCAGCACGCTTGTCTGCAAGAGAACTGTAAGGGATCCCTCGCGCCGCGATCGACGCTCGGCGCCAGCTGCTCCTTTTACCCAAGCATGTGGATCAAGAGGCCCTGTGCTTTGACCTCCTGCGCTGTGTCCTGCCTGGCTTTTACTTGCCCTCCTGGACCCCAAGGGGCCCCAGAGCTTCGATGCCGCACAAAACTGGATGGTCCACAATTTACTTACTCAAGCGCACATGCTGCACGAAAATGGGTGATCCACTCCTCGCCTGAGTGCACGCGCACGCTGCACGGAGCTGGGTGCTCCACTCCTCATCTGAGCGCACGCGCACGCTGCACGGAATTGGGTGGTCCACACCTCTCACCCAAGCAGATGCTGGCTGGCCAAGGTCACAAAGCGGCATGAAATTGGATGATCCACACCTCTCACCCAAGTGCGCACGTCACACCAGCACTGCCGCTGCTGATGTGCACCGATCAGCACAACATGCATGCATGCGCTGGTGCCAACATGCTTTATGTAATTGAACATGTGCACACAGTTGCACCAAAATTAAGCACACTCCCTCCTTTACACACATGCACACACCACGCTCACATGCATGCATATATGTGTGCATCCGTGCACACCAGGGATGCGGAGGGGCGCGTTTACCTGTGGGACGTGGGTACCCGCCAGGTGCTGGCGACCCATGCAGCGCATGAGCGGCGCGTGTGGGCACTGGACTTTGCGCCTGGCGGCGCCTGCGCGCACCCCGGTGGCGGCGGGGGCAGCCACCTGCTGGCGAGCGGCAGCGACGACCACCTCCTCAAGGTAGGCACAGGCACACAGCAGGTACAGGAGGGGGAGTCAGCGAACCCATCCAAACTGGTCTGGGTGTCTGGCACGCAAGCGAGTGGCTAGGGGATGGGGCACGAGGCCGGGTGTGCGCGCTCCGCTGTGTGGCACCTGCTCTGCTCCGCTGTATGGCACTTGCTCTGCTTACAGGTGTGCCACTTGCTCTGCTTACAAGTGGGGCACCTGCTCTGCTTACAAGTGTGGCATCTGCTCCGCTGTGAGGCGCCTGCTCCACTGTGTGGCACCTGCTCTGCTCCGCTGTGTGGTATCTGCTCTGCTCCGCTGTATGGCGCCTGCTCCGCTGTGTGGCACCTGCTCACGAGTGTGGCTGGCCAGCGAGCCCCCCCTACAGCTGGCATGGTCTCACACACCAGGAGGGGTGATAAGTGCTCCGGTATTGGCGCCCCCTTGGGATGGGTCCGGGCGTCGATGTACGGGCTGCCCGTGGATTTCCAAGGGCTGCCTGAGGGCTGCAGGTTAAGTCAGGGCTCCGTGCCGGGGGGAGGACTTCAGGGCCGGCTGCCTGCCATACCTTCCGTTCAAGCCGCTGACGTGGGCCGTCCCTCTCACCACACTAGTGCTCTGGGCATACATGCTCATAAGCACACATGCTCATGAGCACACACGACCACGCTCATGCACGCGTCGCGTGCTTTACAGGTGTGGAGCCCAAAGGAGCAGCGCCCTGTGGCCACCGTGGCTGCTGGCGCAAACGTGTGCAGCGTGCGCTTCAACCCCTGGCATGAGCACCTCATCGCGGTGGGGTCCGCAGCCCACACTGCCCTGGTGTACGACCTGCGCATGCTGCGGGGCACCAGCAGCAGTGGTGGGGCGGGAGCTGCGCTGCCGCTTGCGTCGTTTGGGGGCCACAAGAAGGCGGTGGCATACGTGCGGTGGGCGGGCGAGCAGGAGCTGCTGAGTGCATCCACAGGTGCGTGCGCAAGCGCGTGGATGTCTATGTGTGTTACTATCGTGTGTGGACAACTGATGATCACATCGAATATGAAATGGGACACGGCCTTAATCTCCCAAATGGACAGTGGCAAGAGGAAATGTGTTATTATTTCAATTGGGTTTGCCTCCCAAGGAATTCATACTTGGTCCGTACATGTTTCTGTGCGCGTATGCTTGCGTGTGTATGGAAGTGCATGTGTGCCAATTTGTGGTGCGTAGGCGCGCGCAGGTGTAATTGAAAGTTTCCCACCTTTGGATGTGGTGCAAGTGCTCTTTTCCTTTTTGCCTGTGGTTTTGTGTGTATGAATGTCCAACCCTGCTGTGCCGTGGATCTACGATGCTGATGCATCATGAGGACAAGCATAGCCGCCGCACATGCACAGCCGTGAGCATGGAAACTGCATTTGCAGAGAACCATCATAAACGCACGAGTTGTTAATTTATGTACTTGAAGGTTGTCCGCAGAAATGCCTCACATTTGGAGATTAACCTTGTGTTTGGTGAGGAAGGTCGCCGTGAATAAATGGAGCCAAATTTAAACCTTATTCAATGGATAATATCAACCTTGTTCATTAGGACAATATAGTGAAGGTCACGTGCGTCACAAATACGGCTTAAACACTGCCCACATGTACCAGCTCGACCGTTTCCAGAATTCCATCATACCCCCTCACCTCACAATCCGTGAGCGCAGTGATGCTGCGTCAGTGCTCACAAGTGTGCCTGAGCATGAGACAGGGCTCCAAGCAACTTGCTAACTATGCCCCCTCCGCGTACTGCACCCGCCCCGCCCTGCCCCCACATTGGTCTTCCGCAGACAGTCTCCTGCGCCTGTGGAGCTTGCAAGGGGCGATGGCCGAGGGGGCTGCGCTCCCGACTGACGCTGCAGGTCCAGCCGATGGTGGCGCAGCTGCACGCATGGGCAGGAGCAGCAGTGGCGGCGCGGGGGCCCATGGCACTGCGTGTTGTGTGGAGGCGGTGCGCACGTACAGTGGGCACACCAATGAGCGCAACTTTGTGGGGCTCAGCAATACCGGGAACTACATTGCCACTGGGTCGGAGACGGGAGAGGTGCGTGCGGGGGGCTGGGAGCAGGGGCCGATTATTCCACGTTAGCCTAAGGGGGGGAAATGGTGCCCTTCTTCACAGCATGCTTGCATGAGTTGACGGCTGGTGAGTCATGGCACAGGAATAGGCTGCTGGCTGTCAGCATTTGCAAACACACCGGCAACGCATTGTTGAGATTGGGCTCGTCCCTTTCGTGCAGCTGAGCTGCATGAGCTAGGGGGCACAAACTAGGCTTAGCGGCCATTGAGCCTCTGCCTCGGACAGCAACTTCTGTAGTACATTACTTTGGCCTATTTCCAGCGTGCTCGCATGCTGGCACTCGAAAAGGCATGAAGGGTTACAAGCAATACAGAACCCTTGTTCCAAACCCTTCGCCGCAAAGGCCACCACCGCCCATGATGCTGCACCGCGCTTCCTCAGGCATCCTTGCTGGCCAAAGTCTTCTTTGTTGCTGCCTTTGCCTGCTCACTCTGTCGGTACTGTCAGTCCCTTCGCGTGTGCACAACTACCACCTTTTGGCGACCACCACAGGACAGCCCTCTTGCCCGCTCCCGATCACCAAGTCCAGGCCACAACTGGATGCCGCCCATTGGGGACCTAACACAGGCAGCAATTGCACGAGCCTGCCCTACATACTGCCGCAGGTTTCGTCTACCTGAAGCACATCAACACACTGCCGCAGGTGTTTGTTCATCTACCTGGAGCACATCAACACACTGCCGCATGTGTTCATTCATCTACCTGAAGCACATCAACACACTGCCGCAGGTGTTCATCTACCTGAAACACATCAACACCCCCAGCATCCGCCACCGCCTGGCCAGCAACTACCAGCCCGGGCCGCAGGCCCACCACCACCACCTACGCGCCCAGCAGCCACCCCCCTTCATCAGCGCGGTCGCGTGGCGGCAGCGCAGCCAGACGCTGATGGCAGCCAACAGCCAGGGGCACCTGTGGGCACTGGCGCTGCAGCAGTGAGAGGCAGGCGGCTCTACTCCTCTCTGCAGTGGCACCACAGGTGTGGACCCAGGGCAGATGCAGCTGCAAGGGCACCACTCTCTGCACCACTCTCTGCACCTCTCTCTTCTCCTCTCTGCAGTGGCACCACAGGTGTGGACGTAGGGGGATGCAGCTGCAAGGGCGGCTGCAGCAGGGAGCGCCCCACCTTCAGGCACCCAGGTGCATATGAGGCTCGCTGGTGTGAAGAGCCTGGGTTTGCAGAGGCTGCCCCTGGGTGTGCAGGTGTGGGGCGGTGGCAGCCTTTTTTTTTTAAGGTTTTGGGGTGTGTAGCATATAAGTGAAAATGGCTACACAGGGTGCTCATCCCAAAAAGTGTGTGTAGCACTGGAGGAGGCTAAACAAAGCCTTGCCAAAATTTTGGCGCAGCCAATTTTGGCAGTTGATTTTAAGATATCATCATAACAATCATGAGTAAATTTTTAAATGTTTTAGTGTGGCAATGCAGAGCTTGGGCATTCCAGATGCCCTCGTGCTGCCACCTGCACGTGAGGTCATGCATACTATTACAAAAATATCATACAATTGTCTTATGCCTGACCAGGCGAACATTCATGTCATCTGCAAATTCTGTGCTGTCAGGAACCAATGCCTAAAACTCCTCATTGCTCTCAGAATCGCTGCTGAGCTCAATGGGCTGCTGCTGCCTTGGCTACTGTGCTTGCTGGGGGATTTGCTTACTTGGTTTTCAACAAGTTAAGGACACCGATTACTTGATGCAATTGGGAATCACATGAACTCAATGAAGTGTAAATAAAGAAAACACCATGTTCAATGCCATTCAAGACAGCTGCTGTGCTTGCTGGGGGAGCTGCTGCTGCTGCTGCTGCTGCTGCTGCTGCTGCTGCTGCTGCTGCTGCTGCTGCTGCTGCTGCTGCTGCTTCTGATGATGATGATGATGATGATGATGGAGGAGGAGGAGGGCTTGCTGCTGCTCCTGCTGCTGTCTCTGTGCCTTGGGACTGCGCGCTTACAGGGGGCGGCATGCTTGCATGGGACTGAGGACTTAGAGCTGCTGCTGCTGCTGCTGCACCTGCTGGTGCTGCTGGTGCTGCTGCTGGAGCTGTTGCCCTTTCTGTAGCTGATGCTGCCGGGTCCCTAGAGTTGGGACGGGGAGGGTGCTGTCCCCAGTTGGGGAAATCACTCATCTCCTCACTTTCACCGTTCCGAGTAAAATACAATACATTTTTTTGGCTACGCGGGGTAGTCCACAGCAATTTTATCCGTCACCACTTGGCTACACTGGGCGGTCAGAGACGCCCTGCCTGGCGTTGCTGTGTAGCACCAAAATGCGACGCAAAGTGCTTTAAATGCGACACGTCACCATAAAAAAAACACTGGGTGGTGGGCATGCCAACGTCGGGAGCTCAGGCTGCAAAAGGTGCTGCTGGCTATTTGCAGGTGGCAGCAATACAAGGGGCTGGCCTGATGCCCCGCAAGGCTAGTGCTGGTGTCATGGCCAGGACTTGGTGCAGCTGTTGGCGTGGGCACTGCACAAACTTCATGCTTTACTATGACTGATGACTGCCACTCAGGAGATTGGCATTGTAATCCCAACATTAACCCAGGTGCACTTGTTGGTTGGCTTCTGTACATTCAATTCAATCATGCTTGGATGTGTGATATTAATTTGCCAGCATGTGAGAATTCCAAGAGGCCCTGGGAATCATAAAGGAAACAGGAACATATCATGTATAGGGGCCTGGGACTGCAAATTGTGTCGCTGTCTTGGATTGCAGTTTTTGTATGAGAGATGCATTGGAATGTTGCTTGTGGGGAACAGCATGAAGAGTTCTGTCACTGCTCAAGTTGGAAGTGTCTTTTGAGCTGATCCAGCTTCTAAACAAAGGCATAGCCGTCGAGTATGTTGTAGTATGCATGCATTTATGTCTTCTGTGTAGCTTATTTATCAGGCACGCATGAAATTAACAATTCCCATGCTCAAGTTGATTTTATGTCCTGCTAGTGTCGGGCGTCTACAGTTGAAACGACTACTCTTGGGAGAACTTACTGCCATGCTCTTTACTGGGCAGTTCCTGTTAAGTTTGGTTTTTGACCATTTCCTATCCTAGCTTGCCTTCATGCAAAGGCCGCTGTTGTAAATTGACTGTCCCACTCTTTAAAGGACAAATTGTCGAACCTAGGAGAGAAAGATGCTACTCGTGTTGATTGTTACAAGGGGGTACAAGAAAAGGCCTTCAGTCAAGAAGTGTGACTGCTAGCCTGCTCATAAAAAAAGTATCAGTGCATGAAGGAAGAAATAAAGCTTATTGTTTTACTGTCCCTGAAAAGCAGACACATTGTTGAAACCTGCAGGAGGAAACAGGGACGCATAAGTCCTGCGGAGAGACACCACATGTGGATGGGTACAGTGAAAAAGTACGTCACGGTGTTGCTCATTCTGTACGTCATTAGCATTGCATACGTCACAAGTAGGGGAGATATTGTGAGTCCATGTCACAGTTTCAATTACTCGTGATGATTATTGCATGCAATTGCCCTTGTGTTCCCTGAATAGCAATCAAGACTTAATTCTGGGCGCAACGAGCCTGAGTTGTGACAAAGCAAAAGTTTCAGGCCTTGTGCTACCGCAGCACAAGGTGACAGTGAGAGATGCTGAGACCTTGTAGTCATCAATGATGTGGGCCACATCATGTGGCACAGCAGATCTGCCATTTTTATCTGGATAAAAATAATTGATGAGATGTTGGGTCAGAGGCTTGCACCTACTTTAGTACATCAACTTTACCTCACCTGAGGATGCCATTTCACACTAATTTAGCGAAGACAACATAAAAACCGGTAAGTAACCAAAGTTGCAGCCTCATTTCTTTTAACATCTTCATCTTAAAGGATAGAGTTTCTGACACAGCGAACGTGGCTTGAAGTGGAGTATGCAAGGGGAGGCCTTATGTAGGGCCCCTAACGGTTTACCCGGGGCGAACTGTTGACACTACTCCGAGTAGTGTACTAGTAGAGTCTAGTACTACTACGAGTAGTGTACTAGAAGAGTCTAGCACATTGGAAGGGGGCTAGGCTGAATCCTTTTTAGGGCTGCAAACCTGGCAATTAACCAGACAACCAGAAACTGAACTTCAGGCAGAAAACGAGCCTCGGTAATGACGCGCATTTTGACGTTCAACGTCGTGCTAAGTTAGCACGCTAAGCCCTCCAATCAGCCTTCCCTTGAAGCTCCGGACATTCAAGCAGGCGGCGGGGCACCTGCAAAGGGAAGTCAACTGTCCACCCTCGCAACCTGTTGGTTCGGGGTTCAAACCATCTGGTGACCTCAATGGAGGCTTCCATCCGGCTTAGCAGCCCTCGTTCGGCAGAAACAGCCTTGAAACCTTAAACCTGAGTGCAGTGAGAGAGAAAATGTGTTCTGTGCTCCACAAGGGTTGGAGTTTTGAGCCCTCACCCTTTACCAGGCAACAAACCAGCCTTACAACCTGGCTGGCGGTTAACCCTAACTTGTAACTTACCAGGCAGAAGGATGCGACCCCCAAAGCACATTACAAGTCCAGAGTGTAGCTGACATATTTGTGAAACCTTCACCCCATGAATAAAGAGAGGCGAGGCAATTAAACTCAAGCCAGACGGTTTATTCTTGCACACTAGGCTGATGTGGACTGTGAGATGGGCTAGACGCAAATGCCCAAACATTTATCTGAGTCTTGGTTGCTGACTCTGGATCTGACTCCGCCTGAAATGCTTTCTTCGAGATGCTGTTATGTGCTATCCGCTTGCTTTGATTTTTCTTGCCTTGGGTGCAGGGCGGCAGCAGCCTTCAAGCCTAGTATAAAACTTAAACTAGACAGTTACACAGAGAGGATCTATCTAAAAAGAAGTTCAAATTTACCCTTGACATCAAGTTGTTTACTGCTGTTAACAAGTTGTTAGCTACTGTTTACTGACGCACCTCGGAGGAATAGCTAAGCTCAAGCATAATGGCTCACAGACGCGTAATTCCAGGCAAATTCCCAAGAGACTTTCTGGGAGCAAACACACTCCCATCTCAGCAGGGAATGCCCATGGTGTAAGAAATATGATGGCAGCACCACTGGCAGCTGGGGCTATCATAGCACTCAAATGATTAGACACATATATCAGTGTTCTACAGCCACCGCTGATTCCCAAAGAGAGGCCATCATGATAATTCTATGATAGGTTCCATACTATGCATTGATATGCTTTGATCTTAGCTATGGAATCTCATGGGGGAAGCAGCCTGAACAGAGGATCGAATCACCAGATACTAATGACTGTGCTGCTTCAAAACACAAGTCAAGCACCAGCTGGTCACAATCTCAACAGAACAAGTGAAGGCTGCGGCACCTGCTTGCAGCAAGTGCATGCCAATCAATAATGGCATGGACCGGGGTGTAGCTAGACACAATCAAGAAAAGCACTCCTGCATGGCGATGTAAGTTGGTTCTGGAAGTAAAGTAGTACAGTTTGCAAACATAGAACATTTAATTGGAATCCTTGAGTGGTCCGCCACTGAAGCGTGAGTTCATTTAAGACACTATACACATGAAGCTCCTCAAAAAGGTTAGGTCAATGTTGCATGTCACTCATCCTGCAACAGAGTCATTCAGTGCCTAATGTACATGCGAGCTGCATCAGCGGCCGCCTGCTCTCATGGTAATGGCTGCTGCCCACCCCATGCCTGTCTGCTTGTGACTCGAGGCAGCTCCTGCCATGCATGGGACATCCTACATGCGCATGGCTTGCTCTAGGGCCTGCTGCTGCGGGGCACACGTGCGTGCACCGGACACCCTATGCACATGGTGTCCTCGCATGCATGGGACATCCTACACACGCGTGGCTTGCTTGAGGGCCTGCTGCTGGCCAGGCTGCTCCGCGGGCCTCTTCCTGCCCTGCAGTGCCTTTGGGGGCCTTGCTGCAGCTGGGCTCTCCATCTGCGCAGTGCGCAAGGCAAGCAGGACGACGCGCGCCGCTCTGGGCAACGCAAAAGGCGCAGCTGCCTGTAGCCCCAAGCTCGCACTGCGCAGCTCAGCAGCTAGCAAACACACACGTACGGGGCGCACGCGCTGCTGGCAAGCTTGCCTGTGCCACCATCAATGCAGGGCGCCCTATGATGCCTGCCTATAGGCACTTCCAAGGTCAACCCAAAACCCTACCCCTTAACCCAAGGATGGACGCACTGAAGCACATGCAGCAGCAGCAGCAGCAGCAGCAGCAGCAGCAGCAACCGAGAGAGAACCCTGTCGGCAAACAGGGTTCCTAAGCAACTCAGGTCACCACTGCAAGATCCCTCCCAAGGCAGCACTCGTTAAGGTAGCTATGTGACACCCTTGACCTACAGTGTGCAGGGTGGGTGCCTTGGTTGGCTCTGGTTTATCTCGTGTACCACAGAACCACTGCTGTGGTCACCACAGGTCACTATCAAGAGGTAAGCCCTAGCTTGTAGCTCGTGTGCCACAGAACCACTGCTGTGGTCACCACAGATCATCATTATCACCGCAAATGACGTGGAGCAAAGGAAGATGCCTTTCAGGCAAAGGCAGCCTCCACGCAGCGGTTCCCTCTCCCCGCACGCGCACATACGGGGAGCATGCCCCGCTATGCGTGCCACTATGTAAGAGGGAAGACGCGACGCGCCCTTCATGTCACATCTCCAACCTCAACAGCACATGCCCGCTCATAAGCCCAGAAACCAACCAGGGCCCTGGTGCTTGGCGGCTACTGATGCCCCGCTATGTGTGCCGCTCTGGGGGAAAGAAGACGCAACGTGCCCTTCATCTTACATCTTCCCGTTCGAAAGCCCACAAACAAATGAGGGCCCTGGTGCTCGGCGGCAACTGATGCCCTGGGGACACAGAGGATGCAAACTGATGCCCTGGGGACACAGAGGATGCAAACTGAT
>LFCJ01003603.1_pt1 | contig 11349 bp, 8 predicted proteins | sample 643141 | NCBI WGS metagenome assembly LFCJ01 (sample SAMN03766243, study PRJNA286221) | soda lake metagenome | biome: soda lake; feature: Kulunda steppe; material: water; isolation source: sample B1-Br-g2 brine of Lake Bitter-1 | place: Russia: Kulunda steppe | collected 2010-07 | reverse complement strand
CAGTCCCTGCAGATTTTAATGAATCCCAGCGTCAGCACACACAGGATGCCGCAAAGATTGCTGACTTATCCGTTGTACAATTACTTAACGAACCTACAGCAGCATGTCTTGCCTATGGAATAAAAGACTCTAGCGATCGCACTGTTCTCGTATACGACTTAGGCGGAGGAACATGTGACGTATCAATTGTTTCAGTTGCTAACGGTTTCTTCGAAGTGATCGCTTCGCAAGGTGACAACGTTCTTGGAGGTGATGATTGGGACGCAAGAATACTGGAGTGGCTTCTTGACCACATCGAGCGGAAGTACGAGGTAAAAATCCCTGACGATCCTATAATCAACGCTCGATTGATGACTGCGGCAAAAAAGGCGAAGGAGGAACTAAGTGGAAGGAATAAGACTACAATCCAAATTCCTCACTTGGGAACAAATCAATCTCAGTTATTTGAACAACCACTTCATGTGGAGATTGACCTCACATGCGAAGAATTTGACAAAATCACGCAAGACTTGTTTGGGGACACATTGGTGTTTTGTACCGAGGTGCTTGATGAAGCAGGTCTCATACGGAGCGATATTGATGATATCTTGTTAGTTGGCGGATCAACTCGAATGCCACAGGTTCGGGAAGGCATAGAGAGTTTTTTTGACCAGAAACCCTCAAAAAATATAAATCCCGATGAAGTCGTTGCCCGAGGAGCGGCAGCGAAAGCTGCGATCAAACGTCGTGCATTGCCGGTATCTGCCCAAGGAAAGGAGGAGCGACAACCCACTCTAACAACAGATGAAGGTGACGTCGATCTCACAGATATTGTCGTGATTGATGTAACATCTAGGTCGCTTGGAGTAAAAGTTCGAGACACAGAAACTGGTGACAGAAAATATCACGAACTCATTGGAAATAACGAACAGATCCCTACTGATGCTACAGATGATTTTCGGCCTCATAATTCCGCGACAGGTCATCCAGGTGCGAAAGGTGTTGATATCAAGGTTCTCGAAAATAAAACCACGAATTTAGCAGATGCCGAACAGATGGGAACAATCGAACTCAGAGGTCTTGATCCGTCAACACCTATCTCCGATCAGCGTATTGATGTTACATTTAACCTCACAGAAGACAATATATTAGAAGTGACTGCTATCGATACTATAACTGGGTTAAAGAAGGAAGCACACTACCGACCTAAATTCGCATATGCTGATCATGAGCTAGCAGAGCAAAAATCAGGTTTACCTGATATTTTCTAACAAACCGTTAGACCATAGTCTATGAGAACTACTGAAGCAAGAAATATCCTTGATGTCACAAATGATGCCAGTCTCGACGACATCAACTCCGCATACCGGAAACGGGTAAAGAAGGTCCATCCGGATCAAAACGGCGCTCAAGATGCAGAAGAACAGTTCAAGGAAGTGAAAAAGGCAAGGGATGCTCTTCTTGACAATTTGAAACGCAATAAGAAAAGCCGAGAACAATCAACATCGAAGGAAACGAAACAAGGCACGGTACCACCGAAAGATCAATCTACTCCACAGAGTTCTAACGAACAAACTAAAAGTCATAAACAGAACAAGGAACGGCGGAAAGAGTGGCGAGAAAACCGCCGCCAGACTACTTCCACCAAAACTCAAACCAACACTGACTCGTCTACGACGAAGTCACGTTCACAGCAGAGATCAACTTGGCAGCGGTCACAGCAATCCACTAAATCAACTCGATACAGGGCGACAGACCAATCTCCGAACTATCAGGATGGTTTTACAAAGCAAACAAAAACCGGGCCCCATCAATCTAAGTCACAAAAGAATAGCACTCAGCAAAAGTACAATAGTGAATCAACTTACAACAACTCGTCAGCGCAAACCGAAACCCAGGAGAAGCAACAAAGAAGTACGAACGCTCATACTGATCCAGATCGGCGGGATAAAGTTCGTACTTGGTTGAACTCACCTTCCAAGGGCGTGCTTGTCATTCTGCTGAGATGGTTAGCAGAAATCAAATCTAATTTTTTAGTCTATGTCGGGCAGTTCACCTCGCTCAAGCTTTCATCTCAGTCTTTAGAATTTAGTCAAGCAAAATGGTTATTGAAACACCTCGCGTATGGGTTTGTATATTCGATAGGTGTGATGATTCTATTATTAATTATTCTCATAGTTGTTAGAAGCGGATTGGCGATCGTAGTGGGATCTTGGTTAGGTGATTTTATAACCTTAATTATTATACTGGTTGTGTTTTTATACTTGTTAGCGGAACCATCAGTGGGACTTTGGCTATTTGGACTTTTAGTGGTTGGAACCGCTTTATTTGGCAATATCTCATACCAAGTCTGGTTTATTGTTTCTTTATGTGCGCTTATCCTCTCTATTTTAAATTTTATTCGGTATGTGGGGCATGGAAGGAACCCATGGTGGCAGCTCCGATAAGTTAATGAAGTCATGATTAATCCTACTTTCGCGGTTCACCACCATCCGGAGAACCCTCTGAGCATGTCTTCAGCGACTTCGCTCGCTTTCTGACGAGAGAACCTATGACGGTCGATCAATCGTTGGGTCGCCGCCTCCGACACGAGGCGGCGAACCACGTTTTTGAACGACGCTCTTGTGAAGGACATTGTTGGTGAGTCAGAGACCAGTTCGAACGATTTCTTGCAAGGCCTCTCGTCCGGGTTTGCGTAGGATTTTCCGGCGAAGTTCGAAGAGTCTGAGATATGCGGTTAGTTTGTCCTTCGAGATGCCTCAATGCGGCGAGAGCCACCGTCGCGCCAGCGACGCGTGGCTCTCGCACGTATTCACGTGCGCATTTCCATCGACATACTCTCCTTCACTGTGAATAACCGCTTCTCGTTGGTACATTTCGTCCTTCTCCAGCGGGTCGTAAGCACGAAATCCGTCGATATAGACTGTCAACGACTCCTCTTCGTGGTTATTGAGGAGGAGTCGCACAGTTGATTCGTCGGCGGAGTTCGACGGGACGACGTATCGTTGATCGCTGCCGAGATCAACGAGGATAAACACCGGTGGCTTGTCTTCGTCGTAATTTCCTCGTCCACGTTTCGACAGGCCACGCGAGCGCGACCACCCGTCGCGCTCGCGGCCTTTCTTCTCGGCAGAGACGTAGAACTCATCGATTTCGACTGGACCAACGAGATCGATGCGAGGCGCGTCGAGCGTTCTGGCGAACTGCTCGACGCGCCGGTGAAGCGACCGATACGAGACATCAAGTTCAGCGTCTATCTGCCGGATACTCGTATTAAACCAGAGCAACGAGTAGAACGCGAACAACAGCTTATCGAGGTTGATCTTCGCGTGCGCGAAGATCGTGCCGGTCTTGTCGTTGAACGTGCGTCCACAATTTTTACAGCGATACCGCTGATACTCTCGATAGCTGTCGTACTTGATCACTGATTCAGACTGGCAGCGCGGGCACTGGAGGCCCTCGCGCCAGCGAACCTGCTCCAGCAAATTCGCGACACTCGCCTCTGAGCGAAAGACTTCAACTGGGAACATAGTTGGGTGATGCTGACGCATCACCCTTGCCCGCTACGCTTTCACAGCGCCAGCTCCGTTCGACCGACAATCTGCTTCCGAAGAGTGTTGATCAACTCGGTATCTTCGGAAATCACGTGCTGGCGATCTACTTCGAGTTCGAAGACGTACGGCTCGTTCAGTGTTCGAAGCCGTTGTCGTAACGGTCCGCGTTTGCCGTTTCCAGAGTCCCACCTTTCGGTCGGTCGCCCAGGCCACTCTTGCTGATCTCGCAATTGCTATCGGCCATCTACAACCTTACCTTCCCGAAGTAGTACGTCATGAGGTTCGCCAACCAGAGAGATCTCGCGTCATCTTGAACAAACGGTTGGCTCAAGCCTTCAACACGGAGGTATGGCCTTAACTGAACACAGATGAACCCAAAAGCTTATTTTTTCTGTTTTAAGACAGTGTCCATGGTACGATGTTCGTTCTGTGATGAAAATAAACGGTCAACCCAAATTCGATCATGCAAAGGCGGTTGTCAGACAGGAGCATATCAATCTAATACACTTGTTTGCAAAAATTGCTTGACAAATTTGGAATATAAAAGCGCGCTAATCGGAGGCGCATATAAATGTCCACGATGTCAGCAGTTCGAGATATATAAAGGGTAGGGTCTTTTAAATTATTTGGAATACCAATATCCCCATTATTTAAACACCTATTACACTAATTTCCCATCTTTAAATTCCCAACTAGTCTTTTTATTACAGCCACCACACATAGTCTGCGCTGTATCTGATCCTTCATCGTAAACCGTAATACTATGGCTTTTTCCGCAACGGTCACAGGGGACGCTCACAACTTTTTCGCCCATGATTTCGCATACGGACATGTGGATATAGGCTTTGTGATCCAAACGATTTATCATGGCTATGGAAGTTTCGAGACAAACTCTGTGCCGGTAGCATTCACCTACTGATCAAAAATGAGTCAACTCCTCACTGGAAAAATCACGAAGCTCGGCTGGGTAGTCTCTGATACAAACACTGGTGATATGGTCGAAACCAGTTTACGGAGATTAATACTACCAGACAGAAATACATGAATAAGATATTGGCGTATTCATGACGGAACGATCGTTAGAACCCAACTCTGGATGGTTCTCTTTCATTTGCTTGTGTCTGGCAGTATCAGCGCACGCTCGCTCGACATTGTGCGTGCGCGAAGTTGGTATTCAGAGTTCCGTGATATCGACTTGATTTGTAACATCTACAACATTAAGCGACTTTGGCCTAAACTAATCCAGCACAGCATATCAATCCACTACTGCCTAAGTTAATAGTGGAGTAGTTAATGTGAGAATTTAGGTTAGGTTACCAAATAGTATGAGGTGCACTATGGTAGAGATGGTAAAACTTCTGTGTAAAGATTGTGATAATATTGATGAACGTCCTAGCAAATTTAAGGGGAAAGCAGATCCTTGTCCTAATTGTGGTAGTAAAAAATTAGAACTTGTTTGATGCGATAGACAAATATGTTATTTAAGACCGCAGACTTGCTTATGAAACATACTTTTTAGACCGTCGGGACAGGTCGCAGGGACGCGAACTTGGATGGCTGTAAGTACGAACAGATTTCTTTAAAGCCCGAAAATATAGAACTTTTGGTGTCGTTTCAAAGCCGTGTAGAGTTTTAGTGCGAAGTGCTACCTCTATCGCTCTCTGTATTATATATACTCGGTGCACGCCGTTCTAACGCGGTATCAAACTTGATATTCTCTCACCCACCAGTGGAGATCGATTCTCGGCTTTGGAAATCATCTCGGGTATTAGTGCCTGCTATTGGACTGACAATCTTCCTCACAGTGCTGCGTTATTGATTTGAGCCGAATCGACAGAGCACTAATCGTCTAATTTGCGTTCTACGACTTGAAGACGCTCGTAGATGGATTCTGGTTTATGGAACAGCGGGAGGCATCGACCCATCATCGAACGAAAGCAAAGAAGGTGATCGTTCGATCGGTAATCACCGCGCTGTCTGGCGATTATTTCACGTCAAATCTATGGGCGCTGCAGGCTCGCGGTCGATAGTCGAACGACTCGACCTTTGAGGCGTGAGACGACCGAAATCGGCCGTCTCAAAACGGTGATTCTGACGGGGACTCGCGTGGACACGACCAATGAGTCTCGAACCAATCGAACCCGACCACGCACTCGAACTGTATCTGGCTGACCGTGAAAACAGTGTAACCCAGGCCACACTGTACTCCCACCGATCACGACTGGGCCACTTCATCCGGTGGTGTAACGAGGAAGGAATCGAAAACCTGAACGAGCTGAGCGGACGGCAGCTTCACGAGTTCCGCATCTGGCGACGCGTCGAAGGCGATCTGGCACCGGCTACTGAGAAGACCCAGATGGACACGTTACGAGTGTTCATCAAGTGGCTAGAGTCGATTGATGGCGTCGAACAGGATTTGCACGCGAAAGTGTTGTCACCAACGCTGACCGGCAACGACAACATCCGCAGCGTAATGTTGGACTCAGAGCGAGCCGAGCAGATCCTGGAATATCTGCGGAAATACGAGTACGCCTCACGACCACATGTAGCATTGAAGTTGATGTGGCACACAATGATGCGAGTCGGTGCAGTCCATGCACTGGATTGTGCCGACTACGATCCTTCGAACCAGGCACTCGAAGTCATCCATCGACCAGAGACTGGGACGCCATTGAAGAATGGTGAAACGGGAGAACGGTTCGTCGCGCTCTCGGAAGACGTCTGTGAGGTACTGGATGACTGGATTGAGCAGCAACACCCAGCAGTCACTGACGAACACGGCCGCGAACCACTCGTGACAACGCCGGAAGGGCGTGCTCACAGGACGACTCTTCGTGGCGACTGCTATCGGTACACTCGCCCGTGCGTACTGACGAGGGAGTGCCCGCATGGGCGCGAGATTGAGGAGTGTTCAGCGGCCGACTATGACGGGGCTTCGGAGTGCCCCTCCTCGGTGAGTCCTCATGCTCTCCGACGGGGCGGTATTACACACGCTCTCTCAGAGGACTGGCCGATGAAAGCGGTTGGAGATCGAGCGAACGTCTCTGAAACGGTGCTGGAGATGCACTACGACTCTCGATCGGAAGAGGAGAAAATGGAACAGCGAAGAGAGTATTTGGGCGATCTCTGAAGTCGTTAGCCTAGTTGAAACCTAATTTTGGTGATGGGTTTCAGCGGGCTTGCTAATACACAGTACGAGCTACTTTACCGTGTCATCGTTCTAACGACGACATCAACAAGAGCCGCTATTCGGCAGCTTCTTTCACCACTGTAAAATACGTCTTCGTCTTTTCTAATACGGCCTTTATTTGTAATATACTGAATTGATCATTTTCTGATAATGATTTGGGACGATTATTAGCGTTTTCACCAGCAACGCCCTGAATATGCGCGATTGCTGCCTCGATATTCTCTTCCGCAGTAGAAACTCTCCGAGTCGACTGTTGTCCCGTTACTTCTTGTGCCCTCTCTATGTGTCGGCGTGCTTGCTCAAGTTGTTTTTTAATTGATTGAGATTGGCTTCGCGGTAGCTCGTCCGTTTCGAGGCGTTGGATGAGATTGGAGAGTGTCGTATGGATGGATTTGAGATAGTCGGTCCGACTCCACACTTCGAATTCCTGCTTTACCGTTTCTGTCATCGTATCGTCGCTCTTCCCCTCGACTTCGATTGAATACTTACCAGTGGCGTCCATCGGGGCTGTAATCTCGACCGTTTCGGTTTCTCTACCCTTTACAACCCCGATGGTTCGGGGTTCGAGGGTCGGAAAATTTGACGCCGTCTCGAACGAGAGCGAGATCTCTGATAGTGATGCCGTTCCTGGATTAATTGCATCGATGGAGATCACGGCGGTCATCCCCTTCGGGAGCGGATTGGAGGGGATGGTCATATCGAGTACGAGTGCGGGTGGCGTTTCGACTACTGATTGAATCGGAGCGGTTTCATCGAGGTGCGACTGATACGTCCGTTCCGCCGTTACGAGGGGAGAGACGGCGCTTCCGAGCCGTTGAAGGACCGTATCGATCTCAACTGAGAGCGTTATCCACATCGTAGCCGCCGAGAACTGAGCGCGCTTTCCGAGGGTATCAACGTGTGCTTTTAACGCATCGTGAATTTCAGTTACTCGTTCCCCGTCAACTGGCAGTTGGTCACGAACGAGGATGAGTTCTTGCTGTTGGAGTTGATCCTGTAGGGTGGTCTCTTCATAGCCCGTTTGAACCCGATTGAGATATTCATACACTGTGATGATATCCTTCTCCTGAATAGCTTGTTCGAGAGCTTCGAGGTCTGAAATAATGGTTTGAGAACTCATTATTGCCTCCTCGTTTCCGCGATATTATCGATGGCTAAATGTTGAAGGCGACGCGCGGCTTGAAGAGTATCGACGACGTTCATCATTGTTATGGTGATTTCAGCAACCGTATTCGACGTCTTAATCGTGGTTCCGATAAGTTCAGCGTAGAGTTTTGCATTTCCTGCAGCTGCGGCTGCGAGAACATCGACTGCTTCACCGCCGAGATCAATAGCAGCCGTGAGTTTAAGTTGATCATTGAGCAATTGATCCTGATTGGCATACTTATCGGCAATCTGGTTCCGATAGCTATAGCCATCGATTCCAGCGCTTGTGACCGACCGAGTGAAATCACTCGGTGACTCCACATCCTGAATTGTCTGGCTTAGTCGATCAAGCGATTCGGTGAGGGTATCAGGAACTCCCTCTACCGCGAGCGACCAATACCAGGCCCGAAACCCGCACCAGAGTAGTATCTGCTCGAAAAAAGGGGTTAATTCCTCCACCACCGCATCCCGTAGGCCCTCGATTGCCGTATCTTTAAGTCCATCTGCTAGAGCCGTTTTGACGAGATCAAGTGCTTCCTCGCGGATGTAGTCATACGGATCCGTCTGGGGCGCTTCCGGAATATTTGGGAGTGTCGTCGCATTTTGTTTTACGAGATCCCAGGCGCTATCTGCTAAACCGAACAATTGCCGAGCGGTTTTGATTGCACTCGATTCTAAGCCATCGATGTCGATATCTACTTGACCTTCTAGCGATCGAATTTTCTTCGCACCTTCGGTGAGTGAAAATGCTGTAAAGAGAAGATCAAAGATATTTTCGGCGATGATACGGCCAATTCGCCCAACCTGTGCGTAGTTTACACCAGATAGTGGGACGGAATAGATAGGGACGGAATATGGGTTGTCGTCATGAATAACGCCGTCGAATGCACCGAAAAATGTAGTCTCCGTGATCGACGCGCCTATTTTCATTCGATCGATGAGTTCGATCGCCTCATCGGAAGTTAAGTTGGCGGCTTCGACTGTTTCTCGAAGATCCACGAGATACGGCTCAACACGTGCCTTATTGCTCATAAATCCGTTAGAAATAGTGTCTATTTGTTCCGCTAGATTCCGTTTTTCTGCGATCGTATTTTCTAAATCAGTATATTCTATGTGATCTATATTCTCCCTACTGTTAAGTTTTATAACTTTATTCATATCCAAATCAATTTTTTGGGGAGATAGTGCTCCCCCGGAGAGCGCTACCCACCGGTCAATCCCCTCATGGAATTTGGGTGTAATGGTTATTGGCTGCTCCAGATCTCCATCGTTTTCTTGAAGATTGAAGACAGCACCCGCATTGCTATTCGAATCCCACTTCCAAATCAAGTCTTCTTGTAGATCAATGGTTGCATGTTCTCTCTGCCACCAAAGTCGTGGATATTCGTTAGCGTCCCCAGTGACCCACGTGTCATCCCAGTCAAGATTCATGCTGAACTCGGCGTCATCACCCAACATTTCAGCAGCTGTGAGGCCAGTCCCACCGTCCGAGGAGTCTAATCCAGTCGTATCAACGGTCCAGTAGGAATTGTTGACGATGGTGTGGTCGGTGCTGAAGCCGATGAGCCCTCCTGTGTTGTCTTTCCCTCTTACAGCCCCTGTCGCATAGGAGTCATGAATCTCTCCTGTCCCTGAGATGTGACCGTAATGAATCCCGACAAGACTGCCTGCAGAGGAAATGTCTGCGTGGACACTACCTATCGCATACGAGTCGCGGATTTCGCCTGCACGGTTCGACCCCACCAATCCACCCGCGTATCGGGAATTGGTTACGTTACCAGTGGCATAAGACTGATCGATAGTCCCATCATTTCGTCCGACAAGACCACCCGCTCGGTTCTCTCCAGTCACGTTACCCGTCGCATACGATGACGATACAACGACATCATAGTATGAACCTTGCACGTAACCGACGAGGCCGCCAACTCTGTTTTCTCCATTCACTGTCCCCGTGGCGTGGGAATTAGTGATTTCAGCCTCGCGGTTAGCACCACCGACGAGGCCGCCAACACTCCGTTCACCACCAAAGACATCACCTGTCGCAGAGGAATTCTCAACAAACCCGTTTCGGAGACTGCCAACAAGTCCACCTATAGCAGTATACCACCCACTCACTGTTGCTGACGAAGTGGCATCTGAAATTACCGTTTCGTCCCCATGTGCGTTACCAACAACCCCGCCGATCGATGACCGGCCATCCACAACCCCTGTAGAATGGATGTCGGAGATATCGCTGTCCTCAACACGCCCTGCGACTAGCCCGACACTCGCTCTCCCAGCCACATCACCATTGACGACCGAGAGATTAGTGACACTCCCTTCACTAACAATGCCGAACAACCCAACGTTTTGTTCATGGGGTCGGTCGATGTAGAGGTTGGTAACTTCGTATCCCTGTCCGTCGAGTGATCCAGTGAATACATCACCTTCCCCAATCGGTTCGAACCCGAACGCATACGGTTGTGTTTCATACGACACGTTGAACCATTCGGCGTCGTGTTCGTCGGTACCATAGATGATGACGAGTTGTCCGTCCTGTTCGACATCATAATTCTCACCACGCTCTAACTCCGTCGTAGTCATATCCCACCACGGCCCACCTGTAGCTGTCACCGTCTCCGTGCCCTCTGCGATGGCGAACTGGGTCTCGAACTCTTCCACTTCGTCGAACGTGTCTTTATTGAGAGATTCGCTGTTTTCAGATGTCGAAACCCATCTGCTTGTCCCCGATGCATCGATATCGTTACCAAGCACGTAGTCTGCTTCGCGGTCGTAGTTTATCGCTTGAAGCTCGTGGTCGTTCGTGATGATGTAAGCCCCATCTTCGTTCTGTTCCATTTCACTGTGGACGGATGCGAGGTCATCGGGAACAGGGCTATAATCTCCACCATTTGAATCGCTCGATCTAGAAGTGTTACTATCATACAAATTATGGAGAATAGTAAAATTTGAAGGAAATCCGCTATTCTCCGAAAAATCAACAAACCCACCAGGATTGTTACCCTCACTGTGGATAATAACAAGGTCAAATTCATCATTTGGCCCCCTATAAAAGAAAAGTAAGCTAGTGCGGCTTCAATCGTGATTTGTTGGATATAGCTGGCGGAGCTTGATTCGAGCGTTGTCGGTCGTGAATTGCCAGTCAATCGTGGATTCGTCCTCGTTTCGAGTACGTTCCCACGCAGCGACCTCCGCACGGAGTGTCGCTGTGTCAGGAATGCGCCGATCAAGACATTCCGTCCACAGGGCGCTGAACTCAATCTCTGCCATGTTCAGCCAACTCCCGTGTTCCGGCGTGAAGTGAAATTCGAGCTTGCTGAGCAACCGCCGAGCCTCCTCTGGAGGAAGATGTTCGTAGAAGGCGTACCGTTGGTGCGTGTTCAGATTGTCCATTACTACCCGGATGCAGTCGGCATCCGGGTAGTGATCATCCACGAGCGATTGCATTTGCTGGACGAACTCCTGTTTGCGCCGCCGCTT
>LFCJ01003602.1_pt1 | contig 11349 bp, 13 predicted proteins | sample 643141 | NCBI WGS metagenome assembly LFCJ01 (sample SAMN03766243, study PRJNA286221) | soda lake metagenome | biome: soda lake; feature: Kulunda steppe; material: water; isolation source: sample B1-Br-g2 brine of Lake Bitter-1 | place: Russia: Kulunda steppe | collected 2010-07 | reverse complement strand
TGAGGTGTGACAGCCTAGGTGTGGCAGCCTAGGTGTGGCAGCCTAGGTGTGACAGCCTAGGTGTGACAGCCTAGGTAGGTGTGACAGCCTAGGTGTGACAGCCTAGGTGTGGCAGCCTAGGTGTGGCAGCCTAGGTGTGACAAAGAGAGAAAAATGTTTTAAGCTGCAGCTCATGCATTTTTTTGGGCGCATTGGCCTGTTCTGTCAGCAGTATCTTTTCTTTGTGTGTCTGGTGACAATGCGACCGCTCAAATGCTAACAATTTCAGGCGGCGCGTGCTACAGAGGACACATACCACCGTGCTGAGCCGGCACTTAAGGAGGCAAGTGCAGCCACTGCAGAGGTGGCCGCCGATGCAGCCCAAGCAGCTGCAGACGCCTTCAACACAGCAGAGCCTGTGGTCAGAAAAGCAGCGACAGCAGCTGCTCAGACAGCTACTGATGTGGCCAACGCAGCAGCTGGTGCATACCATAAGGCAGAGCCCGTTGCTCGAAAGGCCGCACTGGAGGCATTACAGACTGGTAATTGTTGCGGGCAGGCTGGAATTGGTGGTGCCCCTGCTTGGAATGGCAACGTTTCTGTATTGGTTGAGGACACTGGTGTGCAATGTTTCACCTGAAACGCCTTTCTTAAACAACGCTGCCTGCAATCTGGTGGACGTTGGCGAAGGCTCATCTTGCCTGACCCAGGGCTGCAGAGTCTGATCGGCTATGATCTCAAGGATGCGCAGGCAGGTTTGTTGAGCAGCCAGTGCGCACAAACACCTTGTTGCGCATGTGCTGGTGTCATTATTTTAATAATCTTACCGTCTAACACGTCTTGAGCATGCCTAACCATGCAAAATCAAAGCTTGCGCCAGATAGCTGACCAGAAGCGTGCACACAAAGCGCTTTATTATGCAAAGGCAATAGACAACTGTTATGCAAAGACAAAGGACCTTATGCTCTAAGCAAGCTAGGCTGAGGCCGTTCAGCTTAATGTCTGTGTAGACCGCATGTGGGCTGGTTATGTTGCTGCATGGGCTCATGAGTAGCAGGTGGCTCATGAGAACTATCTGAATTGCGTGTGGGTTGCTCCTTGTGATTTATGAGCGTTCCTGTGGCACAGTGTTGCTCGCATCACGTTGGCGCTCATGACCCACAGTGGTCTGCTCCAGAGAGAAATCTGAGAACAATGCCAGCTGGGCGCTTGTGCTTGATGGGCGGTTATGGCTGCCCCCCATCGCGCTCGCTTGTGTTGGAATTAAGCTTGGCAGCACACTTACACTAAAATAATTTCCCTCAGTGCTCGCTTGTGTTGGAATAAAGCTTGGCAGCACACTTACCCTTAAACGGTCCCTCACTGTGCTTAACAATGCCATCTCATTTGTTGCAACTTGGTCATTCCTCAAAATGCCCCAACTTGACTCCTGCTGGGCACAGATCAGGCTCAGCAAAGCTCATAAAAATTATGGTCCCACGTTGAGTGCAAAACTCCTCTGCACTCCAATGGGAACTTGTAACCCTTTAATGAAGTGCCCCTCATCACAAGACGATGTTGCTGCTCACACCTGCAGCCCAAGTTGCTGGAGATGCTGCTGATGCTGCTGCAAGGCAAGCTGCAAATGCAGCTTCGGAGGCCTATCGAGAAAACAAGCCAGCCGCAAAAAGAGCAGCAACAGAGGCATGGCATGCAGCACAAGGCACATCTGCCAGGACGGCAGCAGCAGCGTCAGATGCTCTGCAGCGCGCACAAAAGGTATTATCACAAGTGCACATAGACTTGATGTGTCCTGTCCTGCCATGTAAGTGCAGCAGTAGGCAATTGCCTTAATGGACTCCACAAGACTTGGAACTTCACAGCCATCAAACACACAGCACTTATACGTGCAGGGACAAGAAGAGGCAAGAGCAAACTGGCCCTGCAGCAGATTGTGGTGGATATGCAGCATTTGCCATTTCCTGTGCTCAAGCAAGGCCTGTTTTTTATTGCCCTGTGTGCTGCTACTTGTGCGGGATGATGCATTACATTTTCCCAATCTATTGCTGCAGATGCTGAGAGAGACCCCACATGCTGCTGAGGAGCTGCTGCACATCCTGGGTGGCGCCTCACATGACGTAAGAGGGGAAAACAATGAGTTTTGACATCTTCGGTGTGAGATTGGGCATGCAAATGGCATTCAGTACTGTGAGCACCAGCATTAAGTACAGTAAATACTGACATCCAATACTACTTTTGGCATCACAATCCCTTCTGCGACAATTTTCTGGCTACTGAAGTCAGAGAATCTATGTATCACTCTTCTGGCCACACATTCATGTGTCCACTGCTTGCCTATATAGCAGCATTCCGTTATGGAGACAACCATGGCCTACAGGTTGCACTCGCGCCTTTTATGATTCTTTGCTTGTTCTTTTGGCCAGAAACTAAGACAAGAACAAAATTCCTTAGACTAAGATTGCAGGCACTATTTAAGCTGCCCAGAAAACTTGCCCTGAACAACAGGTATTACATCAAGTATGCAAGGCTAGAGTTATAAGTGCACAAGGCTAGTGCACAAGGCTAGATAGGCAAAAATTTACAGTGAGCACAATCTCGTACGGTGCATTTGTGCACAATTGCGCACTGCACATACAGGTGTATGAGCGGGCACAGAACATAAGCACAGCTATTCGCATGAGTCCAACTCTGCGGGCTCTTGTGCACAGTGCAGCCTTGGGCAGCAAGGTAGCTGCTGCAGATTGCAGGTGCGCTTGTGCATCTCTGTGCAGACATGCACCGAATTAAAAATTGAATCATAAAAGAGGACCCAATTCTTGCATGAATGCATCGACTCAGCAGTGTGCTCAGCACCCCAATACATGACAGCTGCCATCCGCTGTAAGGCGCAGGCGGGCTGCGCAGCTTTAACAGTGTACAGGGATGTATGCCTAGTGTGAGTAGCATGCATCACTTCCTGAACTATACCACTTGCTCAATGGACACGCATCACTTCCTTGGACTGCATCACTTCCTTCAATGGACAGGCATCATTTCCTCGAGCATGCATCCCTTAGGAAAATGGACATGCATCACTTCCTTGGACATGCCCAGGGATGCCTGCCGAGTGTTGACAACAGGCGCTGCGCACTTGGCCAGTGATGCCCACGCTATTTCGCACCATGTAACAGAGGACCTGAAGTGTGCAGCCTGCGAGGCACAAAAGGATCTGTGGCGGATCATTGAACAGGTATTTATGTAGGAAAGGACTGATAGACTGACTTTGGATTTGGAGCTGGCGCAGTCTGTAGCTTAAAGATACGAAAAGCTAGGATCACAGACAGAGGAGGTTGCTGGTGCCTAGGTCTTCGATCTTGTAACAAAAAGTCTTGTTTAAACCATTTGATCTATACGATGTGCCTGCCATTACCATGGCCATGCGCTGGTGTGTTGCACTATAAGAAACTCATGATATTCAAGAGCCCTCTCATGGGGGGACTTCGCACACAAAATCTTAGTCTTAAACTTGACGTGTGCAGCAGACTGCGCGCACCTAACCCAACATTGAGCTCTACCTATGGTGACTTGCGTGCTGTCAGACATGAGCACGCTGCAGGCTATTGCCACCGTTGGATGCGGGCATGCGTTCTGTTGCACTAATATCCCATGCATTGCATGGTGGTTGTGTCTGCGCAGTTGGCCTCGGGGGCGCATCGAGTGAGTGAGGAGGTAAGACATGGGGCTCAAGGCATCCAGCAGCTGGCAGCAGCCCAAGCTGCTTGAGCAGACATGGTTTTTGTCCTCAAGCGCAGCCGGCATATCCAGGCCTGTTGCCGTTTGTGCTGCTGGTGCCCCCAGTGGCTTGCGGATGCATTTTGCATCCATATATCTTACTCGTGCAGCCAGGAAGCTGCCAGGTGCTGCTTGTTTTATTTGAGGGCTGCCTGTGTGCTGCTAGTGCCGCATTAGAATTGTTACAGTTAAGTGCCGCCTGTGTGCTGCTAGGGCTGCATAAGAATCGCAGGCGCTGCCTGGGGGTTTGGGAATTGGTGGTGGTGAGCGCGAAGTGCTGGTGCTGAGTGCTGGTGCATGAGATACGCTGTTGCTGCCTGGGAGTAACACTGAGCAATGCTGGTGCTGCCTGGGAGTAAGAATGAGCAATGCTGGTGATGCCTGGGAGTAACACTGAGCAATGCTGGTGATGCCTGGGAGTAACACTGAGCAATGCTGGTGATGCCTGGGAGCAATACTGAGGGTACCTGGGGTCCCGCTGCTGCCGCTCGGGTGTTGATACTGTTGGAAGGGAGCTGCTCATATGCTGCCTCCTAGTGAAACCACACTAATGGAGGTGTATAGTGTGCAGGCAGAAAAAAGGACCTCATCGACATGCAAGGCTGGAGTTGATGACAGTCGTTTCGGTGATCTGATTCTTCTGGTTTTCCTGTGGAATTGATTAAACATTCACAGCCACAATGAATCCAGGCATTGCTGTCAAGCTGTAGCCTGCCACAGCCAAGTTTCTGCAAGCAACGTGAATTGGCTGCCATCTGAAGCCTTAAGGATGATCTCTTGATGTTCCTTGTGGTGGTGGGCTCATGCTAGCTCAACCCCATTCTGGTACCAAGCTACACTGAACCAAGCTGGAGATTAGGCCCCATCAACTTCCAATTCAGCCAGATTGTGGCAAAATGTGGTAAGGTTTGAGCTGCTGCCAAGTCACTATATTTCAGTAAGCAACCAGAGCAGTAGGAAGTATTGTAATCAGAGCTGGTCAGAGCTAGAATACAACTGCCTGCAGGACAAGCTCTGGCAACAGTGTATTTTCAGCCAGACATTAATACCAGGCATGCGACACAATGGCCCATCTAGCTAAAGCTTCACACCTCGTTGGTGACTTAACTGCCCTACTAGTAGGCAGTACTGGAGCCTACCCCGCCAAACGGCGAGCTGATGTCCAATTGTACCCGCCAAAAATTGTTTTTTGATGGACCCGGGTTCTACAGCGCCGTTGGTTCACTGACAGCAAGTTGCCCCTGGCTTGCCTGGCACGTATGTTGTTGGTTCCTGGTCGGCGCCGTAGCCTCATTTGAGAGGATTCTACAGCGCCGTCAACGTACTGACAGCGGGTTGCACCAGGCTTACCTGGCATACGCGGCTTAGGTTTCTATGGCGCCATTTGACTAACACCATTTGAGCGCTTTAAGTTTTGGTTTGGGGTTGCATGCCTTTTAGGGTTCAGCTAAGCTGCCCTCGTTCGGTGGATACAGCTATGTAACCTAACCAAACCTATGGCGCCATAGACTCACACCAGAGAAATTTACGGCGCTGTTTGTGTTCTGACAGGCTACAGGGGCGGCAACCCGCCGAACAGCGGGGGGGGCTCTTGTAGGGCTGGGGACCATGGGAACAGAAGTGCCCTTCTTGATGCAGTTCGCAAAACAAAGTGTTAGCTGACCTATAGGCATATTGACACCTCCAAGGAGTCCTTGTATTAAGGGAAGGTGTATCATCATCACCATTCTATTTCACTGATGAACATTGCATGGTTAACAGAGGACGCAGATATTGCCACAATACTGTAAGTAGCCCCCTCTTGATCACCTCATGATGTCTGCAGCCGGGCTTTGCACAAGCGCTAGAATCCACATGGTAGTGGCCAGCAATGGACTCAAGCATCAAAGGCTCTTACTTAATACTTGTCATAAGGAGGTACCATCTCCCCTCCTTCCTGCTCATGCAAGTGCAGCCCTTTATATATAAAGGCTGCATAGGCATGTCACAATTGCAATTGTGAAAATCCACTTTGAGACTTCTTGTAGTGCTGAGGTTCAGGTCCCTTTAAAGGGACAAGTTTGTCATACGGTTACTATCAAAGGACCCCATTTACAGCTTGCAGCGAGTTGCTCTTGGCAAGCACGTGGGCTTATTGGCTACGGATAGGCCCTACGTCACCCTGGTTTATTCATACACCCGGCTTCTGGCATTACCACGAGCATAGTCCAAGGAGCGAAATGTGCATTGCATTGACTAACAATGGGTGCTGCCATAAACAGGCTATACATTGGAGATGCCAGAGCCATCTTCGGTCATGGTCAAGACATGCTAACTTATTGCTGCAGGAAATCGGTCATGGCCAAGAAATGCTAACCTATTGCTGCAGGATAGTACAAAGCGGAGCCGACGTCCAATCTACTCCATTGAACAGGTTACGACAAATTCTTACAACCTGCCTTGTTGATGTTTCAGAATATCTTATTTTACTCATAAAGTATACAATGGCAATGATATCTCTATAAACTGTACTCGCGAAGGATGTTTGCGAGAGACGACAGCTCTGGTGTGCTCCTGCACCATGGCATACATGATAAGGAGAACAGCAGTCTGGTTTCCGTAGTCAGCGGTCGGGGCCTGGGGGCAGGCGGTAAAAATGCCTTGCAACCCGCGCAACAGCCAGGCTCCGTCAGGAAAGCGCTGGGGAACATCACGAACACTACGACCAAGCAGCAATCAAAAGGTGGAAGCAGCAGCGCAGCACCGGAGAAAGGTGGCAAGGCAGCGCCAGTGAGGAGAGCCTTCGGGGTTGACATCACCAACTCTGGCACTCTGAAGCACTCTGGGCCCCCTTCAGAGCCCGGCGCCAAGCACAGACCCTTGCAAGCCTTAGATTCTGGCATCCAGGCACCATCTCAGCAACCCCAGGCATCTGTGAAGCCTCAGCTGCCCAAGTCAAAAGCGGAGTTATACGCAGAGGGTGGAGTGGAGCGCCTGGCCGGCAAGAGCTTCAAGGAACAGGAGGCAGAGCGCTTGCAGCGGGAGCAGCATGACATGGACTTGCGCGTTAAGCAGCTGACCTCGGCTTTGAGCACGTGGAAGCCTCAAGGCTTGGGGGTGAGTTGATCTGTAGCTATTGCAAATGTGTTTGACCGCCTGGTCATTTTTGTATCCCCGTGTCTTTATGTTTACGGAGCAACCTGAGTTCTCCTTTTCCCCTGATATCTTTATGTGTGACACTGAGGACAACAGTGTGGCTTCTGCTCTGCAAGGATGATGGCGTGGTGCTCCGGCTGTGTTGGGTGGGCAGGGTAGAGCAGCGACATTGATTTACAAAAGCAAACCAACTTCTGTATATTAAATCTGGACATTCAATTGTCTTGTGATCACGTGCTTGCATGTTTGCAGTGCTCATGCCATGGAGCATATGCATGTCCCCAGCACAGCATGTGCAGGAACCACATGTCTGCCAGCACACTCACACTCCTCTCGTGCTCCCAGGTTGGAGGATATTCTGATTTTGAGGAAGAAGACCTGGGTGAGCTGTCTATGACACCCAGCAGGTTGCAACTGTACAGACAGTCGGGGCCCTCACACTCAGCTGGTGCGTTCAAGGTCATCTTGTGTACAGTACAAAGGGTGAATGGCTGGTGAAGACAAATGGCATGCATGGCTTTGCAACCACTGGAAGCGCTGTGATTACGCTGTGAATGCGCATGCTAGCAGAATAGACAGGGCAATACAAGCATGGCTGGCTATGGCGCGTGCACCTAACCCAAGCCCCTTGCCAAATCTTACAGCTTATGGCAAATTGTTGAAGGTGGGGCTGGCGCTAGCATTCGATTTAGGTATTCAATGCCAGTGCCTTGGGATATTCCTGCTACATAGTGTGCCTGAAGTGGTTACTCTGGTCTGTGCCTGTTATGTCGGACCAGAAAGGGAGCAGATCCATCCATAATTTTATGCGCCATTTAAAAGCCAAAGGCCATTTCCAGGCATCATTTCTGTCTGCTAATCTAATTGCTGCATTGGCCGCTGCCGCTGCCGCCTCCGCTGCTGCTACTGCTGCTGCTGCTGCTGCTGCTGCTGCTGCTGCTGCTACAAAATCATCTTTACCCGCTACAGTAGCTATGTAGGGTTCAGCCATTAAGACAAAGCTTCTGCGAGGTCTTATGCGGAAAAGCAGCCTGCATGTCCTTTGTTTAGGCTAGGCAAACCTGCACTTAACAGCAATAGAGACTAGGTGTCAGACTGTGACACCGAATATCAGGGAACTTCCCTTAGAAAACAGAGCAGAGCATGCTGCCTCCAAAGTGCAGCGTACAAGCAGAGTAGGGGCAGGTTACAGGCAAAGAATGCACAGGGTAGGTGCAGGGCACATGCAGAATCAGCGCAAAATATACAGTTAAGAGCATTCTGGCTCCTAGTTCTGGAAGGCTGCCGGGGCTGTGGATAGTCCCCGCACAGCTGGACCTTGAGTGTAAAGGACTGGTCTAACCTAAACCCCAGACCGTGAAAATTTGCAGCTGAAGCTGAAGGGGCGCTGAAGGCTGCAAGTGCCCACTCCAGAGCATATGTGTAGCGATGCTAAAACCGTACGTATACCCTGTACATTTTGGCACACAAGTTGGCAAATATACATGTACTGCTTTCAGCAATCATACATGTGCCCTTAAAGAACTTTGGCACCTTTCAGGACTAAGGCACCTTTGCATTGAAAGCGGATTGAAAGCGGAAAGTGGCTCAAATTTCTTCTAAAGCTGAAGGGATGCTGAGGGCTCCAGCACATGCTCTCTTGACTGCCTGTGCATGCATTGACTTGCTGTCAGCTCACTGCTCAGAGTGCCCATGCACCGCCTTGCTCAGATGCACTGAGCAGGGCCATTGCTCAAACATTCCCGGTGGCATTGCCTGCATGCCATCCCACTCAGTCGGGTACACATACATAATTATGCGCGATACAAGGGCTCATGTACTTTCTAATGCCCATGTTTCCGCCCTAAGGTGAGCAGACTTTGTGCCAAACTTCATGGTACGCTTAATCGCTAGCCTGGACATTAGGCTGATTGGCAAGTGGCTTGTCATTGCCAAGGAGACTGCGTGCCAAACTGCTTGTTAGGCCTCTGATGTGTCTCGTCATGGCCCAACCGAAGCTTAAAAAGCCAAGCTGCAGAGGGATGTGAAAGACCCTCGTGAATGTTGCCATTCTTGCTGTGGGACGGGAACCCACGCACCCACCCTTCCAGGCATACACCCTCTGACCAAGTTAGTGCTGATTTGACATTTTTGTACTCCCCCCAAAAGATTGGATCACCCAATGTCTTGCTCGGATGAGGCTTAAAAGAGGTGACGCAATTATGCTCAAAGCTCCCAACAGGGGCCTGCATGTCAACCCCTGGAGCTGCTCGCACATCTCTAACTTTTATTTCCTGTACACCGCTGTGATGTGAACAGCAATTGTGGAGGTAAATGTGTTTGAACCACAAGCTTTTTCCTTTTCTCTAGCGAGCAAAGAGCTACTGAATATAACTCGCGAATTGTATAACGAATAAATCGCGCTTAGAGGTGAGATGACTAAACCCTAGATTTTATATCCACAAACCAGAATCCGCTGAGATGTAGTCGTAAAGCTTCCGGTCAAAGCTGCTTGCAGAACCATGTTTTTCTTAATCCACAAATCCCAGAATGCTCTGACGTGCAAAGCTTCAGCACGGAACCTATGTTGCATTTGATATGAACTTAGAATTATGATTTAAGCCTTCCAGTCATTCCTGGCGTCACTCTCCCAAAAATTGCACTCCATCGAATGTGCCACTTAAACTCCATAAATGAATGTCCCCATTTTGGGAATGGGATCCCAAGATTGCATGCATCACCTGCAACTGCTTTGGACCGCTGTCTTGGCACCCACGGCTCAGCAGTGATGTTGGTAAAGAAACTTATCTACGTCTTCTTGGGGAAAATCCAAGGTAGAAACTCTTACTCCATGCCATAAAAAGCATCAACTTCCATCATCCATAATTCAATGGGCAAATCCAATGCTGGTGAAATCTTTCTTAATGGCAAAATTATTTGAATCTTCTTGGTAATTTAGTTTTTTTTCCGATTTGTTCGGAATTAATAAATTCTTCTCTTCAACCAGTCGCTGCAGTAACTGTGGCGACATTTATGGGGCGATGGGCATTGCCACACCTTATATGGTGCCCGAATAAGTCCACTTAGGTAACGTTGGACTGTCCTCAGCCCCAGGACTTCATTGTGCCAAGCCTTAAGCAACTCTGAAACAAAGAGCACCCTTTCTTGCCTGCCCAGCGCTTTGGGTTGAAGTATTACCGCTACTTCTTCCATAAAAGCCTGGTCGACAGTATGGTTGATAGACTTTGTCACCTGCTGTCCAACATGCCATTAGTTAACAGGAATGTTGGTTTGCTTTACATAACTTTGTTGGGTTCAGTTATTGTGCCTTTTTGTGCCTCCAGCTAGCTCACTTGTGAATCTCACCTGTCTCTATCTAAGTATCATCTGCTCATGCACATCTGCAGGTTCGGAGGACGTGCCTTTGCTGCTACCAGACTCTCCGCCCACCACAGCAACTTGCTTGGCAGGAGGTAGCCAAACAACAGGTAGAGCATTATGAACGCTTGACACTTGGCCAGGCCTTTAGGCCCATTGACATGGGGAAGCCGGACAGCAGGAAGAGTTTTATGCAGAAGCTGTATCCAATTTCAATAACTGCGACTGCGTTGCAGGCAGCAATTAATTAACACATTAAAAACGTATGTTCATTCAACTTCGCGTTCAATTGTGCAGGGATTCAACAGAGAGCCCCCTTCATCACGATCTTGCCTGACCCTGAGCTGGACTTCGATTTTGATGAATTGATGTGATAACCAATGTTCTTTTGACTTGCTGCTGGTATTACGTTGCTTGCAAGAAAACCTTGCTTGAAGTGGTTTGGCTGCAAGCCATAGCTGTAAATGGCGGACCCTTTTGGCCAGGTCTGTTAGACCGTTACATTTGGTATTGAAGCAGAGGTCCCCAGTTCAAGTCCGACTGGGTGCAGACTTCCTAGATCTGCAGATCCGCGGCCTTGGAATATGGCACCGTGGTAGCCTCGCCGAGCTTGATGGACCAAGCTTCAAAGGCGATGGGTGAAAGTAAGGGTATGATTGTTGCAACAGGAGGTTGCAATTGCTTACCGGTACCAGCCGCGAGAGGCCAAAAGGGTTGGGGTGCTAGTCCCCCCGCTCCTTCGAAGGAGTAGGAAGGTGCCAAAGTGGCATCCACCACCGGAATTGGTCGGACCCTTTTGGCCAGGTCTGTCGGACCGTTACTATAGCAATACCATCTTGAAACACAGGCTTGCTGATTAATTTGGTAAGCAACTTTCTTTGCCAATAGGTTCTTTCAACCATCTTTGTCCTGGGTGAAGTCAGCCATCATTGACGACTGAGCCTGTATTTTCATTACCAATGGGTGAGTTTCTAAACAGTAGGTAAGGTTTCAAGGCTGTATCCGCCGAACGAGGGCAGCTTAGCCGGTTGTGGCCTCCAGTGAGGTTCGAACCCCGAACCCACAGGTTGCGAGGGTGGATAATCAACTTTCCATCTCAGGTGCCCC
>LFCJ01003601.1_pt1 | contig 11350 bp, 12 predicted proteins | sample 643141 | NCBI WGS metagenome assembly LFCJ01 (sample SAMN03766243, study PRJNA286221) | soda lake metagenome | biome: soda lake; feature: Kulunda steppe; material: water; isolation source: sample B1-Br-g2 brine of Lake Bitter-1 | place: Russia: Kulunda steppe | collected 2010-07 | reverse complement strand
CTGGAAGGATTGGTAGCCCATTACCCTGTCAGTCATGTTCATCACATCATCACGCTCCTCATCGTCCCACACCACCTCGTCCCTCATTGTAAATTTATCTTAAAATGTTTTTAATGGCTTGGGGTAATTTTCTTGCACATTTTTGCACAATAACGGCGTTTACCAGTCAAATAGGTGACACTCGTCGGTGACAAGGGTCCCCCCCATCCCCCAAAGAGACTGAGACTCGCCGAGTCTCGTCGTCGGCGAGCCTCGGCGAGACCCCTGCCCAACCTTACACATAATAAGCCAAGCCTTCATCACAAACACACACCTTTTGCCAGGAGCTCGCTGGGCATGTGCGTCACCGTGCCAAATGTGCGCGTTGTGATCATGGCCTTGTCCTTATTGAGCACGCGTGCCAAACCAAAGTCGGCCAGCTGTGAGGGCAAACAAGTGACAGGAGCAGGCAAGAGAGTGTCAGTGCATAAGTGATTAAGCACACGTTCTAGATTGTGTCAAATTTCCAGCATGTACTTTGGCAGAGGGGGCTCCCTGGGGCCCAATTCGAGTAAATTTCCTGCATGCTCCACATACAGGCTCTCGTACGGACTTCTCCCAAAAAGTTTATTGATTCAAGCTTTCAGAAATCAGCCACTTATGGGAGTCATTTCCTGATTGGTAGCGGCGTGGAGCCTGTTGTCCCAATCACACCTGTCCATTCTCTCACCCAGGCCATCATAACCTGGCTTTTTAGCTTAGTAGTGCTCTTATAATGACCAACAATCATAAAAATAAAGCGGCGTGTAAAGACTCATCGTTGAGTTTCCAAGCCCTTTTCCTGATAAACCGCCAAACAGAGACAAAAATCACCCCCCCCCAAGACCGTGATTTCAGTATCCAAGCTTGTTTTTAGTACCATAGTTTGCTGGAGAGGTGGACATGGCTCAAGGTGGGTGGTCATGTTGGCTCATGGCATGTGTGCACAAGGCCAAAATTATAAGGCTGCACACCCACCCAGGCACACCAGGTCAACCACAAGCTTTGCTATGTAACTTACAATTTGGTATCAATGCCTTTTACAATAGAAGAGCAAGCCCAGCTTTTTGCTCAGATTCTGCGCCTGCAAAAAGTTCCAAGCATGCAGGATTTAATACATACATGAGTTCTTAATGAAAAGGATTTAAGAGCAGTACCTTGCCGATCCATCCTCTGCGGTCTTGGTCAGAAGAGGCCAGCAGTACATTGGCAGCCTGCATGGCAATTGCGGTAGGACGCACCTCATCAAGTGCGCAGCCTATTTTTATTAAGGCCCAATATTCTGCTTGCTGCGAAAAGAAGCTCAAATGAAAGGTTGTCATGCCTGCCCTACCATGCGTACACACACTAAAGGCTCGTGCAGGGGAAGATCTCCTTCACCCCAGAATGCAGGTCAATTTAACAAGGCCCCTTAAAGGCAAAGCCTGACGCCTATTCAAAGTACTGCTGCAGCCAAAAATTCAAAGAGTGCGCTTGACCGGTCTTCAAGTCATGGAAGCAGATGTGACAATGCTGCACGCACGAAGCACTTTGTGCGCAAAAGCCAACACCAACAACCAAGGATGTTGCAACGATACCAAGACCACTGGGGCATGCGATTCAGTTGCATGCTTGCAAAACACAGACATGACGTGTTGAACATAAGAGCCCACCTTCAGGTCTCCATGGATAATTTGGTGCTCATGAAGGAACATTAAGGCTTGTACAATTTCTTTAAGGACCTCAATTGATGCCCATGCATCCCAGCCCACATGTTGGTCATCTAGGGGCTTGTGGAATCTGCATCGAAGGAGTGACTTGAATTCATTTTATTGCTTCTACTTCTGTTGAAGGAGGCCGGACACAGTCACAGCAAGAGCGATGACAGGCTTTGTGAAAGTACAGGCTAAATGAGGTTATTCTAGTCCCCAAAGCGGTCCTTCCTGTACAGCATCACACTGACATGCTGAACAGCTCTAAGCCTAGGTGTGCGCAAGACCTCACTTCCAGCACAACAGACACTGTGCTACAAGCACAAATGGAAACATCTGCAAGTCCCAGCACAATGCGGCACCAGCTGCTCTCCAAGCTACTCAAGAAGTGTTCTGTGTGCACCAGCTAGACCCCCACCACTTTGGATGACTATGTACACAACTCACTTGAAAGAGGCCAGTTCTCTTGATAGCGAGCCTCGATCACAATACTCCATGATTATGTGCCATTCAAAAGAGGGGATGCCATCCTACACAGTGTCCAAGCAATCACTATCTCTTGCTTCCACTTGCTCCACTTCCACTTGCTTCCACACCTGCTTGGGTTGGACAGGCTTGCTTGTACTGTTCTCCGAGTTATCTTTATTGCTTTATCCCCACATTGCATCACAATTTCCCAATGATGATTTCCTTGTGACCGATATGTTTGCATGTCATGCGCTTCTACGCTCTTTGCCTCGAGATATTGCTGTGCTTTCCTGGAACATCTCTCCGGATACTCGAGCAGGCGGCGGGGCACCTGAGATGGAAAGCCGATTATCCACCCTCGCAACCTGCGGGTTCGAGGTTCGAACCTCACTGGAGGCCACCAACCGGCTAAGCTGCCCTCGCTCGGCGGATACAGCCTTGAAACCTTACCTTACCTTACCTTTCCTGGAACATCACAGATTACTATGGTATGATTTGACACTCATCTGATACAGGGACAAGTCCATGGGCTCACCCCCACTTATCCGTTTACCCTGCTCTTGCCTGCATGGCTTTGATTCTTATCTTGGCCTATGCCCCTGCCTGTATACCTGGCCGGGGCTATATGGTATTGTATTGCTGATGCATAGTCTTTGCTACCACTGCTGCCGGTGCTGCTGCTGCAGCTGCTTTTTGTGAGGAGAGCAAGGGCAAGCCAACAGCTTTAAGTCCGAGCAAGGCCTGTTGTTACGTGCTTTAAAAGGCTGGAAAAAACTGTGAAACCACGGACAAACAGAGGGACATGGAGCCACTTTTGCATCTTTGGCTCTTTTTGTTGTCTGTGTGAAGAACTTGGTAGAACCATAACTTCGGGTGGGTAAAAAGTGCCCTTCAGAGGGCTTGATGAGCCTCTAGAGAGCCTCGGCTAAAATAGGGAGGGTTCTGTATTGCATGATCTTAAGAAAACTACTTAGTATTTCATGAATGCAATCAAATGTCCATCCTTATTTATGACCCTCAAACCGTCTCACTGAGCTTTTATTCCCTGTTCTTTGTGTTCTGAGCAGCTTAGGGGGTCAAGGGCACCCCATGGGTCGTCCCTGAGGTGTGGGTCTCAGCCTGCTGCTGCTAGCTCACCAGATGAAAATCCAGGGTTCCCAGATTTGGCTGTTTTTGCACAAACTAACAAATCTAAACTTTTTAATACGAAATAATACACCTGTGGGGCCATTAGGTACAGTTGCTCCCCAAAAGGGTGACTCAATTCAAATTGCTTGCTGACAGGCACTCTTGTGTTGTCTTACTTGCCACAAAAAAAGCACAAGGTTTGTTCCTGGAACGAGGCTGCATGGGAGGCGTGTTGAACAGCACGCAGTCAGAGAAAGTCCACCTGAGCTGCGGATACTAGTGAGTGCTTTGTCTGTAGATGCACTGTACCTGCTACACCCTGCAGCAAAATATCCGCTCAAATGGGTTGGTTCTTGCAAGAAGTGCCTGATCAGAAAGCAAATGATGACAATTGATGGCCTAGGTGAGAAGTTTTGGGCAGAAGAAGAGTGATATTGAAAAAAGTTTGATCTTCAACCCTCCCAAGTTTTCACACCCAATTCACTTAAGTTATAGGGCAATGAATAGGGGTTAAATTCTAGCTAAAGAGACCCCAATTTCGTTTAGTGTGGAGCAGAGAGAAACAATCTTTTGACCCTGAAAACTCTTCAATCACGTTCCCCAGCTAAAGCCTGCACCACCGTCCTATGTCCCACTTTGCTGTATTGAAAATCATAAAATGGGTGCAGTTTTCAGGCCATAGGATGGTGCAGAGGCCGTGGAGATAGATTGGAGATGTAAAATCGCGCGCTAAGTGAGACAGTTCGGCTTGAAGGGGCTTGGGCTGTCTGTGGGGACGACCAGATGCCCTTAGACTTTCCAAACATGTTTGATATATTTTAAGCATTATTGGTCGGACCGGCCCTCTTGAAGGGCAGACTGTGTCAGGAGAAACCCAAGCAGCTGGTCAGCAGTCCCACCTGCCAATCTCCCAAGCTACCCCGCTCCACAACGCTGTTGGTCTGACAAATTCCAAATTATTCAAGCAGCTTCCCGATTATCCTCCTCAAAGAGCTGCAGGTCGCTTGGGTGCTGGTCTGCCTCTGCACTCCTGCTACACCGCCTGCTGCTGCAGCACAAATTAACTCCCTTGCACGCTCTGGAACATAAGCTTTGATGGGGATTTGATGTACATCAGCTCCCAAGCTGACCAGTTGCGCTCGCTGCCACAGGGCTGTGGATGTGTATGCACAGCAAGCGTACTAATTTCACTGCCAAGGCCTGAAAAAGACCATACGCAGCTGACCTGGCTGCAGTGTCACCTGGTATAGGAGGCTGATGCCTGCTGTCTACCCGCTGCAGCTGCTGCCTGTCCGGTGCTGCTGCTCCTGCTGCTGCCTTGTTCTGAGCATCGATGGCCCTCATCTCATCCAGGATAGGCTGCAGGACTGCCTCATCTGCTGTGCACTTTGCTATCCCACAAGCTGGATTACTGTGCAGGAAGTGCTCCCTGATGCGGGAAGCACCACCTTCAAAGACATGCTTGCAGTGCTTGCACTCCACCTTGTGCTGGTGCGCTGTCTTTCAGCTCAATGACCCTGACATGATTCCACTCCTTCCCCTTCTCTCTAGGCATTTTGAATATATACGTACATGTAAGAACGTATAGGGGTGGTTATAGGTAGCTGGGGGGGCAGTTGGGGACCCACAGGCCCTCCTCTACCCCCCCTAACCACCACCCTCAAAAATGACCCCTAAATGCGGACGCATTGACGTTAAATACGCGAATTGTTTGTATCATACGCACATTATTCTGGGCAAATGGACGCATGACCCAACCCTGCTTTAATGTATTGATAACTTCTAAGATACTTACAGGCGTCTGAAAATGTTGAGAGCATTTAAGCGCTGTTTCAATGAAAGAGGGTCGCAGAGGCTTTGGCACTTTTGGCAAAGAGGCTCAGCAAGTTGATTACCCGCCCTTATCCATAACATTTTTGATGCAAGCACAACCAAATCCAACCCAGCTTGTCACACACAAATGCATTAATGTATGCATATACAATGGGGTTGAAGAAAAACAGGTGAGCAAGTCCAAAGCCTGACCTGCTTAGAAGACACCCCTGCATTGGCCAGTATCCTCCTCTCCACAAGCAGCAGGTCTGCATCCACATCATCTCCAGCGTGGCTCGTGACCTGGCAGGGTGCAACAGGCGTAAAGGCTGGATGACACTTTTGCGCATCGAGCGAGCACAAGCGCAGGCCTGCACCTCCTCTTGAGCCAGAGTGTACACGCACACACAGACCTGTGCAATCATATACAGACCTGTGCAATCACATGCTCTGCCCAGCAGTGCATGCATGCAAGAAAAGGCGGTCCTTGTCCTTTACTTACGTCCACTCATATCGTGCAGTACATGCCTTTGCACCGCAAAAAGGTTGGGTGTGACCTAAAGAACTAGTGGTGAGTGTAATGAACAGCTGCCCAGATTGGGATTCCACTTTGGTGAGCTCACTTTTAAGGTGTTGACAATGTTGGGATGGTGGATAGCGCTCATGAGCACAGCCTCCATCTGGGCCATCCGCTCTTTGCGCGCCTCCCACTTTTGCTCCTCTGGCTGTAAGAACTCGGCGCAGTTGCCTTGCATTACCTGATTGCGCCGCACACATGCAGGTAGCAAGTTGGCAATTGTGCATGCAATGAACGCCATGCGTACAAACATGTGTACGTGTACTTGGGCAACCGCCTCTGTCGGGGCAAGAGGTTGAATGTGGATGTGGGTGCACGCATTCTTGTGTTCGACTGTACACCTACTTAGCACGCACACCTGCTTTCTACATGCTCTGCACGTGGGCATAAAAGACGTCCTGCATCTCACCACCTCACACAAAAACACCAAAAAAAACAGAAACGACAAGGATGCAGTCATGCCAGTTGAGCAGTCTTGTCAAAGTGCTGCACCCAGTAGGATGCGCACATCCTCGCACCTTGATGGCCACCTTCCTGCCCTCCCACTCGCCAAGGTAAACGTTCCCAAAGCCTCCCCTGCCAATGAGGCTTAGTAGCTCAAAGGGCGCCTTTGGTTCCTCAGGCTCGATAATCACATTCCCAGACTCTGATCGCACACTGAGATTCCATGGCAGTGGTGCAGCATAAGTAAGAGAGACATGGGATCAGCAATACCTGCCAGCACTTGCATAAGGAGTCTCATGTGCAGGCAGCCTCCAAGCTTGGCGACCGCTGACTTGGTGTGCTGCCAATCAATACTGACTGCTGCGTACGCATTCAGCACTGGCTGCTGAGTGAGCCAACATCTGTCCTTAGGGGTATTGCTGGCAGGTTGGATTGCAGGATTGTTTTATCATTCAGCTTTTTCTTGTTAAAAGCAATTCCACTCAATAGAAAGGGCTGGGCAAGTGGTGCCAACGGACACAAACAAAAGAAGCATTGTGTCCATGCATGCAAGGATCAGTGTGCCTCCTGGGCATGCAGCTTCTGCACATGTCATGCAGGAAAATTGCGGTGGAAGGATTACGTCTTGCTTGCAAGCGCACGCGCGCATGTGAAGAATGCATAATTTTGCTTCCTGTCCCAGGGACCGTCCATTAAGCTTGGCCACAAACACACGTCTTACCCTTAGCTAGCTCATGGGTGTACTCTATGGGTGTATGCTAACTGCAATGCATTGCTGCACAGAGAAGTGAACTCCATCAAATGCAGGCGTTGCACACCTGTAATGGGACATTGAAGAGAGCTGGCGCGAAACTCCTTCGTGCAGCATGCCCTGCTCATCCATGATGTTGTGCAGGTCAGCTCCAACAAAGCTGTGCGAGCGCTTAGGAGCACTGTGGCGTGAGCTGCAGGATAGTGGGAGTGCCCAACTTTAGTGCTAGACACGAGGAAAGCTTGAGCGCTGGTACGTATAGCATGCGCCTCATTTCCAGCGCGGCATACCTTTTTCTGCCCTCGTGCTCTGAATCACCAGGAAGCTCAGCATTTCCAGCAAAGGATACACCTGTGAGTTTTTAGCATGCGCGTGCACGGGTTGGTCTCAAACCTATCCCTGCAGAAGAAGCGTGCATGCAAGAGAAACTGCCACGTGCCTGCAAGCATGTGCTTTTTCACGCTCATGGTTCTCGAGCAGGGCTAATGGCATGGCAAGGACTTATGACAACATACATCTTATGGCTTTCCGTCAACGCATGGCAAAGGTTTCCTCAAGTTGCCTCAAAACACCGTGGTTACTGCCTCAGCTCCACACCTCTCCTTGGTGTCACCGTGGTGGAGGATCCCCTGTCCCCTTTCTTTGATGTCTGTCTAGAGGGGAACCTGTTGGGTAGCTCGGGGGCTGATGGGGTAACAGCCTCCCCGCTGGTTTTTGCTGCAATGCTGGTTTCATCGTGTTTATGCGTCGATTGATGCTTGCCTCTAGAATCGGAACGGGTCACCTCTCTTCCGGTGCTATGCGTTGGGGGAGGGGTGCAATGGAGGTGCTGGTTGTAAGCTCTCTCTGATTCAGGGAGGGGGGCCCTCTCCGCGTGGGGAGTAGAGTAGCAACCCCCCATATCTATAACATCAAAATTTTCGTGTTCATTCGTCGCACAAAATATCGAGCGATATTTCCCGTTTGCGTAAAAGCAATATGCTATCGCTAACTCCAACGGCTCCGCCTGTCAAGGTTGACCAAAGAGTGCTTAAGCCTATTCATGCTGAGAAGAGAGCACGCACACGTTCACGAGCTCAGAGCCAGAGGGGAGGGCAGACCAGGTAGGGAACATTTTAATCTAGTGCCAGCATAAGCCTCGGTCTGAGCAGCAGCCAAGATTTTGCCCCACTCCAATTGTTTTCACGCAAGTGGATTGCACACAGCACGGCTGTCAATTCTGCAGTGCTTCTCACGCGCTTGTACATTCATGTGTGCATGTGCCTTGCGAGAGTCGTGACCATCTATCTGGTGCTTGGCTTGCTTGCGTCTGGTGAACCCCTGTATGATGCCTGCTGCCTGAGCAGGAAAGAGCAGGAGGGAGCAGGAGGGAGCAGGAGGGAAGTGCTAGGCGCTGGGCTTTTAGCCACGACCTCCTTTGCAGGCTGTGCTTCAGCTGAGCAGGCTGACATGAATACTTATGAGCCGATGGAGGCGCTCAAGGACAAGCCCTACGGAAAGCCACGAAACCGGTAAGTGGCTCTTGCTCATACTCATGAGCCCAAGCTGCATAAAAGTCATGTATGCTCAGCCTATTGCGCACACTAAAGCTGCACAGCTTCCTTAAAACAGGGCCATTCTATTCGTTTTGTTAATGTACACAGTTACTCTGATTATGTGTTGACACCCTCTGGGCTGCAGTACCAGGTGAGGGGAGTTCTGAGCCTTTCTTTTGTGGTGCTTCGAGTTGTGCAGCATCAGTAGATTGCTCTCCTCAGTTTTATTCTGCAAGCGAGCATGAGCTTGTGGAACAGTCGACTGCCCTGGTGCAGGCAGGTGAGAGCAACTTGATATTACTCAGCAATAAAGAACTTTTGCTGGGGCCTGGTGGTGCCGTGGTGCTATGTGATGACTCACGAGACAGAGCCACACGTTAAAGCAGTAGTCTATTCATAAGCTGTCATAATGGACCTCGTGCCGTCATTTCAAGTCGGCAGTCTGACAATAAAGAGCAAGACTCTGGCCCAAAAGGCGGTAGCATCTGCGTTCTTGGTGCATCATAAGCTTTTATCCACAACGTCTATTCTTCTCCAGGATATCAAGGAGGGAACTGGGGAAGCAATAAGAGATGGCCAAACTGCTGTAGTGGATTGGGACGGATACACCATTGGCTACTATGGGCGGCCGTTTGAGGCAAGAAACAAGGTGGGGCTGCATAGGCCATGCTGGCGGGCATAAATGACACTGTAATCTTAGTTCTCTCAGCAGTAGGAAAGCTAGTGACTAATGAAATGCACAACACACAATTTGGACTTGAAATTGTTCTTCATTTATGTAGACCTTTTGGTCTGTCATTGTCAGAATGCTAGTGGTTGCTTGAATACAAGGCCTCTCTGACACAACTACTGGCCCTTGGCATCACTGTGCTCTGGTTCCTGCATTGCTTTGCTGCATGCAGCCCAAGGGCAGTGCCTTCACCGGAGAGGACAAAGATTTCCTGCGATTTAAGCTTGGGAGCCAGACCATGATCCCTGGTTTCGAAGAAGCTGTGCGAGGCATGAAGGTAAGTAATGGTTCAGTCAGCAAGTTAAGAACTCACACACTTTTGGTCATGGCTTTAAAGCCAACCCTTGCTTTGGCAAATCTAGTCATCAGCTTTAGATTCATCCCACCTATTTCCTGTCATTTTACTCGAAGCTCCTGGGATTGTGCCTCCTGGGATTGTGCCTCCAGGTAGGGGGCTTCAGGCGCATCATTGTTCCCCCAGAGCTGAGCTATCCAGAGGGGGGGTGGAACAAGCAGGGCCCCAAGCCGACAAGCTTCTCGGTGAGCATGTACTAAAGCTGGAATCTTATTTCAGGAGGCCTGGAATGTTGAATCAGCTACTATTTGCCATAGCAGGTGTGCTGAGGCAAGACGGTCTGAACTGTGCATGATGCACACGCTGATTGGGTGTTAGCCAGCAAAGGCAGTGTCAAGCATTTCAGTAACAACCTCCCTACTTAGGGACCTTACTTTAATATGTGCTGCACCTCATGTCATTGAAAGGCATAAGAGTGCATCTTGCAGCTGGATACGTCCCTCAACGCACTGTAGCCGCTTTTGCAGATGTTTTGCTTATGCTGTCCTCTTACATGCAATCCTAGAAGCTTCTCCTTAACGTTGGCCGTAACGTTGAGCACTGAGTTAGGACATGCTTCCTACTGTGGTGTACGCTGGCTCAGCAGCAAGGGGCAGTCTGCATGCCACCTGTCTTGCCATGTGAGGCAATAAGAGTGTATCATAGTCGTATTGTGAGTGCAAAAGAGGAACTGGGAGTTTATATGCATGAATACATGACGTGATTTACACATTACGCACACCCTCCCCATCCTTCATTCATGATTGTTTACAAGCAAGAAACTCTCAAGAGCCGTGTGTGTGTTTGTGTGTATGTGTGTGTGCACAAACAGGGACAACGAGCGCTTGGATTTGTGCTTTCAAACAAGGGGATGATTGACAAGACCCTTTTATTTGATATTGGTGGGTGGCGATTTAAGTGACTCAAATACAGTGTGCATCTCAATTGCCATTTCAGGAGTGCTCCTGGTTGTATGGGCTGCCTTGCGTCTCCACCCTCCTGCAAAAGCCTATGCATATGTCATGCATATTTGTCATGCTCACACGTGCTGGCTGAGGTTTAAAGGAGCCTTCTTGAGGCAAAATTTTTATCCCCTTTTTGCTCGCAGAACTTAAAAAGATCCTCGAATAAGGGCACTGCATTGTTTGCGAATGCTTGAATCGGACAACGGACCTTTATTGGCGAAACAGTGTCTCGGAGACACAAATTTTGGAGCTCACATATGGACTATACCTGCTTCTGAAACCCTGTTTTGAGGCAGTGTAAAAGCGCTGGGCCACGCCAGGTCACGAAAAAAGATCAAAGACGAAGAGTTTGGAAGTAATTTAACAGAAAAGTCACAAGGACGGAAAATTTTGCCGGTACAAAAACAAAACTGTAGCATGCGAAAAATTCTGATTTAAATCGATAGTTGAATTGATGAGTTAGCCGTGCCAAAACTGTGACGTAACGACAACCCTTTAAGGGGCGAACGTGTCACGATTTCAAATTTTATATTTCAAGGAAAATGCCAGCTGAACGGCCTGTATACTGCGGTACGTAGCATGGAGGTCTCTGACAGTCTGCATGTCGTGCTCGATCCCAGGTTGATTCACCGTTTACACTCTTGGTTTCAGGCAATTATGAGTATGACATGCCAGAAAGCGGTAAGGATGGGAGCGTGTACCAAGGACAGATAGCACCATGCAAGTTGCTTGCCGCTCACACAGACATCTGTTCCTCTTTTCATACGCAGAGATATACAGGATGTTTTACGGTAATGCTTTGATTGTGCCCTGGGAAAGCGCATGGGCGCGCGCTCGTGTGTGTGTGTGTGTGTGTGTGTGTAAGTATGTGTTAGTGTGTGTAAGTGTGTCTAAGTG
>LFCJ01003600.1_pt1 | contig 11350 bp, 13 predicted proteins | sample 643141 | NCBI WGS metagenome assembly LFCJ01 (sample SAMN03766243, study PRJNA286221) | soda lake metagenome | biome: soda lake; feature: Kulunda steppe; material: water; isolation source: sample B1-Br-g2 brine of Lake Bitter-1 | place: Russia: Kulunda steppe | collected 2010-07 | reverse complement strand
CGCACGCACGCACACACGCAAACACACACACACACACACATGCGCACACGCACACGCACACGCACACATACATGCACTCACAAACGCGCACACACACACACACATACACAGACACACACAAACGTACGCACGCACGCACGCACGCACACAAACACAGACACAAACATACACACTCTCATGAAGCTTGCGCCAGAGTGTTGTTGAGCCTTTTTTTGTTGATGATATCCCCTACAGTTTTCCGCAAGATATTGCGAGGATTACGTGACACAACACAATTCCTCTTGCCTCTGGCTACCCCGCTGGCCATCATAGTAGCTGGGCGCAGCTTGAATCAGGTGTGTGTGCATCAAAGCACACAGATAATCTTGAATGAAGCAGAATTGGCAGCCAGACATGGTTCCTTGAGCGCCCAAAGTTGCACGAACCTTCTCTGGTAACGTCTTAGAGCCGCATGTGCCAGTGCCCTGATGCCTATGACCTGTGCCACTTGCACTTGGCTATGAATGCACGATCCCCCCCGGTCCGTGGAAATCAGGTTGATGATCCTGCTGATCCTCCTGTTTGATAGAAACATTTCTTGAGATTTCCCACTGTTCCCACCCACTGGCCACCCAGTTAACTTCAACCCACCCACTGCAGCCTTGCACGTGGAGCCTTCACCATTTGTGCGGCAAGGCTTGCAAGCGCCAACGGTATCACAAGCAAAGCACGCGCGCGCACACACACACACACACACACACACACACACACACACACACACACACACAGAGATCAACCTTAACAAAACAATTGGTTGTGAGTGTGACAAGTGTGAGGCAAATGCAGCATGGCGGCCTTCGGGTTCCATTAGCTGCAAAGGGTCTAGTACAAAACGTGTGCTGCATCAGGTGCTTGCAACCATTAGCTCCCTGCAAGCTCGGCTTGGCATGCCTTTCAGCATCTTGCACCCCCAGATGCACAGCATAGCACCATGAGCAGCATGCTGCCTGTGTCTCGCAGAGCATGGCCAAAGTTGCAGCAGACCACGTGCGCGCGATGGAGTGGGCGTTTTGGAGCGCTGCTTCAGAGCATGCCAGGTACGCATGTTGCTGCTTGGGTGCGGGTGAAGATTTGAGCTCCAGCCTTGGCGCCAGGTGGTGCGAGGTTTGGTGTGGGTTGTGACTTTGACTGACTGCAGGAGACGGCAGCTAGTGGCACGGGCTTCAGCCCTGACTCTGGGTTGGCAGGTCATGGTGTGTGCACAAACCACCAGGCAAAGCGTATCAGCTTTGCGAGAGGCTGGGCGAGCAACACACGGGTTAAGTGCTCCTTGTCTTTTTGCGCTGCATCAAAGCATGCATGGTCTGGCGGCTGTGCATAGCATAGCATTAGGGGGACTGCTGGGGTGGGCCAACCTCAAACAGTCACACCTGGGGTGGTGTCCTAGGGCCGCATGCGCCTGAGAACAGCAAACGCCTTGGCCCCCGTGAAAACAAAGACCTGCCATGGCCACCCACGTGAGAACAGCTTGCTATTTGTATATCAAGGCGTGTGCGTGGTGTTGGAACATGTGTGTGTGTGTGTGCAAGTGCCTTTGTGCAAGTGCCTGTGCGCATGTGTGTGTATGTGTGTGTGTGCCTGCTGTGTGCCTCTGCCGTGCTAGGGAGGTGTGTCCCAATCTTCACGCCCGAGGCATGGCTGCTGCAAAAGGACGCGGTGTGAAGGGGATGTTAGCTGCTGTACAAGAGGGGGAATCACTGTGTCAGGTGTTTGTGTAGCTGAAGGCTCTATGTGTGTGCCGCTGAAGTGTGTCGGTGCTGCTGAGGTGTGTCGGTGCTGCTGCCCCCAGAGTGATGACGGGACCTGACAGGAGAGCCACTGCAGTCACTCAGCTTTTGTCCTTGGACGTCCAAGCTGGTGTTATGGCGGCCCACATGGAGATGGACTGGCAAGTCAGCCGTGCCTGATGGGCCCCCCACGCGCAGGGTGCTTGCCATGCCGCTGCCCGCAGGGCGATGGAGCGGCCTCTGAAGGCGGCTGCCTTAGAGCACGCGTACGCCATGGAGGCCCCACTGGACAAGGCGCTGGCCAACGGCGCAAAGGCATTGACAGGGCGCCTGGACGAGGCCAAGTGCGGCTTGCCTGCTTGCACGAGCATGCGTATGCATGTGCCTATTTTGCTTGTCAATGCGGCTGGGCACCATTGCAAAGGCATGTAAAGAGCGCCTGAGTGAGGCTAAGTGCGGCCTATGCGCCACTGGCATGCACACGCATGTGAGTGCATGTGCTTGTGCCATTTTTTGCCCAAATGAGGTTGGCTACCAGCGCAGTGGCACTGATGGAGCGCCTGAACAGGGCCAACTGCAGTGAACGCGTATTTGTGTGTGCCTGCATGCATGAGCATGTACATTTGCTGCTGTTTGCGCAAATGTGGCTAGCCTCCAGCACTCAAGGCGCAGGCGGAGCTGGTTGATTAGGCCATGGCCTCCTCCGTGGCATCTTGTTGACCTTATTCCATGGGCATGATTGCACTCCTCGGCAACTCACCCCACTCCATAGCAAAAAATCCTCCCACGGACCTTTCTGGCCTCCTTCCATTCCTGCCCTGCCCCTGCACAGGGTCGGCAGCACGAAGTTCTCCCTGGCTCCTCCCCCCTGCACGTTGTGCGGTAAGCGCCACAAGAAGAGCTGGAACTGCATGGGCCGCCCTCGCCAGGACCCTGCCTCGGCAAGCGAGTAGGGTGTCAGCTTTTGACGTGTGGACTGTCCATGCCATGACCCAAAACACTGCCAGGAGCGCGCCGTGGCAGGCAGGCAAGCCCTGAAATTGGGGAGAAGTATTGGTCAAACAGGCGAGGATTGGTGCCGGTTCCTTTGGCTTCTAGGCAGCGTTGGTTCCCAGCTTTGCCTGTCCTGACGGTCCAGCAAATAGCTGTTTTTAGGCCTGGCCTGCAGCGCTATAGATGCGTGTATGGATGTTTGCCTAGGCTGCTGCATTTAGTTACGCGATGGTTTGATCCTTGGAATGCTATGGCAGTAACAATGCTCACAGAGTGCACTCCAGCGCAGTCTTTGGTTATGGTGATGGACAGATCAGATGGGGGCAGGTATGGGTAAGTAGTGCAGGCCAGTGTGTGAGCTGGATTGTGTTTATGGTGCTGACAGAAGGTGGGTGAGAGGGTCTGGATATATCCAGGCTGTCTAGCTTGGCATGTACAGCTGTGGGACTGTCAGTCCAAACAAAGGAATACTTGCAAGCACACGTCCATGAGCGAGAATGCTCTCCAATACCTTATTGGCTACCCATAGATTCAGAGAGCTGCAGAAGACCTGAAGCAAGACTGATGCTCAGGCACGAGCCAATGGAGTAAGTGCACAGTATGCTTGTGCCACAATGAGAGCTTTCATTTTGTGCAAGGTAGCAAAAGCCTTGCAGCTGAATAACTGCAGAGCTAGACAGGGAAAATTGCGTTTTTCATCGCGTCTGGCCCTTTGCTTAAGCCACCTGCGCTGCATTTTGAGTCTGGTGGTCACGTGCCCTCACCTTGCTTCTATGATAAAGGCACATGATCAGTTCTGGAGCAGAGGTCGCTCTAAGCCTTGCATGGGAATCAATGTAGCAAAAAAGGGCGCTGGGAGCGCATCAGCGATTTTTGTTTAGGTGATTATAATCATACTGTTTTGAGGACCCTGGCATTGCTGGCACTATGGGTGTGTCAACTGAATTGCCTTAAAGTGGATTTAAGGAGTTGTCTGCCTTCAGTACAGAAGAAGGATGTATGCTTGCAGACTCTCAGCCTGACAAGTTGTGTCGTTTTTTAATCCTCTGGGATGGCATAATGGTTTGTTGATACTAAAGCTGCAATTATACTATACTAACATAGTATGTTCGGGAGGTTAGGTTACAAAGCTGTACCTGCCGAACGAGGGGAGCTTAGCTAAAACCAGGCCTGCAACTGAAACCATCAAAAGGCAGGCAAGGTTGCGATATGAAATCTAGGCACAGCGTTCCAGGCACTAATGCACAAACAAGGCCAGGCCTTCGGTGTCTGCTTGGCAAGTAAAGTCTCTTAGCCTGTTTGAGCTACTAGGGGGCGAGCGAAGAGATGGCGGTGCTTGGCACGTATGTTTGCCAAGTCAGCACTTGGGCAATGCAAGAGAACATGGTCTTAATCTTGCACAAAGCGCCAGTTGCATCTAGTGTAGATTCTAAGCTTGTGAGGAACTCTGCGTTGCTATTGCCGGTAATGATTGGCAAGCTGTTGAGCTTACAAATGGCAACATGGAAAGAAAGTTTCAGCTTGCCTGACTTACATCGACTTTATCAGTTGTAAGATTAAAGGGGGTCTTAAGAGCACGTCTGGTACTAACAAGTTAAAGCACATTGAACTGAATGCGCATGAACCTTCACAGCAAGCTTGGTAGCTTCCTGGGGATCTTGACCGAGATTCTTCAGAGGCTCCGAACTCAAAGGCTGCAGATGGTGCCCCCCACTCCAGAAGGATAGTGTGAAGGCTAATGTTGGTTGCAGCTCGGCAAAGGTGTTACTAATAGCGGAGCACGATGTATCGATGGTGAGTGGCTTTGAGCTGGCTCCTAGGCCATATTTCTTTGCAGTACTTGACCTCCACGAGGTGAATGTGCCGCTGATTTGGTGTAGTGACTGGAGTTCTGGACTCTGGACAAATGCTGGAATGCTGTTGCTGTTGCTGAGAGCACCCCATCCCCTCTGCTCCCTGCCCTACTTCTTAATGCATGTCTAGGGTGGGCATCTGGTACGTTCCTTTGTTTAGTGGCATCTAATTACTATTATAGTATCTGGTCGGCTGGTAGTGAGTCTTTGCTCAGTAGGAAATCGGCAAGGGAAAAGCCATTCAGGGATGGTTCTGTTGGTAGAACCTACAGGGATCTGTAGGTTTTGTAAATCTAATCGGCCAAATAAGCAAAGGCCGGGCCTTCGCTGCCAATGCCCATTTGGACAAATTGTCCCCCTAAAAATCCTACATATGGCTCTTTTCAGAACTTCTAAAGGGTTGAACCCTCCCGACCCCCACTAATAACCTTCTTCCTCGTTTGATGGTGGAGGTTTAAACCGAGGCAAATTTGCCTGGTGCTTGCACCAGATGTAAACTTCTTCCTTAATTCACGCAAACAGGGGTTTCCTTGTAAGCGTAGTCTTCTATTTTCTTTTCTTTTCTTTTCCTACTTCTAAAGCTTTCATGATAGGTCTACAAGCAATATTGTGGTGCGCAGTAATCGTACCAAAGATGGTCTGGTGTTGACAATCTGATAGAATGTGTGGGGCACTGTCTGAATGATGACAGAGGGGCCATTGAAAACTGGTTGAGGTCTTAAAGCGTAAAGCATACATCTGATTGAAAAGGGGCTGTGCAGTAGCAAAAAGTGATTTTCTTCATCTTGAAAGGGCTTGTCCAGAATGCATTACTGGTACTTTTTGTGGGCTATGGGGAGGAAACCCTGATAATTTGTGTAGTAAATCGTTATTTTTGCATAACCAAGCTTGTGTTTGTATGCATAACCAAGCTTATGTTTGAGAGCATATGTGCTTTCAGAGCATCACAGAAGTTTGAAAAGTAAATGAGCTTTGGGGCAGGTACATTTGAGGGTCTTGAGAATGTTGCATCAGAGGGGATATCCCCTTGAAAGGCAAGCCAGGTTATGTCATGAAAAGGGTTTCCATCAATGCCAGCACGCGGCATCCCCGTCTCTGCATGGCTTGTCTCAACTTGTGTTGCCTTACATTTGGCTACAGTGTTTACTAAAGTAGTACCAGAAGAAAGGTACTAAGGTAGTACCAGAAGAAAAGAAAAGACTATGCAGGCCAAGACAGGCCGTTTGCATTAAGGGAATGTTCCCTGACAAGTCCAAGGACCAGCATGGTCTCACCAAAGAGCCCTCAGAGCCTTGTTCAAGCTAAGCAAGCAGAAAGCTAAAGACAGAGCTGCTAATGAGGCTCTGGTGGGTTTTCAGCCATGCGCCTGGTTGAACAATGCCTCCTCCTATTTCTCTCCACTGCCACGTCCCCAGAAACAGCCTCCCCAGAAGTTCCCTGTAGCTGGAGAACATGTCCAGTGTCAATAATAATTTTCAATTATCTCTGGATTGCATGCCAACTCAATTTGGGAGCTAAGCTTTTTGTCTTGAAAGGCCCAGCCTTATGTAACGATACATATCCTTATCGATTGGCAAGCGTGGTATCCACGACGGAGCTCTGTATTTCACAATTTGGTATCGGATGGGGTGCCGAAGCATCCTTGAGCGCCAGACCAGACCAGACCAGACGCGCTCGGGGCTTGGGTTTGATCCTCGCCGACCGACCTCGCTTTGCCAATCCCGATCAGACCAGACCAGACGCATCCCTTGGGCAAGGATGCAAGACCAAGACATAAGACCGACGCATCCCTTGGGCAAGGATGCATAAAGACCGACTCCCCGCTACAGCCCGGACGTCCATACCTAGACAGGGGGGAATGGAACGATACATATCCCTATCGATTGGCAAGCGTGGTATCCATGACGGAGCATTATCAGAGGGAAAAGTGTATTCATTGTGAATTGCCCCTGCCACTCCGAGCAGGATGGTATGTGAGGTCACTTTGAAATTGCCCCATGGGTTCCTCACACTGCATGTTTGGAGCTTGCAATGTTGTCAAGATGTTATTTAGCTGCAACATGTGGGCTGTTGAGAGGGAAAGTGTCTGGGCAGAATTTCAGCTCTACAAAATGGATATCCCTGTCTTTGGTTGGTTTTCTTTTTGGATCGGGATGGATGATTCTTCCGGGGTGGGTCTCACAAGGATATTATCAAGGTGGCTTTGGTGTCTTGCAGACAAGCAAGTGCCGCGTGGAAAGAGCCACTTGGGGATAGCTCTTGTAATTACAAGAGACAAATATCCTCTGGGACTACCAAGTCCTGCTTTGGGAGCTCATTACCTAAACCCTAACCCCAACCCTTACCAGCACATGCGTCCATGGCAATAATGGAGGAACCAAAACTACCTCTCCTGATAACCTTACAGAAGAGGCTCACAGCTGTGTGGTGTCGATTTATCATCATTCCCTGAATTGTTGGGTGCTGGAGTGCTGAGCGCATATTTGAGGTGTCACAAGAGTATTGGAAATGTTTACTTTGGGATTTGTAGTGAAAGGATTGTGTTGTAATGTAAATTTTGGCATTGGAGTAGGCCCATGATTTGTTGCTGGTTCTTGAACAGGGGGCTGTATCATGTTGTGCAGGCCCGCTGCTTTGGCAGCATTGTAGCCTTCCAGAAGAATTGACAGCCTCTCTGTGGTGAGCATCCCCGTGCACTTGCCGTCATTATGGATGCAGGGAGCTTTGCATGTATGCAATACTGGCATGTTGAGGGGTAGGTTACCTTCCTCTGCAGGGTCAGTAGCTGGTGTACTTTCTATGAGGTCCATGATGATTTGCACCGCCAGGTAGGTATGTTATTTGTTTGGGAGTTGGTGGCAAGTTAAAGATTGCTTTATTTTGGATTGAGCGGCCTTGTTTAGGCAGCCATGGGTAGTGAGTCAGTTTGTGAGGGTTGCCGGCAACGCCTTCAAAGCCATGGTTAACAAGGTCACCTAGGTCAAGCTGTTCAGTATGTTTGTTTGTTTGCCGTTCAACAATGTTATTCCCAAAGTTGTTTACAAGGGCCTGTAGATAAGGGTGGAGCTCTGGCATCTCAGCATTCTCCCAGTGGGCCCCCAGGGGTGCCAAGTGACAAAGATCATTTCTTGTTCTTTTGAGAATCTGTGCCTTGCAATTGTCTCTGCTTGGGGTAGGAGGGCGCAAGCAGGGCAGTCCCAGTGCTCACCAGGGAAACTTGACACTTGATCTTGCGGTGTGGACAACATTGTGTCTATAAGGTAGCCTCAGTGATACGTGCGATGGCGAGTATCACAGGTGGGCATGTTATCGTAGCATTGTGACTGAAAGGTGCGTTCTTTGCTAAGGGGGCTCCAGTATAATTAATAGCATGGGTCTTCAGCTAGTCTCCTTGGTGTAGGAGTTACGCTAGCTATTTTGGGCCCTTCATGGCGGGGAATCGGTTGCGCTTAATTATCAATTTGATAGGGTGCCAGGATTTTGCATTGAAAGATTACTTCTCTTGTGATATCACATCGCTCATCGATGAGTTTGGGTTTACGCAGGGACATGATTATATCAAAACATGGTGTGGTTGGCATGCTTGCTACCAAGTCCTTTGGCTTTGTTTTCCTTGTACTTCCAAAGCCTGTTTGCAGCGTCAGTACCAGACAAGGTGGCTGGTAGGAGAGGGGGAGTGAATGTAGGTTCTGGGTTAGAGGTCTTTTAAGGTCAGGTGCAATTGCTGTGGGGGATGCAGAGGTATTGTCTAATTCTGAGCATTTGGTTCAGCTGTTTCGTGAGGAGATGGGGGATTCAATGAGGTGTACTGACGTGCTTGTGAGTTCTCCTCAGCTGTTGGATCTGGGAGGGCTCTAGTTTTAAGACAGTGTTTGCTGCCATTGCTGAGGCTGGTGGTCAGAGCTAAAGCACATCTGGTGTTGTATTCCACTGCCAGGGATGGGCAGCTTAACCCGAGCTTGATTTTATCTTCTCTCAGAAAGGCTGTGGTAGCATTTCCAGATTTTGTTTTCACCTTGATGACTCCTAGGATCAGCTCATCTTAGCCTGCCAGATCTTTATTAGAGCAGGGAGTGACTAGGGAGACTGGGAAGGCATAAGATTTACTGGGGATGGTGGCTGTATGTGCCACATCCATAATTTGCCTTGGTGTTGCGTGTGAGCAAGCCAGGTTCTATTGTTTGCTGGCATGTTTGTCTGTCATTCTGGTGAGCTGGGGTGTCTAGCTTAAAAACTGGTAAAGGTCTATGCATAGCCAAAGCTAGTGTGCATTAAGGAAAGAGCAGAGCCCCCACCGCTGTCATTAGAGCTGATGGATGGTGTCTGTGTGCTTGCGGAATCCAGTATGCATAGTTCTTAGTAGGGAATAGGTTTCCGTGATTAAGCGCGTCCATAATTGATAGAGGGTATTAGCTAGGCCAATGGGCCAGTACGAAGCAATATCGTTTACGAGCTACTAGCCATGTCTTGAACTGCTTGCTTGACTGGAACTGCATCAAGATGCGTTAGTCTGGTTTGCTGTTTGGCACAGGCGTCTTGAATAGAAGAAAGGTGGGTCAGAGCGCCGGTGTGCATGGTGTTGAGCGCCTCCACTGTGCGAGCGTGGTAAATGTAGGGTGCACAGGAAGGGTCTTTGAGGGCGAAATGCAGCTTTTTTAGGTCTGAGGGTTTGATAGGTCGGACAATTGTAACTTGCAAGTACAATTGCAAGGACTCGCTCAATTGCTGAGTTTGGGCAGGTTGTTGGAGCCTTTAGATGCATGCCCCCAGGATGGCGGTGGGGAAGTCTGCAATGAATAGAATGTGATCGTTGTGTTTGTAGCCTTTGCTATCAATGAAGAAAGGAAGCTGTGGATGACCCTGGGTGGTATTAAAAATGTTGGATGGTAGGATAGAGTCATCAAAGCAGCTGTGTGTATGGCAGTTTGATTCATGGCTTTGAATATCAATGCATGATATCATCAGAAACTTCCTGGCACGGTTAAAGTGCCGTTGAAGCGGTTGAAGTGCGGCTGGTAATTTTTCAACCGCATGGCAACCGTGAGCCGCTGAAATCAACCTTGCGGTTGAAAATCTCAATCTCAACTGCTTTCAACCGCTCTTCAACTGCAACCTTTCCTGACAAGTCTGAAGCTACTGCATTAAGACTCTGGTTGTGTGCTTTCTTTCACCAGGGCATTCAAAGGAGATCTATTCTTCTCATAGAAACTTCCTTAGCGCTTGTATTTCAACAAACAAGAATTGAAAGGACATCTGTAAGGCTATGATAGCCAAATTGAGGCTGAGGGCCAATGGCAGACGGTCTGTCTGGTAAAGTATTAATCATTATTGGTGACAAAAATATTGTATGATTGTATTTGATCTTTTCTTCAAGCTTCAAGAAAGTTTCTTTAGATGCAGTCATTCCTATGATTCAATTCATTCCAAGTTGAAATCCAAGTTGAATTAATAAATTATTATTATTTAATCTTATTTGGTTAATTCCAAGCCTAGGATGAGCTCAGCTGGAGGACACAAGCCACTCATGGTTTGGATAAGTGGCTTACAGCCTGCCTAAACGCCAGGTTGATTAGTTTCCAACTTATCAACTCTCGGTGTAACGGTTTATGTACTATATATGTACTTTAGCAATCGGCTGTAGGGAATCATCGATTTTGATTCATTTTTATGGGCCTCACACCACTACACCCAGGCTGTGTTGCAACGTGATAAATAGTGACTATTCATTCCCAGCCAGCCTTCTCAAAGGAGGTCTCAGTGATGTCTGAAGTAAATGCGAAGTTCACTGTGCAATTGTGAAAGACACCACTGGTCCTTGGCAAAGACAGCCTGATTAGGCCGCGGTCACACACAAAAATTTCACTATTTTTTCACTTTATTTTCACCTGGAAGTGAAAAAAATTTGCGGTCACACACGATTTTTTTCACTCCTGAGCGAAAATTTTTTTCACTTTTGAAGTGAAAAACTTTTTAGCGGTCACACAAAAAATGTTTTACTAAATTGTTTTCACTCCACCTGTACTGCTCCCCCCATGACCACTATTATCTTCCAGCATTATTGTTGGAAACCACACAGTTATGTTTCCTAGCTTCCCAAAACCAGCAATAGGATCCAAAGAGCTCTTTGTGACAAGTCATCATGCCGCAATTAGGCAGCAACAGGACACAGACTGCACTATTCATAAGGAGCCTGCAATGCTGCAGATGCCCTTGTTTAAGCATTTGGTTTATGGCTTGCAAGGTCTTGCATGTAAGTCGATCGACCCTGAGCTATTAGGGGACAGTGTCAGGACAGGATGATGAAAAGTTTCTAGAGCGTTGTTGGCGCACACTTAAAAACTTCTTTTTCCCCCTTTGCATGTGGCCATGGTGCATCAGTTGCCTTCATTTGTAAATATGTCCTCTTGTGCGTGATCACGCAAAGAAAGCCTTTTTTGCGCACAAGTGCTCCTCAAATTGACAGTCTTAAGGCCCAGGAAATGTCAGCAATGACTATCCATCTCATTGTCTGTTTGCCTGACATTTTTCACCACAACTGGCACCCCACAAGTGTATGCCTGGAAAACACAAACATGAGTCATCATCTAGGTGCATAATCGGCCTGGAGAATCATAACCAGCTAGTGCTGCAGCTGCATGAATAACGTGTGTAAACCATGTACGGAAACCTTGTCTCCTCAGACATTCTCCCAAGGTACATGTTCTTTCCAACATACAAAACCCCAAACAAGGGGTTTCT
>LFCJ01003599.1_pt1 | contig 11351 bp, 13 predicted proteins | sample 643141 | NCBI WGS metagenome assembly LFCJ01 (sample SAMN03766243, study PRJNA286221) | soda lake metagenome | biome: soda lake; feature: Kulunda steppe; material: water; isolation source: sample B1-Br-g2 brine of Lake Bitter-1 | place: Russia: Kulunda steppe | collected 2010-07 | reverse complement strand
GGGAGGTGGTGGGGCTGGAGAAGGGGCTCAAGGGGTGGGACGCCAGGCGGTCCGCGCTGACCTGGCGGCGCTTGGGGGACGCCGCCTGCTTCTTCAGCACCACCGGCACTGCGCGCGCGTGGGGGTCGGCGCCCCGCCGCCGCTGCTTCTCCTGGAAATCAGCCACCTCCTGCCGCATGGCCGTGAACAGCGGGTTGCTCGCGTGGCTGTGGCTGCTGTCCCTTGCTGGGGGGGTATGTGTGGCTGAGGGCGACTCTGGGTGCGGCTGGGGGGCCGCTCCTGCCTTGCTGCCTGTATGGCAGTCAGACCGGTGGTCACGATAGGTCAGAGGTCAGTCCAGTCAGCAAAGGGCATGCAGGCTCGGTCTGTGAGGGTCAGTTAGCAAGGAGTGACGATGGTCAGCACGGTCAAAGTCTGAATGAAGGGATGGCGGTGACCAACATGCTCAAGAAATGACGGTGGTCAGCACGCTCCAAGTCTGAATGATTGACAAGGGGAGATGCCGGAGCAAGCAGCATAGTGTGCAGCAAGGGGGGGGGGGCGCAGTACTGCAGCCAGGGAGGCTGTCTTTGTTGTGGAGCCTTTGCCTTGGAGCGAACAGGCCTCTCTAAGAACAAGGATCACCTCCTCAGCGCACCCACTGCAACAGCTTTGCCATAAAAGGGCACAAGCAGCGCTTGCCTTGCCTTTTTTTGTGGTTGCTTAGCTTCTGAGTCCCAAGGCTGCTGCAATCTGAGCCCCCAGGGCTCTGTCATGATGGCCTCGCCTGCAGCATGCCCTGATGGGATGATACACGGTTGGCTCTGGAGTTGCAGTGCTGGCATGTGTAAGGCCTGCGTGCGGGCGCGCTGTGTGCAATAACCTTGCACACTGCCAGGCGTGGCCGTGCCAAAGGCCTGACGGGCCCGCCTCACCTGACACATCATCAGCACCCTCCAGCTTCTCCTCCATCAGGCGCGCTGCCAGCATGGCGGGGTCCACGCCTAGCTGGCTGCTGCTGCCCACCGGCTGCTGCTGCTCCTCATCCGCGCCCTCCTGGAACAGCGAAGACAGCAGGAAGGTCTGCGCAGGCCCAATGGTTGGCTGGTCCCCCGGAAGCGTGTGCAGCAAGCCTGAGGCCAGCATTGCGTAGGGCGAGGGCTCCTCAGGCTGCGGCTCTGCTGGCGCCTCCTGTGGTGCTGCCCCCCGCTCTTGTCCTGCTGCTGCTGCTGCTGCTGCCTGCTGCACAACTCCTGCCACCTGCTGCGTCTGTCCGCTTGCTTCCCTGGCAGGCATTGGGGCTGGCTGCTGGGCCTCCTGGGCGGCGCGCGCGGCCGCCTCGTGCACCGCCGCCTCCATCGTGGTTGCTGCACCGCCCTCGTTGCACACCTCCCCAAAGCGCTCCCTTGCAGAAACGATTGCCAAGCTGAGGGTGGGAGATATGGCCTCTGTCAAGGGGGCACCAGTGCCTATGGTAGCAGCGGCCGTTGCCAGCGCCGCGTCACGATGTGCGGCACTGGTCTCTTGCTCCTCCTGCTTGGCTGCCCATGCCGCCTCCTGCTCTGCCTGCGCCTTCACAGCCCCCCCCGCGCTGCTGGCGGCGGCGGCAGCCACCGTTGCCCGCTTGGCCTCCGCCCTGGCTGCAGCAGCAGCGGCTTCATGCTCCGCTTGCGCGCGCTCTGCTTCTTGCAGGATCTGTGCAGCAGTGGGGCACAACGGGGGGCTCAGGACTCACGGCTCAGATCTGCGTGCTGGCTGGCGCTTGGGTGTGGTCTCAAGACAAAGTTCTTGGAAGATAGGCTGGCAGGCACTCGCACAAGGCACAGCGCAGGGCAGCCAACCAAAAGCAGCACGTGTTTGGCACTGGTGCTGGGCCTGGCTGCTTGTGTATCCAAAGGCACTCAAAGTGCATCTGTGTTATAGGGGTGCTGTGTGAGCCCTTGGGGAGCAGTGGGTCCCTAATGCACCTAAGCTGTGCGCAGAAGGTTGCATGCTGTAGGGAGGGAAGGAGGTTCGAAGGGATTAGCTTAGACTGATAGGGATTTCAGGCAATGTCTTCAAAAGATGGATTCCTTACTTTTGTTATCTGACTGCCTCCTTGTGAATGTCCGCATACTGTAAGTGCTCAGTGTGCACCTGGTCAGAGGTTGATGCAGCTTAAAAAGAATGTTTGAGTGCCCTTCCAGGCCAGCACATTGCCCTCTGCCACCTCCTCCCTCCCCACCTGCAGCCACATGCACAACCTGCCGCACGCGCAACCTGCCGCACACACAACCTGCCGCACACACAACCTGCCCCACGCACAACCTGCGCAGCGATGCCCTTCCGGGCCACTTCCAGCGCCGCCTGTTCCATGGCCTGCGCCGCCTTGGCCACCAGCTCCTGCTGCCGCGCGCGCTTGGCCGCCACTGCAGAAGGGTCTGTGGAGGGTAAGAAAGAGGGGGCCGTGCGGCACACCAGGCTGTGCAGGCCCTCGGGCAGGTCTGGCAGGTTTAGCAGGTGCGGGCACTGCAGCACAAGCATACGCAGCAGTGGAAGCAGTGGCAGGCTCAGTAGTGTAGTGTGAGTGTGTGTGTGTGTGAGGGCGCGCGCATGCGAACCAGCACTGTTCTCAAGGGGCCGGCTCAGCAGGGGGGCTCAGGAGGGGGGGGGGCAGGACATCGGCATACAGCAAAGGGCAGCACAGGCGGCCGCAGTGAGGATACACGCTCGCCTCAGTTGCATCAGGCAGGCAAGGACAGCAGCGCTGCGTAGGGCTTGAGATACTTGAATCACGCCTAACTACTGATCATGGATCGTGGCGCATAATTGGCCATGGATGACCGTGGCCTGCTACTGAGCATGGCAGAGGCTTGTGCTCAGAAGCACGCGATTAAAGGCAAGGCACTCTAGGTCCCTACCCAGCACCTCTCAATCCAACCCAGCACATCCGACCCTGCCCAGCATATCTCACCCTGCCCAGCACCTCTGCTGCTTGCTTGCACTAACAACAGCAGCATGTTCACAGGCAGCATGCATGGTCATGTGTGCAAAAGCTGGGACAGCACGCGCACAAAAGCTCAAACAACACGCGGACGACACTCTCACAGATAATCTCACAAACGCATGTATCAACAGTGTTGATTCAACACACAAGCAGGCACGCGCACGCGCACACACACGCCAGAAGCGCTCCCTCGTACAGCCTCACACATGCCTCACACCACAAGCACACCCGGCGGCCACAAACAAACGAATGGCCTATGAAACAGCTGCACACACAAACGCCCGTGCCAGCTCATATGGGCATGCGGACAGCGACTTGACAATCTTTGAGCGTGCAATGTGCTGCGGGGGGATGCTGCTGGGGGTCCTCACGATGCAGGCGGACACGCAGGACATCGCCAAGCAAGCTTTGGCACCTGGCGCCATGCTTGCACCATGCTTGCACCATGCTTGCACCATGCTTGCACCTGGCGCCATGCCCCCTCACCTCCCAGCACAACCCCGTCTGCAGGTTTGGCCATGTACACAGGTAGCCATCAAAGCGCCAGCCTGCGGTGCGCAGGGTGGGGGGATGTTGGGGCTGCACAGCTGGACCGCTGTATCTGAAGGCCCAAGCCATCACACGCTGCTGCCTTTTTTGCACAATCGTGCAGCAGCACGGCTGCGCAGGTTGTACAGGGGCAGCTCGGAGGGGGCGGTGTTGAGGCTAGAGTCCCCAGGAAGCCCAAATAAGGGCAAAGGCTGACAAAAAAGCAGGACCCCATGAAAAATTGAGCACATCCCATGGCAGGCAGAGGGTGCAACCTTGGGGCATTTACAAATTACCACCCAGGAGGCTGTGTGTGCACGCACAATTAGCCAGATACCTCTGCCTCACAGATGGGCTCTGTCCAGCAGCATGAGCCTGTGGAGCGTGCAGCACTTCTCTAGATGACATGCTAACACCCCTTCTGCTGCAGCTGCAGCTCTTGTCCTTAACCCCGCTCCCTCCACCTTCACCCCACCTTTGTGCAAATCTTTGGAACGGTACACGAGCGCTGTGCCGCCCACACCCTCATGCCCGCTGCCAATGATCATGACAAAGCCGTCATTGTCCTTCAGCACCTGCGGCCCTCCTTCGCCTGTCGCCTGCAGCCCCGGCAGTGACTGCTGCGGTCCACCTGCTTGTGCACCTGCCTCGACCTGCGTGCCGCCGCCCCCACCCTGGCTGGCCTGACCGTCCTTGCAGCCAGCCGCAGGCACGGCCTTATTTGTGCCGGTTGAATTGCCGCCTTGCTCGTTGCCTGCAGCAACGGCAGCTGGGACTGCTGGGGTGCGTGCGATGGCAGGCGGCACTTGTAGCCGGTTCTCCTGGCCGGGCAGGGGCTGGCCAGTGCCAGGGTCCAGCTGGGGAGGCACAAAAAATGGGTCGCGCCACTGCGTGCAAGTGGGCGCAGGGGAGGGGCAGCGTGGGCAGGAGGGGAAGTGCATGGAGGCACAATGGTGCAGGGCCGTGCATCCATGGCAAGAGGGCGGGCTTCCGACCCCGACGAACAGAGGTTGCAGGGCGGCATGCGTGAGGTAGGAGAGGGGTTCAGCAGGTGCAAAAAGGCACATGCACGACAAAAGTGGGGCACAGGGCAACAATAGCCCTCAGGGCGCACTGCCAAGCTACAGGGTAGTGCAGGCACGCAGGGCAAAGGGTCCTCCCTCAGGTATGGACACAAAGCTGGGCGGTGCGGGCACGCTAGCTGCGTTTGCCTGGGCGAGTGCTCTGCGCGGGCCAGCGGGGCAGCTTTGACGCTGCTCAGGCTGCTGAATCACGTGCACGTGACATGTGTATGTAGTGTGCATGACCTAAATTGTTTGATTTCAGTTTTAGTACTTAGTTTCATACTTACAATGGATGCGAGGCTCCAGTTGCTCTGCTCACAATTGACAGCTGCATTCTGCTCTAGTTTGAAATTGTTGTTCTGTCTTGTTGTTGTACTGATGACAATATAAGGCACTATTTGCTCATGGCAGTGCGCTCAGGCATGTGGCATTGCTCTGAAAACGCCTGGGATGCTGCACAGGCATGTGGCATTGCTCTGGCAGCGCCTGGGGTGCTGCACAGGCTAGGCCACGCGTGAGGTCCATGTGCTGCATCTTGCATGCCTTGGTGCTACAGAGCATTCCGCAGACCACAGCAAGCATCAGGTCAGCACCCCAGCAAAACCCTGGGCTCATGCAGCCTGCAATAGACCTGAGCTCACTTGGGTGCCGCCATGGCTTCGGCAAAGAGCGCGCACCGTAAGAACTGAAGACACACCTTTAGGAGATGGCAAACCCTGGGCACGTGCACTTGCAATGGACAAAAGCGTTCACGCGGGTGCCACACCTTATGGCCGCGGCCAAGGGCAAAAGGCACGCACCGAAACAATCCAAGACTTGCCTGTGAGCAAGAGGGGGGCCTCATCATACGGATGCTTTGCCCGTGCATGCAGGTGGCCACACAAGCGCACTCACCGCAGTCAGGTATGCACAGTGGGGGAGCTCCATCCACGGTGCAGCCACCTTGGTCCAGTGCACCAGCAGCTCATCGTCTGAAGGCAAGCACAGCGAGCAAACGCACACACACACAGTCATCCATGGTGCTGCCACCTTGGTCCAGTGCACTAGCAGCGCATTATTTGCAGCCAAGCACAGCAAGCAAACACACCCAGCAACACCGGTGCTGTGAAAGAAGCCTGCATTTGCAGCAGCAGTAGCATAGCTGCTGTGCTTTGTTCGTCTCATGCACGCTCTCCCTAAGAAGGTGTGGGGCTGCGCCCTCTTGCTTTGCTGAAGGGTGCATGAGCCTGTTTTGCCTGCCACTCCCACGTCCAGCAGTGCTGGAGGGGCACGGCGGGTGAGATTTCCAATATGCATAGAATCTCATGATAAGATGTGCAAGAAAATCCACCAAACACGTTTGCAGGATGTTGTGAGGGCACAAGGGCTGGAGATCCATCGGGTGGCATGGCCTCAAGGTCACACCCAAGCGGCACAGACACAAGGGAACGAGCATATGCAGATGGTGTGAGTGGATGGAATTGAAGATGCGGCACTGTGATCCTGGCTATTGAAGCTCACATGCCGTCATGAGAGGCGGCCTTGGCTGCACACTGCGCAGGGCTCGGGCGAGCAGCCCAGCACAGGCCACACCTGCCCCAGTCCTGCAGGGGCCTCCCTACCCTCTCAGTTGTCCAGCGTATGAAGCCTTGGGATGGTATGCCATAAATGCATTGCACACATGGGTCTGTGACACGACGCGGAGCCATCGACGCAGTTCACACACCTGGGTCTGTGACACGACGCGGAGCCATCGACGCCAATCACTCACTTGGGTCTGTGACACAACACGGAGCCATCGACGCAGTTCACTCACTTGGGTCTGCAACGGCACAGAGCTGCGTCTCCCAGTGCAGCATCAGGGGGTTGCAGGCAGAGAGAGGCGGGTCTGGGTGGCGCTCGGCGGCGGCGGGGTTGTGGCGCAAGCGAGCGCCTGCATACGCGCATTCCAGGCGGCATACAATGCAGGGAGGTGGCAAAAAAAGATGGGCAAGCGTGGGGGGGTGGGCACCAAGCAGCAGCAGGCCTGCGGTGCGGGCGTGCTCCAGGGCAGACTCATGGGAGTGAGTCCGCATGCAGACATGCAGAGACGTGGTTTTGCTTAGGCACATGGTGCAAGGATCCAGCCAAGGTTGCTGTTCAGAAATCTAGATGTGCACATCATGCACAGCACGCTTGGCTGGACATCTGAGACATTTCAAGGAACAGGAAGGGCTGAGCGAGGCGACAGAATCACTGTGGGGCACGCAACTGCTGTGGGTGCGGCTCCAGTTTATGCATGTCCAGCGCATGCCTTCCGAAGGAGGCCTGGCCACAAGACACAGGGAATGTTAACTCACCAGTGTAGAAGAGAGTGGGGACGCCGGTCTTAGGGTCCACCTGAGAGCTTGGCCAGGAACAAACAAGGCTTATGGAATATGAGGTCTCCATGCACAGGACCAGGCACACTGCAGGGGCTTTTGGTGAACCAAGCTGAGGGGCAGGTGCAACTTTTGGGCAAAGACATATGCCACAAGCCCAGGTGTGCGCAACCTGCAGATGGGCAACATGCGTGGCACACGCAAGCCCACATGTGCACACACACACACATGCATGCACGCACAAGCCCAGATGTGTGCAACCTGCAGATGGGCGAAATGTGTGGCACAGGGAAGCCTGCCACCTGCATCCCATGTGCCTCCACAAACGGATACATTCCAGACGTGTTCCATCGAACACCGCAGCGGCTCACCTTGATGTTACCGGTGAAGCATCCATCAGCATCCAGCCAGCCTGCAAGTTCAGGTTGGATCAAGCACAATGTTTAATACATGAGCATGCTCACAGACGCACTCTTGTTGCCGCAAGCTGTTGCATGGTGGAGGGTATCATAGCCTTAATCATTGGCTTGGTAGCGCGCTAGATCAGGAGCTGACATGTGCTGCACAGAAGTCTGACGTATGATTTTCTGCTCACTTCTTTCTTCCCATTTGGACGAGCCTGAAGATGAGCCTTTCTTGTCCAGCACGCCCATGACATCACACCTGGGGCAATGATGCACTCCTGAAAGCTTGACACCTTTCACGCCAGCCTGCTACTGACCTGGGGTGGGCATGATTGCTGGCGGCAAGCGTACCCAGTTGACCAGGTCCTCTGACACGCAGTGCTCCCAATGGAGACCCCTGCACCCATGCGCACATGCACACACAACCTCTCTAATATGCATGTGTGTGAGAGAGGGGGGGAAGGTGTGTGTATGTGTGTGCACATGTATGTGCGCATGCATGTACGCACATCAGAAACATGAAGACACCAGCCATAAGCTTCTTGCGTGCCCTGCACATGCGCTCAGCCCCAGGCTGCAGCTGCAGCGTGTGACGTGCAGCCCCAGGCCACAGCTGCAGCGTGACAGGCACAATCCCCAGCAGAGCCGGCCACATCCATCATCGCAAGCTGGTGCGAGGAAGGCTCCATGGGGCAGGGAGTGCGCACACAGGAGCTGCAGCTGCACAAGGGCTGGGAAAGGTAGCCTCAGTGTTCACAAAAAAGGTTCAACCCTAGTGGGCTACAGGTTGGCTGGCACACAGCTGGCAGCCCAATGCTGCTGCTGTAGCTGCATGCTGGCGACACAAGTCCCAGCCCGAAGCAAGCTGCATGCTTGCGCCCTGGTCTGCTGGTTGGCTGGCACGCACAGCTGGCAGCCCAACACTGCCGCTGTAGCTGTATGCTGGCGACACAAGTCCCAGCCCAAAGCAAGCTGCATGCTTGCGCCCTGGTCTGCTGGTTGGCTGGCACCCACAGCTGGCAGCCCAACACTGCCGCTGTAGCTGTATGCTGGCGACACATGTCCCAGCCCGAAGCAAGCTGCATGCTTGCGCCCTGGTCTGCAGGTTGGCTGGCACCCACAGCTGGCAGCCCGACACACGCTGTATGCTTGCAAGGCCCCAGCTTGGGAGTCACTCTCCTTTCTCTCTCTTTCCTTGTCGGCACAGGAAGCAGCAATGCAACGTCCCATCCCTCTGCATGCACTCACCACCACCACTGGCAGCTGACGTGGCACGCCTGGTAAAACCTGCGCAGCATGCGCAAGGGCACAGCGGGCTCGCAAGAAGCGGCGGCAAGGGTAACCAAAAGTCACAATGGGACACATCCCCTTTTGGCGGTGGCACGCAGCAGAGAGGGCAAGCACCCGCACTAGGCTGCATGCCTGCCCAGCAGCAGCGATTGTTTTGTACTATGGCTTCTATGTTGCACCTGTTGCGGGACACTGAAAATGGGTGTGCTTGCATGTACACGCACGCACGCACACACTGCCTCCCCTTGACCACGCCCCCATCCACCAGCAGACACCGACGAGGAGCCCTGACACCCACGAGGAGCCCTGTCTCTCACTGAGCTGCTGAGTCGTTGAGCGCCTGAGTGCTGAGCTGGCGTCGTATGCCAGCGCAATGCGGGGGGTGCGCTGTGTGCTGGGAGTAGTGCTTTGCAGAAAGGGGCGGGGGGCGGTCCGACCGGCGTCAGTAATACGAAATTGGTGCTGGCACATGGCCTGAACAGGCATCATCATAGTACAAAACAATTGCTGCCGCTCCAGGCTGCCCCAGCAGCACAGTGGACTGCCTGTAAACGTATTTTGCTGCATGAGTTACGACTTACAGGTGGTACCGCCCTTTGTAGTAGATGGGTCCATGTGGATCAGAGCCCTGCACGCAGCCGCACAAACAAGGATGAGCTCAGCACAAGGTACTAGGACGAAAGATAGACATCAGGCACCCTGATCTGGAATGGCGCAGGGATCGCACAAATGCTGGCACGCCTCCTTACCCAACCGCTCCTTGGGGCTACGTGAGTGAGCTCGGGGCCGGTGAAGCAATGGGGGTCGTGGGGTGGTGCCTGGCCACCCTTCTGCACTTCTGCAGGCGGTCATATGGGCAGAGGAGGCATGGCCACCATCTGGCCGTCTCAGCTCGGCTGGAGAACCTGCCTGCTTACCATAGCTGTGCGTGTCTGCGTGTCTTCTTTGGATGGATGGATGAAAAGAAAAGCTGCAGGACCCTTCAGGCTGCTCGTCCCTGCAGGAGGACCAGGCACTCACCTGGAGGGATGCGAAGGGGCAAGAGGAACCTCCCGATGCTTGATGTTGCCATCTTGAGCTTGAGGGCTTCCTACGGTCATGTGCAGCTGAGAGGGGCCTTGATTTTTCTCTGGATGTACAACATAGGGTGCGGGTGGTCGGTAGGAGCGCAGGGTATCTTGTGACACAGGGCGTGTCACGATGGACATTGATCAGCCAGAGTGTCTGGATGGATGCAGCTTTGGATGCGCTCTGCAAGTCTCAGCATCCGTGGCTCCTGGGTAGTTGACAGGCACTGTATGCTCGAGTGCGTGCAGGGCAGGTCTTGGGCCCTCTCTCTGGGCTGCCTGAGAAGGTTCGCGGGTTCGAGGAGGCCCGGAGCAGGAAAAAGGCACGCTCCTGGCCTCTACTCCCCTCGATGCCCCGTCAACTGAGCACTGATCTTCACGCACCTTCTTTGCGTTTCAATCGCACGGTGGGGCAGATGAAAGGGCGGGGCTGCTCAGGTATGGCTCAAGCCACGTGGATTCATTTCCAGTTGTTTCAGATTAAATCTTAAGGCGACGCTTTACAGGATGATGCAGAGGTCCTATATTGAGAGGTGATCTGTGATAAAGACCTCCGACCAAAGAGATTAATATCCTTTACATAGAGCAGCGCTACCCTGAAGCTTCTGGATCAAGATTCCTCAGCAGCTTCTCCCTTTTTTGCAAATGCAAATACAAATACTGAATAAGTTTTGTGTATATTTCGTGCTGCATTTTTAAGGTGCTCACCATCACTAGCGTCGAAATGTATAATTGATTTTACTTCACACGGCGAAATGTATATTTAACTCATTTCAACAGACCATTTTCATAGTTTGGCATGTCTGAAGGCATTAGTTGGGCGATAGAGGTATCTACTTTGCATTGTTGACCCTCTCTGTAATCCAGGAACTGTTTCATCAAAGTTAATCATTTATGAACAATCACTCTGAATGCACAGACTTTTGTCCGAGGGCTGAATGATGCAACCATGCTCCGTGCGCCCCAGACTTGGATGCTCCCCAACAATGAAGCACTGCAGGCATGTCGACCTGCGTGCGTAATCACAAACTGTGGATCTTGCTGTCTGATCTGCACCATCATTACTAGATCACTGAACAAGAGGAAAAGAAAAGAAAAGAGGATTGCAATTGATCAATTGATCAATTAGACCTGCACGCTTATATTTTCTATTTGCTCATGAAAAGTTCATTCATGTTCATCTCTTTTCAGCTTTTTTGGCCTTGTCGTGTGCGTTTGCACAACCTCCTTAGTCTGAAGCGTTGCCTACACGCAATTGTACACACGTGACTTGCAAGTGCACCAGCCTTCCTTACCTGTACGTAAATGCACATGTTCTTGCAATTGATGGATCTGCATGAGGTTGCAACATCTGCATACCAACGTCCATGACCGCATGCATGTGACGAGCGTTCATGCCTTAAGGTTCAGTGACAGCCTTAAGGCCTTAATGGTCTTGAGGCCTCAAGGTTCAGTGATGACTGAAGTGCCTGTTAAGATGGGCTAAATCCATGGCCTCTAGAATTGCACGACAGGAGGTTGTATCTGCGCCTTGCCTTCTCATGCAGCGATATGCCACAGTCAACCCAAAAGCGCACCTTTCGCTCGGCAATGACACATCGGCCGAGGTCTTCCATGCACACAGGTGCAGATACGTGATCCCAGCTCATGGTCAGACATGGTTTAATATACCGAAATTATTTCCACTAGGGGGG
>LFCJ01003598.1_pt1 | contig 11352 bp, 12 predicted proteins | sample 643141 | NCBI WGS metagenome assembly LFCJ01 (sample SAMN03766243, study PRJNA286221) | soda lake metagenome | biome: soda lake; feature: Kulunda steppe; material: water; isolation source: sample B1-Br-g2 brine of Lake Bitter-1 | place: Russia: Kulunda steppe | collected 2010-07 | reverse complement strand
GAGATTGCAAAGCGTGTTGCACAGGTTGAGACGGAACCAATGCGGGCCGTCGCGGATTCGATCCACGACCTGACACGGGTGCTGTAAATTGAAGCAGGGTCTGGCTTTTTACCATTCGTGAATTTTAACCGTTTTAGAGTGCCGAGGCCACCGATGGCTCGTGATGCACTCCTGATTGTGGACCGAATTGGTCGACAGACCAGTTGAATTCGTACAGACCGCGAGTTGCTCGAGCCAACGCGTTCGCTCGCCGGTCGTGGTTGGATCAACGGGGCAAAACGGCTCAGTCGGAGGTCGAAACCATCTTTGATGGCCGACTCGCGCCGCTCTCCTTGACAATGCTCAGGGCGGTCATGATATCGGTCCTCGAGAGCAAGCCCACGAGTTCGCCGTCGTCGACGACCAGGAGTCGCCCAATGTTGTCCCGCTGCATCCGCTCGATAGCCGTCAGTGCATCCGAATCGGGGCTGATCGTCTTGAGGTCGCGGCTCATTACCTCCTCGACCCGGTAGGCATCCCGCTCGACGGCTTTGATCTGTTGGGCGTCGCTCAAGGTGACCAGGCCAACGAGTTCCTCGCGTTCTAAGACGGGGTAGCCGGTGTGACGTTCGATGAACATGCGTTCGACCAGTTCGGCAACCGAGGTTTTGGGGTCGACGGTGTGTAACGCTGATTTCGGCGTCATCAGGTCGCTGACGGTGACGCCTTGGAAGGCTGCCCGGAGGGTGACCTGTTGGGATTCACTCGAGGCACCGATGTAGATGAAGAAGGCGATACCGATGAGGATGATGTTGAAGTTGAGGAGGCCGAACAGGCCCATCAGGACGGCGAAGAACTTGCCGACGCTGGCAGCCTGCTGGGTCGCCTGGGCGTAGGGGCGCTTGCGTGCGAGCAGTGCTCGAAGGACGCGGCCACCGTCCATGGGGAACGCAGGAAGCATGTTGAAGCCGGCCAGCGCGACGTTCAGTACGGCAAGATAGCCAAACAGAAAGAGGAGGCTGTCACCGACAGTTGGGTCGAGTCCGAGTGCGGGCACAAACAGAAAACAGGCGTAAGCGACGACGCCGACAAGAATACTGACGATTGGACCGGCGATGGCGATATTGAGTTCCTGACGCCAATCTTCTGGCATCTCCGAGAGGGCGGCAATTCCGCCAAAGAGCCAGAGTGTGATCGAATCGATCGGAAAGCCATACCGCTGGGCGGTCAGGGAGTGGCCGAGTTCGTGGAGGACGACCCCGACAAAAAGCCCGATGGCAGCGAGGGAGCCAAGCACCCACGGCATGGCCCCACCGGTAAGTGGAGTGGGATCGATGGACGTTCCCCAGAGACTGTTGAGAATGCCGACTGTCGGTTCAATCTGGACGCCGATCAGGTAGGCAAACAGCGGCAGTACCAACAGGAAGGTGAGGTCGAGCTTGATCGGGATGTCGAACAGCGTACCGATCTGGAAACTCTTCATGTAAGCGAGTATTGGCGGCATCCGCTTAAACACGCTGCTGCTGGGAGTCTGTTGTCAGTCAGTTATCTACCGTTTCAGTGGTGACTCTCATATGCGGACTGTTCACTCGACCCACCAAGAATTTATTTTTCGTTCTATTGTAGCCGTCTTCAACATGCTGGTGCCACCGGATTCTGGCACCATGGGAACCGGCCACATCATACATATAATCACATTTAATCAGATTACGGAATATGTATTGCATGCAGCATAGATTTATACCGCTCTACGGAATTGATCAAGGTACGATGATGCAACAGCAGATCGCCACACCCGAGATCGACCCCATTCCGGACGAAATCAGTTCGTCCGAAGCAAAGCTGGTCTATCTGTACCTCGAGGCTGCCGGCGGGGCAACCGTCGACGACCTGAGCGGGACACTGGCGCTGAAGAAAATCTCGATCCTGAGCGTGCTCAACTCCCTGCGTACGTCCTCACTTGTCGAGAAATCCGGCGACAACTTCGTTCCCGCCTGAACTGGATCGCCACCTCGCGGGTCTCCCTGCCCGCGATGGGTTACTAATCGGCTGTCTCCCTGGCGGCCGAGACGCACCTACCTAAAATCCGGTGGAGGTTCCCCGACCTTCGCCGCTTGTCATTGCAGTCTTCATTGACTGCATATTTCGTTTCGTTTTTGTGAGAAGCCTCGCCCGTTGGCCGCCGGTTCGAAGGCTTTATCCGCACGGTAGGCTTCCGTTTGCGTAAGTAATCACAACCATGTCAGACAAACCTGCCTCCATGTATCGGGAGATCAGTAAACCGGCCTACACGCGCCGCGAATACATTACTGGTATCCCTGGTTCGAAGATTGCACAGCACAAAATGGGCGACGTCAAAGCCGATCCAGAGGAGTACCCCGTCCAGATCAGCCTCCTCGTCGACGAGGAGTGCCAGATTCGACACGGCAGCCTCGAGGCCTCCCGACTGTCAGCAAACCGTCACATGATCAAAAGTGCCGGTGAGGGTAACTACAAGATGATTCTTCGAAAGTTCCCCCACCACGTCATCCGGGAGAACAAACAGGCGACGGGTGCGGGTGCAGACCGTGTGTCCGATGGGATGCGCCAGTCGTTCGGGAAGATTGTCGGGACGGCTGCCCGAATCGACCGCGGCGAACGAATCTTTACGATCTGGTGTGACGTCGAGGATGCTGCCTTCGCCAAAGACGCACTCCGCCGCTCGTACAACAAGATTTCGCCGCCGTGTCGCATTGTCGTCGAGCGCGGCGAAGAGAAGCTGATCGCCTGAGTCTGAGCCTGCTTCCATCCAACCTGTCCTCAACAACTCGCAGTTGTATCGCTCGTTGGGGGCTCTCGAGTCTTTTTTGTCTCTGCGCTGAAAGAGAGCAGTGTCGATGATCGAACTCGCGGCTGCAAACCGGAAGCAAACCTTTGAGCGGATGGCTGACCCGTTGCGCGAGCGCGGGATCCGGCCCCATTACGTACCCGTTTCGGACCGAACCGTTTCTCTCAGTGATCCACCATGGGGGCCAGACACGTACGATGTCGGGTTTGTTTATCCGGGTCGGTTGATGGAAGGTGGTGTCGCCGACGCCTTCCTCGAGGTACCGTGGTTGAACGGCCTTGAGGCAATCGTCACCTCGCGAAACAAAGCAGGCGTGATCGCCCGTCTCGAGCGGGCCGGGATCCCCGTCCCTGACTCCGTCTACGTGTCGAACCCGGTCGGCGAAGCCGACTTGCGGGCGGTTTTCGAGGGGTTTGAGCCACCGGTGGTTGTCAAGCCCAACTCGACGACTCGAGGGATCGGCGTTGCAAAAGCGTACGACCTTGACTCCTTTCTTGGACTCTGTGATTATCTCTCGTTGGTTCATGACTACCAGGCGACCGGCGACAAATCGTTTCTCGTCCAAGAGTACATCGAGGAGGCCGTCGACTATCGGGTGATGGTCCTCGAGGGTGAGTACGTCGGAGCGGTCGAACGGCGGCTCCCGCCGGCGGCACTAGCTGCGGGCCAGTGGAAACACAACGTTCATCGCGGGGCAGAGGCGACCGGCGTCGAACTTCCCCCGAAGCTTCGAGAACTCGCCGAATCAGTTGCTTCGACACTCGAGATTCCGTTTGTGGGTGTCGACCTGTTGGTTGCGGACGATCGAGTCGTGGTGAACGAGACGAACGCTCGTCCGACGATCGATACGGCGACGAAGTACGAGCCTGACTTTTATGATCGGTTGGCCAGCGCCATTGAGCGAGCAGCTCAAGCCGGTTCGATATAGGCGCGCTGTTGGCCAGGTGTGAAAATAAATTGAGAGACCGCGTCCGTCGAGTACCGCGTCCTATTCGAGACTAATTCCTGAGGTTGTGTCTGCAGCCTCGAAAATGACCTCGAGGACGCCGTTGTTGTAGGTTGCGGTGGCGGTATGTTCGTTGACGCGGCGGGGGAGTGAGATTCGTTCGTCGTACTCGCGGTGGTCACTTCGGGCCGAAATAGTCAGTGATTTCCCGTCACATTCGAGTTCGATATTTTCTTTTTCAACTCCGGGGAGATCAGCGACGACGCGAATCTCGTCGTCGGTGTCGTGGATGTCGACGTGGGTGTCGGCCCCGAAGCCGCTGCCGGCGCCGGCGCTGGTTGTTGCACTGGCTGCTGACTCGAAGTTGACGTCGGCCCCGGTCATCATTTCGTTCATCATCCGCTCAATCTCGCGGAACAGGTCGTCGAAGGGGTCATCGCGGTCGTCTCGGCGCATAGCTGGCGCTACGAGTGGGAGGTCCAAAAACTTGTTCCTCGTTGCAATTAGTCGGCAGCGGTTGGATCGAGCGCTGGTTTTGGTGACGACCGGAATCGATCAAAGCCGATACCGAGTGTCTCGTTCGTGATCGCCCGGCTTTCGGGGCCTGAGTGTGTCCCCGCGAGTGCCCGGAGCGCGTCGATATTTTCGGGGACGACATCGGCTTCCTGGTGGATCGCTTGGACACAGTAGAACTCCCGACCATCGGCGGTGATCGACTCTTCCCAGATGCAGTTCTCCCAGATGTCACCGCGTGGGCGGCCGCTATCGCGGGCGAACTCCTTGAGCGTCCCTGTTCCGTCGATTTCGGCGTAGCCGGGGACCAGACATAGTCGGTCTTCTCCTCGAAGGAGGTCCCGAACGGCAGTCTCCGTGATCGGCTCTGCAAGCGTGACGCTGATAACGTGAACGTGCATCTGCGTTGTCGGCACTTTCAGCCCGATTGTATCGACCGAGAGGTCGGGGAATATCGTCTGCACGTCGGGACCGTGGTGAGAGGGGATTGTGACGGGATCAGGAACGACGTCGTTGATCGGCCCCCGGTCGGTCTGATCGGGATCGCCACCTCGGCGGATGAGCGTTGCCCGTGTCTTTTCGATGCCGACTGTCTCCTCGAGTGGGGCCAATAGTCGAGAGAGGCCGGTCGTGTTACAAGAGACAACCCGGACGTAGTCGGCCCCAGTGGCGGCCTCGAAGTTCACCCGTGCATTGAAGCTGACATCGCCAACAGTGGCGTCCTCACCGCCTTGGAACAGCGCCGGTGTCTCGTGACGTTCATACAGTGGTCGGTTCTGGGCACCGATCCCGGCCGGGGTCGTATCAACGATGACGTCACTTTCCGTGAGGAGTTCCTCGAGTGGGCCGGCGACATCGATTCCGGCTGCGGCGAACGCCTCGGTGTGTTCGTCGTCAACGGTGTACAGTTGATAGCCGGCATGGGCGGCCCCGGTGGCAACGTAGTCTGGACGAACCTTTGCGACACCGACGAGTTCCATATCTGGCTGTGCACAGACCGCATCTGCGACACGTTTGCCAATGGTCCCGTAGCCGTTGATACCGACCCGTAACATACAACGTGCTCCACCGCCGACCGATATAATCCTTTTGGTAACTGATAGATGCTAACTCGAAATTGAGTACCTTGGGAATTAAAAACGTCTAATCGTGTCTTTTACGCCCTATAGTGTTTTATCAAACATTCTATATTATGTTCTATAATTTGTTCTAGGTGTGGTCTATTCCACTAATTCTCCTTTGTCTATCTGCCAGCACTGTCTCAGGAAGGGACCGCGTTGGATACCTCTGTGCGCCTGCAATCAGGTAGATATTTTATGCTGGCCACCGACTACTCAAATATGAGTGAAAATTCACAGGCAGATGAAGGAACAAGCGGTGAGCCAGTACGTATCGGGTTGAATGGATTCGGCCGTATCGGCCAGAACGTCCTCCTTGCCTCACTCGAGACGCCCGGAGTCGAGGTCGTTGGCATCAACGACATCATGGATAACGATGACATGGAGTACATGATCAAATACGACTCCGTCTCCGGTCGCGTCGATGATGTCTCACGTGAAGACGACACACTCACGATTCAGGGACATGACGTTGCACTCCTTTCCGAGCGCGACCCAACCGACCTTCCCTGGGACGAGATGGACGTTGACGTCGCCTTCGAGGCAACCGGCCTCTTCCGTACCTACGACGACGCTGCCCAACACCTCGAGGCTGGCGCTGACAAGGTCGTCATTTCTGCCCCACCGAAAGGAGACAAACCGGTCAAAACGATCGTTTACGGCGTCAACGAAGACGAGTACGACGGCGAGGATGTCATCTCCAACGCCTCCTGTACGACCAACAGTGTCGCCCCAATCGCAAAGGTACTCGATGAAGAGTTCGGCATCGAATCTGGCCTGCTGACGACCGTCCACGCCTACACCGGTACCCAGTCACTGATCGACGCCCCGCTGGCCAAACGCCGCCGTGGCCGGGCCGCCGCCGAAAACATTATTCCGACCTCGACCGGTGCCGCAGTCGCTACCACCGAAGTGCTCCCCCAACTCGAGGGGAAACTCGACGGGATGGCAATGCGTGTTCCCGTTCCAAGCGGTTCGATCACCGACCTCACCGTCGACCTCACCGAAGATGTCACGACCGAGGAAATCAACGAGGCGTTCCGCGAGGCTGCCGACGGCGACCTCGCCGGCGTCCTCGGCTACACCGACGAGGAAATCGTCTCCCGAGACATCCTCGGACTGCCTTTCTCCTCGTACGTCGACCTCAACTCCACGATGGTGCTCGAAGGCGGCCTCGTGAAAGTGCTGACGTGGTATGACAACGAGTACGGCTTCTCGAAACGGATGCTCGACCTCGCGACGTACGCACTCGAAAACGACACCGAATAGTCTTCGTCTGACTAGTGTCTCCGCTTATACTTTCTTAAACAGCCCACACAGCGCCAGCTCACTCACCGCTATCGGTCACGTTGGATCACGCTGTTTTAAGCGTCCTCGTCTCCCCATTATATCCATGTTCAACACGATCGATGACCTCGAGTCAGGCCAGCGACTGCTGCTTCGAGCCGACCTCAACGCGCCCGTCGAAGACGGCGTCGTCCAAGACAACCGCCGGTTTGCCCGCCACGCGAAGACGCTCGCTGAACTCGTCGGCGACGACCACGCCGTTGCTGTCATGGCTCACCAGGGCCGACCCGGTAACGACGATTTCGTCTCCCTCGAGCAACACGCCGACATCCTCAGTGACCACCTCGATCAGGACGTTGGTTTCGTCGCTGATACCTACGGCGAAGACGCGCTTGCCGCCATCGGCGACCTCGAGGACGGCGATCTCTTGGTCCTCGAGAACACCCGGATGTGTGATGACGAACTGCCAGAAAAGGAGCCAGAAGAACACGCCGAAAGCGAGTTCGTAAAGACGCTCGCTCCCGAGTTCGATGCCTACATCAACGACGCCTACTCAGCGGCCCACCGCGCCCACGCCTCCCTGGTTGGCTTCCCACTGGTTATGCCAGCCTATGCCGGCCGCGTGATGGAAACGGAGTATGAAGCAAACACCGCTATCGCTACCCGCGAGTTCGACGGACAGGTGACGATGGTCATTGGTGGGACGAAAGCAACCGATGTCATCGGCGTGATGAACACGTTAGGCGACAAAATCGACACCTTCTGTATGGGCGGTATCGCCGGCCAACTCTTCGAGCGAGCGGCGGGCTACGACGTTGGCTACGACCGCCACGAGGGCCTTGACCTCTATGACAGCCAGTGGGAGGCAAACGAGGAGATCATCCGTGAGCTCTTAGAGGAACGCGGCGACCAGATCGAACTCGCCGAAGGGCTTGCCTACGAGGAAGACGGCGAGCGTGCCGAACACGACAACGAGGAACTGAACGCCGCTGAGTACGACTACATGGATATCTCCGAGGAAACAGTCGAGAAGTACGATCCGATCATCCGCGACTCGGATGCTGTCTTCATGAAAGGCGCACTCGGCGTCTTCGAAGACGAGAAGTTTGCAGCCGGTACTGTCGGCGCCGTCAAAGCGATCGCCGAAACAGACTGCTTTTCGGTGGTCGGCGGCGGCGACACTTCCCGCTCGATCGAAATGTACGGCATGAGCGAAGACGACTTCGACCACGTCTCAATTGCCGGCGGAGCCTACATTCGAGCGCTTACCGGCGAGTCACTGATTGGCGTCGAGGTTCTTCAACAGGCCGCCGAGTAGGCGTTTGCTCGCCCCGATAGCACTGAACCTGAACCTGCATCCGAACCAGAATCCGAATCCAATTTCGATTTCGATTCCAATTCCAATTCCAATTCCAATTCCAACCTCGGACCCGACTCCTGTCCCAAATCTTCTTACCAATCGGCTTCCCACTCCGGTACGTGTCACTGGATACTGAGGAGGCTTCCGCCTCCACACCGAACGCACCAGTTCACTCGGAACTGGCCCTCGAGGAAGCCAAGACAACCTTCGAATATCAGGTCCAGCGACTCCGTGAGATCGATAGCAAAGCGATCGAGATTCTAAAAGCAAACCTGCTCATCATCGGTGTTTTCGTCACCGCCCTCTCGATTATCGGCCAAACCGAACTCGACATTTCGGCCTTCGTCAACCTCCACACTGCCGTTGGCGGACTCCTCCTGTTGATTTCGACTGCCCTCGCCGGCGTCACCTACAACGCCTCGAACCTCCGTGGTGGTGTTGATTCCGTCGCACTCGAGCGGGCGCTTGAGGAATCCGAGGCCAAAGGCAACCACTTCGAACCAACCCTGGTCCGAAGCTATGGCGAATGGATCGAACACAACGCCGATGTGACGGCAGTCAACGATAGCCTCATCACGATCACGATCCTCCTGGTCACCGACGCCTTTGTCTACGTCGTCATTGGCATTGCCATCGGCGTCAGTGGCATCCCGACTGCCGTCTCGCTACTCGCCTTCGTGATCCTTACCGGCGTCCTTTCGATTGCCTCATGGGCAGCCTACCATATGGATCACATCGGCTCAAACGGCCCACCGGACGGATCGACGTTTGCCGGCGTCCGGCTTTCGAAAGGTGCCTCGAGGGAACGCGGCCACGCTGCCTTCTGGGAAATGGTTCGACCGGCGACTGCTGAAAGTGTGAATGTAAGCGACCGTGAGGGTGAGACTGAGACGGAAATTGGTTCCAACGCTGATGATAACAGCACCGATAGTACGAACGCCCCATACCGATAGCTGGACCCATCCAGTCTCAGATTTATAAAGGAGTACGAACGAAACGGCGGCCATGGTCGAGGTTACAACGGATACCGACCGACGTGAGGATGTCACCTATGTCAGAGCGATTTGCACCAACACACGAACCACCTCCCAGATCATCCGCCTCGAGAGCCATCTCAATGGCCCGATATGGCTCCCCCGCTATCATGGCCTCGCCGATCCCGAATGGCACGAGAACGTTTGGGAGGGGATAGTCGCGGCTGGCCGATCCCGTGGCATCGGCTTTGCGAGTCCGGCCGATCCAGTTGATCCGCCAGTCACCCTCCTCGGGACTCACCGGGCTACCGACACTGACACGATGACGCCGGCAGCACGACTCTGCACACTCGATGATTGGTCACCGACCACCGACGTGCTCCCCAGTGACCCATGATTGTCGCCGTCAGCGGTGGCAAAGGCGGCGTCGGGAAATCAACGGTCGCGCTCAACCTCGCCCGGGAACTCGACGCCGCCGTTATCGATTGTGACCTCGCTACAGCCGATCTGCCACGGGGAACCGGCCCTGATATACACGATGTCCTCGCCGGCCGTATCGACCCTATCGAGGCAGTCCAACGAATCGGTTCCGTCGATATCCTTCCGTGTGGGCGCACACTCGTCGGTGCCCGTGCATCGGATCTTACTCGGCTCCCCCGGACCGTCGAGCGCGTCGAACGCGAGTACGGCCACGTGGTACTCGACTGCCCTGCAGGATTAGCCCGCGATGTGGGTATCCAACTCGAGACCGCTCACCTCACTGTCCTCGTCACAACACCGACAAAGACCGCACTGATTGATGCGTTTCGAACACGACAGGTGGCACTCGACCTCGAGACCCCGATTGCAGCCGTTGTGCTCAACAAAACCCGGACGCTCGATCACGACCGGATCGGTGACCGCATCGAACACGAGTTCGGTGCCACAACGATTTCACTTCCAACCCATGACGCCATCGCCGCTTCATCCGACCAATGGACGCCGGTTCGAGATACCGACCCGGACTGTTCGGCCGTCGACACGTTTGTCACCCTCGCGACGACGGTCGAACGCTGTGGAACACGGCCACCCGGACCGGCTCCCACATCCTAACAAACGCTGTTGTTTCAACTCCCATCACTCCTTTCGGCTGGTTCGACAACCGCCGGTTTCGACGCCCCAAACTCGAGTTTGATCGTTTTCGGTGCCGAACTGTCCGCCCGATATTTGTGTATCGTGAGGGCGTGTTCGATTGACATCTCACCGTCTGAATCGACACCCACGTCGGGCACGCTCGACTCCAGTTGAAACACCGCATCGGCAGCCTGTTTCGTCAATAGGCGATTTTTCGGACTCCGCCGTCCGGCAAAGCAGTGGAGTATCCCAATGCTCCCGGTTTCAGCCATCCGCTCTCCAAGCGTGTTCAGAAACGACCGATAGCTCCCCCGATCTGCTCGCTCGAGGATTTCTACCGTATCGATGACTACTGTCGCCTCCGCAGGAACCTTTTGTATCAACGTCTCTGCTTGCTCGAGTGCACGCTCACTTTCATTTGTATTCTTCCTCTCGCTCCCACTCTTGCTCTCCCCAAGCACCCGAATCGTCGGCGTTCCAGCATCGACTGACGCACGCTCGATAGCCCGCTGCACGTTCGTCTTCGACCGCCCGTTCGTGAGATACAGGGTCCCACGGACGGCCGTCATCTCATAGAGTAACTGCTCAGACTGGCCCGCGGGCTCAGCAATGAGCACGCTGACCGTCCCGGGTGGGACCCCACCACACAGCGTCCGATCAAGCTGAGCAACTCCCGTCTCCATCAATTCTGCATCGAACTCGGGTGGTCGCCGCCTCTGTGTCTGTGCTTGCAGTCGCCTTACGATCGTTTCATACTGCGTTCGACACGTATCGTTGTTTAGTGGTGAGACAGACGCTGCATTCGAACCAGCCGCCTTCGGAGCTCCCTCACAATCAGCTACCATCCCCAACACCGGTACCTCGAGTCGCGATTCAACCCCCTCGGGAACTTCCTCACACCGGTTCAAGACGACGCCAAGTACCGGCACACCAACCCGCTTTGCCATCTCGACTGTCGTCTCAGCGCCACGCAGACTCCGAGTGGTATCCGTCGAGACAACAATGACTCCGTCGGCCACCGACAACGGCTCAACCACATCGGGCCCTGCCCCCGACGGACAGTCTATGAGTGTCTGTATCGACTCAAACTCGAGGCGGTCAGCCACCGCCGCAAAATCGATCCCCGCCGCTGGCTTCGCTGCCGGTAGCACGCCCACGTCTGCACTCCGGACACTCCGTTGGGCTGTTGCCTGGACATCATCACCCTCCGCAACGGCCGCGAGGGTTGGGTCTCG